>Ga0302238_1002332_pt1 | contig 13519 bp, 14 predicted proteins | sample AAG_UR_Asn_MG_FD_193527 | JGI IMG/M metagenome (GOLD analysis project Ga0302238, IMG submission 193527) | Enriched activated sludge microbial communities from anaerobic digester in WTTP, New Holstein, Wisconsin, United States - AAG_UR_Asn | ecosystem: Engineered > Bioreactor > Anaerobic >...
TTGTAAATTCTGTGTGTGAAATGTATCACATCAACGTTTGGATTGAATCTATTCCAAACAAGGAAACAACCTTTCATTTGCAGTTTCCTCATGTATAAATATTAAAAAATACTCTTAAAGGAGTCGCCATGAAACCCTTACATGTAAACGATGTTACCCCTGAAGCCCTTTTTGAAGCTAGACGCCATTTTTTAAAACTAGGAGCGGGAGCGTTGGTGAGTAGCTCGGCACTTTCACAGCTTATGGCTTCATTGCCCAAAGATTTAAGCCTCACCTACACCCCCGATACCAATCCTCTAAAGCTCACGCTCAACACCGAAGAGCAAGCCACCAATTACGTCAATTTTTACGAGTTCTCCACTGACAAAACGGCCCCTGTCAAGCTCTCGCAAAAAATGAAAACAAGCCCATGGAATGTCGGCTTTTTTGGAGACATCAAAACAGAACAGATGCTAGAAGTGGATGACCTCATTGCCAAATTTGGACTCGAAGAGCGGATTTATCGTTTTCGTTGTGTTGAAGGCTGGTCGATGGTCGTTCCGTGGATTGGGTTTCCGCTTTATAAATTGCTTGATTACTTAGAACCAAATAGCAAAGCCAAATACGTCAAGTTCACCACGCGTCACGAACCCGCCATGTTTCCCGACCAAGCCAAAGGCATCTTTGCTTCCATTAAACACCCTTATGTTGAAGGCTTGCGTATGGATGAGGCACGCCATCCGCTCACTTTCATCGCTGTTGGCATGTACGGCAAACGCCTACTCCCGCAAAATGGCGCTCCGATTCGTTTGGTAGTTCCATGGAAATACGGCTTTAAATCCATCAAGTCCATCGACCTTATCGAATGTGTGGAAAAAGAACCTCTAAACACATGGCAAGAACAAAATCCAAAAGAGTACGGCTTTTATGCCAATGTCAATCCCAAAGTAGACCACCCTAGATGGACACAAGCCAAAGAGCGCGTGCTAGGAAAACTTTCCAAACAAGATACCTTGATGTTCAACGGCTACGAAAAAGAGGTCGGACACCTTTATGCAGGCATGGATTTGAGGAAACTCTTTTGAAAAGCCTCCTCATCACCCTTTTTGCCCTACTTACATTGGATTTTTTAAGCTTTGCCTATGCCTTTTTACATGTCAGTATTTTCCTTGTGTCAATAGATTAATAGTTCAGCAAAAAAACGAAGATTTAATAAATATTCAAGATATTACATAAGAAAATAAAGCTATTAATTTTCAAGAAAAATATGAAAATTTAATGAAAAAATTGTTAGATATAGTGTATTTCTTAATTTCTAAATTGTATAGGTATTATTTTGAGTAGTTGATTTTCATCAAAGATATTTAGGGGTTCTTTTGTATTTCCGAGGGTTTCATTTACATGTAAATAGCGTTGAATATAATAGATCCCACTATAACCTTTTTGATGCAGGTCTTGGATGATTGTATTAATATCATTAGGTGTCAGTAAATCACTGTGTAATGTTGTGCGTACTTCAAATGGGATATTGCTTCTTTGAAGCAAAGCCAAGCTCTCTTCTAGATGCTCAAAATGACGATAATGCGTCAGTGTTATAAAAGAAGATTTGGGTGCTTTATAATCGAGTGCAACATAATCAATAAGATCTTGTGATATGAGAGCCTGTAAACGATTTGGATTTGAGCCATTGGTATCTATTTTAATTTTATACCCAAGTGCTTTTATACTACGACAGAAATCTTCAAGATGTAGATAAAGTGTACACTCTCCACCGCTCAAAACAACGCTATCGAGTCTACCAATTCTACTTTGAAGAAATGCCAAAGCTTTGATAAGTGTATCAGTGCAGTCTCATCATGCATGGATTCTATAATCCCTACGATGCTAAAGATTTGATACCAAGCTTCGTCAATGGTGAGCAAATAAGCGATGCCTTCTTCTAGGTTGCGTTTAGAAAGTGCGATTGCAATCTCAATTTGAATATCAGATGGCTCATCCCAGTCGATATTGAGTTTGGGTAGAATATTGAAGACAAGATCAAGGTCATAATCAATAAGAATATACGCTATTCCCATCAAGTAGTCGTCATAGTTATTATTACTTATAAAGCCTATTTTATGCAGCTTCTCAATCTCTTCTATCATCTTAAGAATTTCCTTCAAATCGTTATTTGAAGATGCTACGAAGGCTCGAAAACGGTACTGAAACTTAGCAGGCAAGAAAGAGACAATATGGTGTGCACTTTCAGGTGCTTTTGTATAAATGTTTTTAGCGATATCGTACAATGCCCCTACTCTTGAATCTTCAAATGTTATTGAGGAGGCTATGTCTAGTGCTTCAACGATAGAGTCATTGGATTTTAAAAAAGCAATGCGCCTTAGAAGTCGAGCTACCATATTTGTGTCGTTGAGTGTTTCGGCTTTTTCTAAAACCTCTTGAAGAAAAATCTCATCGAAACTCTCCAATATTTTAAAGTACAAATTGCTAAGAGAACTCTTTACTATTCTCTCTTTTAAGTCTTCAGCATAATCAGCCATTAGCTCATCAATACTTTTTTCAGCAAATGCCAAAAGTTTTTTTTCATAAAAAGAGTACTGCCCAATATGTTTAATTTTTAATTCCCTCACTAATGCATCGGCTTCTAATGAGCACTGCTTAGATTTGTCTATTATTGCAATTAATATTATAGTGGCATTATGAGAATTAATTTTTTTCCATTCATTGTAATGCTGTTTAAAGAGTTCTATTTTTTTAGGCTTATCAATATGAAGTGCTAAATCAACGATAAAGGCACCAAGATTTTGATGATACCTTTCCCTAAAAAACTCCACAAGCAAATCATCGCAAAGTGCTAAAGCTATCTGAAACCCTTTGCAAATTTCTTCAAGGCTTAGGTCATTTCGTTCTTTGAGTATGGCAATGGTTTTTAGTGCTTCATCGTGTGTCATGTATTATCGCTTTTATTACAATCTTCGATCTGTACTGAGCCCATAAATAACCTTAATCTCCTCAAAACTCTCTTTGGCTTTTTTGGTATCTAAAATAATCTTTTTAAAATCTTCATCAACAAACTCAATGATAGTTAAAGGAGTATTGGATGCATCAATCAGTTTCACAAAGTGCCCAAAATTTACTACATCAACGCCATTAACCGATTTAACAATATCGCCATGTGATTTATAGCCTGTATTGATCTCATGAGGGAGGGTTTCATAGAGCATCATTACGGCTTCTTTAAAATGTTTTGTTTTGCAATTTTCTAAAAAATAGAATTCAAAATTGACATTTGCAGAACTAATGGGTAATAGATAATTATAGGTTAATGGACTAAAGATAAATCCCCCATAAATCAAATACCGTGGCTCTTTATCTTTTTCTGTATAAACAATTTGGTGCTTTTGCTTTAGAGTGTAGGTAATGTCTATATTCTTTTTATCTCTGATAATGGTAAATTTCAGAGTATCACCTACTGGTTTTGAATGAAGTGCATGCTTATAGTACATAACGCCATATGGTGTTTTGATGTTACCATCATTCATAATGGGAATATTATCAATGGAAAGGATAATGTCACCTAAGCGAAGGTCATGTTCATTTTTATCTAAATGCGTGACAACAACACCCTTATCTCCTTTTAGTTCATAGTGATTCTTTAGCGTATCATTATTTAAATATTGAACTTTGGTATCACTGTTATCATAACCATTGATTTTGCCATCTTTGGTATCCAGTAAAAAGGTATTGATGATAAGTGATGGTGCAATATAGGCAATATTGTTTGCCTTTGCTAATCCTTGCATGGCTATTCCTACAATTTCGCCTTTGGCATTAATGGCTGGTCCGCCACTGTTTCCTGGATTGATTGCAGCATCAACTTGAATACCAAGCATAGATTCATAACTCCATGAATATAAGGTTCGCTCAATGCGAGAAATGACCCCTTTGGTGGTAGAAATGGTTGTGCCTCCAATAGGAAAGCCAAGAACAGTGATGGTGTCACCTTGTTTGACATCGGTACTGATTTTTAATGCTTCACTTCCTTCAAAAAAACTCTTGTCTTTGACTTCCAAAAGGGCTAAATCTGCTTGATGAGAGATGTATTTGATATGTGCGGTGTATTTTTTAGAACCATTTTCTTTTGCGACTTGAATGAACTTTGCATTGGAAACCACATGTGCAGAGGTTAATATCATTTGTCCTGCAATGATAGCACCTGATCCACCAAACTCTTGTATTTTCCCATTTTGCCAAGGGTATTGGTAGCTAGGGAGTGAAACAGAAGAAGTGATTTTAACGATGGATTTGCTTGGCTGTGGAGCTGCAAAAAGACCAGTGGCAAGGCACAAAAAGAGCATAAGTTTTTTTAACATGGGTTTCCTTTTAAAATTAGGTGTATTTTGAAATAGATGGTGCTTAAAACAGGAGCTCTTCGTCTTCTATGAGTGGATCAAAAACCATTTTTTCAGTGGGTGGCATAGGAATGGGTGTTTCTGATTTTGAGGAAGGTTGTGTTCCCCACTCTTTGTCACTCTCTTTAGAATCTAACATTTGCATGGCTTCAACGACAATGCTGTGTTTAGAGCGCTTTTGTCCTTGTTGGTCATTCCATTGATCAAACGACAATCTGCCTTCAACCAGGACTTTTGAACCACGTCTGAGGTATTGATTGGCTATTTCTGCTGATCTTCCAAAAAAAGTGATATCAATAAAGCACACTTCCTCTTTCTTTTCACCATTTTGTAAGGTATATTTGCGATTGGTTGCTAGAGAGGTAGTTGAAACGGCTGATCCATTGGGAAGATAGCGAATCTCGACATCTTTGGTTAAATTGCCTGCCATAATGACTTTGTTAAACATGGTATTCCTTTTTGTGTGTATAAAAAATTGCTAAAATATAAGTGGCCTGATAGGTGATTATGTGCACAGTATCTCCTTCATTTTTTGTAGTATATTCATTGCTATAGACACATTATGACCTTTACATGTAAAAGCCGGATTTACTTATTTTTACTTTCAAAATCTGTTGGTAGCGTCAGGTCGTTGTTAGGCTCATACGTAGTGATCAAGATAGGTTCTTGATTTTGTAAATGGGCAAAGATGTACAAAAAGCCGTTATGCATCATCTTAAACCCATCAATCGTTTTATTGGTCACAAGTTCCCCATATTCAAGTACGGTTTGGATATGTCTTAAGTGTGCTCTTTTTGGCAGACCTACTCTTTCTTTGATTCTTTTGCTCGCGTGTTTTGAAATTTTCATCTCGTATCCTTTCTGGTTTGATACGAGAAGTTTAGGAAGGGGATTTACTTTTTTTTACTTTGAATGAGGGAACAAGAATAAGGGCTGGACATCTATTGTCTACAGGATTTAGTATCCTTTCATCGTGCATATAAATGAAGAGATTTTTAGCTACAATTTTAAAGATTATGAGGGGTCTGGATGAGGGATGAGTATAAGTACAGGGCATTTATAAGCTACTCGCATAAAGATAAAACATTTGCCAAGTGGTTGCATCGAAAGATTGAAAATTATAAGATTCCAAGCTCTTTACGAGAAAAGTATCCTCACCTTCCAAAAGATTTAAAGCGCTCTGTGTTTAGAGACGAAGAAGAACTCCCTATCTCCTCTGTTTTAACCAATAACATCCTCTATGCTCTTGATAATGCTGAACTGCTCATCGTTGTCTGTTCCCCTTTCGCTGCTGCTTCAAAATGGGTCAATAAAGAGATTGCCTACTTTAAACATAAAAACGGTGAAAACTCTGTTCTTGCCATCATCAAAGAGGGTGAGCCCAATGCCACCTATGAGAATAACCCAGACCATGAAGCCTTTCCCGAATCATTAAGATACACGGTTGATGAAGATGCCCAGATCACACGCCAAAGATGTGAACCACTCGCAGGAGATGCTCGAAGCTATTGGGCTAAAGAGATGGCGTTTGTTAAGATGGTGGCTGGGATTTTAAAAGTTGACTTTGCAGACTTGTGGGAGAGAGAAAAAAGAGAAAGAAGAAAGAGGCAAATCATAGCTGGCGTCATAGCCACTGTTTTTATCGCTTTATTGATGTATGCATCCACACAACGCTTTAGTGAGTCTGTCAATAAAGAGTTAGAAAGTGTGAATGCTAAAATTGCTTCTATTCACTACAGCATACGGCATGATAATCTCCCCGTAGAGACTGTTATTGCTTTAAACATAGAGCTTAAAGAGTTGGAAAAATTAAAAGAAGCAAAAGAGGAGACTCAAAAATCACTAGGGAACCTAAAAACCCCTCTAGGTCAAAAAGCCAAAGAGGTCTATAATGAAAAAGGAGCGCAAGCAGCCATAGAGGTGCTTACCTCACGTGAAGCGTTATCGAGAAAAGAACAACTCAAAAAAGAGTTGTCCCTAGAAGAGATCTCTTTAGCCAAGCTCTATGTGGAGACCAATGACTTTATCAAAGCAGAACAACGTTATGAAGAAGCCCTTGTTATCTTCTTTGATTTTGAAAATGTAAACACCTATATCACCTTTTTAAAAAAACAAAAACACTATGACAAAGCGATCGAACTCTCACACAAGTTGCTCAAAGAAAAACTATCTCAGGATCAAACGGCTGAACTACTTAATATGTTAGGAGTGTTATATGAAGCCACAAATCGTTATGCTGAAGCTGAAAAATTATTACTTGACGCATTACACATACGAAAAATATTACCACAAGAAAATTTAGCAAAATACAATGATGATTTAGCGACCTTACTTAATAATTTAGCTGTTCTATATCAAGAAACAAACCGTTATAGTGAAGCAGAAAAATTTCATATTGAAGCACTGCAGATTAGAAGAATATTAGCAAAAGATAATTCAAATGTATACAATGGAAATTTAGCATTCTCTCTCTATAATTTTGCTGTTCTATATCAAGTAACAAACCGTTATAGTGAAGCAGAAAAATTGCATCTTGAAGCTCTGCAGATTAGAAGAATATTAGCAAAAGAAAACCCTACTGTATACAATGGTGCTTTAGCCAACTCTCTCAATCTTTTAGCTTTGCTACACAATAACACAAACCGTTATAGTGAAGCTGAACAATTGTATCTTGAAGCACTACAGATTGATAGAATATTAGCAAAAGAAAACCCTGCAGCATACAATGATAATTTTGTTAGTTCGCTCAACAATTTAGCTGGGTTACATTATAAAACAAAACGTTATAGAGAAGCAGAAAAATTTTCCCTTGAAGCAGTGCAGATTAGAAGAATATTAGCAAAAGAAAATCCTAGTGTGTACAATAATGACTTAGCGCTCTTGCTCAATAACTTAGCTATTTTATACAATAACACAAACCGTTATAGTGAAGCAGAAAAATTGTATCTTGAAGCTCTGCAAATCAACAGATTCTTAGCAAAAGATAATCCAAATGTATACAATGGTATTTTAGCCTACTCTCTCAATAACTTAGCTGTTCTATATCAAGACACAAACCGTTATAGTGAAGCTGAACAATTGTATCTTGAAGCACTACAGATTGATAGAATATTAGCAAAAGAAAACCCTGCAGCATACAATGATAATTTTGCTAGATCGCTCAACAATTTAGCTGGGTTACATTATAAAACAAAACGTTATAGAGAAGCAGAAAAATTTTCCCTTGAAGCACTGCAGATTGATAGAATATTAGCAAAAGAAAACCCTGCAGCATACAATGATAATTTTGCTAGATCGCTCTATAATTTAGCTTTGCTATACACTGACACAAAACGTTATAGTGAAGCAGAAAAATTTCATATTGAAGCACTGCAGATTAGAAGAATATTAGTAGAAGAAAACCCTAGTGTGTACAATAATGACTTGGTTAACTCACTCAATAATTTAGCCGGTTTATATAGTAGCACAAACCGTAAAAGTGAAGCAGAAGAATTCTATCTTGAATTATTACAGATTTATAGAACATTAGCAAAAGAAAGTCCTAATGTTTACAATGCATTATTAGGAGCTTTACTAAATCATTTGGGTGAATTTTATTATCAAACTATTGAAATCAAAAAAGCAGAAGAGTTCTTATCTGAAGCACTTGAGATTAGAAAAATCCTCCATCAAACCGATCCTAATTTTAATCTTTATGACTTGGGATTATCCTTTGATAATTTAGGTTTTTTATATCACGCTACCAATCAAATCAATAAAGCAGAACCATTTTATCTTGAATCTCTCAAAATACGAAGAGAATTGGCACGAAAAAATCCAAATCAATATAAAGAAGCTTTATTATTAACACTGCATAGTGTACAGAAACTATACCAAGAGACTAATCAACCAGAGAAGCTTAAAAAAATCAACGATGAAATTTCAATATTAGATAAACCATACGCTCCCAAATAAAAACCATCCCTTTTCTTCCTGCAACTATGATATTTACTTCCTAATCTAATACACCTTTCAAGCTCTCTAATTCTCTCAATGTCATGAGTCATACCCTATAGAAAAGTAAAAAAAAGTAAAGCCTCTTCATAAACTTCTCGTATCAAAACAGAAAGGATACGAGATGAGAAGTTTTAACCACCACTCTTCAAACCAAGAAGCTACCGAAATTAAACGTTATGTCAAACTGATGAAAGAGGCCCGTATAAATACTATCGTAGAGATGAATAAATATATCTCTAGAAATGATATGTGGGATGATTTTTCAGACATTAGAAGAGAAAACACCTATGGATCTGGCTTCACATCCATAGGGATCTCTAAAGATGCTTATAAAGCAATCTCTGAGCTCTATCAAACAGAAGATGCTATCAGAACTTCTCTTGTTAGGCAAAAGAGAATTTAGCTAAGATGTATATCGGGGGAAAAGGGATCAGTGCCCATTTTCCATTAGGGTTTTAGATAGTTAGTAACCTCTATAGCCAACCAAGTTTTTAGCACTTGATTCACTAAAACCATATTCTTTAACCAAAATATCTTTTGCAAATTTTTTAGACCCAGTATCATTTAGCAATTTTCTTGCTAAACCTTCTTCGCTGTATCTTACTCTATGTGAAGATGATTTTAACACTTGATCTGGTCTGTAAATTTCATTACCATAATGTTTATAGGCATAAGTTTCACCATTTTTTACTACATAGCCCAGTTTATTCCAGACTTTTTCTGTATGATCGGTATGGCTAGTGCTTGATTTTGGTTGTTGAATATTAACATAGACATTGTTTTGGATATAAACATTATTGGTATGTGTCTGATTTTTTGTTTCGTTGTTTTTTTCTTCATAATCATAGGTTTTAATGGATGTTGAGCTTTTAGGTGCTTCATTTTTTGTTGGTGTTGTTTTTGTATTTGTTTGATTATTAAGAAATTGGTCAGCGTAACCGATCAGGGCAAGGATGCCAATAAAAATAAAAAATCCGCTCATGTTTTGCCTCCACTATTAATTTCAAAAAAATTATAGAAAAGACTATAGACATATTCTGTCTATTTATAAAGCATTATTGATATATGTTATTTGGTATCATCAGAAAAACTCTTCTCTTGCAATACTTTTTTGTACGAAGCACGTGAATACCCTTTTTTATCTTGGGTCACACGCGTTACAGGGTTAAATCCCCATGTAACTCTCGTTTTAACTTTTGGAATTTTGATATGTATCGTTTTCATTGAATAACTCCATAATAATTTTTATGTAACACTTTAGGCTGTTTCATCTTCTTTTTAGCCTGCCATCTCTCATTGACCTCTTCACAGTTGAGCCATATATCTTTACCTTCAATCACATCGGTAATCTCTTCTTGTGAGAGAAATCCTAGATAATATTGATTGAATGATTTGTTGAGCTCATTATCAAAGAATATCTGTCGTGCTTTCATCTCATGCCCTTTTCCTTGCATGCCAGAACTGTAATTGTGAATCATAAAGGCAAGATTTTCAGATGCAATGACTTCATCGCATGAAAGTGCCACAATGGTAGCCGCAGAAGCCACGGTGCCTGCTAAATACGCTGTTACGGATGCTTGTGTGCTAAGGATTGTATTAGACACCATAAAAGCAGAATCCAACATTCCTCCTGGAGAATTGATCACCAGTGTAAAGTGTTCTATTTCATTTGCATTCATCAAAGCGTGGCAAAGCTTATTGTAATAATTTGGCTCTTCAAATTTATCGGTCAAATAAACGGTGGTTTGCATAGAATTTTCTTTAATCACTGGAACAAAATCATCCCAATCATTATGCTTACCAGTACTTTTAAGCGTACGCTCAACATTTTCCATCAATTTGGTTAATCGGTCTTGGCTCATTTATGCTCCTTGATTTTTTGTAGGTGTGATTATAATTTGTTAAATGGTCATATTTTGTCAATAATTAAATAAGGTATAGGCTTTAAGAGAAATTATTTTAGGAACATTATCGCGTAAGAGTATTTTTGCTTAGCCAAAAAATCTTTGGCTAAGCAGATGGGATATTATTTGGTCAATCGGGTTTCAACAATTTCTTTTTTGCATGTATTCATATCGACAATTTCTAAATTGGGTCTACCTACTAAAAAACCGATGCCAACGCCACCTTTGACACAGTAGGCTTCGCCTTTTTTGACATCTAGTGTTACAGAACTTTTAGATTCGGTTTTGCCCCAAACTTCACTCTCTCCAGAGGGTATGTCAATTTCTACATAACTGCCATTGACAAGCTCTCCTGCAATCAAATCTGGATTACTTGGGTTAGTTACGTGGATATCATAAGAAACCCCGCCACCGACAAACGATTCTGGTCTGTAAACATAGACTAAACCTCGATCTTGCTTTGGAGTAGCAAATTGACTAAACTGTGCCCCCGATGCTCCACAACCGCTAAAAAATACTACTGCTCCTGCAGCAACCATTAAACCAACTAAGGTGGTTTTACTCATGAATAAACTCCTTTTTGAAATGTTTGATTTGTGTATCGATATTGTCTCGAACTGCTATAAGGCAGTCTTTTCTAGGACCACTGCTTCCACCCGTTTGAAATAAATTTCGCGTTTTATTGGAAACACATGATGCCCTAAGCTCCTTAACCACACCCTCCTTTTCTTTGATGTGTAATTTTCCCTCAACAATGACACTCTCGCCACTCATAGGAAATCCTACAAATATAAGGGGATTGAAGAGGTTTAATCCATCCCAATCTGTATTTCCATTTACATAGTGAACGGTATAGCTATAGTTTGCTACCAAAGAACTGTTTGGGTTATTTTTAAGTTGTGTTGGAAGGTATTCTTGATTGCTTTCTTCATAAATTATTTGACACTCCATTGGTGTAGAAGCGCTTATATTAGAAAGATTTTCTGGACTTACTCGCATGCTGTGTTCTGCGCACCCTACAAAACAGAGTGCAATAGCCCCTAATAAACTTTTTTGAAACATCTTTGATCTCATCTTACTCCCTTTATGTTTGATGATGATATTCTAGACAAACTGATTGACATAAAATGTCTATACACTAACGAATCTGTTTGGAGAGATACTGAGCCATCTGTGCTTCATCTTTTGCTACAGCAAAATGTCCAGAGGCATGCACAAACACCATTGCATCATCTTGTAATAGTGGTTTTGCATTGAGCTCAAATTGACCAGGTGCTTTGGGTGTGAGTTTTACTTTCCAATTATCCTCTGCTTCATCTTGCCAAACTACTGCTTTGATATGAGGCTGCGATAACCCATTAACATAGCTTGACCAGTGAGGAGTAAATTTTTCCAGCTCTAGAATTTTTGGATTTCCATGAAATAGATAAGCATTTTTAACAATCTCTTTGGCCTCTTCAAGTCCATCTTGGTTTGCTTTCATTGACGAGAGTATCGTTACAGCAAATTCTATGGCTTTATCGAACTGTTTTTCTTGCTCTAAATGTAGGATCTCTTTCGAGTTGAAAGATTTTATCAAGGATGGATATTCATAATCCCCTGCTTTTTGGATACCCGTATCTTGCATATCTACCAAGTGAATAAGCTTGGAGATTCTTGGATACTGTGATGCCAACCCAAGGAAGTCCCAGATAAGGCCGGCTGAGCTTTTACCCCCTTTGTTTTGGTGATGGTCAAAGTATTTAACGCCATCAAATTTTCTTCCAATATCAATCACCATATCGTAGGCTGAAAAATCCATACTTTGGTGGTCAATTCTATATATATCTAAGGTATGTGTCGTAAATACTTTTAATAGAGCAATAGCTGTGACTTCATCTGCGTGAAATATTTTATTGTGTGTTGCAATGCGTAGCATGAAATAATCCTTTTATGGTTTATGCACAGCATTGTATAGGCAACAATAGACATATTTTGTCAAAGAATTTTTTTAAAACAAAGAGATAAACTTTTCTATTCAATCTAGGCAATTGTACTCTTTTCTAATCTGCCTGCCTTCATTTTAAGATTTGAAATATGTATCGTGATGTAACAAATATGTTATGATTTTAATAAAATAACTCAACTTTCGCACATAGATTCCAATAAATTCATGAACTAAAGTTGATAAATAAAGTCCATAAGTAGGCACTTTTTAGTATAATTACGTTACCACTAACATCATTATAAAGGTCTATCTTATGGAACTTGCAAATTATATAGAAACTGCTATGAAGAGCATATTAAAAAATCCAATTTACGAAGTGTTATCAGAAATAAAAATCACAAAAATACTTAAACAAAGTAACTTTGTTAAGAGAGAAGTTGGATATCCACCATTTCAAATAATTTTACACTTTCTTTATATGCTTATTATGCAAAAAAGACAATCAACTTTTATAAAAAATAGTGATAAGGCTTATGGTAAAGATGTATATTATAGATTTATCAAAGAAAAACGCTATAACTGGCGTAAACTTTTATTGTTAAGTGCTACAGAAATTTTAAAAAAGATAAAGACATTGCATAAAAATGGTGAGTATCGCCTACTAATTATCGATGATACAGTAGAACCAAAAAGAGGTAAATTTATTGAAGGTACTTGTAAATATATCTGGAGTAATAAAGAGCATAGAAGTATTAATGCACTAAATATAGTGTCTCTAAATTATGCAGATTCACACTCAACATTTCAATTGGATTTTTCTATAAAAATGAATGATAGTAAAAGAAAATCTACATCAGAGTTCACAGCAAAATTGCATCATAGAAGTAACGCATATCAGCGTAAGAGTGAAATTATTAAAGGTAAGAATATGCTAGCTCTTGAGATGTTAGAAAGAGCATTAGATAATGGAATTGATGCTGATTATCTACTTGTTGATAGCTGGTACGCTAAACCAAATTTTATAAAAGAAGCAAATACTTTAGGAATGCCTGTAATTGCAAGACTTCCAAATAATAAGCTCATTTGGAACTTTAAAGGTAAATATAAAACTCTAAATGCAATATATGATAGTTTTAAAAATATTCGTCATAAATATAGCGGTAAACATGGAAAGATATCTTATAAGTATTTCGATTCAGTTTTAGAACATGCTGTTTTAGGAAAAGTTAAATTGGTATTTTTACACACTGGAAAAGATTTATTAGTTTTTATATCAACAGATATAAGTATTTCAGGTAAAGAGA
>Ga0302238_1002335_pt1 | contig 13513 bp, 16 predicted proteins | sample AAG_UR_Asn_MG_FD_193527 | JGI IMG/M metagenome (GOLD analysis project Ga0302238, IMG submission 193527) | Enriched activated sludge microbial communities from anaerobic digester in WTTP, New Holstein, Wisconsin, United States - AAG_UR_Asn | ecosystem: Engineered > Bioreactor > Anaerobic >...
TATTGGCAGGAGTCAAAAACGCAGAATACAGCCGCAATGACGACAAGCTGCATAATTTTAAACGTGCTGGCGCGTTGTTGGGGTGTACTCCGCATGAGGCGTTGGTGGGTATGTGGTCAAAGCATCTGGTGTCGGTGTTAGATATGGTTTCTGATTATGCTGCATTCGGCAAAATTCCTGACAGTAAAATGCTTGATGAGAAGTTCACGGATGCAATTAATTACTTGCATCTGTTAGAGGCGCTATTTCGAGAGGAGAATAAAAATGTCGATAAATAAAGCAATTTTGATTGGCCGAGTTGGTAAAGATCCGGAAGTAAAATACACGCCTGCAGGCGCTCCGGTATGCAATTTTTCACTGGCCACAGATGAAAGTTACAAGGATAAATCCGGCAATAAGGTCCAGAAAACTGAATGGCACAATATCCAGGCCTGGAACAAGTTGGCTGAAATATGCGGCAAGTACCTGGTCAAGGGGAAACTGGTCTATATTGAAGGGAAAATTCAATCCCGTTCCTGGGAGGACAAGGAAGGCATGAAGCGGCAGACTACGGAAATTGTGGCGAATGATATGAAAATGCTGGATTCTAAAGGTCAGACAAAATCTGAGGGACCTTATTCCGATGCTGGAAATGCAGGAGCGGTAAATGGGCTGGATGATGTTCCATTCTGATCGAAATATTTATCATTGCATAATAAATCGAAATGTGGCAAAAATATTATTATGGAAAAGAATAAAGGCGGTAGACCACCAAAATACAAGACGCGAGAAGAACTACAGGCCAAGATAGATGAATATTTTGATTCTTGTTGGGTAGATAAGATTACTCAAGTTACAGATAAAGATGGTAATATTACGGAGTCGAATGTGAGGTATCAGAACCGGCCTTATACCATCATGGGGCTGGCTTTGGCATTGGGGATGACGAGGGAAACTTTATGCCAGTACGCGAAAGATGGTCGGTTTTCTGACATTGTAAAAAAGGCTAAACAAACCGTAGAGATGTACGTTGAAGAAATGCTTTTAGAGGGCAAGAACGCCGCCGGGCCAATCTTCTGGTTGAAGAATCATGCGGAATATCGGGACAAGACAGAGCAAGAGCATACCGGGAAAGATGGCGGACCCATTCAAGTGCAGGATTTGACAAACGATGAGCTTCTCTCAATCATTAATAACGGACGCCGCTAAAGAATTATTAAGGCGTAGGAAAGCAGTTGGTAGTCTGGTGAATTTCGCCCAGGCTATTGATATTCCGGGAAAGCCAGTATCGGAAGATCCTGATGAATGGTTGTTTAATCCTGTGGAAACAGATTTGGCGAAGCATCATGTTCTGATGTTGGAGGTCATGGAGTGGGTGATCACGGGTAAGCGCCCAGAAGGAGCTAGGTATTTGTTGACGGAATGTGAGAAGGCTCCGCGCCGGGCTATGTTCTTTCTTCCGCCAGGTAGCGCCAAAAGCTCTTATGGTTCAGTTGTTGCGCCAACGTGGGCAATGGGCAAATTCCCCGGAGAAAAAATTATTCTTGCCTCTTATGGATCAGATTTAGCCCGTAAACATGGGCGCAGAGCAAGACAAATAGCAAAATCAAAAGCATATCAATCAATTTTCCAAACTAAAATATCATCCGAGACATCTGCAGCTGACGAATGGGCATTGACAACAGGATCCGAATATCTTGCATGTGGCATTTTGTCAGGTATTACGGGAAATCGAGCGCATGGTTTGATTATTGACGATCCGGTAAAGGGGCGTCAAGATGCGGACAGTGAAACAGTACAACAGCGCACTAAAGACGTTTACGAAGAGGATTTACTTACTCGTTTAATTCCTGGTGGGTGGGTGATGATAATCCAAACACGGTGGAATGAGTTAGATTTGTCGGGTGGTATTTTGCCGGAAGATTATGAAGGAGAAAGTGGGTTAATCCATTGCCGTGACGGAAACGATTGGTATGTGGTCTGTTTGCCTGCGCAATGCGAAAGAAATGACGACCCGTTAGGCAGGAAGCCCGGAGAGTTTTTGTGGCCGGAATGGTTCAGTGAAGAGCATTTCAAGCCGTTTATGATTAATACCCGCACATGGAATGCTTTGTTTCAGCAAAGGCCACAGCCGGAAACAGGAACATTCTTTCAACGTGAATGGTTTCATAGATATAATCCCAAACAAAAACCAAATAATTTATATATTTATGGTTCTTCTGATTATGCGGTTACTGATGATGCTGGTGACTTTACTGAACATGGAGTCGTCGGAGTTGACCCAGACAATAATATTTGGATTTTAGATTGGTGGCATGGACAGACAACGGCAGATATTTGGTTTGAATCTCTTTTGGATTTAATTGCTATTCATAAGCCTTTTTGCTGGTTCGGGGAGGCGGGAGTGATTAAGAGAGCTATTGAACCGTTTCTAGAGCGGCGTATGATTGAGCGAATGGTTTATTGCCGACATGAATGGTTGCCTTCCATTGCAGACAAACCAACAAGGGCAAGAGGATTTCAAGCCAGAGCAAGCCAGGGTAAAATTTATATCCCAGAGGGAGAAACAGGGGATCGAATTATTGATCAATGTTTAAGATTTCCCACTGGTAGCCATGACGATGCCGTTGATGTTCTGAGTTTGTTTTGTAGAGCGCTCGATCAAGCTCATCCGGCCATTGCACCTCGGGTTAAAAAGGAAGTACCTGCCGCCCAGAAGCACATCGAACAGATTATGAAGGGAACTAGCCGCGGTTACGAGGAAGCCGTTTTGCGCGAGCAGCATATGCAGAACGTCATGTTAAATAGAGAGAAATCGAGAAGCGAAGGGAGAGCATATTCAGATGTTGACGGGCGTTGATGTAATAATTATTTATTTTTTGGTTGTTATAACAGTTTTGGTTAGTATTATCATTGGCTTTTCATTAGGTCGCCAGACCACAGGCGAGAAGGGCATCGGTGGAAAGATCGTCGAGGCAATCAAGCCCAAGCCGAAGAAGGTGGAGGCACAAGACCCTTATTTTACGGCTATGTATGGGAAACCGGAACAACCGGAAAAGAAAGAGAATCCCAAACCGAAAAGAATCCCCACAGTGGAGTAAAGCATGAAAACAGTAGTGATATGCCAAGTTTGTCAGGAGCGTATAGCGACGGTTGATATTGACCGATTAACTTATCCATTGTCGGGTGCCATGTTTGAGAGCGTCGATCCTGAACATCAAGTTCCATCGCCGTTCGACTCCGGTCAAGAATGGGAAACTTTCCGCTGTCCTTATGGCCGGACACATAGACCCATGTTCAAGGACAATGAGATATTAACGCCCGCAGGTTTGATTGTGATTCCGAAGGACGGTGGCACTCCGTTTTTAACCGAGGCACCGAAGGAAAATGGCCGGGAGGTTATTTGTGACCGGTCTTTTACATTTAGTGAGGAAGAGGCAGCACGACAAGTCAGAAAGGAATATTATGGCGAAACCGAAGAAGGGGCGGGGCAACCGGCAGATGGTCAGCCCGTCGAAGAAGAAAAAGAAGAAGTTGAACAGGTAGTAGAACCGCAGAAACGCAGACGCAAGAGAGTGAAGGAATAAGCCAATGCCAGATAAGAGAGATACAGCACTTGTACCCCCCGAAGGCCATAAAGACGTAGGCAAAACAGTTTTTTCCGTGCTGAGTACCATCATCGAGGACAAACAAGCCCTCGGCCTGCACAAAAAATGGAACCGTAATTATAAGCTCCGACAGGGCAAGCACTGGACTACCGAATCAACCGCTTCTTTGCCGCTGGCTACGGCCAATCTTATTTTCACCCATATTGAGCGCACCAAGAATGAGCTCACGGACAACAATCCCACGTTTAATGTCGCCAATATCGGCCAAGTGGACGAAACACAGAAAGAGGTCTGCATGGATCTCCAACGGGCAACGGAACACTGGTGGATTGATCAGGAACAGCAGGACACACTGGAAAGTTCAGTACTGAACGGAGAGGAATACGGCATTGCGATAGAGAAGGTTGTTTTTAACGCCAATCTGGAATATGGCCTGGGCGAAGTAGAAACTGAGGTTGTTGATCCGTTTCATTTCGGCTGGTATCCGACAAAGTTGAAAGACCCGAAGGACATTAACAATCCATCCCGATGTGAGGCTGTGGTTCATTTCTATCCTGTTGCCGTCCGTATTTTGCAGCGACGCTATCCTGATTTGGCTGATAAAATCAAATCTGATGCCGATTTCGTGGCAGAGTTGGATGATCAGCGCCGGGAAATCTCCAATACCACTACCAAAGGGAAAAGCTCAAATATATCTCTGTCGGGTGTAGTCAAAAACATCTGGAATTTCGTCACCGGCACCGAAGATATTCAGGAAGAAGAAACCTTCGTTTGCGAAATGTGGCTCCGGGATGAAACACAGGAAGATTTGGGCGAAAAAGAAGAAAATGGCCGGCGCATACAGGAAAGCAAATCTAAATATACCGGTGGCATCCGTTACATTCTGGTCTGTTCCGGCAACGTAGTTTTAGAGGACAAAGACAATCCGAATATTTCCCCAAATCTCCCGCCCGAAGAAGCCCTCAAAACCTATCTGTATGATAAATTCCCCTTTGTGGCTGTCAATTCGGTCAAAGACACGAGCAATGGGTGGGGAATGAGTGATATTTCGCAGGTCGAGGGATTGCAACGGGAATTGAATAAATCCCTGTCACAGCACATTTTGGAAAAAGACAGAATGATCCGGGCGAAATTGCTGAATCCGTCCAATTCGGGCGTGGATAATGAAGAACTGACCAATTACGTCAATGTCATCAATCCTGTTTCCGGTATAGCCGCGCAGGAAATGCGATGGTTAGTGCCGCCGGCGCCGACCGGTGATGTGGAAAAGTCGATGGAAATTATGAAGCAATTGCTGCTGATGACCGTCGGAACATTTGATTTGGACATGGCGCAGACTGGCAGCCAGGTTATAGCGTATAAAGCAATTGCAGCCTTGCTGGAACGCGCCGCCACGATGAAGCGAGGGAAGATCCGAAACTATGGCCGGTTAATCCGGGAACGTGGCCGGATGTATCTGTCCCATGTGATGAATTTCTATTCTGAGGATAGATGGATTACCTACAACGACGAGAACGGAGTGAGGGCGGCCAAACCTATCAACGGCCACAAGATGATCATTCCGGCAAAGCTGACGGTTGTGAATGGTTCGACGCTGCCTATTTCCCGGGTACAGCAACGGGAGGAAGCCCTCGCTTTGTTTGAGAAGGGCGCAATTGATCAACAAGAACTGCTGGAGAAGATTGATTGGAGCAACCGGGCGGAAGTTATCAAGCGGATGCAGGCCGGTCCGTTAGGTCAGGTATTCGATAAGCTGTCTCAAGTTGGGATGCCGCCGGAAGTGCTGGAGTACATCAAGGGCGTTGCCGAGGCAGATCCCCAAAAGTTACAGCAGTCGTTGCAAAAAGGTGAATATCCCACGTTTGAACAATTCTCGCAGCAGTTGTTACAGGGTATGATGGGCCCCGATGGTCAACCGATTATGCCGCAGCAACAGGAAAACCCGGAAATGCAGGAATTGGCAGCCCGGGTGAAGAAACTGGAAGCGGAAGCGGCTTTGATCGCAGCGAAGATACAGACTGAGGCCGTTAATCAGCAGGTGGCGTTGAATGGTGTACGGTTCGACGAGGAAAGCCTGGCGATACAGAGGGCAAAGGCTGTTTCGGAGATGGAGAGCAACATTAAGAGCCATGCCCGCGAGGATTTCAAAGTAGGGGCTGAGATTGTTTCCAATCTGAATAATCGGCCCGGCTTCAATGACAATGGTACGAAAAGCGATAATAAGGAGTAACGGAATGAGAAGAAAAAAAGGCGAACCAAATCCATTAATAATTTGTGCATGTGGATGCGGGGAAACACTTTATAAATATGATAAATACGGACGATCCCGATTGTTTTTAAAAGAGCATCGTCATTTTCTTCCGTTATCTTTTCAGTTTGAAAAATTTGTTATCAAGAAAGATGGTTGTTGGGGATGGACTGGGACGAAAAGCACAAATGGTTATCCGCAAATTCGCCATAATAAAAAAATAATTCATGGCAACAGAGTATCGTATGAGTTGCATCATGGTGAAATACCAAGGGGATTGGATGTTCTTCATAAATGCGATAATCCAGAATGCACAAATCCTGATCACTTATTCTTGGGTTCTCATTTGGATAATATGCACGACGCAATTTTAAAAGGTCGGATGAGAGGTAAGAGAACTTTTAGTGATGATTTTATAAAGACCATCAGAGATGAATACGCCAAAGGTGAAAGAACAGTAAAAGAACTTGGAAAAATTTATGGGATTGGAGCCGATTATCTTTCGCGTATAGTTAACCATAAAGCAAGGAGGTATGAGTATGCCTGTACTTGTTGATTTTGAATGTCGCAGGGGACACATAACCGAGGAAATATGCGATTCTGAGATGCAGGAAATAACTTGCCCGAAGTGCCGGGGGAAAGCGAAACGCATTATTTCGGTTGGCCGCCAGTTTGTCGATGATGAATGTCCGCCCTGGATAAGGTCGGTACTGGATGTTGTCGACAAGGACAGCCCCAAGCGGCATGTGCAGGAGTTCGTCAAGAATCCAAGCCGGGAAACTTACAAAAAGTGGATGAAAGGCGAAGGGATTAGGCCGGCAGACTACACGGTTCATGGTGCGCCGCCGGTATTTCAGAATCGGCCGGTAGTGGATATGACCGCGGCACATAAAGAAGTTTTCCGTAAATATCAGGAACGGCACAGGCTGGAGGTTCGTTAAAATGGACGATAACCACTTAACCATTCTTTTATGGTTTATAATTGGTGTATTGACTGGAAATTTCTTAGTCGCAGTTATTTACATCATTGCCCGGTTGGTTTGAAATGACACGAGAGAACACCGACACATTTAAAGCATTGCGAGTTAAACAACTGATTTCTGATGCAGAAAAATATTTATTATCCTTGCTTGATAATAAAAAAAGTGGTAAATATGAGATAACTTTAGAAATTAATTTATCGCAAGGTGCAGTAGGAGAATCGTTCTTAAACACTCATTCAAGGGAGAAATTTCAAATGAAGTAGAATTTTAAGTAAAATCAGACGGTTACAGACTGACCTTATTTGATTTTAAGGTAAGGGATCACGAAGCCCGGAATTTTCGACACTTACGTCGGAGTTCCGGGTTTTTTTATTTCAGCAAGGAGGAAATTAACAAATGGCAGAAGAAACTGGAATCGACGCTAACGGGTCCGAGCAGGATCGCATTGAGATTTCGTCTATCTCAGACAGTTTATTGAGCAGTCCAGATGGGAATGCACGGCCTGTATCTACCGTTGAGGTAGAAGAGGGCGGCGCCCAGGACAACACAGATAAGACACCGGACACCACGATTGACGAGAAAGCCGGTGACAAAACAGGTGAAGGGGCCGGGGATAATACCCAGGACGATAAAGCCTCTTCGAGTGGGCAGGAAGGTCGTTATGACAAAGATCCTGCCTGGCAAAGAATAATCAAAGAACGCAATGACGCGAGAGCGGAAATCGCAGCGTTAAAGGCGAAGGATGCCGGGAAACCCGCAGGAGAGGCCAAAGAAGCGGCGACAGCCACTGAAGGCCAACTTCCCTACAAGGACATTACCAAGATGTCTGACGAGGAACTGCGGGAATGGCAGGAAGATGATCCCAAAGGCTATGCGGTAAATCTGTTCACCCAGATACAGTTTGAGACTGAACGGGTACAGGAACAGCGGAAGTCTCAGGCTGATGTCAACAGTAAAATGGAAGCAACCTTCACCAATTACGCCAAAGCCAATCCCGATTTTAATACCATGTGGGATTCCGGGGAAATTGAAGATTTTATGTCAAAAAATCCCGGTCATAATGCAATTTCCGCACATATGGCGATGACTCAGGAAAACCGGATAGCGGCAGCAGTAGAAAAGGCCGCTAAAGAGGCTGAAGAACGGGTCATCAAGAATTTTCAGGCAAAACGCAATGCGACGGTGCTGACCGATAGCCCGGCTCATAGATCGGGTAACGGCGACATTGCCGCAGAACTCAAAAACACAAAACAATTCGGAGGGAAAACGGCTGTAATGGCCGAGCGCCTTGCTCGTATGCGGGGCGGTGGAGTTTAACCTCTATCCCTCCTATGGAGGATTTTATTTATGACTTTAACATTCACTGAACTTGAAAGCATTACCCAAGATTACTTTCTTGCTGATGAAAGAAAGGCAATTGATATTTATTTCAATGACTCTTTTCTGATCGACTATCTGATGAACAAGAAAAAGGGCATCTGGGAGCGTCCCAATGGTGGCAAGACAATCCGTATCCCCTTGAGCTATGACGGACAGGAAGGCGGATTCTACAGCAAAACATCTACCCTTTCCAGCGATGACCGCGAGGCTATCAATGCGGCTTTTTATCGCTGGAAGCACGCTTAACAACATAGGCGCACTGCTGAATTAATATGGCAAAAGCAAAATGGACAGAAGAGGAAATGCAAATCCTCAAAGAAAAATATGGGACAATTTCCAATAAGGAATTGGCAAAAATAATGGGACGCTCAAAACAAGCAATTCAACATTTAGCACACCGCTTGAATATAACAACCTTGAAAGTTGCTAATTACAAGCATTGTGTTGATTGCGGGACTTTATTGAGTCGTGCAGCTATTTACAAAAAAAGTGCTGAACGATGTGTTTCATGCGCCAACAAAAAACGTAGCAAGGAAGGCCATCATAATTGGAAGGGTGGTGTTGCTCCTTTGCGGCCATTAGTCCAGATACTTCTTAAACCCGCATGGATTATACCGATCATGCAGCGTGATAATTTTACCTGTCAATTTTGCGGAAAAAGAGGCGGAGATATGAATGTTCATCATATCCTCCCCTATCGAAAAATAAGAGATAAGGTCATCAAAGATAATCCCGAAATCAACCAGAGGACATTTGAAGGTAAAAAAATATTGTCCCTGAAAATTGTTGAGGCTCATAATTTGAGTTACGGAATCACTCTTTGTATCCCTTGCCATAAATACATTCACAGTGAAACAGGCGGTGAATTGCTGGGAACTCCTAATGTCTTAGTTGCAGACATGGACAATCAGCAGCCAAGCCGAGCGAATGTGCTTAATTTTGTAGCTCGGAAGGTTCACAGACTAATCGGTGAGGATGCACAATCCAATAAGCCGGACACGAGTGCCGCCCACTCTATCTCTTTGAGTGAAGATATAGTCGGAACTTGTAGGTAACTACAAGAAGTAGGAAATAAAATGTTCTACGCTAACACATTGTATGGAAATTCCACCGTTCATCGTCTTGATGAATTGGAGAATGCCGGACCTTATGCGGAAGTCCAGCTGGTCAACGCCAAAATCGAGGGTGCCCAGAAAACCGTCCGCAAGAAGATAGCCGAACAGCTTTATTCGGCTGTTACTGATACCGCCGAAGAATTAACCGGTCTGCTATCATTGACTACCGGCTCGGCCTCAGTTGCCTACGGCGGCATTGCTGAAAACGATTTGGTAGCGCAGGACGCTTCAAAACCGTGGAGTGCTGAATCCACCACGACAATCGAAGCTATTGCGTTGTCGGTTATCCGTACCCTTCGTAGTTCGGTCAAAATTAGTTCCGGCGCTGGCGGCAAACCGGATATTGGTGTCACCACAGAAACCTTGTTCAATATCGTTTCCGGCATCCTGCAGGTACAGCAACGCTTTACCGAGGATAAGGACACCGCAAAGGCCGGTTTTACCAATCTTGTCTTTGAAGGAATGATCTTGGCCGCTGACGATTATTGTCCGAGCGGCGATTTGTTTGTCCTGAATAGTAATCATATCGGATTCGCTATTCACAAAGATGGCTATTTCGCCCGCGATCCGTGGGGAAATCTGACAGTAACCGGTGTTCCGGCTAAATCAATGAAGATTTTCTGGGATGGCAACTTGGTTTGCAGCAACCGTAAGGCCCACGCAGTGCACACCAACTTGTCTTAACCTTTAACCCTTTAACCCTTTAAACAGGCCGGACGTTTAATCCGGCCTGATCCATGATGGAGGAATTAATTATGGGAAACTTTTGCGCACCAAAGAAGATTACAGGATGGAATCAGGGTATATATCAGGAATCAGCAACGCAGAAAGAAATGCTGGGAACTGTCCGCGAGTTAATAGACGGTCGTACATTTGCTTACGCCAAAAATGGCGCGGGTGCTTTGGCGGCTGCCAAACTCACTCAGGGTGCCGTTTGGCAGACTGATCAGTTGGCTCAAGCAGTCAATACAGCGGCAATCGGGGACACTTCCCTGACTGTAACCGTAACCAATGCAGTAACTGCCGATCAGTATAAAGATGGCTTTATTTGGGCTTCCGATGACACCGGAGAGGGCAATATTTATGAAGTTCTTAGTAATACGGCGGCCTCTGGGGGTGGGGATTCAGTTTTTTATTTAAAAGACCGTATCCGCGTAGCTTTTGCTGACGCAACAACCGTTACGATGTACGCTTGTTTGCAGAACGGCGTTATTATTTGCCCGACAACGTTGACGGCGGCTCCGGCAGGCGTTCCCCTGATTCCGGTAACCGCTGCTTACTATTTCTGGAATCAGGTAAAAGGACCCTGCCCGGTACTGTTTGATGGCACCGTGGCTATCGGCGAAGAGGTAGCACCTTCCAATAGTACGGCCGGGGCGGTTGAGGCTTTGGTTCACGCAACCACGTTTGATACTACCGTGGGTGTCGCTATGACTGTTGACGCAACAACCGAATACGGCCTTATCAACCTGGCTATTCCGGGTTACTAAACCATTTCCGTCGGGGGCGTCTGGGAGGTTCCACTTGCTTTTCTCCTCCTGGGCGCTCTCGGCTTCTCATCTTTAAGGAGGATTTCTCATGTCTTTTTCAGCATCTAAAACCGGAGAGCACGTTGTTGGTGATCTTCGTATGACGTGCGGCACGTTTACCGGTGGTGGTGACACCGGTGGAAACATTAACACTGGATTGCATCAGGTAGTAACGATGTCATTGACGGCGAGAGGATCAAGCATCGTAGCTGATGCACCGACCATCAACGAAACTTTCCCTTGTGATGGCTCCGCCGTAACAATCATTTGCACCAGTGATAAGGATGGTTATTGGCAGGCATATGGCTATTAGGAGGTTACAAACTTATGGCAATAACAGTCAATTCACATGATTATTCGATATTCGGCAACAAGGCGGTGGTTTTGGCTGATGTTGCCTTTGATTCTTCATACCTGTTTGGTGGCGAGGCATTTAACCCGGAAACATTATTCGGGCTTCACGAAGTCTCGTTGGCCGTCATTGAAGCAACGAACGGTTATTCCTTTAAATACGACAAGGATAATAAAACACTGCGTGTTTATGGGGTGGCTCCCCCTATCGTTTACGAGGAAAAGCAGACACCTTCCAGTGATGTTGTAACCACGAATTATCCCGCGGCGTTCTTTATGAATGTTGCCCGAACCGGTAACAACAAGAAATTCCGATCAACCGGTATTGCTTTGGCCTCTTTGTCGGACGATGAAATTTGTCTGGCTGAACAGATGGCCGCCGGCGAACGCACGCAGCTGACTGTCAAAGATTACGACCGGCTTGCCGGAGACGGCGCCTTCACGGGTGGAACGACAAACTGGACATTCAACGCGGCTCCCTGGACATACGGAACAAACAAACTGGCAAAAGATGCTGATGGGACAAACACATTGACCCATGACACGTTCGCTGCCGTTATTGGCCGCACTTATCGGCTGTCTTACACGATATCCAGCTGGACGGTGGGAACAGTAACGCCAACTCTCGGCGGAGTGGCCGGTACTGCGGTGGGCGCTGATGGCACTTATACCGAAGAGATTACGGCAACGACCACAGATGGGTTGGTCTTTTCGCCTTCCAATACATCCCGTTTTACCATTGATTCAATTACGGTTTATGATCTTTCCGAGCCTGTTTATCTGACCTATGTTACTCAGGCATGGAAGGACGTTTGGGATAATCTGGTACAAGATGAAGAAGTTGCCGTAGCGACTACGGAAACAAGCCTGGCCAATGCACCAATGGCAATTATGTATGCTGACCGGACGAGCGCGACGGCAAAAGCACTGACTTTAATTGATGAAGATGACACTGCGGCATCAGGTGAAATAGCTTTTTATTTTAGTCATGCCGCAGATAATATTAAAGCCGTGCATGCTGATGAAAACAATAAAACGGTAAAAATAACCTACCTGAAAAAACCCGCCAGTGGATTCTTGTGTGACAGGCAATTCGAGAATGAAGGCGCGACGAAAGCAGGCGGCGATCCCTACACCAACACATTTGATTACCCCATTCTGATCTGGGCTTATACCGGGCAGGTTCCCATCAACGGCGGCGCTACTCAACGGCTTATTGATTATGCCGGTACTCCGGCCGCAGGTGAAGCAGTGATTGATTGGTTTACCCCTGGTGCGCGTGGCGCTGGAGCTCCTGCAACTGGAACGGTTATTGGAACCAAAAGTAATGTCACGGCGACGGGTGCGGGAGTTTGGGGAACAATTAACGAAATCCAAAACCTGCAACCCCTGGAAATCAAGGATGGCGTCGATCTTTCGGGCATATCAACCCGGCTGATGCTCATCGGGGTATAAGGAGAAAGAAAAAATGAAACGATTTTCCTTAATCATAGCAATATTAATGTTTTTGTTTGTCCCGGCGTGTCTCTGGGCGGCGGGGTCCTCGTGCGTTATCACGTACAGCAATACCGTACCGGTAGAGAAAATAGTTTTTACCTGCACGGGTGATGACGCGAATGGAACTTTTCCGAGCGTAGAAACCAAATCACTCCACGGCTGGATATTGGCAGTTGAAACCAATCCCGGCAGCACCGGTCCGACGGATAATTATGATATCGTTTATAATACCTCAACGGGTGTGGATGTTATGGGCGGCAATACCATGAACCGGGATGTAGCCAACACCGAACGGGCAGTTCCTGCGGTATCGGGATGGGTGGATGGAACGATTACACAGGTCGTCACGAATGCGTCTGTCAATTCAGCTACGTTTACCAGTACGATCTGGTTCTGGAGGCAAGAATAATGAAGAAATATATCCTCTCTGTTCTCGCATTGCTTTTTGTGGCGACACAAAGTATCGCCGCCGGGCCTCCGCCATTTATCTTACCGCCGGCAGGGGCGGTAACTACCCTTGAAGGCCACGCAGCGAGTTATTTTCAAGTTGCTCATGCGGCTCTTTCGAGTATTGGGGGTCTAACCGAAAGTGCTGGAGGTTTTCCTTACTTTACGGCAGATGACACATGGGCAGTTTTAGGGATAGGAACAGCTTATCAGATATTGCATGTTAATTCTGGCGCGACGGCTCCCGACTGGACTTCTACATTAGGATCGTCTTCAACCAGGCTAACAATGGGTTATTTTACTAATCTGGAAATTACCAATTCCCCCACGGTCAATGGCACTGCTTTGTCGGCTCTTTATCAGCCTCTCGACTCTA
>Ga0302238_1002338_pt1 | contig 13486 bp, 13 predicted proteins | sample AAG_UR_Asn_MG_FD_193527 | JGI IMG/M metagenome (GOLD analysis project Ga0302238, IMG submission 193527) | Enriched activated sludge microbial communities from anaerobic digester in WTTP, New Holstein, Wisconsin, United States - AAG_UR_Asn | ecosystem: Engineered > Bioreactor > Anaerobic >...
CTCCAGAAATCTCGCCACTACCGATTCGTCACTCTCGTTGTAGGCGTGTTTCAGGTAATGCAGTCCTACTACCAATCTGGTAGGTAATGCCGGTCTCCCGTGTTTCTGCGCAAACAAAGCGCCAAAAGATTGGTCGAATCTCTTCCAGTCGATCTTATCGGCCAGTACATACAAGGGATGTTTTCTATCCAGTATCTGTTCCAATCGGGAGCGAAACAGGTCGCCGTGTGTTTCTGCAAAACTGGTGTCTTTCGGTCTCATGTTTTTGCTGGTTTTTGGCTCCTTTTTCCAAATTTTCGGCAATTACAGCATATTAATATTCGTTAGTAAAGTAATAATATCAATGTGTTGCGACTTTTTCAGGGACGACTATTTATCCAATATTATTATCATATTTATCCACAATTCTTTTCAGAATTATCAGGACTGTTTCTTGTTTCTACTTAGGCCTTTCCTTTCATGTTTTGTGGCTTCTCGAATACCGAAGATCATAAAATTTAACTTCATTTTAATTTGACAAGACTATAAATATTGATTATTGTAGGAATAAATATACATTGTGAATGTGCAATAGCGAAAGATCCAACCAAACAACAATCAGATATCTTACAATACATTATGGATGGCAGTAAATGCTGAAAGGGAATAAGGAAAACAGTGGCGTGAAGCTGGCTATCAGCGGAAAAGGTGGCGTAGGAAAAACCACGCTCGCCGCTTTTGTCATCAAAGAAGTCTCCCAGCGAGGGATGAAGGTCCTGGCAATAGATGCCGACCCGGATGCCAATCTGGCGCTTGCATTGGGGATGCCCAACTACTCTTCTATTGTTCCCATCGCCGACATGAAAGAACTCATTGAAGAACGAACGGGAGTAAAGATGCGGTCAATGGGGGCATTTTTCAAAATGAATCCGACTGTAAGCGACTTGCCGGAAAAACTCTCTGTTACCGAGGGGAACATAAAGCTAATGGTTATGGGGGGCGTTAAGAAAGGTGGCGGCGGTTGTGTATGCCCTGAAAATGTCCTGCTCAAATCTCTCATTTCACATCTTGTTCTCCATCGCGACGAGGCTGTAGTCATGGATATGGAGGCAGGGATAGAACACCTGGGCCGCGGCACGGCAGAAGCTGTCAACTGCTTAATTGTCGTGGTGGAACCAGGGAAGAGAAGTGTTGAAACCGCCCTGGAGACAAACAGACTGGCACAAGAGATCGGATTAAAAAAAGTTGTGATAGTGGGCAACAAAGTCCGTAATAAATCAGATAAAGAATACTTGAAAAGCAGCTTGCCCGATTTTACTTTTCTGGGGTTTATCCCGTATCACCGGGATTTCATCGAGGCGGATATCAACGGCGGGCAACCCTTTGAATCGGTTAAAAGTCCGAAGGTTATTGCGGAGGTTGCAAGGATTGTAAACAGTATTTTGGCCTAGAGTATTTCGTCTGCTGCAAAAATGAACAATATGAAAACGTCTGGAAAGAGTTATTACAAGAAGCCTTTTAACTCCTGAAAGGAGATTAGGGGAATGAATATAGTAATAATCGGGGCAAGTGCTGCCGGACTTTCTTGTCTTGATACCCTTCGCAGAGTTTCCCCGCAAGCAAAAATTACCGTCGTATCCACCGAGAAATATCCTCCTTACTGCCGATGCCTTCTGACTTATTACCTCGGCAATACCATGACTGAACAGGAATTGACAATCACAAAGCCTGCCGACTATCCATCAAACGTACAATTCATCCTGGGACAAAAAGCTGAGCATATAGATCCACAAAGAAAGACAGTCCGCCTTTTGGACGGCAGGGAGCTTGGCTACGACAAACTTCTTATTGCCGTGGGTGCTGACGCGATAAAACCAAGATACTGCGCTGAGGAAAAAAGGACTTTTACCCTGCGTTATCTGGATGACGCCAAAAAAATAGCCGAGACGACCAAGGGAAGAGCTGTCGTATCAGGGGGCGGCTTTATAGGAATAAAAACCGCATACGGTTTGCTGGGGAGGAATATCAAAACCGATATGGTGGTCACTTCCCCGTACCTTCTTGCCATGGTTTTGGATGAAACTTCCGCCCGGCATCTGGAGAAAGATATTACCGGAATGGGCATAGGAATTATAACCGGTGAAGATGTTACCGATATCCGCATGGGCAATGATGAGCTAAAGGTTTATCTGAGCTCCGGCAGAGAGTTGGAGACCGATGTCGTCGTGATTGGCAAAGGCGTGAAGCCCTCTGTGGATCTGGCGCAGGCCTCAGGCATTAAAGTCAACAATGGGATCTCCGTCAATGAATTTCTGGAGACGTCAGCCCCGGATGTATTTGCCGCCGGTGACTGCTGTGCGACGATGGACCTGGCCCGGAACAAACTTCAAGCAATCGGTCTCTGGCCTACGGCCGTCGAGGAGGGCTATTTCGCCGCGTTGAACATATCTGGCACAAGATCCCATTATTTCGGAAGTATTGGAATGAACAGTTTGAAGACGAAAGCCTTTTATCTCATCTCGGCGGGAATATTGAAAGGTGAACCGGGATTGATGGTCTACGATAAACATGTGCCATCCAAAAAACAGTTCAGAAAAATGGCTTTCCGGAATAATATCCCCGTGGGGATGGCGTTTTACAACTGTCCCGAAGAAGCCGGACTGTTTGTTAACTTAATTAAGAAGGCTCGGCCCCTTATGATAAATCCGGAAAAGGTCGTAAACGGTGATGTCAGCATAAGTGACATTATGAAACCTTTGTAAAGGAGGTCTTAATGAAAACCGTAATTGTTAAGCCTGAACGATGTGTGGGCTGTCATCAATGCAGCTTTCAGTGTGCGGTTGCCCATTCCACAAGCAAAACCTCCATGGGTGCCATTTCCGAATCCATCCTTTCCAAGCCACGCATTCGCATCTATCTTTCCAGCGGCAAGGAAAATTTTCCGAACAAATGCCGGCACTGCGAGCCCGCTCCCTGCGAGATGGCCTGCATAACCAAAGCCATTTACAGAGAAACAAAGAGCGGTATTGTTCTCATTAATCAGGACAGGTGCATCAATTGCGGGATGTGCGCCATGGCGTGTCCGTTTGCCGTAGTCAGGTATTATCCGTATATCCTCAATAGAGAGGCAGCACATAAATGCGACCAATGCATAGATCGTCAGAAAGAAGGAAAGGTCCCTGCCTGCGTTGAAGCCTGCAAAGTGGGAGCTCTATTGTTCGATGAAGTCAACAAGAAGATGGATGAGGATGCCGAGAAACTCGCTTCCCTTATCTATCTGGGAATCAGGCAGCGGGTTGCCGAGCCTGATACATTCTCCTCTCTTGTGGCTTACAAACAGAAGCTCAATGAAATAAGAAGGAGGCAGTCATGAGCGAGATCAAAGACCTGACTATATGCAGTGATGCTCAAATAATGCTGAAGAAGGCGCAGGAAGACGGTATAGAAACAGCATGGGACAGATTAAAAAAACAGCAACCGCAATGCGGATACTGCGAACTGGGAGTATCCTGCCGCATTTGCGCCATGGGACCTTGCCGCATCGACCCGTTCGGCGAAGGACCGCAGTTGGGAGTTTGCGGCGCCGACGCCGATATAATTGTCGCCAGAAATTTAGCCCGTATGGTGGCGGCGGGGTCCGCTTCCCATTCCGACCACGGACGCGATATTGTGGACGTTCTGCATAAAATTGGTTTGGATAAAACCTCCTGCTACAACATTACAGATGCAGTTAAATTGAAAAGCGTGGCCAAAGAATACGGCATCAAAACAGACGGCATCAGTGAAAAAGAGATTGCCCGGCAACTCGCCGAAGCGATGATGGATGACTACGGCATGAAGAAGGATATGCTGACCTTTATCAGCAGGGTGCCGAAACAGCGCGTCGATATCTGGAAAAAAGTAAAGGTGGTTCCCCGGGGCATCGACCGGGAAGTCACTGAAATGATGCACCGCACGCATATGGGAGTCGATAATAATTATGTTTCCATATTGCTGCAGGCGGTCCGGAGCAGTCTCGCCGACGGTTATGGCGGCTCCATGATCGGCACGGAATTGTCGGACATAATCTTCGGTACTCCAACGCCGGGCATGTCGGAAATTAACCTGGGCGTACTCAAAGAAGATCAGGTGAACATATTGGTGCATGGTCACAGCCCCATCGTTTCTGAAATGATATACATCGCCGTGGAAGACAAGGAAATGCTTGCGCTCGCTAAATCGAAGGGTGCGACGGGCATTAATCTGGCAGGACTGTGCTGCTCGGGAAACGAGATGATGATGCGCAAGAAAATACCCATGGCCGGCAATCACCTGATGACGGAGCTGGTTATCGTAACCGGTGCAGTGGAAGCCATCATCGTTGATTACCAGTGCATCATGCCTTCCATGGGACAGATCTCTCAATGCTATCACACAAAAATGTACACGACATCCGACAAGGCAAAGTTCAACTTTATGGAGCATGTGGAGTTCACACCGGAGAACGCCAAAGAACAGGCATTTAAGATAGTAAGGGAAGCGATAGAAAACTTTGCCCGCCGGGACAAGAACAGGGTTTTAATTCCCGATGCTCCCGTAAAGAGTATGACGGGCTTTTCCGTGGAAGCAATTGTCGGAGCATTAGGTGGAACCCTTACCCCCCTGATCGACGCGATCAAAGCCGGAAAGATTAAGGGTGCGGTAGGCGTTGTCGGCTGCAACAATCCTAAAATCAAACATGACTATGGGCACGTTGAACTTATCAAAGGATTAATCGCCAACGATATTTTAGTTTTGACAACAGGCTGCGTCAATGTTGCCGCGGGCAAAGCCGGGTTACAGGTTCCCGAGGCCAAGGAACTGGCCGGTCCCGGACTGAAAGAAATCTGCGGCGCGCTGGGCATACCTCCTTCATTGCATGTGGGATCTTGCGTGGATAATTCCCGGATCATGGTTATTGCCAGTGCCCTGGCCAATGCGATTGGCGTGGACATCGACCAACTACCGCTCGCGGCCGCTGCGCCGGAATGGTATTCCGAAAAGGCCGTGGCTATTGCCTTCTATGCCATGGCTAGCGGCATATATACGGTATTAGGTATAATGCCACCCATCGGCGGCAGCAAGAAGGTTGTTGATCTTGCGACTTCCGGCTTGAATGATGTCTTCGGGGCATGTTTCGCCGTTGAACCGGATCCTGTTAAATCCTGCGCTCTCATTACTGCTCACATTGCCGCAAAGAGAAAGGCTTTGGGACTGGAAGTTTAATCACCTCCGTTGGGTGAAAATATAAATCGAGATCGGATTGACTGAACCAGACGCACAATGGTAAGTACTTAAAATATCAATTTAGGTTCATTCAAATATCTTTTGATAATTTGAAGTACGTCCACATATACGTCCCGGAATTACATTCCGGGACGTATTCAATCACTCAATACTGCCGGCGGTTTCGCCTAGGCTGATTATTTTGTTGGCTAACGATCAAGAAATGAGGGAGGAAATGGTGACTAAAGTAAAACCGTTTGTGCTCGTTGTTTTTTGCGTCTTCTTATCATTGATATTTGCCGCCTGCTCGTCGGTTCCCCTGATTCAGCGGAGCGACCCTAATGATCGTCTTAAGGGACTCGCGCAAGAGTCTGAAAACATTAGATCGCTGGGGGAGCGTTATTGGCAGAAATCTCTGAATTTTTGGGATAAAAATGAGATTTACAAAAAAATGAAAGCATCGGCTAAAAACGTGGGTGACGCCGGTAGAAACGATGCGGACCCCGCCGTTAGGCAGGCCGCGAAGAGGCATCTCGAAGATTTATATCAAAACGAGAACTTGTTGATCCGCCTCGTCGCCTTCCGGGAAGTGCAAAACCAGGAGATCATCCGAAAAGCCGCTTTGTATGACAAGTTGCTGGAGGTGCGTTGCATTGCCGCATCCCGATTAAAAGATCCGGCGGTACTGACGGAGATGTCCCGAGCGGCCGACACTGCCGGGCGAATCGCACGTCTGAAGCTGGGATTGATGGACCCCGTTGTTGTGAAGACCTTCTCGCAGGAACCTGTTTTGTCGGTCGAAACAGAGACGCGCCTGCAAATATCCGGCCCCGTAAAGAGAGAGGGCTACTTTATAAACTTCGTTGTCCAATCCGGTGATCAGGTTTTAATTAAAGGAGAAGAACGTCTGGTCATAAAGGGAAAGGCAGACGCTAAAGCAACAAGAACGCAAAGCGGCGAGACCGTCTACATGTTAAATTTCGGATATCCCATCGGAGCCGGCGAGATTATTTCCAAAGCTTCGCCCGCTGGTAAAACGGAAAGCTACGGCGAACAGTTCGAAATAATCGATCAACTGGATCTTGCTCCGGTTTTCGTTCTTTTCAATATGATGGTCAACTCAAATTTCCCTGTCGGCGCTGCGACTGAAATTGTTCATTCAACAAGCAGCAGCGATCTTAAAAACGCGGCGATTCGATACCAGAAGATGAAAAAATGAGAGACAGGAAGATTTGCATCAGCCGGGCAGAAAAAGAACACAGATGAAGTTCCTGATAATAGATCAGGAACTTCATCTGTCTGATTGGCCGCCGATATATGGCATTAATATTGCTGAGAATAGAACCGACGTAATATTAATGCACCTTATTTTCTTACAACAACACAACGACTTGATATTACGGAATATTTCCAATGACTTCCTTAACCTGTGATTAATGGAAGTCATTATTTGATGGACTTGTGAAAAAGTTCCGAAACTTGGATTTTCAGGCGACCTCGTAAAAAGGTCGCAGGCAAGGCGTGCGAATACTGAGGAATGAGGCATATTTAGCGTATGCCTCAGTGACGAAGGATGAAGCGCAACGCAGCATCCGGCCTTTTTACGAGGTCGCCATTATTTTGACGTTATAATAAGGAGTCTCATAACCATATGGAAACAAAACCTACCGGCAGCAACGCAGAAAATATCTTTAGCCCCAAGATCCAGACCATTGTCCAGAATGCATCAAAACCCTTTTCGGACGAGTTAAACACCGCCATGCGTCAGAAGCCGTCGACAAACGCTACGGTGATCGACAAGCCTTTTGAATATATTGTTCAGAAGGGAGACAACATCTGGAATATCGGAAAGATAATATTTAAGGTTGATCCTCACAAGATAGCCAGAGATAACGGTCTGACCAATCCTCATCTGATTAAGATCGGCCAAAAATTAATAATAAATCCGTCCACATCCCAGGACATTCAGCCCGGGGTGGGCGAGAAAATAACCGCCACGTGGTACGGCGCGGAACATCACAATAAGCGAACGGCCAGCGGGCAGCGGTTCAATATGTATCAAAACACCCTGGCCCATAAAACCTTGCCGATAGGAACAAGGGTACGTTTAACCAATCCCCATAACGGCAAAGTTGCTGAAGGAATCGTCAACGACCGCGGACCATTCGTTAAAGGCCGGGATGTGGATGTTTCCTATGCCATGGCTAAACAGCTTGGCTTTCTCCAAAAAGGTGTCGCCAAACTCGTTATGGAAAAAATATAGATTTTTCAATCTGCGGTTGGAACATATGCAAATTAACGCGGAAATCAGAAGAGCGAAGCTCAGGTTAATGCCAGGCCTGCATCCGGCGCTGAGCTCCCCTTCTGACGTGCACAAAATCATTTTCCGGCGCGAATTTTACAGGGTCAAAATCGAATATCCCTTTTCAATATAAGAAGCCATGGAAGGATGTCCGCTCATATCTCCCACAAGGGGAATTCCCGTGGTTGAATTGTATTCAAGAACTCCCATTTTCGCCGAGCAGCCTTTGCAGATTGCGTCAATCAATTTCTTTTCCTTGGCCTTCCTGTATAAAGGGTTGTTGGACTCCTCCATTTCTTTTACCAATGTTACGGCTTCACCTTCGATCACAATTTTCGCATCCATCCCTTTGCTGTCCATATCGAGGGCATTCAAGAGCACATGAACAAAGCACATGGGATTTCCTCTAAAAGCAAAAATGACATACTTATTCATTACCATCTCTCCTTCCTCAATTTATTTGGAAAAGAATGTTACTCCTTAGTTTGAATATAAGGAATAAGGTTCAGAAGAGTCAAGGAGATTTCAGGTGCAGAAAATGACCTCATTTTTTTCCCACACCTATAAGTTGGTCAAATTTTATTGACCGGTGAGAGTGAATTGCTTATACTTTTTTTCAGTCAGGTAAGTGTGGATCAAGCAAATAGAAAACTAATTCGAGAAGGAGGAAAGGATATGTTAAAAAATACCGTCTTCGTTTTTTTTCTTTTTGTGCTTTCTGCGGGATTAGCAATAGCTGGAGAATCCGGCGCGAGGGATAAAGTTCCCGATCACGGCAGGCAGCCCTGGGTCGTTGACATTGAAGATCTGACAGAGAACAATGATAACTTCCGCACTACGATGTGGACAGGAATGAATCTTCAGATGACCGTCATGTCCATTAAGCCCCGGTGTGAGATAGGTCTGGAAATACACGAGAAAGGCGATCAATTTATACGTATAGAAAAGGGCCGGGCGCGTGTAGTCATGGGAAAGCACAAAGACAAGATGACTTTTGACAGAAAGGTTGCGGATGACTGGGCGATTTTTATCCCTGAAGGCTTCTGGCACAACATTATCAATGAAGGGGACAAACCGCTGAAAATTTACGTAATTTACGCACCGCCGGCACATCCGGCGGGAACGGTGCACCATACTATTGAAGAAGCGGAAGCTGCGCATGGGCATTGACTAATATAAGGTTGAAATTATCGACATGACCAACAGCGTTTCGTTTTTGAACTGGGGTAATGTAGCCCTTCATCATCCTTCTGCGTTCCTTCTCGCCGCCCAACTGCTGAGTCTCATTCTCTACGTGGCTCTGGAAACTGTACCGGGTCAGCAGTTTATTCTTGGTATTTTCGGCATGCTGGTGCTTCTCCTGGTGGTCTGGGTCGTCATCCACAGTCCGGCGATCAACTGGATTGCCTGGATAATTGCCTCCCTGGCCATTATATTTTCCGCGTTGTCCTGGCTCCTGTCCAACCCGGAGCTCCTGATATGGGCTGCGCTGCTGGAGGCAATGCTTTATTTTTACGGAGCGGGCGGTTTGATAGTTTATATGATGGGGGATGAACACGTCACGACCGATGACCTTTTTGCCGCCGGCGCCACCTTTACCCTGATTGTCTGGGGTTTTGCCTATCTTTACCTGGTCTGCCAGGCATGGTGCTCCGGGGCATTTTCCTACGCCACTCATCCTCAAGAACCGCTCAGTTTCCTCGAACTGCTGTCTCTAAGCTTTACTAATCTTTCGGCCACCGGCCTCAGTGACATTGTACCGGTTAAATCATCATCGCGGGTTCTGGTCATGCTGGAGCAGTTTGCCGGCGTCGCCTATATTGCTGTGGTTGTCTCGCGGTTGATCGGATTGACCGTAAGCCGTTTCCAGGGCAGGAATGAACCATAAAATTTTGCTTTCCCCCTGCGCAAAAAAATTTCACCGGCTGCACAATCCGGCGCAGGTATGAGCAGCAAGGAAGACGCGATAAAACTGATTTTGATCAGCGCAGCCGCGCGGTCGCCTCTTCAATACTCTGGGCTTCGTTGATAAGGGTTCCTGTTCTTGCCGTCTTTTCATCAAGAGACGACAAGGGATCATGCAAATAATGCTGTATCTCCAAAAAAAGCTTTTCAAAAATCTGCTTGATTTCCTGATCCAGCCGGCTGCGAAACTCATCCCGGGAATTCGCCAGCCTCTGGGCAAAGTCACGCAGGATATTCGACCTTTTCCAGAGCAGGGTTACAGCTACAAGGCCGGCCCCCGCCAGAGCCAGGATGCCTCCCGTTATGTCAAACACCATAAGGTGTGTCGCGAAAGCAAGCACCGCACCCAGGGCGGCGATGCCTCCGCCGGCCAGCGTCAGCGTTCCCAGCTCGGAGCCTTGAATGGCTTTGTCATCAACTATATCCGCAATCCTAAGACCGCTGAGTTGCCACTGCAGACGGTCAAGAATATCCGTTCTCTCGGCGGCCAGTGAAATATTTTCCCTGTTCTGGTTTTCCTGGCGATGCTTGACAGCCTGGGTCAACTCATCAAACATGGATTTGATCTCATCAGAGAGGTCTTTAGACCCCCTGATGGATTCCGCAGAAATTTCATCCTTTGCCGCGTTTTCAAAATTGGTCTGCAGTTCGTTCACCCACGTTTTCACGTCCTTATCGCGAAAGATTGGAATAGCCCGGCGGAGAATGATCCCGACACTCAAACCTTCTGCAAAATCCTTCTCCAGCCTCGACGAAAGCCGGTCATAGGAAACGCAGAGGCTGTCAACAACCAGCCGCCTGAGGGCGTTTGCCTTTTCCCGGCGTTGCTCCACCCTGGCCAGCAGTTCCTGGTAAAACACCTTGTCCTCCGCTACGGCTGACTGCTCGCTGCGGAGACCGGCAAGCAGTTTGCCGGCGATGCTGCCGGCGGTCTCCCTTGTGCCTTCCACCTTCATTCGCCAAACTTCACCGCTTTCCACGGCGTTGCTCAGAAATTGACGGAATTCCGCAAATCCGCTGTCCGCCGCTCCTTCCAGCTCCCTCTTTGCCGACACACTGAAGACAACGGGATTCTGGATATTCCTTTCATGTGCATACTGCCTTACCCGTTCTTCGTTGGTAGCCAGCTCTTCCTTAGTCGCCAGGTCGGCCTGCTGCAGAATAAATACCGTCTTGCGGCGCCAATCCTTGCGGATGAAATCCAAAAGATCCCATGCTGTGCCCGTATACGGATTCTTGGCCGGAAATATGAAGATAACAAGGTCGCTCCGGGGAATGTAATTTTCCGTAATTGTCTGGTGATGACGAATAATCGAATTGGTACCCGGAGTATCGACGATGGAAATATCCTTTAACACGGGTTTGGGTAACGTGACTCTTTCCCAGTGATCTCCGAGGTTCGTCTTTGTTCGCTGGTCCCCGTAAACCAGCTCCTGTATTACAACGGTACAAGGATCGGGGGCCACTTCGCAAATATCCTCGCCGAGAAGGGCATTGACAAAACTGCTTTTACCGGATTTGACCTCGCCGACGATAACAAAAAGCGCCGCCGACTGCAGGTGCATCAGCCGGTCCCGGATAATGCCGGTCGCCTCAATGTCTGCGCACTTTTCCGCCAGCAACAGGCTGCGCTGGAGAATTTCTCGCATCGAATCGTATTGTGTCTTCAGCTCAGGACTGAGAACAGGCTGTGTCATCGGGTTCCTCCATATTGTTCTTCCGGATTTGTTCAATGGCGAGGCAATAAGACAAGAGCCCGAAAATCTCCGGGCTCTTGTCCATTCGCAGGATCATGCTTTTTTATCGTCCTTGCCTGCGGATTTCAGGCGTTCTCGCGCCGAGTCCACAACCTTTTCCGCGTCAGCTTTAACTTTGTCAAATTTAGCCTCGGCCTGTGCAGCCAGGGTCTTAGCTTTTTCAGACAACCCCTGCACCGCGTCGGGAATGCCGTCGTGATCCTTATCCAGAGACTCACGGGTCTCTTTAATCTTAGCCTCGGCCTGCCCCGCCAGGTCCCTGGCTTTTTCCTGTGCCTGCCCCGCCAGGGTCTTGGCTTTTTCAGAAAGCCCCTGCACCGCGTCGGGAATACCGTCGTGATCCTTATCCAGAGACTCACGGGTCTCCTTAATCTTAGCCTCGGCCTTTTCCGCCAGGTCTTCAGCTTTCTCCTTCAGGTCTTCGGCCTTATCCTTTACCTGATCGATGATTTTTTTGAAATCCATGATTTTCTTCTCCGCTTTGACATGAGTTTAATTTTCGCACCGTAAATCAGCGACTCTTATGCTGAACTGGTAATTTCTACCCTGCAGATCAGGATAATTTCAGCGCTCCTTTTACCTCATTGAGGAAAGACTGCTCGGCATTGCTGACGCGGACTCCACCGAAACCGAGAAATCCGCCTTCCTTGGAAGCATTGGCCGCCTTCTCCGCAACAACCATAACCATCTTTTTATAAGCCTGTATCTCGTCCGGCGTTGCTTTACGGCTCAGCAAATCCACTACTTCCGTAATGCGCGAAAGAACGGCGGACCTGAGATTGGCGAGCTGCTGCTCACGGCCGCCCTCTCCGAGCATGGCCTTCACATCGGGCATACCGGGGATGCTCTTATCGTCGGCTATTGCTTTGAGCAACTCGATGTTTGTACCTTCCTGGAGCGATCTGATCATCCCCATCATTCCGGCGGATGCTTCCTTGATGGAGCCGATGATACCGCTGGGATCGGCTGCCGACACACCACTGGAAACAAGCGAGGGCAAGCCCCGAAGGAGGGTCCATTCTTCCGCAGTGAATGCATTTTGCACCGTCATTTTGCTAATCTCCTTTCCCCTTGTTTTCGAAAGACGAAGGTAAAATCGTCGATCATTTACCGGTTACCAAAATATCAATTCTCCGGTTCTTTGCGCGCCCTTCTTCCGTAGCATTATCAGCAACCGGATACTGCTCGCCGTATCCTTTGGCTTCCAGCCGCTGGGCATCAATGCCTGACTTTATTATTTCGTCCATGGTGTTTGCGGCTCTTTGCTGCGAAAGTTTCAGATTAACGTCCGCGGCGCCCGTGTTATCAGTGTAGCCTCCGATTTTCAAGGTAACTTGCGGATAGGCTTTCATGATCTCGGCTATATTTTTCAGCTGCTCCATGGAAGAAGGTTTAAGTTTGGCGCTGCCCGTTTCAAACTCCAGACGGTCAAAGCTAAACCAGGTTTTTTTGTCGACCGGCCTGCTCTTATCTTCAATAAACGCAATCAGTTTTTTCTCGACGCCAAACTCAGGAACATTAATCTCCACCCCGTTCGGCAGTTTGACCATCAGATACTTGCCCAGCAATTCGCTGACTTTACCCGCTTGTTCCGCCGCTTTTTCAACGGGGGATACATTGCACATTCTGAGCAGAAGGAGAACGACAGCGGCAATGATGAGCAGCGGAAGCAGCCATTTCCAGATAGACGATTTTTTCTGAACGGGATTGGCAACAGCTCCTGAAAAATCTGATTTGGAGAGATCTGAAAGATTTGACAGCCCCAGAACACCGGCTAATCCCGCCGGAGCCGCATTCTTGAGGAAGTCGGCCTGGCCTGACAGCAGATTAGTCAGACCGGAGGCGCTCAGATTGGAACCCTTCACTTCTTTCCCCAGGAATCCCAGGACAGCCGGCACCACCAGCCCTAAAAGGGACGAAGCACTGCTCTTTCCGACGCCGCTGGAACTGCAGATCCAATCGACCACCTGTGATACTTTATCCCCAAAAATTCTGCTCAAAAAATTTGTCCCTACTTGCAGCAGATTCTTTGTGGCGTCACCACCGGCAAAAGCATTTGACAACCCTTTCAAGGTGTCCGCACCAAAACCGCCTTCCGTGATCATATTCATAATGTCGGTAGAACCCTGTGTCGTGGAACTTTTACTGGCAAGCCCGCCTAATAGAGCAGCAAAAACGGGGCTGAGAGCAGATTTTGTTTTGCTGGAATCTTCACCGACAAATTTTCCTAACTGTCCAA
>Ga0302238_1002339_pt1 | contig 13483 bp, 13 predicted proteins | sample AAG_UR_Asn_MG_FD_193527 | JGI IMG/M metagenome (GOLD analysis project Ga0302238, IMG submission 193527) | Enriched activated sludge microbial communities from anaerobic digester in WTTP, New Holstein, Wisconsin, United States - AAG_UR_Asn | ecosystem: Engineered > Bioreactor > Anaerobic >...
CCACGGTGGCCAAGCTGTTTGAACTGACCCACAAGCAACAGGCCGCCGGCAAGCAGATCGACAAGGCGCTCTACGATCAGGCCAAGGACCACTACGAAGAAGGCTTCTACCGCAACCTGTTCTTCGGGGCTGAAAACTCGGTTGGTTTCCACAACCCCACCGAGGCGATGCGGATTTTGGGTGATGCCACCATGCATGCGGTCAAGGCGGAAGCCCTGCTGCGTCAGGCCCTGACCAAGGCCGGGGTGGAGGTGCCAGCCAAGATTGATCTGGAGCTGGCGAAATACACCAACAACCGTGGCGCCAAGAAGCTGATGTTCAAGCCGGAACAGGAGCTCAAGGACCCCTACGCTTCGTCCAAGTAGTGTTATCCGCTGAAACGCCGGACGTAGCGAACAGGTTGTTCCCGCAGGCGGGCTACCTCACCCGGTAGCCCGCCGACCTTATCACCTGCCGGAGGTCTAAACCTGGTATGCAGCAGCACCAGTTACAGATACGGGTCAGCAAAGCCTACCTGATAGTGCAACAGCAAACGGATCAGGGGACCTTTGTCAAACAGTTCTCGTCCTCCTGGGCCGGGATCGCCGCGCTGTCAAACTGGCTCTGCGATATCGTGCGCTGCGACAGCCGGATTGATATTCTGACCGACCAGGCAGGGCTGTTGCCTGCCGCCGCCAACCTGGTATCACACCTGCAGAGCCTGAGCTGTGACAGCGGCGTCAGTTGTAACTTCACCATACGTTATCAGTGAGCAGTGTTGTTTGATTGTGGTCAAGGTATCACAGTGGGCCGTAAGGCATACTGGGGCCGCACTGCCGTTGCCAGGGGACACCAAAACGCTTCATCGCCTGCTTGTCGCTACCAAGATCATTCACCGAGGAGCCTGCCCATGTTCAAAAACCTGACCGTCCGCACCAAACTGCTGCTGTTGCTCTTTTTACCGATCCTGGGACTGCTGTATTATTCCGGTCATGGGCTGTTGAGCAACTATGCCACGCTCCGGGACATGCGTAAAACCGAGCATCTGGTGGGGCTGTCGGTACGGGCCGGCGCACTGGTGCATGAACTGCAAAAAGAGCGGGGATTCTCCTCCGGCTTTATTAATGCCAAGGGAGCACGGTTTAAGGATGAGCTGACCAGACAACGTCAGGCCACCGATGAACAGTTCAAACTGCTTGACGCCTACAAGGCGGCAAATCCGGACGCCGTTGTCACGGTAAAGGCAAGCCTCGACGCCTCGTACCAGCAGCGGGCTAAACTGGCCGAACTGCGCAGCAGGATTGACGGACTCACCATTGAGGGCACAGAGGCCTTTACCTATTATTCCAACCTGAACTATCTCTACCTCAACGTGGTGGCGGCAGTGGGCCGCAACAGCCGTAATCCTAAACTGATGCGGGCCGCCATCTCCTCCTTTGCCTTTTCCAAGGCGAAGGAAGAGATGGGCAAGGAACGGGCCACCTTAAATGCCGTACTCGCCAACAACGCCTTCACCACCGAAACCTATCAACGCCTCTTCAGCATCCTGGCGGCCCAGCAGAGTTTTATGGAAGGCTTCCACCGGTTCGGTTCAGAGAGTGCCGTAGCAGCCTACGACCAGCAGGAAAAGTCCGACACCTTCAAATGGGTGGATGAGCTGCGTGCAACGGTTGTCAACAAGGGGATGGACGGCAACTTTGGGATCGCCCCGGAGGACTGGTTCAAGGCAATCACCGCCAAGATCGACCTGATGAAGGCGATCGAAGACAGCATGGCCCGGGAGATTCAGCAGCAGGCCGAGACCGTTGCCGCCAAGGCCCGAACCAGCCTGATGTTCAGCATCGTACTCTCGGCTGTTATGGGCGGTCTGACCTTGCTGCTTTCCTTGCTCATCGGCAACAGCATTACCTCTCCCCTTGTGTCGCTGGTGGCCATGCTCAAGGATATCGCCCGGGGTGAAGGCGATCTGACCCGTCGCCTGGAGACCGAACGCAGGGACGAGTTTGGTGAAGTGGCAAGCTGGTTCAATCGCTTCGTGGGGAATATCCATTCGATCATCTCCCAGGCCTCCAGCACGACCATGCAGGTGGCGGCCGCCTCTAACCAGCTACACAGTACGGCCGAGCAGATCGCCACTGCAGCCGAAGAGGTGGCGGCGCAATCCGCCACCGTTGCCACCGCCGGCGAGGAGATGTCTGCCACCTCCAACGACATCTCGCGCAACTGCACCATGGCCTCGGAGATCGCCAACCGGGCCAGCCAGATGGCCGACAACGGCGCCCAGGTCGTACAGGAGACCCTGCGCGGCATGGAGCAGATCGCCGAGAAGGTTCGCGAGTCAGCCCGCACCGTGGAGGCCCTGGGTGCCCGTTCTGATCAGATCGGCGCCATTGTGGGCACGATTGAGGATATTGCCGACCAGACCAACCTGCTGGCCCTGAATGCCGCCATCGAGGCGGCCCGGGCCGGTGAACAGGGCCGCGGTTTTGCCGTGGTGGCCGACGAGGTGCGCGCCCTGGCGGAACGGACCACCCGCGCTACTCGGGAAATCGGCGGGATGATCAAGGCCATTCAGAATGAAACAACCGGGGCGGTGGCCTCGATGGAACAGGGCGTGGCTGAAGTTGAGAAAGGGATGGACTGCTCGCGCCGTTCCGGTAATGCGCTGCAGCAGATCCTGGAAGGGATCAACGAGGTGACGCTGCAGGTGCATCAGATCGCCACTGCAGCCGAAGAGCAGACCGCCGTGACCGGCGAGATCTCCACCAATATCCACCAGATTACCGAGGTGGTGCAGCAGACCGCCAGCGGTGCCCATGAGACCGCCGGAGCGGCGGCAACGCTTTCCCGCTCGGCCCACGAGCTGGAAGGATTGGTGGGCAGGTTCAAGTTGTAGCAAGTCAACCAGGGTATGGTACACTCACAACGATGGTTAACAAAGACCAACAGACCGCAATTGCCGGCAACGGGAGGACAGGAACATGGAAGGAACAACGTCGTTCATGCTGCAACTGGTCGAAGAGTCGGCAGACGCGATCCTGATTGCCGACCTGCAGGGTATCATCCGCTACTGGAACAAGGGGGCTGCCCGGATGCTGGGCTACAGTGCCGAAGAAGCCGTTGGTCAGTCACTGGACCTGTTCATCCCGGAAAAACTGCGCGGACGCCACTGGGAGGGATATCATCGCGTGATGGCCAGCGGCGAGACCAAGTACAAGACCGGCCTGCTCGCCTCACCAGCACAACGTAAGGACGGCAACCAGGTCTCGCTTGAGTTCAGCATGGTGCTGTTGAAGGATGAAAGCGGCGCCATGCAGGGCTGCGCCTCGATCATGCGGGATGTCTCGGAACGGTGGCAGAAGGAACGGGAACTGAAGCAGCGCTTGGCCGCCTGTGAAGAAAAGAATCGTTAAGCACACCAGCTCCCCCCGGCGGTCAGCGGCACTGCCGGGGGGAGCTGGCGATAGCTCAATAGCCGATACCGGCGGCCTGAATACTGCGGGGGTCATGGGCATGGCAGGGGGTTACACCGTAGACCATGCCGCACTGGTCACATTTTGATTCCATGGTGGTGGCGGTAAAGGTCGCACCACACCCTTCGCAGACCAGTTGCACCTCGGCAGGCAGCGGCATGGCGCTGAACCCCATGGCCCGCAACTTGTCCACCACACCTGCCCCACCACCAAAACTGCCGTCACATCCTTGATGCATTGTCCTATCTCCTTTGTTGTTGCTCTGATTTAAAGTGTCTCCAGCGTTTCACCAAAACGAATCCGGTTGCGTAAGGCCAACAGGGTATTGTCCAGCTCCTCCAGCCTGGCCAGGTTCTTGCGCTCGTCCTCACTTGACTCAATGATCTTGGCTATGCCGCCGTTCCTGATCACCAGCCGCTTATCCCCCATCAGGGCCAGGATCGGATCATGGGTGGCCATCAGGATGATCTTCTCCTCCTTGACCAGCAGTTCCAGGGCCTTTTTACGGTCGATCCCGGCATTCTCGATCTCGTCGATCAGGACGATCGGTGACTTGCTCAGGATCGCCATGTCGGCGATCATCAGCGCCCGCGACTGCCCTCCACTCAAGGAAGTCACCGGCGTGTCCGGTTTGAACTGCTCCCCGGCCAGCTGATTGGCCTGCTCCAGAATCCGGGCCACCTTTTCATCCGGGTCGGCCACCAGGCGGCTCTCGGCATGCATCCGCACAAACTCCTCGGCGGTCAGGTCCATCACGAAGTTCATGTTCTGGGAGAGCTGGGCCACCAGCTTGTGCTCGGTGGAAAAACGCCATTTATTGTCCGGCGTCCTGGCGTTGATCAAGACCTTCCGTTTGGTGGGGGTATCCCCTTGCGCCACCCACTCGATATCGGCCAACAGACGGCTTTTGCCGGAGCCGGTCGGCCCCACGATGCAGATCACCTCACCCGGCCGCAGGGTCAGCTCCAGCTGTTCGGCGCTGCCGGTCTTGTCGTAGCCGCCGATGATGGTCAGCGACTCGACCTTTTCCGCGGTCTCCTCCAGGGCCAGCATGCCGGCCAGAAAGTCGCGCAGGCTCTGCTCCAGCTGCTCCCGGCCGGTGCCCAGGTCCAGCAACAGATCGGGATCAAGCTGGTCCAGGTACTGCTGCAGGGTCTGGGCGTCACGCTTGATCGGCAGCCCAAAGGAGCTGAAAAAGTCCTCCAGATAGGGAAGCTCAGCCAGCAGCTGTGTAAACGGTTGTTTGAGCAGTTCATGGTAGTGCATTTCAGGACTCCATTTTTCTGACGTTGCCGGTCTGATACTGCTCACCAATCCTGGTTTCACCCAGGCAGTAGGAGCAGAGCGCCGACGGCATGGAGAACCGCAGCCGTTTGCCCTGCAGGGTCTCAATGTCCGAGGCCTCTTCAAACAGGGAGGTCAGCTCGAAGGCCCCCTGGCCGGTGATGCCGTTGATATTCATGATCACGGCGCCGGGGTTGACCTGCTTGACCCGCGAGGCAAACACCTCCCGCTCGGCCTGGGAAACGATATCCCCCTTGGTGATGACCACGATGTCGGCCGACTTCAGCATCGGCCCGATCTTGCGGGGGGTGTTGATACCGCTTAAGTTATCGATCACGCAGACCGCGGTAATATCCTTGATATGCGGGGAGCAGCGGTTGCAGAGTCCGGCCGATTCACTGATCAGGAAGTCGCAGCCGTTCTCGACGCCCCAGCTGACACAGGCCTCGATGTTGCTGACAAAGTAGTGGTCCGGGCACTGGGAGCCGGACAGCCCTTTTTTGACCAACACCCCTTTTTTGGCATAGCGCAGGTCGTCTTCGGTCATCAGGCAGTCGTACTTTACCACCCCGATCTTCTTCTGTTTGGCCTGCAACGCCTCGATCACCCGCAGGATCACGGAGGTCTTGCCCGATGAAGGGGGGCCGGATATGGTCAGAAAACGCATGGTCGTGTCTCCTTAGGCGTTGTCCATCGCTTCTTCAAACAACCGCACCGTATAGCGGATCTGTTCGGCAATATCATGGCTGTAGAGGTAGTCCCAGCCCACCCACTGCCAGGGGTGTTCCGCCGGCAGCTGGTTGGTCACCTCCGGGTTCAGGGAGGGGAACAGCCCCTTGTTGGTCAGCAGCTCCCCCACCTCCTTGCTATAGAGGAAGTCGGCAATCGGCTGCAGTTTGTCGGCCTTGTCGGCCTTGGTCAGCATGAAGATCGGGCTGATGATGGCGCCGTCCTCGGGCCAGATAACCTCCAGACTCTTGACCATCTCGGCCATGCGGCTGAAGAAGAACGGGATGATGGTCACCGGCGGCTTTTCCTCGGCGCTGCGCTGAGCGTTCTTGATCATCTGGGCCGGGTGCATCGACTTCAGCATGCAGCGTCCCAGTTTCTTGATCCCTTCGTCGCCGTACTGCTTGTGGATGCTGAGCAGGATGGCGTTGAAAAGGTCAAAATCCCCCACCGGCAGGGCCACCTTCTGTTCAAAGGCCGGGGTGAAGAGGTCGGCCCAGGTGCGCGGCACCGGCAGATCGCCCAGCTCGTCATGGTTGACCATAAAGACCGCCGGCACCACCGAAATCAGGCTGTAATGCCCCTGTGGGTCCCGCAGGTCAATCCCGTCAAAATCCTTGTTGAGCGGCCCCGCGGTCAGATCCTTGAAGAGCCCCTGCGCCTTGAAGCGGCCGATGGTACGGGGGTCAAAGAAGGTTTCAAAACCGGCCGACACGAACAGTTCCGGCAACTGGGCCGGATCATCAACCCCCTGGATATGCTCGGCGATCCAGTCCGCCCCCACCGAGGCTGCCTCAAACTGGTAACTGACCGTGGTGCCGGTCTCTTTCGTGTACTGTTCCACAAAGCCGTTGAACCCCTCCAAAAGCGGCAGCCGGACCGGGCAGGGCAACAGGCCGGAGATGCGCACCTCGCCCTCTTCCTTGAGGGTGGTCTTCATGGTGATATCCACCTGTTGGTGCTGCTCATAGACCTTCTGCTGCAGCAGGCCCAGAAAGTTCTCCAGGTCGTACTGCTTGGTCTGGGCAGCCCGCTCCAGCTTCAGAAAACTTCCCACGCTGGCCAGCACCTTGGGGTCCTTCAGGTTGTCGAATCCGTTGGCAATCAGCACCTCAAGGGTCTCGGGGTACTGTTCCACCAACTGCTTGATTGTCATATCCTTATGTATCTGCTGTTGTTCCATGGCAGTCTCCTTGCTGTGTATGGGACCACATTAGTCTGGTTACCCTGAAAAGACATTGACTGTCATCAAAAAAACAGCGAAATAGTCAGGAAGCATGCACTGGCTGCAGACCGTAATCATCCGCAGTGCATGGGGGAGTACTATGCAGAAAAAACGCGTTGTCATAGTGGGCATGGGCTTCGGCGGGGTCAGGGCTGCCCGTGCCCTGGCGGGGAGCGGCTGTGACCTGCTGCTGATCGACCGCAACAACTTTCACCTGTTTCAGCCCCTGCTGTACCAGGTGGCCAGCGCCGGACTTGAGCAGGAATCGATTGCCCAGCCGATCCGTGCCATGGCCCGGCAATGGCCGGGGGCCCGTTTCACCCTGACCGAGGTCCGGGCGGTCGATCTTGCCAAGCGGGAGTTGCAGACCGATACGGGCTGCATCCCGTATGACTACCTGATCCTGGGCGCCGGCAGCGCCACCAATTTTTTCGGCCTGGGCACGGTCCAGCAGCACGCCTTTGACCTGAAGGAGCTGGAAGACGCCGAGGTACTGCGCAACCATATCCTGCAGGCCTTTGAACGGGCTGTCTGCGAGCCGGACCCGGCCCGTCGGCGGGCGCTGATGACCTTTGTAATCGTGGGGGGCGGTCCGACCGGAGTCGAGTTTGCCGGAGCCCTGATAGAGCTGGTCAACTTCGTGCTGGCCAAGGACTACCCGGAGCTGGCCACCCATACGGCCCGGGTGGTGCTGGTGGAGGCGATGGACCGGCTGCTGGCCGCCATGCCGGAACAGCTGGGTATGTACACCCTCAAGAAACTGCGCAGCATGTCGGTGGAGGTGCTGTTGAACGCCCAGGTGGTCGATGCCGATGGCGAGCGGGTGGTGCTGCACGACGGGGCGGTGATTCCGGCCCACACCCTGGTCTGGTCAGCCGGGGTCAAGGCTGCGCCCCTGGCCGAGACCCTTGCCGTGCCCCACGCCAGGGGCGGACGGATTCCGGTGGAGCCAGACCTGAGTCTAGCCGGATACCCCGAGGTGTTTGTAACCGGCGATATGGCCTGGCTGGAGCAGGAGGGCGCCGTGCTGCCGATGACCGCCCCGGTTGCCATGCAGATGGGGATCTACGCAGCCAGGGCGATCATCGCCCGCGAACAGGGCAACCAGCTGCCCCCCTTTCAGTACCGCGACAAGGGCAGCATGGCCACCATTGGTAAAAACGCCGCCGTTGCCAGCGCCTTCGGCATGCAGTTGCGCGGCTATCCGGCCTGGCTGGCCTGGCTGATGCTGCATGTCTACTACCTGATCGGCTTTCGCAACCGGATCGTGGTGTTGCTGAACTGGATCTGGTACTACTGGTTCCATGAACGCCAGGTGCGCCTGATCACCAGGCGCAAACAGCATGAGGCATAAAAAACGGGGTGACGTTCGGCAACGTCACCCCGTTTGCCGTTTTATCGTTGGAGATTACCCCTTTGGCAGACAGATAAAGAACGATACTGCCAGTAGCGCCAGCACCCACATACCCGGCTTGACCTCACGTCCTTTGCCGATTGCCAGCTTGATCAGGGGATAGGAAATCAGGCCGGCCGTCATGCCCACCCCGATATTGTAGGTAAAGATCATCAGGGTGATGGTCAGAAAGGCCGGTAACAGCTCCGAGTTGTCATTAAAATCAATCCTGGTGATCGGGGTGATCATAAAGGCGCCGATCAGAACCAACACCACCCCGCAGGCAAAGGGGGGCACCATGCCGAACAGCGGCGCCAGAAAGAGCGACACGGCAAACAGCACAGCCACCACCAGGGCGGTAAAGCCGGTACGGCCGCCAGCCTCGATGCCGGCAGCCGACTCAACATAGGCGCCAGTAGTGGTGGTACCCAAAAGCGGCGCCAGGGTCGTGGCCACCGCATCGGCCAGCATGGGGCGCTCGATCTCCGGTAGATTGCCGTCACGATCCACCAGGTCGGCCCGCATGGACAGGCCGATCAACGAGCCGATCGTATCCAACAGCGCAATCACAAAGGTAACCAGCACCACCGGGAAGACCCGGGGCTGCAGGGTGCCAAGCAGATCAAGCTTCAAAAACAGCGGGGTCAGCGACGGCGGCATACTGACCAGAGCAGCCGGCAGTTTGGTGATCCCCAGCGCCATCGAGGCCAGGGTAACCCCGAGCATGCCGTACAAGAGCGCCCCGGTCACCTTGCGTACCAGCAGCATGGCCGTGACCAGCAGGCCGCAGACCGCCAGCAGCACCGACGGTTGCGAGAGATCACCCAGCTTGACCGGCGCGCCCGGCACCCCCAGGACCACCAGCCCGGCATCGTTTAAGCCAATAAAGGTGATGAACAGGCCGATCCCCACCGCGAAGGAGGCCTTGAGCGAGAGCGGAATCGATTCGGCCAGCCAGGAACGCACCTTGAAGAGCGTCAGCAGTACAAACAGCAGCCCGGCCCAGAAGACCGCCCCCAAGGCCTCCTGCCAGGAATAGCCCATCCCCTTGACCACCACAAAGGCGATAAAGGCGTTTTCCCCCATGTACGGGGCAATGGCAAAGGGACGTTTGGCCCAGAAGGCCATGATCAGGCAGCCGATCACCGCGGCCAGGATGGTGGCGGTGGTCTGGGCCTCCTTGGGGATACCGGCCACTGCCAGGATAGCGGGATTGACCACCATGATGTAGGCCATGGTCAAAAAGGTGGTGATACCGGCCAGGGTCTCCTGGCGGTAGGAGGTGTTGTACCGCTCGAATTCGAAGAAATTTTTCATGGCAATCCTTTGCAAGGAACGCGAAGTTTCGCAAGGGCAAGTCATGCGCACGAGTACCGCGGAGGCGTAGCTGGTCAGTGCGCTGAGCAGGCACAAATGAAGCGCAACGCAGCGATTGCGGAAAAAGCGCGTTCCTACAACCCCTTGACCGCATAGATGCCAGCGGCGTTGCGCCACATGCCATCGTAATCGAGGCCATAGCCGAAGACAAAACGGTCGGGGATGGACAGACCGGTAAAGTCGGCCTGATAGCCGGGTGTCACCTTGCGCTCATGCTGTTTATCCACCAGCACCGCCGTCAACACCTCGCGGGCACCGCGGCTGCGGCACTCGTCGGCCAGGGCAAAGAGGGTGACCCCTTCGTCGAGGATATCATCCACCAGCAGGACCGTCCGGCCGGACAAGTCCACCGGCAACGCTACACGCCATTCCAGTTCACCGCCGCAGGTTTCATGGCCGTAGCGGGTGGCATGCAGGTAACCGGCCTCCAGGGGAAACGGTAGTTTGGTCAGCAGTTGGCCGCAGAAGATCAGGCCGCCGTTCATGACGCACAGCACCAGCGGGCTCTGTTTGCCGATCCGGGTCGTAATCTCGACCGCCATGCGGTTTATGGCCTGCTCGACCGTCTGTTGATCGGCCAGACAATCCGCCTCCTCAAGCACCCGTAACGCCTCAGCGCGCTCCATGCCACTGACCTCCCACAACCCGCAGTATCCCGGCAGTATCCGGCACCTGTACAATAGCAGCAAATCCGGCTGACGCAAGCAGATCGGCCACGGCAGCAGCCTGCCCCGCGCCGACCTCAAACAGCAGCCAGCCCCCTTCCGACAGGTGAGAAGGAGCGCAACCCACCAGGTGACGGTAGGCTGCCAGGCCGTCCGGCCCACCATCCAGCGCCAGCAACGGTTCAAAATCCCGCACCTCGGGTTGCAGTTCAGCCAGTTCGGCCGTGGTGACGTAGGGGGGATTGGAGACGATCAGATCAAAGCGTTGTGTGCCGAGCGGTTCGAAAAAAGAGCCCTGCAGCCAGGTGATGCTGCAGTGGTGCTGCTCGGCGTTCCGGCGGGCAACCTCCAGCGCTTCCGGCGAGAGATCAACCGCGGTGACAGCGGCGTGGGGCAGGCGGCAGGCCAGGGAAACGGCGATGCACCCGGAACCGGTGCCGATATCCAGCACGGTCTGCGCCTCGGGCGCCTTGGCCTGGGCGGTTGTAACCAAAACCTCGGTATCGTGACGGGGGATCAAGACATGCCTGGTTACCAGAAATTCCCGGCCATCGAACTCCTGGCTGCCCAGGATGTGCTGCAGTGGTTCCCGGCGGCCACGCCGGGCCACCATGCCGCGGTAAAGGGCCAACTCTTCGTCCTGCAGCGGCTTGTCAAAATTGAGGTACAGCCCCATCCGGTCAAGGCCGGTGGCCTCGCACAACAGCCACTCTGCCTCGCGGCGGGCGTTCTCCACCCCCTTTTCCGTCAGGTAACCGGTGGTCCAGGTCAGGACCTTAAGGGTGGTCCAGGTGTCAGCATCGGTGGGCATAGGAGGTATCTCACATCGGAACGGAAGTTCTGCCGCGTAGGTAGCCGGTGAGTGAATCGGCCGGTTTCGTTGGCGTTTTTGGCGAAATGCGTGCAGCAATCGCGACTGTCTGAGTCCGCAGGACGAGTTTGAGCGATTGCCACGCATGAGCCGTAGAACGGCAGAAAGCGGGCGTCTGAACGAACGGCTGCCTACCTGGCAATATCAGGAACACGGCGGCTTCAGCTCACGGGCAATCGTTTGACAGCAAGTGCGTCGTGATCTGGCAACGTCATCAGGCCCCTTCGGACTGGGCCTTGAGCGCCTCCATCTGATAGTGGGTACGCAGCGCCTCGGTGATCTCCTCGATATCGCCCGCCATAATCGAATCCAGGCGGTAGAGGGTCAGACCGATGCGGTGATCGGTCATGCGGCCCTGCGGGAAGTTGTAGGTGCGGATCCGCTCGGACCGGTCGCCGCTACCGACCTGCTGCTTGCGATCAGCCGCCATCTTGGCATTCTGTTCCTGCAGGATATTGTCCAGGATGCGGGTCTTCAAGACCTTCATGGCCTTGGCCCGGTTCTTGATCTGACTGCGCTCTTCCTGACAGGCCACCACGGTGCCGGTGGGAAGGTGGGTAATCCGCACCGCCGAATCGGTGGTGTTGACGTGCTGCCCACCGGCGCCGGAGGAGCGGTAGACGTCGATCTTCAGGTCGGCCGGGTTGATGTCGATATCCACATCCTCGGCCTCAGCCATGATCGCCACGGTACAGGCGGAGGTGTGAATCCGGCCCTGCGCCTCGGTCTCGGGCACCCGCTGGACCCGGTGGGTACCGGACTCGTACTTCAATTTGGCGTAGACATCCTGCCCCTCGATGGAGGCGATCACCTCTTTGTAACCGCCCCGCTCCGATTCAGAGCAGGAGAGCAGCTCTACCTTCCAGCGGTTCTTTTCCGCAAAACGGGAGTACATGCGGAACAGGTCGCCCGCAAACAGGGCCGACTCATCACCGCCGGTGCCGGCGCGGATCTCCAGGATGACGTCGCGGGAGTCGTTGGGGTCCTTGGGCAGCAGCAGGATCTTCAGTTCGCCATCCAGCCGTTCTTTTTCCTCCTGCAGGCGGGCCAATTCCTCTTCAGCCATCTCCTTCATTTCCGGGTCAGCCAGCAGTATCTGGTTCTCTTCCAGTTCTTCCAGCACCTTCTTGTAGCGGCGAAACGCCTCGATCAGCGGGGCCAGATCGGCATGTTCGCGGGAGAGTTTGCGAAACTCCGGCTGATTGGCAATCACCGCCGGGTCGGACAGCAGCGATTCCAGCTCCTGAAAACGGACTTCCAGATCCTGTATCTTGTCAAACATGGTCAAAGTTCCTTAAAAAATAAAATCACGCCGTAGGGATCAAGAGGAACGAGCGGTTCTCGCACGGTCAAGGCGTACATTGCTGGTACGCCGCACAAGGAGGCCCGCAGGACAACGCAGAGATTGTGAAAACATGCCGTTCCGTTAGACTACTATTCTGTCGTCGGCATACCCGCCGTTCTCTTCCAAGGCCTCCTGCACCGAGCGGATCGCCACCTCAAGCTGATCGTCGTCCGGCTCACGGGTGGTCAGGCGCTGCAAGGCCAGGCCCGGCGTGATCACCAGCTTGACCAGCGGATGACGGTCATTCTTGGCGCTCCACTTGAGAAACTCATAGGAGATCCCGGCGATCAAGGGCAGCAGCACCACCCGTGCCAGGGCCTTATAAGCAAAGGGCCAGAGCTTGGGGATCAGAGAGAAGACCGCAATGCTGACCAGCATCACGATCAACAGGAAGCTGGTGCCGCAGCGGGGATGCAGACGGCTGTATTTCCTGACCGATTCAAGCGACAGTTCCTCACCGTTTTCAAAGGCAAAGATGGTCTTATGCTCTGCCCCGTGGTACTGAAAGACTCGCTGGATATCCTTCATCCGGGCGATCCCCCAGATGTAGAGCAGAAAGATGACCACCCTGATCAGGCCGTCCACCAGGTTAAAGACGACATTGTTGTCGCCGATGACCGGCACCAGTAGTTTGGTGAGATAGAGCGGCAGAAAGAAAAACAGTGCGATCCCGAAACCAAAGGCAACGGCCATGGTCCCCGCCAAGGCCCAGGAAGTCAGTTCTTCTTTTTTGCTCTCACCGTTCTCATCCACCTCTTCCTCGATCGCCTCATTGGCCGAGAAGTTGAGGGCCTTGATCCCGGTTATCAGAGAGGTCACCAGGGCCACAGCGCCACGCACGATCGGCAGTTTGACAATGGGGTACCGCTCCGAAAGCGGCGGCATCGCCTCGCGCTTGACCACAATCTCACCGCTGGGGCGACGTACTGCAATGGCCAGGGCACGGGGGGCACGCATCATCACCCCTTCCAGCACCGCCTGTCCGCCAATATTGATCTTTTCCATTTACACAAGGCTCCTGAACTGCTTGCGCACCTTGGCCGTATGGCCGCAACAGAACTCCCCTTCGGGGCAGGGACCAGCCACACAACCGGGACCGGCCTGCTGGAAGATGGTCGGCGCAACCTGCTTCGCCAGCCTCA
>Ga0302238_1002340_pt1 | contig 13480 bp, 10 predicted proteins | sample AAG_UR_Asn_MG_FD_193527 | JGI IMG/M metagenome (GOLD analysis project Ga0302238, IMG submission 193527) | Enriched activated sludge microbial communities from anaerobic digester in WTTP, New Holstein, Wisconsin, United States - AAG_UR_Asn | ecosystem: Engineered > Bioreactor > Anaerobic >...
TGCGCTACCTCATCCGGGTGGAGGCCGCCCTCCTGAAGGCCCACCTCTCCCGGCCCGGCGCGGAGGGGGCGGAATACCTGAAGGACATCGACACTCTGGAGGAACGGGTCAGCCCCGACGAGGTGTACCGGGAGGAGGAAAAGACCCGGCACAATATCCGGGCCCTGGTCAACGTCATCAAGAGAAAGGTCCCCCCGGCGGTCCGGAGCCTGGTGCACGCCGGGGCCACCTCCGCGGACATCCTGGACACCGCCCAGAGCATGCGGGTGCGGGACGCGGTGCGAGCCGTGGCGCTGCCCGAACTCCGGCGGCTTCTGGAGCTTCTCATCGATTTCACCCTCCAGGAGGCGGAGACGCTGCAGGTGGGCCGCACCCACGGCCAGCACGCCGTCCCCATCACCGTGGGCTTCTGGTCCGCGGAGTATGTGGCCCGGCTGGGGAAATCCTACCGGGAGATCATGCGCCTGGCCGGCGATCTGCGGGGGAAGCTCTCCGGCGCGGTGGGGGCCTACAACGCCCTGACCCTGATCGTCCCGGACCCCCAGGACTTCGAGGAGAGGTTCCTGGCCCATCTGGGCCTGGCCCCGTCGGAGTATTCCCATCAGCTGGTGGAGCCCGAATACCTTCTCCGGCTTCTTCTGGAGATGAACACCGCCTTCGGCATCGTGGCCAACCTGGCGGACGATCTGCGCAGCCTCCAGCGCTCGGAAATTGGCGAGATACGGGAGTTCTTCGGGGAGGACCAGGTGGGCTCTTCCACCATGCCCCAGAAGAGAAACCCCTGGAACTCGGAGCATGTTAAAAGCCTCTGGAAGGCCTTCTGCCCCCGGGCGATGAGCTTCTACATGGACCAGATCTCCGAACATCAGCGGGACCTGACCAACTCCGCCTCCAGCCGGTTCACCGCGGAGTACATCGCCGGTTTCACCGCTGCGGTCCGGCGGATGGCCCAGGTCGTGGAGTCCCTGCGGGTGGACGGTGCCATGCTGGAGAAAAACCTCGGAGCCGCCGGGGATATGGCGCTGGCCGAGGCGGCCTACATCCTGCTGGCCGAGAGCGGAGACCCGGAGGCCCATGAAAAAATACGGCGGCTCACCCTGGCCTGCGAGAAAAGCGGCGGGAGCCTGCGGGAGGAGATGGAAAAGAACCCCCCGATCCGGGAGGGGGTGGCGAAAAGCCTGGCCCGGTCTCTGGGGATCACCCCGGAGGAGTTCTTCTCCCACCCCGGAATGTACCGGGGGCAGGCGGCGGAAAAGGCCCGGGCCCTGGCGGAAAAATACCGGGGCATGCTGAAAGAAACCCAGGAGACGACAATATGACCGTGAAAGAATCCCTCAGTTACGACGACGTCCTGCTTCTGCCGGGATACGCGGATTTTCTGCCCAGCCAGGCCGACGTCCGTTCCCGGCTCGCCCGGGACATCTATCTGAACGTTCCCATCCTCTCGTCCGCCATGGACACCGTCACCGAGGAGGCCATGGCCATCGCCCTGGCTCTGGAGGGGGGCGCCGGGGTCATTCACCGCAACCTGAGCCCCAAGAAGCAGGCGGAGCAGGTCAATGCGGTCAAGAGGTATCTCAACTGGATCATCGACTCCCCGGTGACGGTGGAAAGGGAGCAGACCCTGGGGGATGTGACGGAGCTGATGAAGCGCTACCGGGTGTCGGGCCTGCTGGTGGTGGACCCCGACGGGAAGCTCTGCGGGATCATCACCAACAGGGACATGAAGTTCCACAGCGACCCCGGGCAGAAGGTGAGGGAGGTCATGACGCCCGACCCCATCGTTGAGGACGGCGAGCCGGACCTGGGGCGGGCCCTGGAGAAGTTCGCCCGCCACAAGGTGGAGAAGCTTCCCGTGGTGGATGCCCAGAGGCGGGTGCGGGGGCTCATCACCGTCAAGGATATCGAAAAGAAGCAGAAGTTCCCCGCCGCGGCCCTGGACGCCGCCGGCCGCCTGGTGGTGGGGGCGGCGGTGTCGCCCAACGATTACCTGACGCGGATCCCCCTCCTCCTGGAAAGCCGGGTGGACTTCGTCGTTCTGGACACCGCCCATGGCGACACCGCCGGTGTCTGCGCCGCGGTGCGGGACATTGCAAAGAAGTTTCCCATCCCCGTCATCGGCGGCAACGTGGCCACCGCGGAGGGGGCGCGCCGACTCATCGAGGCCGGGGCCGACGCCATCAAGGTCGGCATCGGTCCGGGCTCTATCTGCACCACCCGGATCGTGGCGGGCATCGGGGTGCCCCAGTTCAGCGCCGTCCTCTGGTGCGCCGAAGAGGCGGCGAAAAAGGACATCCCTGTCATCGCCGACGGGGGGGTCAAGTTCTCCGGCGACATCGTCAAGGCCATCGGGGCCGGAGCCTCCACCGTCATGATCGGGAACCTCTTCGCGGGGCTGAACGAGGCCCCGGGGCGGGAAGTCCTCTACGAGGGGCGCATCTTCAAACAGTACCGGGGAATGGGCTCCATCGGGTCCATCCAGGAGGGCTCCGGGGACCGCTACCAGATGAGTCAGGGCGAGGACCCCGTTCCCGAAGGGGTGGAGGGCCGGGTTCCCTACAAGGGGCATCTCAAACCCTACCTGTACCAGCTCGTCACGGGCCTGAAAAAGGGCATGGGCTACTGCGGCTGCCGCACCATTGCGGATTTGCAGAAATACAAAAAATTCATTAAAATCTCTCAGTCGGGACTCCGGGAAAGTCATGCCCACGATGTGACCATCACCCAGGAGCCGCCGAACTATTCACGATAAAGGAAAACCCGGCATGAAACTAGTGGTCATCGGCGCCCAATGGGGAGACGAGGGAAAGGGAAAGATCGTCGATTTTCTGGCGGAGCGGGCGGACGTGATCGTCCGTTTTTCCGGCGGGGCCAACGCGGGGCACACCATCGTCCACGGGGACGTGACCTACAAGCTGCATCTGGTGCCTTCGGGGGTCATCTACCCGGACCGCAAGGTGGTTCTGGGCATCGGGATGGTCATCGACCCCGAGGCCCTGTTCAAGGAGCTGGCCACCCTGAAGGAGCAGGGGGTGGACTGGGAGGGGCGGGTCTTCGTCGCCGATCGCGCCCATCTGGTGCTGCCCCGCTACCGGAGGATGGATGTGGAGATGGAAAAAAACCGCCGCCGTCCCATCGGAACCACCGGCCGGGGGATCGGCGTGGCCTACGCCCAGAAATCCTCCCGGGAGGGAATCCGGGTGGCGGACCTCTACGATCGCGAATCCTTTTCCACCCTCCTGGAGGAGGACCGGGTCTTCCTCGAACCCTATGTGGACATGATGCGGGACATGGTGGTGGACCTTCCCTCCTTCATGCATAAGCACAGGGAACAGATCATGCTCTTCGAAGGGGCCCAGGGGACCCTGCTGGACCTGGACCTGGGCACCTACCCCTTCGTGTCCTCCGGGATGAGCGCCGCCGCGGGGGCGACCGTGGGCAGCGGCATCGGCCCCAGACAGCTGGACCGGATCCTGGGGGTCTTCAAGGCCTACACCACCCGGGTCGGCAACGGGCCTTTCCCGTCCGAGTTCCGCCGGGACATCGGGCAGGACATGGAGCACAAGATACGGGAACTGGGGCGGGAATACGGCGTCACCACCGGCCGCCCCCGGAGACTGGGCTACCTGGACCTGGTGGCCCTGCGCTACGCCTGCCGGGTCAACTCCATCGACGGTCTGGTGCTGACCCACATCGACGTCTACGACACCATGGACGAAATCAAGGTCTGCGAAGCCTACGAGCTGGACGGCCGCAGAATAGACACCTTTCCCGCCTCCGTGGACGCCCTGAACCGGGCCGTCCCCGTCACCCGGGCCTTTCCAGGCTGGAAGACCCCCCTGGGGAAGATCGCCTTCTACGACGACCTGCCGAAAGAGGCGCGGAATTACATCGAGTTCATCGAGGACTTCACCGACACGCCCATCGACATCGTGTCGGTGGGGTACGAGCGCAAGCAGACCATCGTCAGGAAAACCCCATGGACTCTATCCTGATCCTCGACTTCGGCGGGCAGACCTCCCGGCTTCTGGCCCGGAGGTTCCGCGAACTGGGGATATACAGCGAGGTGGTTCCGGGGGATTTCACGCCCGGGCCGGGTTCCATGGCCGGGGTCAAGGGTCTCGTTCTCTCCGGGTCCCCTGCCTCGGTCCGGGATCCGGACGCGCCCATGCCCCGCCCCGAGGTCTTCCGCGGGGAAGTTCCGGCGCTGGGGATAGGTTACGGCCTCTATGCCATGACCCTCGCACTGGGAGGGGATGTGGCCGATCCGGAAAAACGGGAGTACGGCGCGTCGAAGCTGCAGTTCACCGCCCCCAGCCGTCTCTTCCGGGATGTTCCCGACGGCTTCCTGTCCTGGATGGGCGCGGACATGGGAATAAGCTCTCCGGCCCCGGGCTTCTCCGTGGCGGCGGTATCGGAAAAAGGCCTTCCCGCGGCCTTCCAGGACGAGAGCCGCCGGTTCTACGGCCTGCAGTTTCACCCCGAGGCGACCCCCTGCGAATACGGGGCGAAAATCCTGGAGAACTTCGCCCGGGGCGTCTGCGGGGTCTCGGACCGGTGGTCCATGGAGTCCTATCTGGACTCCGCGGCGGCGAGGGTCCGCCGGGAGGCGGGGGACAAAAAAGTACTTCTTCTGATCTCCGGGGGCGTGGACTCCACCGTCGTCGGGGCCCTGCTGCTGAAGGCCCTTCCGCCGGAGAATGTCCATCTCATGTACATCGACACCGGCCTGATGCGCAAAAACGAATCCGTCCAGGTGGCCCGGGAGCTGCGCTCCCTGGGGGCGCGGAACCTCCACCTGGTGGACGCCTCGGAGCGTTTCCTCACCGCCCTGCGGGGGATCCAGGACCCGGAAGCAAAGCGCCACGCCATCGGGGACACCTTCATCCGGGTCCAGGAGGAGGAGGTGGCGGGGCTCCGCATCCCCGACGCCCTCCTGGCTCAGGGGACCATCTATCCCGACCTCATCGAGTCCGGCGGCGGCGCGGGAGGCACGGCGGGGACCATAAAGTCCCACCACAACGTCCGCTCTCCGCTGGTGGAGGAGAAAAGACGGCGGGGTCTCCTCATCGAGCCCCTGGACCGGCTGTTCAAGGACGAGGTCCGCGAGCTGGGGCGGCGGCTGGGTGTTTCCCCCGCCGTCCTGGGGCGGCATCCTTTTCCCGGACCCGGACTGGGGGTGCGGGTCCTGGGGGAGGTGACCCGGGAGAAATGCGACATCCTCCGGGAGGCCGACGCGGTCTACCTCCGGGAGCTGGAGAAAAGGGGCCTCTACGACCGGATCTGGCAGGCATTTTCCATCCTCCTCCCGGTCCGGTCCGTGGGGGTCGTCGCCGACCGGCGGGAGTACGGGCACGTCCTCGCCCTGCGGGCCGTGACCTCCCAGGACGGCATGACGGCCCAGGTCTTCGATTTTCCAACCCGGGACCTGGTGGCCATCGCATCGGAGATAACCGATACGGTCCGGGGGATCGGACGGGTGGTCTACGACATTTCCAACAAGCCTCCCGCAACCATTGAATGGGAGTAGGGCCGGCGCAAGGCATCAAGGAGGAAAGCATGGAACGGAAAGAACTGCGGGAAAAAATCGCGACCTACCTGGATTCGGAAAAACACCCGTTTTTCCGCAAGCAGATCGAGGATCTGGAGGGCAGGGGGGAGTGGGACGAACTGCAGGACCGGTTTTACCGGGACCTGGAGTTCGGCACCGCGGGCCTCCGGGGGATCATCGGCGGGGGCTTCAACCGGATGAACCCCTTCGTCGTGCGCCGGGCCACCCAGGGTCTGGCCAACTACGTGCTCCGCCACTCCGGGTCGGCCCGGCCCACCGCGGTCATCGCCTACGACACCCGGAACTATTCGGACCTCTTCGCCCTGGAGGCCGCCCGGGTTCTGGCTTCCTCGGGGATCGTCACCCGCATCTTTTCCGGCATCCGGCCGACCCCGGTTCTCTCCTTCGCGGTCCGTTATCTGAAGGCCTCCACCGGCATCGTCGTCACCGCCAGCCACAACCCCCCGGCCTACAATGGATACAAGGTGTACTGGAACGACGGCGGCCAGGTCACCCCGCCCCACGACACGGGCATCATCCGGGAGGTCCTGGCGGTGAAAGAGACCGGCCGGATCCTCCCCGACGAAGAACTGGAGTCCCGGGGGCTTCTGGTCCGCATCGACCGGGAGGTGGACGAGGCCTACGCCGCGATGGTCAGAAAACTGGTCCTGCGGCCCGACCTCTTCCGGGAGCGGGGACGGGACCTGAAGGTGGTCTACACCCCCCTCCACGGGACCGGAACCTTCTTCGTGGAGAGCATCCTGGCGGATCTGGGGGTGCAGGTCCGCACCGTGCCGGAACAGCGGGAACCGGACGGCAACTTCCCCACCGTGCCTTTTCCCAACCCGGAGGAATCCTCCGCCATGGCGATGGCCCTGAAACTGGCGGCGCAGACGAAGGCCGACCTCGTCATGGGGACCGACCCCGACGCGGACCGGCTGGGCATCGCGGTGCCCCGGGACGGGGACTTCGTTCTGGTCACGGGCAACCAGCTGGGGGCCCTTCTGGCGGACTATATCTTTTCTTCCCGGAAGGAGCTGGGCTCTCTCCCCCCCAAACCCGCCTTCGTCAAGACCATCGTCACCACGGAGCTGCAGAGGAAGATCGCCGAAGCCAACGGGGCGGTCTGTTTCGACGTTCTGACTGGCTTCAAGTACATCGCCGAACTCATCCGCTCCTTCGAAAGCGCCCCGGGGGGGCACCAGTACCTCTTCGGCGGCGAGGAGAGCTACGGCTACCTCATCTCCACCCAGGTGCGGGACAAGGACGCCGTCTCCGCCGCGGTGCTGACGGCGGAAATGGCCCTGTACCACCGCAGCCGGGGAAAAACGGTGCTGGAGCATCTGCACGAGCTGTACGAAAAACACGGCTGGTACCGGGAGGAGCAGATTTCCAAGGGCTTTCCCGGCGAGGCGGGATCGAAGATGATGAGCGACCTGATGAGCCGCCTCCGGCAGAGCCCGCCCGCCCGGCTGGGCGGGGTGGCGGTGACGACGGTGAAGGACTACAAGGACGGGACGACCCTGGATGTCCGGACTTCCCGGCGGGAAAAGAACATCGATCTGCCCTCGTCCAACGTGCTGCAGTTCCTGCTGGAGTCGGGGAGCATCGTCAGCGCCCGGCCCTCGGGCACGGAGCCAAAAATAAAATTCTACATCTCCAGCTGCACCGGCCCCGGTCTGACCGAAAGGGAGGCCCTCCCGATCCTGGACAAGGAAATCGAGGCCATCCGCGGGGACCTGGAAGCCTTTTTCCCGTAAGCGGAATCCCCATGGGGCTGTTCAGGGTCTCCGTCCCGGACAGCCTCGGGTTTTCCGGGAGAAAAATCCGGCATCCGGAAGGGATCATCGCCTCCCGCCTCCGGATCCCGGGTTTCAGATTTTTCCCAGATAATCGATCATGTAAAGGGCGATGTAGGACCCGAGATTTTCCTTGTCCTTGATCTTCCCCAGGGCCTCGTTGTTCGCCAGATCTTTCGCCAGCTTGTCCAGCCTCGCCGGATCCGGCGCCCGAAGATGGACCGCCAGCTTGAGTTTCCGGATGTAATCCCGGATCAGCGCATTAACGTCCTCGGTGAGGTTCGCCTGGGCCTGGGGGTCCAGAAGCGGGTTCCACCGCTCCTCCAGCGCCCGGAGCCGGGCCCTGATGTCCCCGTCCTCGCCGATGTATCGGGCCTTCAGGGCCCGGACCTCCTCCCGGAACTTCACCGCCTCCGCCTTCCGGCCGGTTTCCGCGGCGATGGCGCCGTCGCCCTGGGACGACGCGGGGGTTTTGGCCGCCGCGGCCTTTCCGGCGCCGTGTTTTTTCGGGGAGGGCAGGAACATTTTCCGCAGAACCCCCACCAGGACGTTCAGCACCGGAATGACCTTCCAGATGGGCAGCCTGAGCCGGGCATCGGCGTACAGGTCCCTGCGGGACAGGTTGAGGACGCCGTCACAGCCTATCAGGGCCCGGGCCTTCAGGTCGAACAGGCCCGCCAGATAGTCCTTCTCCGGCCCCGGAAGCGGCACCTGTTCGTGCAGAAGGAACAGCAGGTTGAAGTTCAGGAGGCTGAAAAACAGGGGGTCCCGTTCCTTCAGCCGGTTTCCCACCTCCCGGGAAAAGCGCCCGTCGTCCAGCATCTCCGGCAGCTTCCGGTTGTTCATCAGCGAGTCGGTCCACAGATCGAGGTAGTGGTTCCTGAACTCCTCGGAGAGGCCTCCGGTCCGCTCCAGAAGAATTTTCGCCACCACGGAGCGCCGGATGAAGTACTCCCTGTTTCCGGCTGTCCTGACCCTGAGCAGTTCCGGAAGGGTCACCGCGTCGGGAGACCGGGTCTCCTTTTCAATGAAATCGCTGAAACTTTTCCTGTCGATGCGCCGGACGAGGACCCCGCCGCGGTCGTCCTTGAGGTTGTGGAGGTCCTGCAGGGTGAAGGCATAGGGGGCCTTGTCCAGGGTCTGCCGCAATGTTCTCAGGGCCTGCTCCGATTCCCGTTCCTTCTGGGCCCGGCCCTTGTAGTGCATGGCGTACATGCCCAGAAGATAGGCGGCGACGCACAGGTCCATCTCCTCTTCCAGCTTGTCCTTCTTCGGAACGTACTCTTTCAGAAGGGAGTTGGACACCTGAGTCCAGAACTGGAACACGAAATCCGACGGGGAGATGAGTTCCTGCAGGGTCAGATCGGGTTTCATCACCACGTTGACCAGCTGGTCCCGGAGGAGGCGCTCCTTCTGGCGGAAAACCGGCAGAATTTTCTGCTGGAGGTAGGAGGCGTTCTTCGACTGCCGCAGATAATTGCGGATCTTCTGCACCGCCGTATCCATCAGGGGCCGTTCGATGAAGCGGGAAGTGACGACGATTTTTTTCGCCAGGGAGGGGAAGTTCAGGACCAGCAGCAGGGGAGGCTCGGGTTTCCTGTCGAGAAAATTGATGAAATCGATTTTGACGTCCACGGCGACCAGGGATTCCGGGGGCGGGCCGATCTCCAGCGACTCGACGCTGGGGTAGGGGGTTTCTCCCCGGGCCTGGATCCTCCGGTAGGCCTGCTCCACCAGCTCGATGTCGTAGGCCACGTACCGGATCAGCTGAATCCTGTCCTGCAGCGTCTGCAGCGAGCAGATACCCTCGTCCTGCAGGGCCTGCAGTGTCCCGCCCAGCTTCTCCCGCAGCGCCGCTCCCCGGAACTCCGACAGGTCCGGAAAGTCGGTCCCGAACTTTTCCAGATACCGCTCCAGGAACTGCAGAAAGTTATCGAAATAGATGTCGGGGTTCCGGTTCTTCAGGGTGTAGGCTTTGAGAATTTTCAGCACATCCTGTTTCGCGCTCACTCTGGGAATAGTATATTCCTTTTCTTTCCCGTGCAACAGTTTTACCGGTTTGAATTGACAAATGAAACGGTGGAACGTACAATTTTCGTATGAGATCAGGATCCGTCCCGCATATTGCGCTCTTCCTGTGCGTTTTTTCGTTTTTTTCCTGCGCCGGAACCCCGCCCGCTCCGGTTCCGGAGACTCCCCCCGGGGTTTCGGAGGCTCCGGCCGCGGAAAAACCTTCACACCCCGAGTCTGCTGCCCCGCCGGCTTCGCCGGCATCGCCGGAGCCGGACGTCACGGCCCCCGGCGCCGGGGACCCGTCGCCTTCGATAAGCCGGGAAGAATACAGCAGAACCTTCGGAGAGGTGGAAACCGTCATCGCCGAATTGAACCGCATAATCCTGGCAGGGGATTACCAGGGCTGGCTCCAGCATCTCACCCCCGCCTTCGTGGACCAGGTCATGGCGCCGCGGAACATCGAGGCCATCAACCAGCAGCCGGTCCTCAAACGCAACAGAATCGTCATTCGGACCCTGGCGGATTACTTTATGTACGTGGTGGTTCCCAGCAGGGCCAACGTCCATCTGGACGAACTGGACTTCGCCGACTCCCATCGGGTCAAGGCCATCATGTACGTGGGGGATCGGCCGGTTCTTCTCTATCAGCTTGAAAAAATCCGGGAAAAATGGAAAATCAGCACCTGGTGAACGGCGGAGTTCCGCGGTATCTTGTACAAAAAGGGGAGTTCCTATGAACCGTAAAAAATTGCTCGCCTCGTTTTTCCTCTTCGCCTGTGTCCTGGCCGGCATGGCCATGGCCCAGACCGCCCCGGGGCGGGACAGGACCATCGAAGAGCTGTATCTGAGCCAGAACATCGAGCTGCAGATGATCCGGAACCAGGCCCTCTCCAACGATTGGGAACTCCGCATGCTCGCCCTGCAGAACCTCCGGGCCATGTCCGCGGAGGGGCGATTCGGCGGGGACAACAGTGCCGCCTTCTCGGTTCTGGAGCAGCTGTCCAAGCAGGAACAGCCGACGAACACCAAAAATTTCAACCTGGTCCGGCGCGAAGCCTGCAACCTTCTGGGAGAAATCGGCGGGGAGAAGTCCCAGAAGATCCTGCTGGATGTGATGATGAACGACCAGGAGCCCATGGTGCTGGCGGAAGCCGCCTACGCCCTGGGCCGCATCGGCGGGGACAAGAACGGGGAAGTCCTGGGCAAGCTGATGTGGGTCCTGCACAAGGAAAACATCAAACCCGCCCCGGACAACAATTTCGCCTTTGCCACCCTGCTGGCCATCGAAAAACTGGCGAAATCCGAGGACGGGCTCAAGCACCCCGAAGCCCTGAACGTGATGATCGAAATCATGGAATCGAATTACATCCGGGACGTGAAGATGAAAACCCTGGACGTCATCTATAAACTGAGAAAATAGGCCCCGTGAGGAATCGGGAAGCCCGCAATCTCGGGCCGGAGTGGTACGACGACGAGAAATTCTGGAGCCTTTACGCGCCCTACATTTTCGGCCCCGACCGATGGGCCGCGGCCCCCGGGGAGGTGGACGGGATGGTGTCGCTCCTTTCCCTGTCCGAAGGTTCCCGGGTTCTGGACGCCTGCTGCGGCGTGGGGCGGCACTCCGTCGAACTGGCCCGCCGGGGCTGCCGGGTGACCGGGGTGGATCTGAACCGGGACTATCTGGAAGCCGCCGCCGGGACCGCCGAGGCCGAAGGGGTGTCGGTGGAGTTCATTCCCATGAACATCCTGGATCTCACGGTGGAGGACAGTTTCGACGCCGCCATCAACGTGTACACCTCCTTCGGGTATTTCGCCTCTCCCGCGGACGACAGGGCCCTGCTGCGCAAGCTCCACGCCTCGCTGCGTCCCGGAGGACGACTGCTGGTGGAGACTATGGGGAAGGAAAACCTGGCCCGGGATTTCGTCGAATCCGAGTGGTACGAAAAAGATGACGTTTTCATCCTGGCGGAGTATGAGATTCTGGAGGATTTCGGGCGCCTCAGGAACCGCTGGATCATCGTGGAGAAGGAGAGGACCCACGATTACACCTTTTCCCACCGGCTGTACTCCGCCGGGGAGTTGAAGACACTGTTTACCGATGCGGGCTTCACCGAGGTAAGGGCCTACGGGAGCTTCGACGGGGCTCCCTACGACCACCGGGCCCGGGTCCTGGTGGTGGTGGGCACGAAACCGGGCCTGGCCGGGTGAGCGCCATATTCAGACAGGGAGGACGTCGCGATGAATCTGATGGATCTTTTTTCGGGTAAAATGGACTCCGGTTTTTTGAACAGCCTGGCCGGCAGCGTCGGGGCGGAGCCGCAGAAGGTGGCGGGCCTGGCGCACATGGGGATCCCCCTGCTGCTTCAGGCGCTGCAGCGGAACACCGAAGCCCCCGGGGGAGCCCGGTCACTGACCAGCGCTCTGGAAAAACACCAGGATGCGGACCTGAACGATCTCGGACGGTTTCTCGGCGGCGTGGATAAAAAGGACGGGGCGAAGATCCTCACCCACATCTTCCCCGGCAGGGAAGGGGGAGAGGTGAAAAAGAAACTGGCGGATCAGACCGGTCTGAAAACCGCCCAGGTGACCGCTCTTCTCGGCGTTCTGGCCCCCATGGTCCTGGGGTTTCTGGGAAACCAGAAAAAGGAACGGCGCCTGGATTCCGGCGGGGTGCAGAACCTCCTGGCGGGTCTCGTGTCCTCCGGCGGCGGGGGGAACCTCCTGGGAATGGCGGCCCGGATGCTGGACTCCAACAACGACGGCAACGTCATGGACGATCTGGGGCGGATGCTGGGAGGGTTTCTGGGCAAAAAATGACCCTGGCGGCCGGAGTCCTCCGATTTTCCGATTGGACAAGAACGGAATTCCATGATATTTTTTGTCCGGACATCGGAAAAGGGGCGCCTTCCGCCTTCGACGGATGTAACATCGGAACCCGCCTCCGGGTGAAAGGACAACTGACGTGACTCTGGAATTCATTCTTCGCCTTCTCCTGGCGGGCCTTCTGGGGGCCGCCATCGGCCTGGAGCGGGAGTTTCGGGCGAAAGAGGCGGGCCTGCGGACTCATTTCCTCGTCGCCATGGGAAGCTCCCTCATCATGATCGTTTCCCAATTCGGCTTCCAGGGGTCCGAAGGGGTTCCCGGAACCCGCCACGCCGATGTCGCCCGGGTGGCGGCCCAGATCGTCAGCGGGGTGGGATTTCTCGGCGCCGGCACCATCATCATGCAGCGCCAGTCCGTCCGGGGGCTGACCACCGCCGCGGGCCTGTGGGTGGCCGCGGGGATAGGCATGGCCGTGGGAGGGGGGCTCTACGCCCTGGGCGCCGCAGCCACCGTGTTCACCCTCCTGGGCCTGGAGCTCTACCAGCTCTTCCGGAATGTCAAGGTCCGGCTCACCACCCTGATCCTGACCATCCAGGACCGGGATGTCCTCATCGCCGTGACGAATTCACTGAACGAAAAAGGCTTCAAGATCGTCGACACCACCGTGGTCAGCGAATACTCGGGAAAATCCGAGTACCTGCGGGTGACCATGACCCTGCGCTCCCGCCAGCGCAACAACGAAAGCCAGCTCCTCCAGCACCTGCAGCAGCATGCGGACGTGAAGATCGAGAAGATCGAGTAGGGGGTCAACGCGGACCTTTCAACAGGTTAAAAAAGCCGCCGGACTGTGAGACAATGGCTGCGGGATGGGTACAGACCATCAAAAACACACGGACGTTTCCCTGCGTTGACAGATAGGATCCCCCCCCATATTGTTAAAAGGACACCTGAGGCTTATTCGATTTTCGCCTTTCCACCGGGGGGCAGGCCATGAAAAAAAGGGTTTTCATCGTGTTTCATGCTGTTTTTCTTCTGCTCGCAGCGGGCTTTTTATCCGCGGAGCCGGAGGCGGTGATTCTCGACCGCCATGATTTTCATTTTTATTCCCCCGCGCCGTTCCTGGAAGACGCGAAGATTCCGGGACGGTACGCGCCGGAGAATCTTTTCGACCGTCGCCCGGACAGCTCCTGGGCCATAGGCGACGGCGGCCCGGGCACGGTCATCTATGTCAGCATCCCCGTAGGGGCAGAGGCCATCAGGCTCATCAACGGCTACGCCGCCAACGACGATCTTTT
>Ga0302238_1002341_pt1 | contig 13477 bp, 10 predicted proteins | sample AAG_UR_Asn_MG_FD_193527 | JGI IMG/M metagenome (GOLD analysis project Ga0302238, IMG submission 193527) | Enriched activated sludge microbial communities from anaerobic digester in WTTP, New Holstein, Wisconsin, United States - AAG_UR_Asn | ecosystem: Engineered > Bioreactor > Anaerobic >...
TCTCATGTATCAGGGCCTCCATCTTTCCAAGTTTTATGCCGTCAAGTGAAACCTCGTCCAACAGGATTGCCGTATCAGCTTTCTTTTTAATCTCTATCCTTCCATTCTGGAGGGTCAATGGAACCTGGACATCTTCCCATTCGACCAGTTTCCTGTCAGGTGCCGCGTCTATGCGGAAGAATTTCGCCGATCTTGGTTCGAGCTTGTCGACAAGGAATATCAATTGGAGTTTTCCGTCATCGCCTTTCTCAAGCTGCTGCGGGATCTCCGAACCGTCAGCATAAAGCTTTGCTGCACAAGGAACGGCCTTCCCTTCCGGAAACACCTTTTCAAGATCAAGTTTCGCAACATAATTCTCAATGGGCTTCCCGGTCGGATTTGAGACATATATCACCGATGTATCTTCAGGAGCCTTAGATTTCCAAACCGTTCCACTCGTATACTGGCTCTGCCTGTCGGTGGAGACAAGTCCGGGAATATATGCACGGGCCATAACAAAGTGAGGACCTTCGTTCACGCCTTCAAGCACTGGAATTTCCACCGGCTTAGCATCGGCAAGGTTCACTTTCACCTCGCGATTCACACCGTCCTCGATTATCTCAACGGTGCATTCGCGAGCTTCAGAGGAGACATTCTCTACCACTATGCAGCCTTTTGCCGTGTCAAGTTTGAGCTTTGGAACATCCTGCCTGTGCAGGGGAACAGCAAGAGAGTTTATCTTTGTCGCCATCGCCGACACCAACGGATACGGGACATCCTTCTCGTTCACGATCCCATAACTGCAGTCCTCGGGATTCGATGCGGAAGCCATTCCGCCGGAAGGCTGGTCTATCCACATGAAATAGTCTGAACCGACGATGAAAGGCTGTTCGAAAATGAGGGATTGGTATATTCGGAACGCTTCAGCCCTCTGTTCCTCAGTGTCAAACCTTTCACCGGCACCGTGCTGGCAGGGCATCCCGGAATCCAGACTGACAAAGCTCCACTCCGAAAGGATTATCGGCTTTTTGCAGAGGGTGACTACATGGTTCAACATCTCACGGGTCTCCTTTGCTGTTCCATTCTCAAGATCAGCAAATCCGTAGTGGTTCACGCTGACGACATCGCAGTATTTTCCGCACATCTCCCATACGGGATCCTGAGACCAACCCGCAAACCTTGTCCCGAGGATGAGATGGTTCGGATCAGCCTTGCGGATCGCTGCCGCGGAAACGCTGTAATATTTCTCGGCAATTATCCTCAGGAATTCGTGGGCATCACCTTTCGCCAGGGGTATAGGATCTCCATTGATGAAAACATTTGCGGAAGTGACGTCATCAAATCCCTTGAAGTTCGTTCCCCATGCCTTGTTTATTCCGGCGATATCCTTGTATTTGTCGGTGAGAAACTTGAAGAAGGCCTGTTTCGCCGAATGGTTGTCGGGTTTGTTCAGAATGTCGAGGATAAGTCCGTATTCCAAAGGTTTGCCGGTGGTGGTATGGATGAAGAAAGCCGCGCAGTTGCTGCCGTGCCAGTCAAGTTCGTTGTCTATGTAGTATCCCAGCAGCCACGGATCATTCTTGAGGTTTCCGCAGAACTCCTCAGCCCTGTATTCGCAGTATTCCTGCCAGCGCGGGTGGAAGACATTTGGGAATCCGTTGATGGTGATAGGTGAAAGATCTGAAAACCCGACGAATCCGGAACCCATCTGTGCTATCAGCGTATAGGCGACGCCGTCGATATACGTCTGTCCGGGCCTGTTCTTCATGATCGATGCTGTGTTGAAGCCGAACTGCTTCATCTTTTTGCTAGTTTCCTTTGCCCAGTTCTCCGGACTTCCATAAAGCTCCTGCACGTTCTTCTGGTAGGGGGAATAACCCAGCTTCGGGCTGAAGTGCCCGTTGTACTTGACCTGTTCAACGCCTACTGAAAAATATGCGTATCCGTTCGGATCCACGAACCAGTTCACGCCATCCTTTTCGGTCACGCGGAAGAATCCCGATGCATCGAATTTCATGTCACTCATCGGAGGGGTGTTGTATGCAGGCGCATTGACATCCGGCTGTTTCCGGGGGGCGTCCTTGCTGTTGAACACAGGCTGCTTTGAAATATCCTTCATGGCGATCTGCACGTTGTCGTAATAGCAGTCGAATCCATTGTTCCAGAACACAGCTGTTCCAGTTTTGACGGCCTTCTTGGCTTCATCGAACTTGTACCCCTTCTGGTAGATCACTTCACCTGTGCTTCCGAAGATGGTTCCGAGTATGCCTTCAGAGGTCATTTCAAGGCGGAGCTTGTAAGGAGTTCCGGACGACCAGGTGCCCCCTTTAGGTGTTCCAAGTTCAGCGAGTGAATTGTCTCCGTTGCTGTTGGCCTGCCACTTGTTCTCGAGCATCTCGCTGAGTTCTATGAGGTGCTTCGGAGGATTTTTGCCTTCCGTTGGAAGTTCGGTAAGGCAGAGCAGCCAGTAGTTGCTTCGGTCGGCCATGATCGCCACCCCGGAACTCTTCCAGCTACCGCCGACCGCGGAATTGACTGTCACATCAGCTTCGACGAGGACGGTTGACGCATTGGGAGCATTTGCGATGTTCGCAAAAACCTTATCCCTGTCGGCGCTGTGGAGCTGTCCTTCCTTGATCTCCCAGAAGAAGCTTGAGAATTTCCATGGTGTCGGAGGAAGATGTTCGTTCTCGTATTGGGTAAAATAATCCTTGTATTCAAATTCTCCGGGAAGGATTGCCGATTTCGGGATGGGAATCCTCTTGTGAATGGCTGTTTCCGGGACGGGAATGGTGTTCCCTACAGAAGCACTGATATTATCGTAGAGGCAGTCCCAGGAGGCGTTCATCAGTGCAGGGGTTCCCTTTGTGACAGCTTTTTTTCCAGCTTCAAACCTGAATCCCTGCTGGAAAATGAATTCATTATCTTTTGTAATTGTCGCCCTGGCGCATTCATTGTCTATTTCAATGCGCATCCTATACTTTGTACCTGTCGACCAGCTGGAATTCTTCAGGGGACCAAGCTCCGGTAGGGCGGTATCACCATTCCTGTTCGCCTGCCATTTTCCATCAAGCATCTCGTTGAACTCTATGATGTGCTTTGAATTGTCCTTGTTTGGAAATTCTGTGAGAGAAAGGAACCAGTAATTTTTTGTGTCGATCATGATCGCAATGCCACAGGTCTTCCAGTTGGGACTTGTCGGGGACTGGGGCGTGACATCCGCTTCCATTACGATCTTGCTGCCGTAGGCTGCATCTGCGATTGTCGCAAAAGCCCTTAGCTGGTCGGTGCATCTGAGGGAGCCATTCTTGATTTCCCAGGCACCGGTAGTGGACCATGTAGGGGCCGGGATGCGGCCATTCTGATAATTGGAGAAATCATCCTTGAACGAGAAGTTTTTCGGAAGAATCTCATCGCCTGCAAATACTGTGGAGAAAAACAGTGTTCCGACAAATACAGTTGAAAAAAACAAGCTCCTCAGGCAATTCATATCAATCCCCTTCCATATTTAAAATCGTTTTTGGATTATTATCTTTACGGTGTCGGATTCTTGTCCCATGGCACCATGATGACTTCTGCCGACACACCGAGCTGGGCAACGCTTTCCACATGACTGTCGCCAAACAGGAAATTTACATGTTTGTTATGGCTCCAGTTGAGGAAGTCTGTAAGAATAGTGGCATTTCGCGAAGGATCAAGGTAATACCAGCCCCAAGGGACACCAACTCGCAGTGCATCGGCGAGGATGCCACACCGTCCAGGATTTGCGACAAGTGTATCCTTCAGACCCGATCCCTTCACCTGGGCCGCCCTTAAAATGATGTTGTGGTTGAATCCGTAGCTGCAGCATTTCTTGTCGCTGGATGGACGGCTGTTGTATCTGATTGAATTCCAGAAATTGGTGTGATCTGTGTCAGCTGGACCGTAATTGCAGTTCTCCCCCCAGTAGTAGTCCCAGGTCTGGTTCTTGGGATCGGTCAGGCACTGGAAGGAGTTTCCCGGAATGTTGTAGAGGGAGAAGTATTGGAAGAAAGGGGAATCCCCTTTTGAAAGTCCGGTTGCAGCGCTTGGAGGATCCTGCAGTCCATAGGGATAATAGCCGTTATAATCAGACATGTATGAATCGTTTGCAAGACCGATCTGCTTCTGGTTGTTCTGGCATACGGTGGCCTTGCTCATTTCCCTGGCGTTCTTGAGTGCCGGCAGGAGCATTGCAGCAAGTATGGCGATGATGGCGATAACGACCAGAAGTTCAATGAGGGTGAACGAGTGCGATCGACAGTGATCGATCGCTATCAACTGCTCTCGATAGAGTTTTTGCCTTTTTTCCCTCATCCCGGCACCTGGAAAATAGATTTTGCAATAATGTTTGTGCAATTATTATAATATTGCCGGGATGGCATTTCAAGCCCTAAATCCTGAATTTTCATAAATATTTCCAAGGGACTACGGTGTTGGCTGGCTGTCCCAGGGCTGGGTGATGACCTGCGAAGAGATCCCGATTTGGGCAACGGATTCGACATGTCCGTCGCCAAAAAGGAAGTTGACATGCGAGTTATGGCTCCAGAAAAGAAATCCGTTCGCATCGTCGAACGTAGAGTATCTCGTCGGATCCAGATACCAGAGCAGCACGAAAGGAAGTCCGATGCGGGTTAGATCGACCTCATAGCCCCATCGGGAAGGGCTCGCAATCATCATCTCCTTGAGCGCAACATTCTTCCTGTTGCCGTAGTCATCCCTCAGGAAGAACATGTTTGAATTGAACCCGTAACTCGCAGCCTTCTTATCGTTCGATGGACGCGATGGAACACGTACGCCGTTCCAGAACGCAATATGGGCTGGATCCGGAGCACTGTAGTTTCCTGCCTGGTTCCACATGTAGTCGCGTTTTTCAGTCATTGGATCCATCGAACACTGGAACATTGTGGGAGCAATGTTGTAGAGGGAAAAATAGTAGAAGAATGGGGAGTCGCCGGGTGTGAGTCCGGTCGCTGTTGCCGGATCATCATGTATTCCGTAAGGATAATAGCCGTTGCAGTCGGAGACATAGTTCATGTTTGCAAGACCACTCTGCCGAAGGTTGTTCTGGCAGATCACGTTTTTTACCATGTCTTTTGATTTCTTAAGGGCTGGAAGTAGCAAGGCGATCAATACGGCGATGATGGCGATGACCACGAGCAACTCGATGAGCGTAAACGATTGCTGTTGACCGCGATAGATTGCTGTCAAACCCAATCGAAAAAGTTTTTGCCTCTTCTCCCTCATTCCGCTACCCCGGAAAAACATATTTGCAATAATGTTTGTGCAATTCTATATTACTACCATTGCATTTAATTTCAAGCCGTGTTTATTATAATTTTTCTTTTTAATAAGGATACCCTAAAGGACATTTATGAAAAAAATAATCGACCTGTCAAAACTGAAATGGACCCTCAGGGGGTTCATGCCATGCGCATGGAGATGCTCATACTCGGTTGAAACTGGAGTATCAATACGGCCTGAGGCAGGACCCGTTCCGGTAAAAGTACCCGGCTCAGTCCAAAAAGCCCTTCTCGACGCCAAGATCATTCCCGACTGGAACATTGGAACGAATGCCCGTCATTGCGAATGGATAGAAAACCGCAACTGGATATTCCAGACAGAAATTCCTGCACAGAAAATTGCACATGATACATCCGTCATCCTTAAACTTGACGGCCTTGACGGCAACGGATGCATCATGGTCAACGGAAAACAGGTCGGGATCTTCGACAATTCGTTCGTGCCATATGAACTTGATCTGAAAAGTTATCTTCTATCCGGTAAACCATCAAGACTTGAGATAGTCTTTGAAGTTCCTCCTCGCTGGCTCGGACAACTCGGTTACACCTCCCGGATGAAGGAATGGAAACCGCGCTTCAACTATACCTGGGACTGGATAAGCCGCGTCGTCCAGATAGGAATATGGGATGGAGTTCGACTCGAACTGATAGACGGACCTGCAATAGATGAGTTTCGTTGTATTACCCACGCTGATTACCGGAAAAGCACCGGATCCATCGGGCTCTCTGGAAAAATAAGGAATCCAAAATCGGCTTCAGTGCGGATTTCGCTGAAAGATCAGAAGATTAAAAAAGTTTTCCAGTCTTCAGTTCCTGCCGAAAAATTCTCAAAGGAAGGCTTTACCGGAAAAAATATTCCCGTCCAGCTCTGGTGGCCGAATGGTCACGGGAAACAGAACGTTTATGTTCTTGAGATCGAACTCTTGTCAGCAAACGGAAAAGTTGCGGACAGGCTCGAACGCTCCGTCGGATTCCGCCAGGTAGAATGGAAAAAATGCGAAGGCTCACCTGAAAATGCTGATCCGTGGATCTGCGTTGTCAACGGGAAATCTATTTTCCTCCAGGGCGTGAACTGGACACCTCTTCGTCCGAATTTTGCGGATGTCGCAGAATCGGAAAGCCTCAAGATGATAAAAATATACAAGGACATGGGTTGCACCATTCTCCGCGTCTGGGGTGGTGCCACTCTCGAAAAGGAATCCTTCTATGACAGCTGCGACAAACTCGGTCTATTGATATGGCAGGAATTCCCGCTGTCGTCTTCCGGACTCGACAACCATCCTCCCGAAGATGAAAAGACAATCTCAGAACTTGCGAAGATCGCACGTTCATACATCGTGCGTCGCCAGCACCATCCATCGCTTATCATCTGGTGCGGAGGAAATGAACTGCAGACCAAGATGGATGGAAGTCCCGGAGGAGGAAAACCGCTTGATCTGTCCAATCCCGTGCTTGCGAAGTTCGCAGAGATCGTTAGGAAGCTTGATCCTGAACGCAGGTTTCTTCCAACCTCATCGTCAGGTCCGCTCTTCTATGCAGAGGAAAAGAATTACGGCAAAGGGCTGCATTGGGATATCCACGGTCCATGGGGGCTTGTTGGCAACAAGATGGAAAGACAGCGAGAATATTGGGACAAGGATGATTCGCTCTTCCGTTCGGAAGCCGGATGTCCCGGGGCAAGCCCCGTCGCCATCCTCAGGAAATATAGCGGCAAACAAGGTCCATTCCCGGTTTCACTTGAAAATCCTCTCTGGCAGAGGACCGCATGGTGGTTCGACTGGCCTCAGTTCGAGAAGGACAATGGGCGCAAGCCGCGCAGCCTTGGCGAATATGTGAAATGGAGCCAGTCGCGACAGGCCGAAGGATTGTCCATAGCTGCGAACTCCGCAAAATCGCGTTTCCCGAAGTGCGGCGGTTTCATTGTTTGGATGGGACACGACTCCTTTCCGTGCACGGTGAACACTTCGATCATCGACTTCGAGGGCAATCTGAAGCCTGCGGCAAAAGAACTGAAGAAGATATTCAGGAAGTAGCATAGACTACACTGCCAACTTCGAATGATGGGGGGATTTTCCTCATTGAATACCGATTGACTTCCTTCAATAGGGAAGCTATCTGTTCACAGAATATATGACAAAAAGGGGATTTATGGAAACTGGAACACTCAAAAAGTTCTTCATGTGGTGCACGATAATGAACGGGGGTCTTCTGCTGTTCTGGAGTTTCCTGTGCTTGTTCGCGCTGGACTGGATCTACAACATGCATAGCATTTGGTTTCAAATGCCCAGGGAAACCTTCAACATAGTCATGTATTCGTTCCTCGGAGCCTTCAAGCTGTTTGTCATCGGATGCAACCTTGTCCCATACCTTGCACTTGTTATCATGGAAAGAAGAAAACCAGTGTGTAAGAATTAAACATAGAACATGAGTTGGGTAAGTATTTTGCCATCGAATGTAATAAATCTGCTTTTGCCAACTAGATTTTCAAAGTGGAAAACCTTATAACGTTCAATATAGGGGGGAATATGAAGATAATCTTTATAGGAGTCTTGACCATGGTTCTTTCATCAGTAGCGTTGGCAACAGAGAAGGACATGTTGGCCGTTGTAGAGCAGTATGAGAAAGCTGCGAACACGGGGGACATTAAGGCTTTCGAGAAGATACTCGCGCTCGAAGATCCCCAGTTTTCCGAGTACGAAGGACATGTCCCGGATTTGATCGGAAAGAAAGGTGTTTACGATATCCTCAACTGGCGCAAGGAACATCCCGAGTTCAAGTATAAGGCAGTCTATAGCAATCGCAGGGCCTTCCTGCTAAGCGAAACAACTGGTTATGTCACTGCAATCTGCAAGTCGAAGTCAGATCACGGTGAAAATGTATCGAGGGTGACATTTGTCATGAAACGGACTGACGGGGAATGGCGAATCATCCACGGACACTGGTCTAATCAGCTAAAACCGGACAAGGCAGAATGAACCGAACCTGCAATGCGCTTGTAAAAGTCGACAATCCTATAGACGCGATCTACAAGCTTGTCTTCGACGATGAGTTCAACGGCACGTCTGACGATATCAAGAAATAGAAATTCCTTTCATCGGATATGATAGGTGGCAGATACGAGAAGAATCAGTAGTTGACCGTTTTGAATTTCCATCTTTGTTCCAAAGCAGCTTGACAAAGCAGAAAGAGGCTATAAAATATTTTGGCACAAAGGTTATTGCAAAATTCAGTTTATGGTAGGAAATAATGCGCAACATAGTCGGCATAAAGAGCATAGCGAAGAAACTCGGCGTGGCGCCATGCACAGTCTCAAGCGTCCTGAACGGTAATGCCAAAAAGCGCCGGATCAAGGAGGAGACAGCTCAGAAAATACTTGAGGAATGCAAGCGGATGAACTATGTCCCGAACCAGCTTGCACGAAGCCTCCGGGCAACCCGTACGATGATGCTTGGCGTAGTCTTTGCTGATCTCAGGAACGACTGGGCAGCCCGGATCCTTGACGGTGTCCGTATCGCCGCCGACCGCAACCAGATGCTGCCACTTGTGATGGATCACAACTGGGAGCCTGACCGTGAACGCCATGGCATTGAGATGCTGCTCCGCCTAAGGATCGATTTCATTATCACAATCCCGCTTCCCGAATGCGTGGAGACATATTCGCTTGTGAAGGCGCGTGGAGTCCCACTCGTGTTCCTTGGAGATACTTTGAACGAAATGCCTGAAGCAGACTTCGTCTCCTGGGATCATGCTCCGGCGGTACGGGCCATCATACGCCATCTCGTCGATCGCGGTGCAAAACGCATAGCGACACTCGAGCATAGACGACATACAACGCTGACAAAGGCCTATTTCGAGACTTATTCTTCAGTCCTGCAGGAATCTCAACTGCCATTTGATTCGTCCTGGCGGATGCTTGCTGCGTTCGAATCTGAAATAGAGGGAGTTTTAGGTCCGGTATTTTCAAAAAAGGAAGGTGAACGGCCTGATGCTCTGTTCTGCACAAACGACGGACTGGCATTTGTCGCAGTCGCGGTACTGAGACGAATGGGACTGCGTGTCCCAGAAGATGTCATGGTCACTGGCATGGGAGATCTTGGCAAGGGTGATGAGAACGGGGTCGGACTTACAACCGTACGTGAACCTTGCGAGGACATTGGCCGTCTTGCGACGGAAACAGGATTGTCTCGTCTGGAAAATCCAAGGCAGGCTCCGACAAAACTTCTTCTTGCGGGAACCGAAGTAAAAGCCCGTCTCACCACCCGGCGGAATTAGATTCTTTCGGAGCGCCGGCGTCCCGCCGGCAATAAAACGAATCCTGATTATGTTCAAAGTCTGTGTAAGTCTGTGGCAAAAATCTTCTCAATTCAGCTGGACCACCACTTCATTTTTTGCCTGGAACAGATCTGTCGGAATAAGGTTTCCGGCGAGTTTTTCGCCGTTCAACTCGACTGATTTCACGCCCTTGCCTTTCTTGCCGTTCCGGATCGTGATGTTGAAATCCTTCCCGCGGAACTTGCGAGTCACCTTTATCTCCTTCCAGGCCGACGGAATGCACGGATCGATCTTCAATCCGTCATAATCCGGCTGGATACCGAGGATGTACTGCGTCGCGGAGAAATAGGACCATGATGCCGTTCCCGAAAGCCATGGGAGGCGTGACGCCCCAAACCTGCGGCTGTATTTGCTGTGAGTTGACTGGCAGTGCACATAAGGTTCGATCTGCCTGATTTCGGCCTTCGTGTTGTAGGCGGCCGGCATGTAGTTCCGGTAATATTCGTAAGCTCTCTCCGGATGACCGAGCATTGCCTCAGCCATGACCGCCCATCCCTGCGTATGCGAGAAGATTCCGGCATTCTCCTTGTGACCTTCATTGAGCACGACAGCCCTGACCACATGATAATCAGTCTTCCTGAACGGCGGCGCGCAGAGCATTATGCCATATTCGGTAGCAAGGCGATCCTTTACTGACTGCATTGCCGTCTCAGCCTGTTCTGTTGTCGCTGCACCGCTCAAGACGGCCCAGCTCTGGGCGTTTAGGAATATAGAGCCTTCGGGATCGTTCTTGGTTCCAATTATCGAGCCGTCCTCTCTGAACGCCCTGATGAACCATTCGCCGTCCCAGCAGTGCTTCTGGATGTTCTTGTCGAGTTCAGCGAGCTTCTTCTCCGCCCAATCGATCTCCTTGTGGAACTTGAGCCGCGTGCATATGTCGATATAAGTCTTCAAAGCGTATCTCAGCTGGAACGTCACGAAGATGCTTTCTCCGCGGTATCCGAGCTTCAGGCAGTCGTTCCAATCGGCTTCGAGTCCGCATGGCAGGCCGTGAGCTCCGCTCCTCTCGAGATTGAACTCGATTGCCCTGCGCAGATGGCCAAGCACAGTGTCCTTGCCCTTGTCGGCATACGGCAGGATCTTCGTATAGAAGTCAATGTCACCTGTCTCCTTCACATATGCTGGGATTGTGTTGAAGAGCCAGAGACAGTCGTCGGACCTGTAATGGTTCGGTTCGGGAGTGGGCTCGTGTCCGGGGTTGTGGGCGAACTGTTTCACGACCGACATTGCACCGCCGGTGGAAACCTGCCCGGTTATCATCAGTTCAAGTCTTTTTACTGCGTCCGCCGGTATCATCGACATCGCACCAAGCATGTCCTGGACCGTGTCGCGGTATCCGAGCCCGTCGCGTTCACCCGAATAGACGAGGCTTGCAGCGCGAGACCAGGCAAAGGTGATCAGGCTGTTGTAGGCGTTCCAGACGTTAATCATGCTGTTGAATTCGTTGTCTGGCGTCTGGACCGTCAGCACCCCGAGAAGCTTGTGCCAGTGATCCTTGACCTTCTGGAGCTCCTTCTTGAGGACGGCGATGTCGCCGAACTTTTTCAGGACACTTTTACCTTCACGTTCAGCTTTGCCGACGCCGACCAGGATCGCGAGTTCCTTGGTTTCACCTGCGGCGAGATCTATTTCCATCCTCATTCCGGCACAGCAGTTGTCACCGTGTGCGAGTGAATTCGTGCATTTGTTGTTTTCGACGGCGATAGGATTGGCATAAGTCCTGTAAGGGCCTATAAAGGCATCCCTGTCGGTCTCAAAATCCCTGGCATCGGCGCCGGTGACCGCGAAGAACGCATTCCTGCACTGGTCGCGGTTCTGGAAGTTCTGTGGGTCTTCCGGGACATTGTCCAGCATGGCATAGCGGATGATCCCGTCGACGTAGTCCATCTTTATCGTATACTGCGTAAACTGCAGGTTGATCAGATCCTGGAAAAGGTTCCATTCGGACGCGAACTCAAGATATGTGAATACCGAAAGTTTCCTCGCGGATTTGCCCTTGTTCTCCAGCTTCAGCATCCAGACCTCAAAATTGCTCTCCAGCGGAACGAAATACGTTGTCTCCGACCTGATATCGGAATATTCCGACTCTATCACTGTGTATGCGGTGCCGTGACGGCATACGGTCTTATATTTGTCGAGAGGTTTTGCAACCGGCTGCCAGGAAGTTGACCAGTAGTCGTTAGTCTTGTTGTCGCGGATGTAGAAGTAGCGTCCGGGCTGGTCGAGGGGGATCGCATTTGTGCGGGTACGGGTGTAACGGCCCTGAGCGGAGGACTTGTAGAAGCTATAGCCGCCGGCATTGTTGGTTATGATGGCGCCGTATTCCGTCGTGCCGAGATAGTTGCTCCAGGATTTCGGGGTGTCCGGCCTGTCGATCACGTATTCCCTGTTCCTGTCGTCGAAATGTCCGTATTGCATAAGAATATTTTCCTTCGAAAAATTTTATCTATGATGTGTGATACCGTACTATCCATGCAGTCAAAGGCAAGAAATAAATTTTCTGTCTCCGGTAGATTTATCGAATGTTGAAAATGTGTACGTATATGATATAATATTATACGTATAAGAGGTACACACATGAAAAACAAGCTTACAGTCGCGATTGAAAGGGACTTGATCCCCAAGGCCAAGGCGTATGCCAAGGAGCATGGAACTTCGTTGTCGGAAATAATTGAAAAGACCTTCAGAAAGCTTCCAACCGGAAAGGAAATCTCCTTCTCCAGAAGATGGAGGGGAAAATTCACGGCAGCCTGCAAGAAAGAGGACAGATATAAGAAGCTTGCTGAGAAATACCTATGAAAATACTTGTCGATACCGACATATTGGTTGATGTTGCTCTCGACAGGAAACCGTTTTCAGATAATGCTTCGCTGCTCCTGGACAAGCTTGAGATGAATCAGGCGGATGGATACGTAGCCTGGCATTCACTGTCAAATTTATACTATATTTGTTCATCTTCCGTCAATGATAAAAAATTAAGGGAATATATCAAGGATCTTCTCCGGTTTTTACAGGTTGCTGAGACCAATACCAAGGATGCATCATACGCATTGGGCCTCAATGTCGCCGACTTCGAGGATGCCATGCAGATGTCAGCCGCAATATCATGCAAGGCTGATTTCATAGCCACAAGGAATATCAAGGATTTCAAGCATTCTCCTGTTCCAGCATGCCTTCCTGGCGAAATTGTGCGCCTTATTGATAAAAACATATAAGTTGGAAATAACCGAATTATGGACATGAAGAAAAGCTCATTTGTCATCTTTGTGGTAATATTTCTTCTTTCAGCGATTCTGTTAATGTGCGGAGGAAATATTGGAGCAGGTGATGAGGAAGATGATTGGGACCTTACCCAAAAAATCCATGTAAGTGCTTTAATCAAGGATAAGGCAGGAAATCCTTTGAAAAATATGAAGTGCTTTGAATACTTCGATGGCGAAATGGGCATATCCTTTAACAAAATTTCCGACGGGAAAATTGATAGTTATATAGAAGATGAAAAGCTCAAAACAAAAAGCGGCGGACAATTAAATTATGGCCTTGAAGTGATATGCAGGCCGTATAGGAAGCAGTTCCAGGAAAAGATAATTAAACTTGGAGACAAGGAAGTCAGTTTTACGTTTGTCATGGATGATGAAGGGGTAAAGAAAGGGACAATCTTAGGTGTAGATGGCAAGCCCGTCGGAAACATAAGGATTTTCTTCAATGGAGAGAAACGAATGTGCTCCCTTGATGAACAACTCAATTATAAAGTCGAAGAAAAGGGCTTATTTCCGTCGAACGAACTTCGTCACATTGTTTCAGATGCCTTGGGAAACTATCTGTTCTATCCGTCCATTCCGAAA
>Ga0302238_1002342_pt1 | contig 13477 bp, 12 predicted proteins | sample AAG_UR_Asn_MG_FD_193527 | JGI IMG/M metagenome (GOLD analysis project Ga0302238, IMG submission 193527) | Enriched activated sludge microbial communities from anaerobic digester in WTTP, New Holstein, Wisconsin, United States - AAG_UR_Asn | ecosystem: Engineered > Bioreactor > Anaerobic >...
TTCTGGATGTCGCGTACGGAGATAACGAACCAGCAGCTCAAGGAATCCAATCCCGGTCACAGGACCGAGCCATGGAGCGGATACAGGCTTGACAGGCTATACCAGCCTGCGGTCCTGGTGGACTGGCATCTCGCATCTGCATTCTGTGCTATGCTGACAAAGAAGGAGGAGAAGGCAAAACGCATTCCCGAAAATTATGAATATCGTCTGCCAACCGAAGCGGAATGGGAATATGCCTGCAGGGCTGGCACGGAGACGATCTACTATTGGGGGGATGCATTTGGTGATACAGGCGCCCTGTATGCCAACATAATGGATTACAGGACCGCGAAGATCTTCGGATGGACCGGTGAGAAAGGTATGCCTGCAAACGACGGAAACATTGTCACGGCGATAGTGGGTTCATACAAGCCGAACGCCTTTGGCCTTCACGACATGATTGGAAATGTATGGGAATGGTGCTGGGACTGGTACAATCCGACGGCTTACCAGGAACTGCCGGAAGTGAATCCTGTGCAGGTGAGTCCGGTGGTAACAGATGTCGAAGTCAGTGCCGGCTATGGCACAAAATACAATGTTTCCTCTCCCAGCAAGGTGATCCGTGGCGGTTCGTGGGGAAATGTCCCATCCGAATGCAGGATTGCCGGAAGGGATTCGATGCTTGCGGAAACAAAGAACACCGGAATAGGATTCAGGATTGTCCTTGCACCAAAAATTAGTTCAATTACGACGGCTCCAGTAAAGAAGGAAGCGCCGTAATCACTTCTTTTCTTGAACTGCATTCTGGCTGGGCCTGGCCTTGTAGATATAGATGACCTCATCCCTCTTGCATAGGCCATACTTCTCCCTGGCAACCTTCTCCACCGCCTTCGGATTTGACTCCAGATCGTTGAAGAGCTGGCGGAGCTCGAGGCATTCGGTCTGCTTTTCCTCGAGCTTCTTGCGAAGTTCCTCGTTGCTGGCCTTCACCTTCTTGAGGTTGGTGTAGGCAGGCAGAAGCAGGACAAAGGCGATTATCACAATTATTGCGAAAACCGCAAGGTAGATCAATTTTAAAAATTTATCCAATTAAGCTTCCCCCGGAGATGCGATGAGGGAGAGAATCAATCATTCTTCCTTCTCCTCGTCGAATTCCATATCCTCCATATCTTCAAAGTCAATGTCGCCGAGGTTGTCGAAATTCTCGGTTCCCTCTTCAGCTTCACTTTCAAGATCGTCGTTCTCATCGTCTTCGTCGATGGACGGAGTCGTGATAACAGAGCCGCATTCCGGACAGTATCCGTCCTCAGCTTCGACGGCGGCCATGCTTATCTCCATGTTGCAATACGGACAAGACATCATTCCCATTTAAACCTCCCAAGATTTTTATCTTTTGATTATGACTAATTTCCGAATTTCGTGGTATTATACTTGAAGAGTCATCAAAAATTCAATGTTTGTTTTAATTTTTTTCAATTTTCCTATCAAAAGCTCCATTGCCTCTACTGGCGGAACCCCGTTCATGGCCTTCCTGAGGGTCCAGACCCTCTGCAGTTCATCAGGATGCAGGAGGAGCTCCTCCTTCCTGGTACCGCTCTTCTCTATGTTTATGGCAGGATATACGCGCCTGTCGACAAGATGTCTGTCGAGGTGAAGTTCCATGTTTCCGGTTCCCTTGAACTCCTCGAAGATGACTTCGTCCATACGACTGCCAGTGTCTATCAGGGCGGTCGCTATGATCGTCAGGCTTCCTCCCGTTTCGATGTTCCTTGCCGCTCCGAAGAATCTCTTGGGCTTATGCAGGGCATTCGCGTCTACACCGCCTGAGAGTATCTTTCCGCTGTGGGGCTGGAGGGTGTTGTAGGCTCTGGCAAGACGGGTTATGCTGTCGAGCAGGATTACTACGTCCTTCTTGTATTCTACCATGCGTTTAGCCTTTTCAATGACCATTTCGGCGACTTGGACGTGTCTCTCCGGTGGTTCGTCGAACGTCGAGCTTACAACTTCCGCCTTGACGAAGCGTTTCATGTCCGTCACTTCCTCGGGACGCTCATCGATCAGCAGGACAATCATGTATGTCTCAGGGCTGTTGAGGAGGATGCTGTTCGCGATCTTCTGGAGGAGGACGGTCTTGCCTGTCCTGGGCTGGGCGACGATGAGTCCGCGCTGGCCTTTCCCTATGGGCGTGATGATGTCGACAACCCTGGTTGAGATCTCGTCCGGGGTCCTTTCAAGTATGAACCTCTTGGTCGGAAAATAAGGCACAAGGCTTTCAAAAGGAATGATCTCCTTCTTCTTTTCCGGAGCCTCATGGTTTATGGATTCGACCTTGAGCATTGCAAAGAAACGTTCCTTCTCCCTGGGGGGACGGATCTGACCGGCGACATAGTCTCCGGTCTTCAGCGAGAACCTTCTTATCTGTGAAGGGCTCAGATATATGTCTTCGGGGCATGGCAGATAGCAGTAGCTCGGGGAGCGTAGGAATCCAAAGCCGTCGGCCAGGACCTCCAGATAGCCGCTTCCATACATCAGGCCATTCTTCTCAGCATTGGCCTTGAGTATCTCGAATATGAGTACGGATTTTTCAAGGGCGCCTATTCCTTCGACCCCGAGTTCGCTTCCCATCTTGGCGAGCTCCTCCATCCCCTTTTCCTGGAGTTCGGTAATGTTGAGGCTCGGAGCGGTCTTGTCCCTGATGGGCATGTCACCGTTCCTATGCTGTTCCTGTGGGCGTTCCCTGTCATCCTGAGGGGGTTTTACCCCTGCTTGCTCGGATTCTGTCTTCTGTGGAGGAGGTGCATCCGAGGCTCCTTGCTGCGGAAGTGAGGGTTCGTCATTATGATGGCCCATGGAACCGCCTCTGGAACCGTACCCCCCCCTGCGATGGTATGGACGTCTCTTGTACCTTGAATCGGAATCCGGACGCCTTTCCTTCTCATCCGCCAGGGGATCATAATATTCGGGGCGTTTTTCGGAACGGGCGCCATCATTCTGGCTGTCGTCCGAACGGTGTCTTTTGTCTTTTTCGTCATTTCTTTCCATGGCGTTCCTTTATTTTCTTATTTAATAGTTTGCATTGTTCTTTCAAATCATTCAGTGTCCCGTTGTTTATTATGGCGAAATCTGAGAGTTCCATCTTTTTCTCAGGTGGGATCTGGCATTTGCATCTCCGTGAAATTTCCCTCTCGCTCCATCCCCTCCTGGCAAGGCGCTGTCGCTGTATCACTCCATCGGTCCATACGGATACTATGCAGTCGAATTCCTTCTCCCAGCCGGCCTCGAAGAGCAGTGGAACTGCGAATATCGCATTCTTCCTGCCGGATCTGGCAATTTCCGCCCTGGCCTTTTTCAGTACCTTGGGGTGCAGGAGCGAGTTAAGCCATTTGAGCTCCCTGGAGTTCTTGAATACTATGTCTGCGATAGCCTGTCTGTTTATCCTTCCGTCCGGAAGGAATACCTTGTTCCCCCATCTTTTCCTTGCCGCTTCGGCAACCCCGCTGTCCCTGTCCTCGTATAACTCATGGCATATCCTGTCCGCATCCAGAGTTTTCCAGCCAAGCGAGGAAAAGCATTCAAGAGCAGAAGTTTTGCCGCAGCCTGTGCTGCCAGTTAATCCAACAAACATCAATTTGAAACTTTCTTACGGATTATGGATACCTTAAAGAATTGAATACGGGATATGCAGTTGAAAAGCCAGATATTAAAAATGTATAAAGTAAAGAATTAGCAGTTTTTAGATTCTTATTGTTCTGATTTTTTCCTAATTTATTATTGCCTTTTCAAAATGCAAATGCATTTCCACAAGATATATTCTTTTATTTTCAAGATTTTTAAAACAGGAATTTTTCATGGGCGGACCGTCGATTTTGTCAAAAAAGAGGATTCCTTCGGGCAACTGGCTGTATCTGGAGGAGCTTACATATCTGGATCACCATGGTGTCAGGAGGAAGTGGGAATGCTCCAGGAGGACGGATGGAACTGGAGCGGTTGCGATCATCGCACTTCTGAAGCCTTCCAATAGGATAATCCTTGTCCGCCAGTTCCGACCGCCGGCCGGAGGGCATGTCATCGAATTTCCGGCAGGCCTCTGCGGGAAAGGTGAAAAGCCCGAGGTGACAGCCATAAGGGAGCTCTATGAGGAAACTGGTTATTCCGGAAGGATCACAGGGATGTCCCGTCCGATATACAGTTCACCGGGGATGACCGGGGAGAATGTCCGGATCGTGCATATGGATATAGACGAAAGGCATGTCCGGAACAGGAATCCTGAGACGGCTTTCGATGACGGCGAGCATATCGAGACGTTCCTGGTGCCTGTCGGAAAGATTGGAAATTTCCTGGAAAAGATGTATAAGAAGGGTGACCGGCTTGATGCAAAGGTCGTCAGCTTCGCCAGAGGATTGGCCTTAACGGTGAAGAATAACCGGAAGAAAAAGAAAGGATATTGACTGTCATGGGAAAATTATTGAGATTGATCTTTATCGTTGCGGTGCTTGTATGCTGGAACTCCCGGGCGCAGGAACCTGCAACTTCAAAGTTTGAAAAGGACATTGTGAAGTTTGAGGAGCGTGACAAGGAAAACCCGCCTCCCAAGGGGGCCATACTCTTTGTCGGGAGTTCCACCTTTACAAAATGGAGGAGCGTGGGCGAGGATCTCAAGCCCCTGCCTGTCATCAACCGCGGCTTCGGCGGTTCCAGCATGCCGGAACTTCTCAAGGTGGTAGACAGGATTGTAATACCTTATGCCCCCAAGATCATAGTGGTATATGAAGGAGACAATGACCTTGCCGGAAAGGACAGCAAGGCGGAGAAGTTCTTCGAGAACTGCAAGGTTTTCATTGAAAAGGTCCAAAAGGCCCTTCCTGACACTAAAATAATCTTCCTCACTGTCAAGCCTAGCATCAAGAGGTGGGATAGGTGGGAGGAGATGAAGAAGGCCAACCAGATGGTTGCCGATCATGTTAAGCAGGGCAGTGGTCTCGGTCAGATCGATATTTCACCCGCGATTCTCGGTCAGGACGGGAAACCCGACAAGGAGCTTTTCGAGAAGGACGACCTTCACCTTAATTCCAAGGGATATGCGAAGCTTGTTGAAATAATCAAGCCGATCCTTGCGAAGGAATACGCCACGAGCAAATAATTATATTTTTTCAGCCGGCTGAAAAAAACAAAGGAGGGCGGACTTTCCAGTCCGCCTTTGAGTTTCTCTTTCGCGGGTAAGAAAACCCGCGCTCCTTTGAATTCTGAGTTTGGCAATCAATCAAGGGCCCTGGTCATCAGCTTGAAGTCCTTGCATCTTTCATTGGGTGCGGTTGCCGAAAGGAAGAACTCCTCGCCACCATATACGAATTTCTCGATCCAGATGGTTGCGGCAGTGGTGATCTCCATGCCTGACTCATTGAACCACTGGAACCTGTAGGCGAACTTGTAATCCGACTTGCGTGCATTCCTGAAGGTCACCTGGACTTTCATCAGTCCGCCCGGAACCTCCTGCTTGTCAACGCTGACGATCTGGAGCCTGTCGCTCAAAGTCTCATCGGTGATGACCCTCTTGTTCTTGACGAAGTCCTTTTCCATGGCCTTGTCGGTGTTCTCCACAGTGTTCACCGGAGAGTTGCAGGCAGGAAGAAGTATTACCATTGACAATGCCGCGCCCAGAAGAAGCTTGGATGTTTTCATGAGATCCCCTCTCTATATTGTTTTTGCATACATTACATGTAAAAATGAAATCCGCCACTGCTGGATTTTATTCAAACTCGAACACTCTGACGTTGATGTTCCCCTGGATATGCCTGACATGTACGATTGATTTGGACTTTTCGATCTTTATCTCCATCGGCTCTGCCGACACCATCGTGCCATCCTTTGAAAAGGTGCTCAATTTCAGGATGCCGTCCTTCGGCCTTGGGAGCTGGGTGACCTGATATTCGCAGGGCAACGTCTGCCAGCAGCGGGTGTCTGCGGTATTGAAAGTGTATTTGTAGATGCTGGTAGTGATCCATACGCCTATCACGGCGAGGGTTGTAGCAGTGGCATCCCCAGCCTGACTTGCAGCTACATAGGCAGCCGCCGTCGCTCCCTCCTTTATTAGGGTGGATATCACGAGCCTGGTAATCATCCCTGGGAATATCTCCTGGTATTCCTGGGAAACAACAGAATTCATCGCTGAAATAGTCGCCGTCCTGTATACCTTGCCCGAGGAATCCTTCACCTCTACGCCGCCCAATGTCGGGTTGTAGAACTCAAGTTCTGAATAGGCTATCCCTGAATAACCAGTAGGCAGTATGAGCTCGAACTTCTGCTCCTTGAGTGCAGGTACAAGGCCGTTTTCGAAGATCACGTAGACGACATTTCCTGACAGGGAGAAGTCAAACGGTTTGACCGAGGAGATCTCCTTCGGGACCTTGCTCCCCATGCGGTTGGCGAGTGTCACATAATACTGCTGGGCGAGTTTGTTCTCCACATCCATCTTGTAGAGGTTCCTGAAGTCTACTTCGGCTTCGGCGACGTTCCCGTCCATCATGTAGCGTATCCCCGACATGTATGTGACGAACGGATTCATCAGGGCCCCGTAGGTCTTGTTTGACATGGCCTTCATATCGTCATAGGACTTCTTGACTTCGGGATGCTCACCTTGGACCGTCTCAAAGCTTACGTTCTGCCCGGCTTTCGCCGCTTCCTTCTGGTTCTCCTCGTCCTTCTTCTTTATCTCATCGGCAAATTTCTTTTCAGCTTCCTTTTGGCGCTCATAAGCGCGGCGCATCTCCACACCGGCGCCATTCGGGTCGCCTAGGGCGTAGTAGCCAAGGGCCTTGTAGGTGTTCAGGAGGATCCTGTCGTAGTTGAATCCACTGTAGGGGAGGGCGTTCTGGTTCGTGAAGGCCGCTCCAACTTCTGCTCCAGCTTCTCGTGCATTGATGGCAGCCCTGTCGTCGAATTCCTTTATGAGCTGTTCGCACTTCTCGAAGATTGAGAGGCTGCCCTTGTAGTCACCGGCATCGAACTTTATCTTGGCCTGTTCGAGCCTCCACATCAGTTCGTCTCCTGTACCGGCCCTGTTCTCTGCCTTCTTGTCGGCAAGCTTTACGGCTTCCTCCATGTCGCCGGAGGTGTAAGCCGACATAAGGGCCTCCTTCTGAGACCTTGACGTGTAGACGGAGGAGCACCCCGTGATGAATATCAGGAAAGCCAGTATGAATGCATATTTAAGAGGATTTAAAGACATAATATCTAAAATACCGCCAATCGGACAGACGGAAAAAACTGTTCCTTGAGGCTGACCGAAAAACGGTGTTAATCTGTTTTACCAGCCGGGGGTTGCCCTCGGCGTAGCGGGTTCAACTTCCTTTGCTTTTTTCTCGATCTGCCTGCAGATCGCTCCAACCTCTATCACGCCGTCGGACTTGACTATCTTCGCCTTGGAGAACTTCTGCTGGACAGAAGTCACTTCGATAAGGCCTATCTTTGTTTCATCAGTACCAATGACATCGCCGGTGTCGGGATCCTTGACGGCCTCGCCCTGTGAGAAGACTTCATAGCGTGCCCCTTCTACGACTCCAGTGCCTTCGCCACGGTTGAGGACGAGTTCCTCACCTTGGACAGATGCCACCTTGATGGGGTAGATTCCTTCGAGTATGTAGTTCGATGCTGCAACTGCTGCGTCGCTGAATAGCCTGTCCCTGTAGTCGCCGCCGGTCATGTTTTTGCGTTCGGAAGCCGGGATGTCCTTGCTGTCAAGCTTCCTGGTGATAGTGTTGGCGCATACGATCTTTCCTGAGCTGGTCTGGACGACCCTGAAATGGATCTTCATCGTGCCCTTGAGCCTGATGGAGGTCTCCTTGGTTATCTCGATGTATTTGCTTTCAAGCGCGAATTCGACCCTGTCGACATGTCCGACGACGAGATAGTCGGCGACAAGGAGTTTTCCGATGCGCTGTTCTTCGCCGGGCTTGCAGTATTCGGATTCTGTCAGCTTGTTCTCTTTCATGATCTTTTCGACGAAAGCACGTTCAAGGACGGAGAATTTGCGGGATTTGACAAGGTTCTGGAGAAGCTGGTCTGCGAATTCACTCTCTACGACCTGGATCTTCATTTCCTTCTCATTTACGTTGATCTGTATATTGTTGGGTTCAAGAACGAACGGGAGGACTGCAAGTGTAGGCTTTTCAAGCTTTGCCGGAGCTGCCTCTTTTTCCTTGTTCTGGGCGAAAAGGCCGGAAACGCTTGCTGTCATAACAAACAGCATGACTGAGATTCTCAAAAGATTCTTCATAAAACCCCTCCAATATATGATTTGTTTTTGTAGCGAAAAATATACACCTGACAGCACTAATTGCAATCTGCAGTATTCCACGAGGATTGAAGAAAATTTTTCCGCGGAGAAATTATATTGAAATTAATTTGATCAATGCGGAAATGCTGAAATAAAATATAGCAGGGCAAGATTTTATCAGAAGTCATCTTCCTTCGGGGGAAGCGGCTTGGAAGGTGCGTCGAAGTTGAACTTGTCCTTCATCGTCGGGATCATCCCAATGGATGTCCTGGACAGTCTTACCGTGCTCTTGGAAATCTTATCATCTATCTCAACACCGGTGATTGTCCCTGTTTCGGTGACATTGTAGTTCTGGCTTTCCGCATCTTCAGGCTTGGGTATTTCAAAGACGAACTCGCATTCAGCGCATTCGGCAGTCTCTCCGGCGAACTCGAGCGGCACCGAGAACGATGCTTTGCATTTCGGACATGCTACTTTGAATTCTTTGTTTTCCATATTTTAAGCTTTACCTTTAAATTGAAAGGATACTTGAGAAATCAGAATTTAACGGGGCTTTCATCAAAATCCAGTATCATATTCAAAATATCCTTTCATGTTATGATAATAAAATACCCTCTCCCCCACGGCAATTTGAAGCAGTTTCCATGCCAGATGATATTTTTTGCATTGCAAAAAATATCATTTCCCTTGATATTCACATAATCCAGCTTAGATTTTCCGGTTCGCATCAATCGCAACTGTCATACTTATAGGAACTTAAGACCATGAGCGCCAATGAAATGCCGAAAGCCTACGAACCAGGCAATGTAGAAAACAAATGGTATCCGATCTGGGAGCGGAATGGATATTTCAGGGGAAATCCGGATTCTGGAAAGAAACCCTATTCAATTGTCATACCTCCACCGAATGTCACGGGGATACTGACCATGGGACATGTCCTGAACAACACTCTCCAGGACATCCTTATCCGCTGGCGAAGGATGCAGGGATACGAGGCCTGCTGGTTCCCGGGCACAGATCACGCTGGAATTGCCACTGAGACCCGCGTTGACAAACAGCTTCGTGAGAGTGAAGGCCACGGCCGAGACCATTATGGCCGCGAGGAATTCGTCAAGCGCGTCTGGCAATGGAAGGAGCAGTACGGCGGGACTATCATTAGACAGCTTCGTACTCTTGGCACTTCCTGCGACTGGGAAAGAGAACGCTTTACCATGGATGAAGGTCTGAGCGATGCCGTCAAACTTGTCTTTATCAAGCTTTATGAGAAAGGTTATCTCTACCGCGGCCGCCGCATGATCAACTGGTGCCCCGTATCGAAGACCGCCCTTTCCGACGAGGAAGTGATCCACAAGGAGGTCCACGGATATTTCTACCATTTCAAATATCCTCTTTCCGATGGTTCAGGATTCCTCACAATTGCCACGACCCGTCCGGAGACGATGCTCGGAGATACAGCCGTCGCGGTCAATCCCGCCGATGAACGCTATAAGAATATAGTAGGTAAGACCGTTGACCTTCCGCTTACTGGAAGGAAGATCCCGGTGATCGCGGATGAACATGCAGATCCGAAATTCGGTACCGGCTGCGTCAAGATCACCCCTGCGCATGATCCTAACGACTTCGAGGTCGGCCTCAGGCACAAACTTGAGATCCTCAATGTGATGAATGCCGACGCCACCATGAACGAGGCTGCCGGCGAGGAATTCGTCGGACTCGACCGCTTCGAGTGCCGTGAAAAGATCGTGAAGCTCATGCAGGATGCAAAGCTCGTTGTCAAGATCGAGGATCATATGCACAGCGTCGGATACTCCGAACGTGGCGACGTGCCGATCGAGCCCCGTGTCAGCGAACAGTGGTTCGTGAAGATGGACGAACTTGCGAAACCCGCAATCGAGGCCGTAAGGTCCGGAAAGATCAGGTTCTATCCGGAACGCTGGAGCAAGACATATTTCCATTGGATGGAGAACATCAAGGACTGGTGCATAAGCCGTCAGATCTGGTGGGGGCACCGCGTTCCCGCCTGGTACCACAAGAAGACCGGGAAGGTTTATGTCGGGCTTGAGACTCCGAAGGACATTGAGAATTGGACCCAGGACGAGGATGTCCTTGACACCTGGTTCAGCTCATGGCTCTGGCCGTTCTCGATAATGGGCTGGCCGGCGGACACCAAGGAACAGAAGTTCTTCTATCCGACATCCGACCTTGTCACCGGGCCCGACATCATTTTCTTCTGGGTAGCCAGGATGATCATGGCCGGATACGAGTTCAAGGGAGAGCTCCCGTTCAGGAACGTCTATTTCACGAGCATAATCCGCGACGAGATCGGGCGCAAGCTCAGCAAGTCGCTCGGTAATTCTCCGGATCCCCTCGATGTCATCAAGACCTATGGCGCCGATGCCCTGCGCTTCTCCATTATATATATAGCTCCGCTTGGCATGGACATCCGCTACAGCAACGAGAAATGCGAGATCGGCAGGAACTTCGCAAACAAGCTCTGGAATGCCTCCCGCTTCCGTCGGATGCAGGGGGACGTAGTCCCATTTGATATTAATTCTCTAAGTGCTGATGCTCTTTCCCAGGACGACAAGTGGATGCTTGGAAGGCTCAACCAGGTCGTGACATCAGTGAACGAATCTCTGGAAGCTTTCAGGTTCCATGAGGCCGTCCACAGCCTTTATGAGTTCGTCTGGGGCGAGTTCTGCGACTGGTACATCGAGGTCGCAAAGGAGACCTTCTTCAACAAGGAGAATACCGAGAAACGCAACAGGACGCTCGGACTTTTTGATTATGCCCTCGGTACGATCCTCAAGCTTCTCCATCCGTTCATGCCGTTCCTCACCGAGGAACTTGCGCACCAACTCGGATACCTTCAGGAGAACGAGAGCATCATGCTGGCCGAATTTCCGAAGCCGATGGGATCTGCGAGGCTCGCAGAACTCGGGATCACTGATGGACTCATAAAAGGCGTTGTTGCGAAATTCGCAATCATCAGTGCCGGAAGGAACCTGCGCGTGAGCTGCAATATCGCGCCATCGCTTAAGATAAAATACTTCATCAAGCCCGTAGACGAAGGTACTGAGAAGTTCCTGCAGGAACAGAAATCCTCGATGGAGATGCTGCTCCGTGCCGAGAGTGTCACCATAGATGCGAAATTCGCAGCTTCAGGTCCGGCGCCTTCGATGGTAACAGATGCCGGCACGATCTTCATGCCCCTTGAAGGGCTTGTGGACATCGCCGCGGAACTCGCAAAGCTGGAGAAGCAGAAGAAGGATCTCGAGGGCTGGATCGCCGGATCGAAGGCGAAGCTGTCCAACGAGAAGTTTGTCAGCAAGGCCCCGCCGAAGGTCATCGAGGATTCAAAGAAGCTCCTTGCAGAGAACGAGGAGAAGCTCAATCGCGTCAATGATATGATAAGTGCTCTAAGAAAATAGGTTCCACTTCGTCATATTAATAACAACGGAGCGCCGGCCTGCTTCGACAAGCCAAATACAGGTCTGGCCGGCAATAATTTGTTTATGAGTAAAAAAAGAAATAACTCCAGCCTTGAAAAGGCTCTTAGGGATTTCATATCCCGCGCCAGCAACGCATTTACCGCCGAAGAGGCCGCGGAGGAAATTGCCGCCACGATCAAGACTGATGCAGGAAAGATAATTCCCGAAATAGAGGAAATGCTCGCGGAGGACAATTCCTGCCTCGACATTACCGGCGAGGAGGATCTCCGTGAGAAATATATTCCGAGAAACAGATTCTTCGATAAGGCGGAGTTCTGCATCTCGCCGACACAGGATGAGATTGACAAGGGGATTCTCATTCCCGGGCACAGGTTCATGCCGTTCCTGAATCCTGACAGGGCCCCTTCCGATTCGCTGCTGAGGCCCGAGGATTCTGAAGCTGTGGTCGGCAAAAGGGAATTTAAGGATTTTTCGGACAGGAAGCTTGAAGCTTACCATTCCCTTATTGCTGGCGGAAAGACAAAAAGGTCTTCTGCAAAAAAAGGCAACCCGGAGATTACTGTATTTGACTTGAAGGAAATATACAGGAAACATTCATTCAAGCTGGGTGATGCGCTCCTTGTAAGCGCCGAGGATTCCGACAAGGGGGTTTTCCGCTTCAGCATTCTTCCCGGATCGGAAAAGCACCAGCAGCTGGGTGACATCCAGGGCTGGGTTCTCCGCATGGAGGAGGTGCTTGTTCATGTCCTGGAGACATTCGGCCAGGACATAGATGTCCAGTCTCAGCTTGAACAGGCTTACATGGCTGACCCTTCAATGATGGAGAACGTCCTCACAAGCTTCGAGGAGTTCCTGAAGATCAGCGGCCGGATCTGCCTGAAGCCGCTTGAGAACGGTACTGCTGTGCTGTGGCTCAAGGAAAATAAGCCATCGTCCGGAACCAAGGTCAAGCCTGAGTTCTCCATATCTACCGGAAGCGTGGAGAGTCTGGACAGGATATTGGAGGAGCTCAAGGCCGGGCTGCAGTCATTTGAGATCGAAGCCTTCATGAGGGACGAACTATATAACGACCGGAGATCGATAGATGGTGTTAAAAAGCGCTGCTTTGCCGGATTTGAGCTTGCATTCACCGACGAAGCGCAGCAGATCGCCTTCGACAACTTCCTTGAGGAGCTATGGGAGGAGGTCGTTGTAGATTATGACAGGTCATCTGACGAAGCGAACGGCAGGCTCCGGGGCAGGGCGCTCCAGCTCATGGAAGAGAACATTGCGTTCATGCGCCGCCTGGGAAAACTCAGCATTATGCCTCACAGGATACCGAAGGAGGAGATGCTTGCCCTCACAGAAACAACCAGCGTGCTTGGACAGCTTCTCAACGTCCTGAACAATTCCGGCAACCAGTTCGAGGAGGATGAGATGGAAAGGATGTTCGGCATGCTCGAAGAAGCCGTAGAAGCGCTCGTTATGATAAAAGCTTCAATGGCAAGTAAAATTCCGGGAATGGAGGATCCTGATCCGGAGTAATTTGCGCGAAGCGCCTTGGAGTGCGTGTAGCGGAGTGGAACGGAGCTACCGCTTTTCTTCTGCGAAGCTAGCTTCGCAGGGAACAAGGCTGAAGCTGGCGCTTCAGCACTCCATGGTCAGGATGGAACTCCTGACATAAGAATATGGAGGATGAATATGAAGAAAATATTTTTCCTGCTTATATCCCTTGCCTCTCTTCTTTGCTGTGCCCAGGATGCCGTTGAAAAAAAATATCTGATAGAAGGGGTTC
>Ga0302238_1002343_pt1 | contig 13469 bp, 10 predicted proteins | sample AAG_UR_Asn_MG_FD_193527 | JGI IMG/M metagenome (GOLD analysis project Ga0302238, IMG submission 193527) | Enriched activated sludge microbial communities from anaerobic digester in WTTP, New Holstein, Wisconsin, United States - AAG_UR_Asn | ecosystem: Engineered > Bioreactor > Anaerobic >...
CTTGCATAGTCCATTTTTCTCTGCATTTTTAATACCCATATAAAGTAATTTCAGAAGTGAATTTTCATTAGGGAATGCTCCTTTTGTTTTGGTGAGTTTATTATCTGCTTAGTCTATTGAGAAATTCATTGACAAGACAAGATATGTCTATACTATTTATTATACTTTCATCCAATAAAAGCTATGGTGCTTATTGCTCATCAGCTTTTTTTGTCAATTATACATTAAGTTTCACTTCAGGGTATAAGAACAAAAACTGCCTATAATTATGCTCAAACTTGAATAAAAAGGCTTTTTATGGAAAGAATTCAAGAAAATATCGAATACACACTCGATGAGATATCACTAGCTCTTAATATCCCAAAAGAGACTTGCAGACAAGTGTTGCTTAAAGCATTGCAAAAACTAAAAAGCAGAGAAAACAAACCCAAACTTGAAGAGATCTATACAGAACTTATTGCACTTGAAAGGAATGAAAAATGAGTACAACCCTCTCAAAATACAATGACCCTTTAATGCAAGAATTATTAAAATGCGATGGCAATGCAAGATGTGTTCTAGCTAAACTGGATGAACTTTCATTGTACAGCTGCGAATTTACTTTGGAAGAGATTGGTCGCATTTTAAATATTACAAGAGAGCGTGTTCGTCAAATTGAAGCCAGTGCGATTAAAAAACTCAAACATCCAAAAGTTGGCAGATTGCTTTTGATGTATCTTAAACTCTGAAATACTTTACTTTTCACCTAAGCTGACCATTTTTCTCCATAAAATTACAAATTTGACAAAATATGTCTATAATATTTCTTATACTTTGACAAATAAAAAGGAAAAACTATGTCAGCACAAATTACCAATCAAACGGCTCGCGTCTTAGAACTGCTCAAACGCTTTAACGATGGCCAAAAGGTCTGCATTGATTCTTTGGAAAAAGATGCGCTTTGGGAAGGGAAATCGGAAAAAACCATTCGCAGAGATTTAGATGTTATTAAAGAGTTTTTCCCAAATGCGTTTGAACTGATTCGCGGTGGCAAAGGTGAGAGAGGCTGCTACAAAGCTATTACCCAATCGGCTTTTGATAACTTTTTAAAACTCGATGCGCTTTCGTTACTGGTTCAAACCTTTAATATTGCCCAGCGTAGTGATTTGTTTGAAAACTTTGATATGAGCAGTGATGAAAGAAAGATTCTTAACAGTAAAATCAATGAAATCAACCGCTGTTATGAATTTAAAAATAAACCCTTAGAGAGTAAAAAAGATGACTATAAACTCTTTAAAAAATTAGAACATGCGATTGAATTCCAAAAGTACCTTATTCTAGAATATCCTAATGCCAATGGTCTCTTTGAGAAAAAAGAGGTTAAACCCTATAAGATTGTTTTTTTGCAAGAAAACTTCTACTTAGCCTGTGAAGTAGAGCATGAAATGTATGAATTTTCCATGTTTCGCATCTCTAAAATTAGAAGTGCAGAAGACACTTCTAAAACCTATCAAAAAAATCCTGATATTGCTGAGTTTATCAAATACATGCAAACACCTTTTTCAATCTACCGACAGGATTTTAGAAAGTATTTGATTGATGTGGTGCTTGAAGTGGATAAATCCAAAGCCTTCTTTTTTCATGCCAAAAAACATCTGCGTTCTCAAAACATCATAGATACCAAAGAAAATGGCAATATCATTGTTACCTATAAAGTAACGCAACTGAGAGAAATTGATGCCTTGATCAAACAGTGGATTCCTTTTGTGCATGTGGTTGAGCCTTTAGAGCTTAAAGAGCATATCCACAAAGAGTTGCAAGCGTATCTTGATTATGACAAGAAAATTGACTAGGAGGAAAAGAGATGTTCAATAAAATCATCATGGCAGGCAATCTTACAAAAGATGTAGAAATTAGGTATTTACCAAACGGCTCCGCAGTCGCCAATACAGCATTGGCAGCGAATCGTAAATACACTTTGCAAAATGGTGAAAAAAAAGAAGAGGTCTGTTTTATTGATATTAGCTTCTTTGGGCGTAGTGCTGAAATAGCCAATCAATACCTCAAACGAGGCTCCAAAGTGCTGGTGGAAGGAAGACTCTCGTTTGATCAATGGACCGATCAAAATGGGCAAAAACGCTCAAAACACAGCATTGTCGTTGAGATGATGCAGATGCTTGACAGCAAAGGATATGAGCCAAGCATGGATCAAGAAAGCATTAAATTTCAACCATCATCCACATCAACACCGCCTCAAACTATGACATTTGATCCAATGATTGAGAATGAAGAGATACCATTTTAAGCGTTAGGTCTATTTTAAAACTTTTTTACATCACAAAGGAAGCTAATGTATAAAATACTATTTTTTATTCTCACCACACTATCTAGTCTTTTGGCATCCTCTTTACCAACAAGCTCTGTTGTCAAGATCAGTGCTTCTGTATCAGCACCCAATTACCAATACCCATGGCAAACTGGAAAAATAGAGAATATAAGTGGTACAGGGGTCATTATTGAAAGCAATTTTATTTTAACATCGGCACATGTGATTACCAATGCCAAATTTATTCAAGTTTCTAAAGAGAACAGTACTCAAAAATATACAGCCTCTTTGAAATTTGTCTCTCCTCAAGTTGATTTAGCACTTTTAGAAGTCAGTGATAAAAGCTTTTTCCAAGGAACAAAAGCACTCAAGATGACAACCAAAGCTAAGCAAGGTGATCCTATTACGGTTCTTGGATTTCCAATAGGTGGCACAGCCCTTTCTACCACCAAAGGAGTCATATCACGCATTGAACCCACGCAATACTCTTTGAGTGCTGAAACATTTCTTACTTTTCAAATTGATGCTGCTATAAATCCTGGAAACAGTGGTGGCCCTGCCATTAATAATCAAGACGAGATTGTAGGTATTGCAATGCAAGTGCTCACCAAAGCCAATAACATTGCCTACATTATTCCATCAGTCATCATAAACACCTTTTTAGAAGATTGCAAGGATGGGGAAGTGGAAGGTTTTGACACTACTAAACTTGAAGTTCAGCATTTAACCAATGAGACGCTTCGAAACTATTATGGTATCAGTGGTGATAAGGGAATCGTGGTAACACGTTTGGATAAAAATGAAGATGTGTTACGTTTGGGAGATATTATCTTAGAAATTGACCATCAAAGTATCTACAATGATGCAACTGTAAAAACTGCTTATGGTCATTTAAGTTATAGCTTTCTCTTTTCCACAAAACCAGTAGGGAAGACGCTTCCAATGCTGATTCTTAGGGATCATAAACCAATTACTGTTCATTATACTTTGAAGCAACGATATGGGGTGATAAATGTTGAATTTGATGCAATGCCTCGTTATGTGATCTATGGAGGGTTTATTTTTTCACCGCTTACCTACAATTATTTAGCAACCGTATCCTATCGCAATCTTTTTATAGAAGAGTTTTTTAGACTTTCTGATAATGCAAAACACGTTAAAGAACCTGTTGTTATGCAATATGAGATGTTACCTCATGCCATCAATGCAGGCTACAAGTCTCATGCTGAGTTTGTAAAATCGGTTAATGGCATTAAAGTGATTGATTTTGAGCATTTTGTGAATCTTATTGATGCGGTCGTTGATCCTTATACCATCATTGAGTTTTTAGACGATGATTTTAAAAAAGTTATTTTAGAAACCAAAAAAGCCAAAGAAAGTTTTAAAGACATTCAAAAAATCTATGGCATCAGCAGCGATCGAAGGTTGTAATCAATATGCTTTCATGGAAACTGACGAGAGACTTTGATGAGGAGACGGATCAGCTCTTTTATAATCAGGTGCAAACTTTCTATGAAATTGAAGGGTATATGTGTGAATGTGGGCATCAAGAGGTTGTTGTTAAAGCTTCATACCAAACACTTAACTATAGTTGCCCAAACTGTTTGAATACGCATTTTTACAATGCCGATGATGCAAGAGCATCTTTTACTCAGTTTTTAGAAGATCATGATAATGCATTTTATGAGCTTATGCACAATCGTGACAACAAAGACCGTCAACCACAATTGCTCTATGACTATTTTATCTTTGGAGCATTTCCAATTGACTATGCGTATGTTGTTACCTATAAATACGGCTCTATCAATGCTTCTTTTCAAACCATTGAAAAGATTCCTCTGGCTATTGATTTTTCACGTCAAAAAATTATTGCAGAGCCTTTGGAGCTTTATAGTTATATGCTGCACCATTCAGGAGAAATTCGTGAATTTTTAAGGATAACCTATAACAATAAAATATTTTATAAGCTACAACAAAAACTCAATGAGTATATACGTGAGAATGCCCATAGATTTAATTTACCCCCATTACCCTCTAATCAAACAATCAACTGCCATCTTATATCTTTCTTTTTACGCTATCCTCATTTTAAAGAGTTTGATTTTTATTTTTGGGACAATGTGAAACCATTACCAAAAGAGGTAGGAACCATTTCAGAAGCTCTGGTCTATCTTTTACAAGGACGCAATGAAAAGTCTGTCAAAAAGGCGCTATTTAATAACTACAGAATGCAACGTGAAACTTTCAATCACTTTCAGTCAATATTGATTACGGTGATTTGTAAAACGATTCAAGATCATAATCACCTAGTAGCTCTTTTATCCAACACCCTTTATTGTGAAGGTTTAACTGAAGAAGAAGCACCATTTTTAGAACGACTTATACTTTTTTTAAAAAAACACTACAATGAAAAACAGATTGTCTCCTTTCTAAAAGAGATTGATGATATAGACTATGTCATGGATTTATTGCGGGAATTTGTTTACATGGATGAAGAGATAGAAGCATTGTTTAACAAACCAAAATGTACCATTGAGGCTCTTCATGATGAATTCTCACAGTGTGCACGCTATAAGCATGCTAAAGAAGCCTTTTATACCATTTCCTACCATCATCACCAAGAAAAAGCTGAAGCAAAAGTCTTAGGATATGAAGTGAAACTACCTTACAATGGCAAGGAACTCTTTGAATGGTCTGTAGACTTGCACAATTGTTTATCAGGATACATCAACCAAGTCCATCAAAATTTGACTACTATTTATGGTTTTTTTTATCGAGACAATCTTGAATTTGCCGTTGAAATTGTAGATAAAACCATCAATCAAGCCAGAGGCAAGTACAATAAAAAATTAACGCCCATACAAAATGAAGCACTAAAAACTTGGTTTCATCGGTATATTAAAGAGAATGTCCATAAAAATATATTGGATATCAAAGACAATATGAATTGACATAATATGTCTATTATCTAGCATATACTTTTAATCATAAATCAATCAAAAGGCTCTATTTTTGAAAACGCAATCTCAACCATCGTATAAAACGATACACCATCTCTCATCTACCCTTCACAAGAGGATTTTTGGACAAGACCATGTGATTGAAGCTGTGGTTGATTTGCTAAGTATTAGTATGGCTGGACTTGGTGATGATAGTAAACCTATGGCATCGTTTTTATTTACAGGACCAACCGGTGTGGGCAAAACAGAACTTGCTAAAGAATTAGCTCATTGTTTAAAAATGGATTTTGTGCGATTTGATATGAGTGAATACGCCAGTGAGCATTCAGCCCAAACCCTCTTAGGTGGGCAAGCTGGCCTTGTGGGTTATGAAAATGGAGGGTTATTGACCAATGCGATTATTGAAAAACCCTCTTGCGTTTTATTATTGGATGAGCTTGAAAAAGCTGATCCACAAGTGCTCAATACCTTTTTGCAAGTCCTAGACTATGGTACCTTAACTGATACCAAAGGCAAAAAAGCAGATTTTACCCAAACCATTATCATTATGACCTCAAACTTAGGGTCAAGTGAACAACGTGGCATTGGCTTTGGCAATACCACGCTTTATAAAGGTAGCGCGGTGCTTGATTTTTTAACGCCTGAATTTCGAAACCGCCTTGATAAAATCATTGAATTTAATGCACTTAATAAAGAGATGATAGTGCATATCACCGATAAATTTCTAAGAGATTTAGCCACACAACTTTCTCAAAAAGGTATTTACCTAGAAGTTTCTCAAAAAGCCAAAGCATTCTTAAATGAAATTGGATTTAATCCCACCATGGGAGCAAGGTCTATCTTAAGAGCTATCAACACTGAATTTAAAAAAGAGATTTCACGTATATTACTCAGTGATAACTTCGCATCGGGTACCATTAAAATTGATTTTTATGATGATGATTTTACATTTGATGCCATAACAAGTGATACCAAGGAAAAATCTTTGTTTGATAGTGTAGAAAAAGAGTATGATTTCGCAACCGCTGAAGAAGCCCAAGAGTATGCCAAAAATAATATAGGTACTGTTATTAAGCGAGCTTCTAGAGGAGTTGGATTTATTAAACTTAAAAATTACATGGTTGATTAGTGACAATAGCATGGATTTAAGATAAAATTATTTTGTATATGAGTAGTTTTTATTATGAATATAATTTTACTTGCAGTCAATTTTTGATAAATTATTAATTTGTATTTTAACCTTCATGAAAGATGAAAATATAGCAATGACATCTATAAATTTTGAAATTTTAAGAGAAAATTGGTCTAGTCTTGCAGATTTTGGGGCTTATGCTGAAAAGTATTTATATACAGATCCTCAAAGTGCAGTTATAAAATTAAGATGTTTAATAGAAACACTTATTCCTTCTCTATATAAAAAACTCAACCTTGAATACAACAGCCAATGGGATTTATATTCTGCACTAAAAAATGATAAATTTCAAGATATAGTAGATGAAAAAATAATGAAAAAATTTCACGCTATAAGAATAAATGCAAATAAAGCAATTCATCATAATAAAATTTCTATAAGTGACACAGAATGGTTATTAAAAGAAACCTATGATATTGCTTGCTGGGTTCATTCTGTATATTTAGACTCCTCAGTTAAATTACAATATATATTTAAATTGCCAGAAAAAACTGAAGACAGAGCCGATGTTTTTGAACAAACAATTAAAGAATTAGAAAAAATAGTTGATGAACAAAAACAAAAAAATATTCAAATTACTCAGATAGAAAATGACTATATTGAAAAATTTAAAACAAAAAATAAAAATATTTCAAATGAATTAAATCTAAATAATGAAGAGTTTTATAAAAGAGTTACTCTAGAGGATATTTATGCAGATTATCAATTAAATCATGGCCAACAACAACTTATTTGGGAGTTAGATACTTTTCTTAAAAATCCAGAGAGTCACATATTCTTACTTAAAGGGTTTGCGGGAACTGGTAAAACATTTATTACAAAAGGATTTACAGAATATTTAACTTCTGTTGGAAGAAAATTTATTTTAGCTGCACCTACAGGCAAAGCAGCAAAAGTTATAAAAGAAAAAACAAAAAATGAAGCGCATACAATCCATAAATCAATTTATTCATATAAAGATTTGAGAGAATACAAAGTAGAGAACATCGATGGAACTGAAACTTTTAAATTTTACTTTGAATTAAATGACAACACGCATGAATCAAGTACAGTCTATATTATTGATGAAGCTTCTATGATTGGGGACAAGGAACAAGAAGGAGAATTTTTTCGATTTGGCTCAGGTAGATTGCTTACAGATTTAATGAAATATATTAATATTGATCATAATGACCATAATAAAAAAATCATTTTTATTGGAGACAATGCACAATTACCACCTATTGGGATGAATTTTTCTCCAGCATTAAATCCAGAGTATCTTGAAAGAGAATTTAACTTAAAATGCAGTTCATATGAATTAACAGAAATTATTAGACAAAGTACCAATAGTGGTATTGTTGAAAACTCACTTAGAATAAGAGAATCTATCAGAAATAATATCTTTAATCAGTTATCAATAGATTTGAACTATGATGATGTTAACCATATAGAGTATGAAGAAGTTTTAAGCCAATATTTAAATTCTTGTGGTTATAAAATCAATGGAGAATCAATTATTATTGCTCATTCTAATACCGTTGTTGATGAATACAATACTCTTATAAGAAAACATTTTTTCCCAAATCATGATTATATAACTGCTGGAGATAAAATCATGGCGGTTGCCAACAATGGCAATCATCCAATTTTTATTTATAACGGTGATTTTGGTCTTGTAAAAAAAGTTGATGAAAACATCATAAAAAGAGAAGTGTTTGTCAGGGAAAAAATCAATACTGGGCACACACTAACAATAAAAATTCCATTATGGTTTAGAAAAGTAGAAATTGGATTTAAAAATATTGAAGATGATAAATCATACTTTTTTGAGTGTTTGATATTTGAAAATATTTTATATAGAGATCTAGTATATAAAGATACAGTTTTTCAAAATGAAATAAACAATTATGGATGGAAAGCTCAAGATATTAATAGGCTTGAAATTCTTGCTTTGTATGTTGATTTTGTAAATAGAGCAAAAGAAGATGGATTAAAACCAAACACAAACGAATTTAAACAAGCAATCAAAGCAGATGAGTACTTTAATGCATTAAAAATCAAGTTCGGATATGCCCTAACGTGTCATAAAGCGCAAGGTAGTGAATGGAATAATGTTTTTGTAAATTGTAAAACACATCAAAATCCTTTGACGAAAGACTATTTTAGATGGCTTTATACCGCAATAACAAGATCATCAAAAATGCTTTATCTTATGGATGAGCCGCATATAAAACTTACAAGTGGAATTAAACGAATACCTCAAAATATCGATAGTAGTATTCTAGAAATAGCACCTGTTTCTGTTGAAAACGGAGGGTTGTTTGGCATCAATCCTCAAAATGAATTTTTAACTGCTTTATTAAATACAATATTAGTAATAATTGAAAAAGAAAATATCTCTATTGAAGATGTTCAGCATAACCCATATCAGGAAGTTTACTTTTTTAAACATGGAGAAGAAAAAAGCAGAATAAATATTTATTACAATGGTAAGCAGGAAATTTCTAATATTTCTCCTCAAAAACAAGATGAATTGTCAAGTAAGTTAACATTATTATTGTCATCTTTAAATCATAAAAAGATGATCATCAAAAAGGTAAATAATTCTCCAGACATTCAAAATTTCAGCTTCTCCGAACCATTTTTAGAAGAGTTTTATGAGAGTTTGAAGACTGTACTAGAATCAAAAGGTATCAAAGTCATTGAAATTATTTCTCATCCTTGGCTTGAAAAATATTTATTTTCTAAAAATGATGATGTGGCACTATTTGATTTTTACTACAATAGTAAGAAACAGTTCACACAGTTTATTGAACAACCAACCAAAAGTACTTCGCCTGAATTAATTAGAGAAGTGAATCAAATACTGGCTAATGAACTTAAATGACCAGTAAAGAAGTCTTTGAAAAACGCAAAGCAGGGCAAGTACACGAAGCTTACAAAATGGCTCAAGAATTGATTCGTGAAAATCCAAATGATTCATGGAATATTAAAGCACTTTGCTATTGCCTCATTGATTTAATAAAAGAAGCATCTACTCGGAATGATGCAAATGCCCTAAGAAATTTCATTGTCGAGTTAAATGGCTTGAATATCGATCAATATGATTCAATATTGGTTAAAAGTGTTAATCATGCAAAAAGCCTTGGAAACCCGCAAACTAAAATGATTGCAGAAGCCAAAGCATTAAGTAAGCAGGACAGACATAATGATTCAGCCAATGCTTATAGGGCTGCCTTAAGAAATTTTCCAAACGATAGCGCCATTCATGAAGGTTTGGCTTGGGAACTATATAGAGTCGGCAAAGAGTTGTTCGGAATGGACAAAATTGATGTTTTTAAAGCAAAGCAATTGCTGAATGAATATATAAAATTGAAGAATGAACGTCCTTCACGACTGCACTCTCTTTTTCTAAGATATGCAGATAAATTAATTGGCAATGAGGGGTTTAATCTTGTAGCGTTTTTACGCTTATGGGGGCTTAATAATCTAACCCATGAGGACTATGAACCCTTCCAAGCCGATAATGGAAAATCCTATCCAAGCATTGCAGAAAAAGTGATTCAGCATGCTGCAAAAGATGCACTATCTAAAAATATTGTAGATGATATGCGTTATATGCTTACTTATATTGACAATGCAATAGACGCTTTTCCAGAAAATTTTTGGCTCATCTATTATAAAGCAAAATTACTCTTAGGTATTGGGAAAAATCGTGAAGCCTATAAATTTGCTATATCAATAGCCAAAGCTAAACTCAATGACTATTGGGCCTGGAATTTATTAGCGGAAACATTGATAGATACTGATACAGAAAAAGCATTTAGCTGCTACTCGAAGGCTTTGTTATGCAAAACTGACGAGAAGTTTCTTGCCAATGTTCGTATGAAATTTGCTGATTTACTTATTCAAAAGTCTTTTTATAGTGAAGCCAAGTATGAAATAGAGCTAGCAATTAAAAGTAGAGAACAAGAGGGATGGAAACTTACAGAAAACCAATTACAGTATCAAAGTGCGCAATGGTATCAAAGCACAATGGCCTCAAAAAATAATCAAGATTTTTATAAAAAATATATTATTATTGCTGAAACTTTATTGTTTGATTCTCTTCCTTGGCTAAAGGCATCACTAGGGAATACATTCACAACTGCCAACAATCCTGATAAGCATAAGAGAAAGATTTACGTAAGCCTTGATAATAAATCGACTCCTATCGAAATTGCCATTTCAGAAAAAAGATACCCTTTTAAAAGTATAGAAAAGGGTGGTGGCCTAAAAATAAAAGGTGAATATGACTTAGAAAAACGTTTTCAAGTTTTCATTATTGAGCCACGCGAAAACAGTATTAAATGGGATATTTTTCCTGATTATGTTGGGATTATTGATCACGTTAATCACGAAAAAAAACTGGCTCATTTCATTGTTGATCGAAAAATCTCTGGAGTTTTATATTTTGATGAATTTCAAATGAAATTAAATTTAGCTGATATCGTCATTCTGAAGATTGCTTCACATAAAAATGATAAAGGAAGTCAATACTCAGCATTGACTTGTCAACATTCAGATACAGAAATTAGCCCATCTATTGCAAAAAAATTTCAAAGCACAGTTAGAATTTCTAATGGATTAGGTTTTACCACAAATGGCATCTTTATAGATAGACCTTTTGTAGATGCATCTCAAATAGAAGATGGTGATATCGTAGAAGGATTAGCAGTATTAAATTATAATAAGAAAAAAAGCGAATGGAGCTGGAAAGCTATTAAGATTAAAAAATGTGTGCAATCTCTTGATGAGTCTATTACAAACAAACGATGATGAATTCTTATAGTTATTTTTACTACGAGCAAAATTCTAATTATTGAAAATCTAAATTTTCAAAGTTAAATAAGCTTTATAATTAATTGCACCTACTCTATTTTGATAAATCTCTGAAAATTGTTCTTAGACTAGATATTAAAAAGAAATAATGTCATTCATCGATAACAATCGTTTGCATATCTCCTGTTTTTAGCTGTTAAAATAGTGTCTATGTACAGCTTTTTCTTTTTTGGAAGAAGTTTTAAAATCATTTGAAAAAATACGTTCAAGTTCATATTGGCAAGAAAAGAAATTGTACATAAGTATTTATACTTCGAAAATTCCATTTTTTCAAAATGAAAAATTTAGAGGGAACAGGAAATAGAAAGACATTTATATGTCCTGTTAAAAATGTATAGTTTCATCATAGATTATCAAACTGGAGCACGCCATGAATAACGAACAAACCTTCCTCAAACTCACCGCCAATGCTGATGATAAAAAACTCCTTTTAGATCCTAAAAAAACACCTGAGCTTGAAGTCTTGATGGATAAGTTTGAAATCAATCTTGAAGAAGTAACCTTGTTTGCTTTTATTCTAAACAAGTTTGTTCAAACGGGACGTAGTGTTTCCTTAGATGAGATAGAAGATAATGACCTTGACATCAAAGTAGGCAATAACAACTATCTTAAAATTGTCAAATCACTTCGTAGGTTATTAGATAAAGATTTGGTATGTACAGAATCCAGACGAAATAAAAGCTCTTTAATGAATCCTGATATTAGCATTGATGAGGGAGTTTTTTCTCAAATAGTCTTTGGAAGTGATGTTTTTGAACGGGTTGATTTTTCAAATGTCTATGCAGTCATTCAAGCTGTGGACACTTTGTTTGAAAGTAGAGATGAAAAAAAGATTAGTGAAAAACGTTTTTTTAATGAGTTTGATAGGGTGCTACAAATGATGGATAAGTCTTTAGTATTGTTTGAGATTCTGTCGCCCTACAAAGTAATGGAACAATTGATGATTTTTAAAGCTTGTATTCAAAGAATTAAAGGTTATGGCGGACAAGAATGCAATCGTTTTGCAACGCAGATTTATGAAAATTTAAGTGATGTTGCCCGCTATATGGAAAATATTTACAAAGAAACTTATAAAAGCTTTAAAGATAATGTATTGCAACTGGATGAAAATGCTGCATTTCGAAGTGACCCAAATTTTGAATTAACGAGTAAAGCACACCAGAAGATTTTTGGCTCAAAAATGAAGAATAAAAATGAGTTCAAAGCACACTTTAGCAAGCATTTAAAACACAGCACTTTTAAACAAGAGCTTTTTTTGGATGAAACCATTGCTAAGACAACGCATACGATTGCCAAAGCCACCTCCAAACAAGAGTACACCCATATTGTCAAACAACTCAAAAATGCACATCTACCCAGTGGCATTGTCTCTTTGTTGTATGGCTATCCAGGAACCGGTAAAACAGCAACCGTTTATGAGATTAGTAAACTCACCAAACGCGATGTCCTACAAGTGGATATCTCTTCCATTCGGGATAAATACGTAGGCGAGAGTGAAAAAAGATTGAAAGCTATTTTTGAAGAGTATGAACGTGCTAAATACGAGTTAAAGCACACTCCCATTTTACTTTTCAATGAAGCGGATGCATTGATTGGGCAACGTATGCAAGCAAGTGATAGTGTCGATGTCATGAACAACGCTATGCAAAATATTTTACTTGAAGAACTTGAAAAATTTGAAGGTATTTTCTTTGCCACCACAAATTTGATTGACAATATGGACAGTGCTTTTGATAGACGCTTTCTTTATAAAGTGGAGTTTGCAAAACCATCTTCTCATATCAGAGAGAAGATTTGGAAGGCAAAGCTTCCAGTGTTAAAAGATAAAGATATTGAAGCTATCGCTCATTATGATTTAAGTGGTGGACAAATTGAAAATGTCTCGCGTAAATTTATGTTAGACACTATTTTGAACTTGAAAACTTTCGATATCAATGCGCTTAAAAAATTGTGCGAAAGCGAATCAAATTTCAAAAAAGATATTACATGTAAAAGTATTGGCTTTGTGGTTTAAAAGAGAAAAATGTAAATTTCACTCGAAGTTTCCAGCCGTTTCACAAACATGTTTCCACTTTTTTAACAGTGAATCAGGCTGTAAAATTGTAGCATAAAGCTAGACTTCGATTTCTTCTTTTTTCTTCAACTTGAG
>Ga0302238_1002351_pt1 | contig 13407 bp, 11 predicted proteins | sample AAG_UR_Asn_MG_FD_193527 | JGI IMG/M metagenome (GOLD analysis project Ga0302238, IMG submission 193527) | Enriched activated sludge microbial communities from anaerobic digester in WTTP, New Holstein, Wisconsin, United States - AAG_UR_Asn | ecosystem: Engineered > Bioreactor > Anaerobic >...
CCGCAAGATGACTCAGTACCCAAATGCATGCAGGGGCTCTGGCTCAGAAGAGGCCAGACATTCGGTATTGAGTTAGAACTCGTATTAAAAGACAACACTTTGCTAGGACCATCCAATCCCAAATGGGGCGTTATTGCCAAGGCTATTCTTGCTGAACTTCGTACTGTTACCTCACATGTTGCCGCTGAACCTTTATACGGTTATGCCGGTCACAACCAGTTTAGAAGAAAGAATACTGCAGTATGGAATGTCGAACATGACTCATCAGTGACTTGGGAGGTAACCAGCAGGATTTTAGCTGATGCTGAAGGGTATCATGAGGTGGCACGTGTCTGCGAGGCGCTGGAGAAAGTAAAAGAACGCTATGGCTTAGCAACAAATTCAAAAACCGGAACTCACATTCATCTGGGATGGGGGCAGCGGCCAGTTCCTGAAATCAGCAGGCTTGTCAAGCTTGTGCGGCTTGCTGAATCTGCACTGGCAACGTTAGTAGCTCCTTCTCGTATAGTGACTTACCGAGCTCCTTATTATCATGTTTCGTTTCCAAATAGTTATTGTGCTCCGCTTTCAAGGTGTCTGAAACTGAAATCAATAAATAACTGGAGACAAATGACATCAATACGACGGGCTCTTGAAAGTCGCTATGCAACATTAAATTTAGAACCTCTATTCACATATGGAACCGTGGAGGTTCGCATGCATAACGGCACCTTGAGCGCCAGCAAGATTTTATTGTGGTTGAGTCTTTGGCAGCAGATTCTCTGGGCTGCATCAGTTAAGCGGCCTATCCCGCGTACTCAAGATTGCAGTGTAATCGTACCATCCGGCGATATTGCTGCATTTGCACTGCGTTGGCTGCCAAGCGCCAAGGAACCAGCACAAGTGATTTTCCTGAAACGCCTGATTAAAAGAAGAACCCAGATTGTAGAACGATGGAAGAAACGCCCAGAGTTACAACACTGGCTTTCATTCTGCGATAACTGGCAAGAGATTGATTAGAACCTATACTCGGCTTCGCATCTAGGCACAGCATGTTCGCCTGCTGTGCTTAGATGGAACCTCTACAATTATAATCATACATACAAAGGAGCTCCCAATGGCTACCCGTTTCAATGGCACAATACAGAACCTAAAGGAAATGCTCAGAAATACTCGAGGAGCTTGGACGAGCAAGAGATCGGGGCAATATGTTTTTCGGACAAGTGAGGGTGGAGTCTTGAACTGGTGGCCATCAACCGGCACAATTCAAATACAAGGTACAAAAAACGATCGGATCTTTCTGGAGAATATTCTGCACTGCTATACCAATTCTCCGCCGAGCAGAATCAGAGATAAAAGCGGCTTAGACGACCTGGAACTCATCATCAAGTATCGAGATAATCGTGATGCTGCCACACAGCTTCAGGATAAATTGCAACTGCTTGGTATTGAAAATATTTTCATAACCAGGGTGGGCTCCGATGCCTATAGCTAAATGACGAGTGCGAGTCTGCCAGTGAACTTAACAAGGTTATTTGCGCTGGAAATCCCATGACATGCTGAGCGAAATTTTCTGTGAAGCTTTTCCCCAAAAAGTGGTTAGCCTTTAATAAACTTTCGAGTTATTAAAGGCTACCCCACACTTTAATAGATGAAGCCGAACAGCCAGAGCGGTATTCTCCGACCACGCCCCGTCTCAATGTTATCCAGAGCCAGCCAGGCATTCTCTATTTCCTTTATCTGACCTGAATCCTTATTCTTACCCCCCACCTCGAAGACGATGGAGTCATCCACCAGAAAATCACCCTTTGCTGGAACTGATACAGAATGTGTGGCACGGAGCATACTCATAAAGAACGTTTCCCGCATTGCGCCAACATCAGGATTACGAGTGCGGGAAAGTGCATGATAGAGGTTCGGGTTGTTCAGGTAAATTTTCTCCGGCTTTTCCATCTCCCGCAGCCCTTTTCCGCTCTTGGATACCGACAGAATGACACCAGCATCCTCAAGAAACTTCAGATAGCTTTTGAGAGTCCGTTCGTCGCCAATTCCCAGCAGGTTTTTCAGATGCTTCATGTCCGGGGTAAACGGTACTAGTGATGCAATTATCGAGAGCAACTTTTCAATCTTACGGATACTGGAACCATTAAGAGACTGGTGGATGGCAGGCAGGTCTGATTCCAGGGTGGTATGGATATTCTGCTCAAGAGTCATGAAGAAAAGGCTCTTATCCTCATACTCCCTGAAATAGGGGTAGTAACCGTGCTCCATATAATCCCTGAACAGTGCAAGTACCTTCAGGCCATTCTTCTCAAGCTCTGTAACGATAGAATCAGCTGACTCCTGATGGCTTACCAGCAATTTTTCAAGGGGCAGCGCATCAAAGTTAATACCCGTATTCATGGCGATGAATTCACGGAATGACATTCCGTACATCCGATATATAATGGCCCGCCTGCTAAGGTCGTGGCTTCCCTTTGCGATCTCAAGGGCAGAACTGCCAGATGCCAAAATCTTCAGGCCAGGAAAGGTATCGCAGATGCTTTTCAGCTCCATAGACCATGCTGGATACTTGTGGATTTCATCAAAACAGATCAGCTCACCGCCCATTTTGCAGAATTCATCGGCTATTTCGTACAGAGACGAGCGAGCTACCAGAAAATGGTCTGCCTGAATATAGAGTGCTTTCCGGCCTGAACGATCATCATTATATTGCTCCAGCAGATGCTGGATCATGACCGTTGTTTTACCGATACCTCTCTGGCCGATGATGATCGAAAACCGGTTTGGCAGTGGGTTGTCGCGTAGAAAATACCTTTTGAAATCGCGGTTGCGGGTTCTCAAAAACGTCTGGCTCAGGGGAATAAGGTCATCAAGCATTTCAAGGCTCCAAACAGGATTTGGAAACTATTTTAAGCGCATATTAATAGGATTGCAATACTATTGGTTGGTATCTTCTTGCGTGCTATCAGCCGGTAAAGAACCAGTGACCAGCTGCATGAGCTGTTGCTCGGCCGATCATAGGGTCAACACCGAACGAAATTGCTCGGTTGGCCGGAGTTACGGAGTATTGCCGGAGTACCCAAACTGACCCCTTCGCTCCTTAATCAGGTTGATCGCCATCTGCGTGACATGGAGATGCTGCTGGTTGTCTGCGACTCATTTCTGCTTATTGCTCGCCAGCAGGATCTCTCCCATGCCCGAAGCGTACCGGCACGACTGGTTGAACAGTACCTGCCAGATACTGAAGACGATGATGAGCTTGATGATTCTGGAAATGACACCCAGGAAGATGATGAATCGTTTTAACACACCAGCTGGCATGCTCACGAGAGTGTGCCAGCACCTTCTGTCATGAATGGCATCCATAGCGACGCCAAGTGTCGTTTTGCTTGCGTATGCTCCATTTAACAGTTGAGTGGAGGGAGCATGTTGCCAAATAATCAATTGCGCCATTTATTGTTCGACGCCATCAGTCGAGGTGACCAACCATCAGTTTCAGAACTGCTGACATCAAAATTTGCTCTTCAGGTTTCTGACCTTAAAATGAATACAGCGCTGCATCATGCTGTAATGAATAATCAACATGAATTGGTTCGGCTTCTATTGGATAAAGGTGCCGATCCAGCCATTAAAAATGTGCATGGGCTTAATGCTGTAGCACTTGCAATAAAGGCTGGCTGCCCTGAAACAGCACAGTTGATGCTTGAAACCATTCCATCAGCCGACGTGAAAGCACGAATAGCCAATGAGACTCTTTCTGCTATTGATGGTTACCAAGAGGATGACGATGCATTTTTAGTTGAAGACCCAATGTCAATAGTGCCAACACGGATCAAAGATCTGTATGAAAGCATATCACTTTTGCTGCAGGCTGGCGCAAACCCAAATGTGCCTGACCAGTACGGAGATCCTGTTCTTAAACACTACTTATGTGATGACTGTTTACCGATTGCTGAATTGTTGTTGCAAGCAGGGGCTCAACCAAATTTGCTCGACAGTTTTGGAGACTGTCTTCTCAGAAATGCTGTGGTTAGCGACCCAACAGCACACTCAGCCAGGCTACTTATGCAATACGGAGCTAGGCCGGAATGGTCTAACAGTAATAGAGATGCCAAGCTTCTCATTTCGGCAGCCTATCATTTAGAGACTGATGTCCTACCGGATTTTTTAAGAGAGTTGCTTGAATATGGGATTGATCCTGATGTGCGGGATACTCAAGGACGTACAGCATTAATGCACGTAGCCAGAATCCCTCGTATCATTGGTACAAATATTGTTAATCTCTTGCTAGAGTACGGTGCAGATGCAGATGCGGTTGACAACTTAGGCTACACCGTTGCCGATCATGTTCTGTACTGGCAAATTCGCGGTCATAAAACCATCAGCCTTGGCGAACCAGACCCGCATCATTATGCACTTTTGTATGCAGCCTGGCATGGCAGTATTGTTAAGGCTCAACAAGCACTTAAATATATTATCCCAAAGCGGATGTTAACTTTGGCACTTACACTTGCGGCTGAGTCAGGGCACTACGCCGCCTGCGAGCAATTGTTGAATGCTGGTGCTGAGCCAAACGGCGTCAGTATAAACGGTAGCAGACCCCTCGATACAGCGGTAACGCATCTGCGAGTCCGAATTATGAGGCTTCTCATAAAGCACAGAGCTGCTGTTGATGGCCGCTCTTGGTATTTTGATCAGACCCCCTTAGTGACAGCCTGCGGGCCAACGCGTACAACAAAGTACGGAGCCTGCAAAGAACGGCTGCAAGCTGCCAAGCTACTGCTTTCCAAAGGAGCTGATGTACATGCCTGCGCGTATGATGACCCGGGCCATACCGCATTGTTCCGAGCTGTTTTAACTTTACATGATTTGCCATTAGTTGAGCTGCTTCTTGCTCATGGTGCTAATCCAAATATACCAGACTGCAATGGAAACACCCCTCTCTTGCTCGCAGAGCAGTACTTTCCTGAAGCCTTACCAATAATGAAAGAAGCTATCCAGTGAACCAGTAGCTAAGGAATTTCGCATAACCAAGTACATGCTGTGCTTGCAGTAGAAACTATGGTTGTCATCAGTTACAGGCTACTTTCAGCATATTCATTGCCTCATGACAAAAGCCTGTTATGATAAACGACAGCGATTGTCGCATATCTATCGTATTATGGAGCAATGACCATGAGTACTCTCTATCGCCATTGGCTGATCCTGCGCATGATTCCCAGAAGAGGAACCGGTATCTCAACGATTGAGATATGTAGCCGTCTTAAGACCGAGGATGCCATTGAAACAACCCTGAGGACCGTGCAGCGAGATCTGATTGAGCTTGAAACGCTTTTCCCTGTTGTCAGTGACGGTAGGAAGCCATCAGGCTGGAAATGGCAGGAAGACGCACCCAGCTTTGACTTCCCGAACATGGATCCGATTACGGCGCTTACCTTCACACTGGCGGGACAATATCTGGGTAAGATGTTCCCGAAAGGCATGCTCTCAGCATTAACCCCCTATCAGAAGACCGCAGGGCAACGCTTAAGAAGTGCTGTAGATACAAAGCTGGCTGGCTGGCCAAGCAAGGTCAGAGTCATGTCCCGCAGCTTGACGACAATTCCTCCCACAGTATCAGAAGAAATTGCTGAAAAGGCATACACTGCCCTGTTGGAAGAGCGACGCTTCAAGGCCACTTACACAACCGTTTCTGGCAAGTCAAAAACGTACGAAGAGATTAACCCACTGGGCATGACCTTTGTTGATGGCTTGACCTACCTGATCGCCTCAATAAACCAGCATGTTGAACCGATCCTGCTGCTGCTGCACCGTTTTCAGGCGATTGACCTGCTGGACAAGCCGGTCACTGTGCCGGAGGACTTTGATCTGGATGAGTGGGTGCAAGAGCTACTGACCTTTCCGGTGGGAGAGACCATTCGCCTGAAGCTCAGATTCAGTCACGCGGTTGATGTTCAGCGGCTCAAAGAGTCACCACTCTCAGATGACCAGAAGATAAAAGAATTGTCCGATGGACGCTTTGAGCTGTCTGCCTCAGTTGAAGATACCCTGCAACTGCGCTGGTGGCTGAATGGTTTTGGTGCACGGGTTGAGGTGATGGAACCCAAGGCCTTGCGGCAGGAGTTTGTGAAGCTTGCGACGGAGTTCTCGCAGATGTACGACATTAACAAAAGCGATACTATATGAAGCTGACTATCCATCGCGGCAGCAACGAAATCGGTGGCACTTGTATTCAGGTGACATCTGGGGCGACGACCATTCTTCTCGACGTCGGCCTGCCTTTGTCAAATAGCAGTCCACTGATAGATGTTACAGACTTTAAGGTTGATGCTGTACTCGTCAGCCATCCCCACCAGGACCACTTTGGACTCATGGACCGCCTCCCACATGAAATTCCTGTCTACATCGGAGAACTTGGCAGGAATCTCATTGATACAACCAGCGTCATGTTGAACAAGGAGCCTCATGGAAACCAGTTTCGTCATTTTAAGGCCTGGGAACCTTTCCGCATTGGGACGTTCACGATTACACCCTACCTCATGGATCACTCAGCTATCGACGCCTATGCCTTTCTGATCGAGGCTGAGGGAAAGCGGATTTTCTACAGCGGTGACTTTAGGTCACACGGTCGCAAGGGGAAACTGTTCGAGAACCTAGTGAAACACCCTATCACCGATATTGATCTGATGTTTCTCGAAGGAACGATGATGCATCGCAGCAATGATCTGTTCCCCGATGAGGCAGCCGTTGAGCAGAAAATATTGGAGGTCATCAGGAACCAGAAAAACATTTCCTTCATTATCTCCTCATCCCAGAATATCGACCGTATTGTCTCCGCTTTCAATGCCTGTCGGAAAGCCGGTAAAACTCTGGTCATCGACATATATACAGCCTGGGTCCTAGAGCAGGTACGGCAGGTGTCTGAAAATGTCCCCAAAATGGAGTGGTCGGAGGTACGTGTCTACGCCGATTACGGTCTTGATAAGAAACTAAAAGCCAACCCAGAGTACTTTAAGGACTTCCGACGCCGTCTCTACCGCCACCGTTTGAAATGGCAAGAGTTGCTGGCAACCCCTTCATCGTATTTGTTCTTCGGGAGAATGTCTTCCTTTCGTAAAATCTGTGCCTTCAGGAATGACATAGAACCTGTCAATGTCATCTACTCGCAGTGGTTGGGCTACCTTGACGGAAACCACGCCGATTATTTTGGCAGTGATCGGATCTCCGCTTTCCGAGATGATCCGGCGATAAACTTCGTCTACGCCCACACCAGTGGTCATGCTCCGGTTGAGGACCTGCAGCGGCTGGCAACGGCGCTGAAGCCGAAGCAGCTCACACCAATACACACTGAAAAAGCTTCGGACTATGGTAAATATTTTAAAAATGCTTCCATCTTGAATGATGGGGAGACTCTGAAGATATGAAGAAAAGCAGAAACAAACTCACACCGGAAGCAAAGGTTGGCATGTTCTGGTGCATTGGGAATACCGTTGTTGGCGAGGCAGTGCCGCTTGACAAGGCCGAGCCATACGGTGATGCCTTGCAATATGGCGGACATTATGATTACTGGAGCGAATTGAAACCGCAAACAGAGACGGATCGTCGGTTCAAGAGCCACGCCTACGACTACTATCCGCGTGGTCGGGTGGTCTATTTTCAATCGAGGCAACAGTTCAGGTTATATGTGGATAAGTGTTTAAGTGACGAAAATCGGAAATCAATAGCCGATTATTTCAGCCTTGACCTGACTCAAATAGAAATCGAGACAGATGCTCACTATCAATGTGCAGAGTGCAACCGAGGATATCTTGAGTAAACCTTCAAAACAATTATGAATTTTGCTAGGTTGTCTTGGTGTGAGAAATCAACAACAAAATTTTGCAGGACAGGGGAATTGAATGAAAGAACTATGGTGCGATTTCGACGGTGTTATCGTATGCAACGAAATGAAAAATATAAACACATCAAACATCACCCCTCATGAATTTGCTGCATTAGTTACTAAAGCATACAATGAAAACCCGATTATCAGCACTACAATCAATCAGCTCATATCAGAATACAAGAACTCAGGGGCTACTATAAATATCATCACAGGTAGAAAGAAATCTTTCCTCTCTGCATTAACAGAAGATATTCTTCAGAATCACTCTTTAGCAGTTAATGATGTTTTCTACTATCCGGAAAACTATGGCTATGTCATGTCAGAATACTATGCCTGGAAGTTGTCAGTCATTGGCAAATCGGCAACAAACAACCAAGTTACTGAAATCAGGGTAGTAGATGACGATAAAGGACTGCTCCTACATCTAAAGGAGAATATTCAGTTTGATAATTTGCATTTGACACATTATGAGTTCTTTGCCGATGGCAGTGAGGTAATGGCTCATCTATAAAGCCATTTGCGAAGGTGATTTGATATCGTGATGCTATGTTTAAAAGTTACACAAAGGGAGGAAGTATGCCGGATATTATGCTTTCAGATATATTGAAAAAGCAGACTGAGCTTGCCTGGCAGTATCTTGAAAAAGCCAAGTCGCTGATTACCTACACAAAGCTGGTTCCAGTGGATGAGGATCAAATCGCTCAATATGAGCAGAAAAAGAACAAAATTGTCCCTCCAGATTACCGCTACTGGTTAACAACCCACGGCTCAGGCCGGATTGAGTTTCTGGAAGGGGATCTGAAAATTGTATCAATCTATGAATTTCTTCAAAGCGATGACCGAACTGTCTCCAAAGACGATCCGCAGGGGTGCTCTACAAGGGTCTATATCGGCTATGCGGGGGCACCAGTTGCCCTTGCACTGGATACTACAATAATTGATGAGCACGGATGTGCCCCGGTCATTCAAACCCACTGTTACGAAAATACAGTCGAGACGGTGTTGGCGTCTTCTTGGCCGCTGTATGTTGTGAGAAGAATCCTTGAGATAGCGTCATTACTCAAAAATCGCATTCAAAACAATTCGTTCACAGATGAACAGATTAAAGCGATCAACGAACTTGCAAACCAGGATTTCCAATTGATTGATGATGCATTAGGGAGAGCTTCTGAAAGAGCCGATGCTCACAACAATACAAAGGCGGATGACACTGACATTGCTAACAATAATGCAGAAATGCTGGACTCCATGCTCGATTTTCTTGAAGAGGGCTTTAAGGCAAGAGCATCCAGAAAACTGATACCCCGTCTGATGTCGGGCTTAACTGCATTATTCAGCAAGGATGATCCTTTCACCACAATTGTCGCACAACTGGAAGAGCAGATAGAAAAAGGATATGCATCACTTGACGATAACCTGTTCTTTCACAACAAGATCGAACCACGGCATGCAAAGGGAGTGAAGGCAATACTTGGTCACGAGCGCCGGGAGCTGCGCAAGCTTGCTGAAGATGGGTGGCTGCGGATTAATCCTGGCGAAGCCGAGAAACAGGCAGAGCGGTCATGGGATTGGCTGAAATGTGCCGAAGACTGGATGGTCGTTGATAAGTCCAGGAAAGAATCAATCCGATGTTTGCGGGAAGCAGAAAAACATGCCGAAGACTTTACGGCGTGGAATGCCTGCGTTGATTTCTGGAAGGATAACATCAAGAGCAGCGATGAAGCACGTAGATGCCTGTTGATCGCAGAAAAAAATATTGAAAATACCGATAGAAACGAAGTTCTCAACCACATTACTGTTGCGCAGCATTGGATATATTTCAATGACCGGGAACGAGCGAAAAGCATCCTGACCCGTGCTGAAACTGTTTCTAACCCATCTGTCAAAGACATGGTATGGCTCTCTGAAAAGTGGCGTAAAGACTTTAATGATATTGAATCTGCAAAGAGATGCCTTCTGGGGGCAGAATCGCTTGTATCAGACAGGAATCATTACGATCTGAGTGATATTTTGGCAGAGTGGGAAGAAATTGATGATAAGGATGAACTGGAAAGATTTAAATCAGAATATCGTGACTATCTGAACAATTGAACCCGTCAAGTTTTAAAGATTGGCATCATTTGAGAGAGAAACATGAGTCGTGAAGATTATTATTGCCCTTTATGTGGCAATAAACCTTATAAATCATTCGTTCCTTGTAGGGTGTTGGAAAAACCTGTATGCAAAGACTGTGATGATATAATTCGTGAGTTTTTTACCTATCGCAGTGATTGATCAGAACATCCTACTATAATTCAGAACCTGAGTGACTATTCAGGCTTACCAATTGAAGAGATTAAAGAGATTTGGCAGAAGGAGCAAATCATAACATCTCTGCTGGATCTACGTGATGCTGTCAATTATTGTGATGAGTCTGGTGATATTTGGGAAAACTGGGCATTAGAAGAAATATTTCGCGAAGCAACAAATGTTATTGAGCTTGGCCGACAGTTCAAGGTTTTTTGATAATCATTGGCGGAAATAGAGGACATAATATGACATTGACCGACAAGAAAGAAATGGCCAAAGAAATGGCTGGTTATTTGAATGATGCCTATTCAAAAATCCCACCTTCTTTACAGACTGCTAGTAAGCCGCAACTTAAATGGCCGTCTGGGATTTCATGGTCTAAAGCCAACGATGTAATTACGCTACGTTTCAACGAAGATGCAATCAAAAAAAATATGCAGACTGATGATAATGCCTTTGAGTCATGGATTTTAGCAATGGTGGCTCTGGGTAAATATGATCCATTTTTTCACTGCAACTACTCGGTTACATTTTACAAATTGGATAAAAGCCATGCAGATGCCGGAGACGAAGAACGTGTAGAATGGCAGCATTATCAAAGATTTTTGTTCAGGTTGAATCAGTTTTTCGAACTTTTTGGCACGCAATGGTTTTTACTGAACGATGAAGACCGAAAGCTGGCTGCATCGAGTGAATATTTTAAATACGAGCTTAAATGTAATACTGGTGGGGGGCTGCGTGATATCCCGCCTGATATGTCAAAGATAGATATGGATAAGCTGTCCGAATCTCAGCTTGAATGGTTCCTTAGCAAACACAGTAAATCCGATAGGTTCAAAAACAGTATTCCTAAAACATTTACGACTGGAGAGGTTTATAGACAATTCCCAATCGGTATTTTTAAACAAAAGGTATCCAAGGAATGTTCTCTATTCCCATCAGGCAAGGCTTGTATAGATTTAGTTGCTGTAGGCGGGGACGATACATCATTCTGGATATTTGAACTAAAAAAGAAAGGGAATAAAGCCCTCGGAATTGTATCAGAATTACTATTTTACGTTGCTATAGTTGGTGACATCATTACAGGAAATATCGCTGTTGATAGACCCAAAGACACTGATTGTTATAATCCACAGCTATTAAGAGATAAAACAGCTATTAACGCCTGTTTCCTTGCACCTGATTTTCACCCGCTATTCTTAAACAGCATAATTGATATTTTGAATGACGCTTTTAGATTGAGTGGAAAGCGAATCCCAGTGATATTCCACAAAGCTGTTCTTGACACTGATTCTGGTCGTATTTCAGAAGTTAGCAAATGATTTCAACATAAAGTGAAGTGGTTGCGGTTTTTGAGTACATATTCGAAGCGCCGGATGATGAAATGAATTTTGAAGAAAATGATGAGTTTTTGGCTTTTTTATCAAAAATGCGAGACAGCACGGACTACCTTGGAATCGAGGTTTTGCAAGACCAGTACAGTTACAAGATATGCGCCAGGAATGCCTATGTGGGTGTTTGGGTGAAAAGCGAAAACGCTTTTCTGATTTCAAGGTACAAAGTCGGTCCGAATCCATGCCTATTCCTCGAATACCATTGGGATATCGGGACACCGCTCGGAACAGTGAAGCCAATTGCTCTGATTGAAAAATGCCCTTTTACTATCAAAGAAGCTTACGACGATAGTGGAGAGGAAGAAATTCTAAACTATCTTGACTGGTTAGAAGAAAACAATCCGATCATAAGAGGATACAATTCACTGCGACATAGAAAATTATCTGCGATAAACTTTCAGCAAAAATTAGCTGGAAAGCAGAGAGCTTTCAAAACGACATAACCTGTCGCCATAATATGGCATTCTGTACCCAACATAATCGTTGGGAGGCAGAAGCCATGTCACTATCATTCCTTTCTCACTCAGCAGCAAACAGCCCAACATGCAGCAAAAGGCCCGGAGAAAATGCAAAATATACCCCGCTTTTGGGGGTCTGGCTGATCGATATTGCACTCTACTTTGGTTGGCATCGCCCCAGTCATCCCAAGCGCTGGCCGGAAATGTTTGAGGATTCCGACTTTTGCGCCATGACAGGCCTTGACACTGATAATGAAGAAGAGCCCGAACGCATGACAGCCGGGCATTGTATGAAGCTGCTTGTCCGCCAGCGCCAGAAACTTACCAAAAAGAAGCTTGCAGACTCACTTCCGCTTTTCAGAAACATCAAACTGCTAAGTGAGATGTTACAGTTGACCGAGGCAGATCAGGCTGTTTTTACCTTTGCCGCCGGCCTGAGTATCTTTACTGAGTTTCGTTCTGCCATTGGTCCCAGGTCGCAAAAGACGACTACCGACTCACTCTGTAAGCTCCTGGCACATCTGACCGGCATCAAAGACGGTGAATTCCACCGGGCGCTCCAGCCAGATAGCCCGTTGGTCAGTACCGGCCTGATCAAGCTTAGCAAAAGACTGTGTGATCTTGAGGAAAAGGTGGAGCTGCTATCAGGCATGCAGGATGTCATGCTGAAGCCGAACAAAAGTGCCGACAGCCTTATGTCACATTTTCTGAAACGTGCTGTTCCTGCAGAGCTTACATTGGATAATTTTCCTCACCTGAAGCGTGAGCGTGAACTGCTCTGCAGCTACCTGGAGAATGCAGTCCAGAGCCAGGTACGCGGAGTTAATATTCTGGTGCATGGCAAACCTGGTGTAGGTAAAAACCAGTTTGTGCAGGCGCTGGCTGAACAGCTTGAGGTTGAGCTGTTTGAAGTTACCTATGCCGATAAGGATGGCGACCCGATTAAAGGCGAAGACCGGCTGCGGGTGTATGCTTTCTGCCAGCGGCTTCTGGCACGTAACAACAAGGCAATGATCCTGTTTGACGAGATTGAAGATGTCTTTGGCAGCGGCATGAACTTCTTCTCCATGCTGTTTGGGGATGATGATGAAGGTGCTACCAGTGGCAGCAGTCTGGGCAAGGCCTGGATCAACCGCACCATGGAGAATAACCCGGTACCAGCAATCTGGATCAGCAACAAGGTGGGGCAGATTGACAAGGCCTATCTGCGGCGCTTTGACTATTCAGTAGCATTTCCCACACCACCTCAGGAGGTCAGGGTGTCAATGGCTCAGTACCATTTGGGCACTCTTGAACCACCACATGGCTGGATCGAACGGCTTGCAGGCAATGAAGATATCACTCCGGCACAGTTTGAGCGGGCAGCAAAAGTTGCCAAAACCGGTAGCCCCAAAAATAA
>Ga0302238_1002370_pt1 | contig 13354 bp, 10 predicted proteins | sample AAG_UR_Asn_MG_FD_193527 | JGI IMG/M metagenome (GOLD analysis project Ga0302238, IMG submission 193527) | Enriched activated sludge microbial communities from anaerobic digester in WTTP, New Holstein, Wisconsin, United States - AAG_UR_Asn | ecosystem: Engineered > Bioreactor > Anaerobic >...
ACGTCGACGTCAACAAGGCGACGCTGGTCATCGGCGGCGGCATCGCGGGCCTGCAGGCCACGCTGGAACTGGCCGACGCCGGCTATCCCGTGTACCTGGTGGAACGGCAACCTTCGATTGGCGGCCACATGGCGCAGTTCGACAAGACCTTCCCCACGCTGGATTGCTCGGCGTGCATCCTGACGCCCAAGATGTCGGAGGCGGGTCAACACGAGAACGTCAAGTTGCTGACGTATGCCGAGTTGGAAGAAGTCAGCGGTTCGGTGGGCAACTTTAAAGTCAAGATCCGCCAGAAGGCCAGGCACGTCGATTACGACAAGTGTACGGGCTGCGGAATCTGCGTGGAAAAGTGCCCGCGCAAGGTGCTGGACACGGAGTTCGAGGCCGGCATGGGCAACCGCAAGGCGATCTACATGCCTTTCCCACAGGCCGTTCCGCGGATCCCCGTGATCGACACCGAATCCTGCATCTGGTTCGAGCGGCAGAAGTGCCGGGCCTGCGAGAAACTGTGCCCGACCAACGCCATCGCTTTCGATCAGCAGGACGAAATCATCGAAGTCAACGTGGGCAACATTATCATCGCCACGGGCTGGAAGCCGTTCGACTGCAAGACCATTCCGCAGTACGGCTATGGGCGGCTGGCGAACGTGTACACGAGCCTGGAGTTTGAGCGGTTGTGCAACGCGGCCGGCCCGACCAACGGCAAGATCGTGTTGCGGGACGGCAAGACCGAGCCGAAGTCGATCGCGATCATCCACTGTGTCGGCAGTCGCGACACGCGGCACAATCCGTATTGTTCGGGCATTTGCTGCATGGCCTCGCTTAAGTTCGGGCACCTGGTGCTGGAGAAAACGCAAGCCGAGGTGTACTCGTTCTACATCGACATGCGGACGAACCAGAAGAACTACGAGGAGTTCTACCAGCGACTGCTGGGCGAAGGGATGCACTTTGTCCGCGGCAAGGTTTCGGAAGTGACCGACGCTGCGCGGCTGCCGTCCGAGCAGGGCAAGCTGATCGTGCAGTGCGAGGATACGCTGATCGGCAAGCAGCAGCGGTTCCCGGTGGACATGGTGATCCTGATGGGAGCGTTGGAGCCCCAGGCGGACGCCCGCGAGATGGGCCTGAAGTGCGGCATTTCCTGCAGCATGGACGGCTGGTACACCGAGCGGCATCCGAAGCTGGACCCGGTGGCCACCATGACCGACGGGATCTTCGTGGCCGGCGTGTGCCAGGGCCCGAAGGACATTCCGGCCTCTGTGGCGCAAGGCGCTGCGGCGGCCGCCCGCGTCGCCGGGATGATCACCAAGGGCAAAGTGATGATCGAGCCGGTGGTGGCCACGATCAACGACGATGCCTGTTCGGGCTGTAAGATCTGCAACAATATGTGTCCGTACAACGCCATCGAGTTCCTGGAGGACCGGGGCGTCAGCCACGTGATCACGGCCTTGTGCAAGGGCTGTGGCACCTGCGTTTCCGCCTGCCCGGCGGGGGTGATCACGGGAGCGCACTTCAACAACCAACAGATCGGCGCGGAAATCGAAGGCGCTTTGTGGGATGCCCTGCAACCCGCCGGCGCCGCGGCTTCCCAACCGGAGACGGTAGCAGTCTAGTAGGATGGCTCTCCGAGCCGTCCGGGACGGGTCGCCAAACCCGTCCGACATGGGTCGCGGTGATCACGCCGCGCAACGGAGGATCATGATCGATGAGTAACGTGGACCCCAACTTTGAACCGAAGATCGTCGGTTTCTTCTGCAACTGGTGCTCGTACCGGGCGGCGGACCTCGCCGGTTCGGCCCGCATCACGCACGCCCCGAACGTCCGCACGATCCGCGTGATGTGCAGCGGCCGCGTGGATCCGACGTTCATCATGAAGGCCCTCTCGCTGGGCGCGGACGGCGTGCTGATCGCCGGCTGCCATCCCGGCGAGTGCCATTACATCGAGCAGAACTACAAGGCCATGCGGCGGTTCCACATGCTGCGGCACACCCTGCGGGCGATGGGCGTGGAAGACCAGCGCGTCCAGTTGGTCTGGGCCTCCGCAGCCGAAGGCCAGCAGTTGGCCGACGCCATCGACAAGATGGTGGCCGAGATCAAGCAGTTGGGACCGCTGGGCTGGTCCCAGAACTGGGAAGAGAACGGCCAGCGGCTGAAGGCCCTGGAAGACATCGTTCACGAACATCAAGAGGCGATGGAGGTACCGGTATGAGTGGGACAAACGGCAAGGGCAAGCTGGCCATCTACTGGGCGGCGTCCTGCGGCGGCTGCGAGATCTCGATCCTGGGCATCGACGACAAGATCCTGGAACTCGCCAAGGCGTTCGACATCGTCTTCTGCCCCTGCATCGCCGACGGCAAGGTGTCGGACGTCGAGAAGATGGCGGACGGCGAAATCGACGTCTGCCTGTTCAACGGCGGAATCCGCACCAGCGAAAACGAGTACATGGCGCAGCTGCTGCGCAAGAAATCCAAAGTCCTGGTGGCCTTCGGCTCCTGTGCCACCGAAGGCTGCATCCCCGGATTGGGCAACCTGCACAGCCGCCAAGCGATCTTCGACAATGCGTATCAAGAGAGCTTCTCGACGGAGAACCCGGACCGGGTGCGGCCCCAAACCAAGACCCCGGTTCCGGAAGGCGCGCTGCACCTGCCCCTGTTCTACGAGACTCTCAGGACGTTGGATCAGACCGTCAAGGTCGATTACTACCTGCCGGGCTGCCCGCCGGAATCGCCGAAAATCTGGGAGGCGCTGCAAGCGGTCATAGGCGGCAAACTGCCGCCGCCGGGCACGGTCATCGGCGCCAACACGACGGTCTGCGACTCCTGCCCGCGGACGCGCAGCGAGAAGAAGATCAAAGAATTCAAGCGGACCTGGGAAGTGATCCCCGACGAAACAACGTGCCTGCTGGAACAGGGCATCCTCTGCTGCGGCATCGCCACGCGAGGCGGTTGCGGCGCCCTGTGCCCGCAGGTCAACTCGCCCTGCATCGGCTGCTACGGCCCCAACGACGACGTCGAGGACTACGGGGCGCGGTTGTTCAGCGCGCTGGCGTCCGTGATCGATTCTCAAGATCCCAGGGAAATCGAAGAGATCATCCAGAAAGGTATCCCAGATCCGGTCGGTACGTTCTACCGGTTCAGCCTGGCCGGCAGCCAGTTGCGGCGGAGCAAGCGGGTGGCGGCGAGCTAAGACGAGTCGTTTAACCGCGACCCAGCGGGGAGCGCGTCGCGGATGTCCGGACCAACCCACGCGCTCCCACACCCGGCGACGGGTACCCGGTCGCGGTTAAACGAAAAAGAAGACATTCAGACTTCAAGTGATGGGCGTAAGGACCAGATCATGAAACGCATTTCCATCGATCCGATCACGCGATTGGAAGGTCACGGCAAGATCGACATCTTCCTGGACGACCAGGGAGACGTGGCCAACTGCTATCTGCAGATCCCCGAACTGCGCGGCTTCGAGAAATTTTGCGAAGGCCGCCAGGTCGAAGACCTGCCGAACCTGACCCAGCGCATCTGCGGCGTGTGCCCCGAAGCGCACCACATGGCGGGGACCAAGGCGCTGGACGCCGTGTTCCGCGTCGATCCGCCGCCCGCGGCCAAGAAGCTCCGCGAGTTGCTCTACAGCGTGTTCTGCGCCACGGACCACACAACCCACTTCTACGCCCTGGGCGGCCCGGACTTCGTGGTCGGCCCCACCGCTCCCAAGGCCGAACGGAACATCCTGGGCGTGATCAACAAAGTCGGCATGGAAATCGCCGGCAAAGTGCTCAAGATGCGCCGCGACGGCCACGCCATCATCAAAATGATGGGCGGCCGGGCCATCCACCCGAACTGGGGCGTTCCGGGCGGCGTGAGCCGCGGGATCAACGAAGAGCAGCGGAAGGAAATCGAGCAATTGGGCCGCGACGCGATCGAGTTCGCCAAGTTCTCGCTGCAGCTGTTCGCCGACGTGGTGCTGAAGAACACGGAGTACGTCGAACTGATCAAGAGCGATGCGTACACTCACCAGGTCTACAACATGGGCACCGTGGACGCCAACAACCACGTCAACTTCTACGACGGCAAGATCCGCGTCGTCGGGCCGGACGGCAAGGAGCGGTTCAAGTACGACGCCAAGGACTACCGGGATTATGTCGCGGAACGCGTCGAGCCGTGGTCGTACTTGAAGTTCCCCTACTTGAAGAAAGTCGGCTGGAAGGGCTTCGTCGACGGAGTCGAATCGGGCGTCTACCGCGCCACGCCGCTGTCGCGGTTGAACGCGGCCGACGGCATGGCCACGCCGTTGGCCAACGCCGAGTACCAGCGGTTCTACGACACGCTGGGCGGCAAACCGGTACAACCCACGCTGGCCACGCACTGGGCCCGGCTGATCGAGATCCTCTACGCCACCGAGAACTGGGTGCGGCTTGCGACCGATCCGGAGGTGACCAGCAAAGATTACCGGGTGCTGCCGACCGAAACGCCGACCGAGGGCGTGGGCTGCGTCGAGGCGCCGCGCGGTACGCTCACCCACCACTACGTCACCGACGAACGGGGCATCGTGAAGAAGGTCAACCTGATCGTCGGCACGACCAACAACAATGCCCCGATCTGCATGTCGGTCAAGAAGGCGGCTCAGGGCCTGATCAAGAAGGGCAAGGTGACCGAGGGGCTGTTGAACATGGTCGAGATGGCCTTCCGGGCCTACGACCCCTGTTTCGGCTGCGCCACGCACAGCCTGCCCGGCCAGATGCCGCTGGAGGTCCGCTTGCGCGATCCGCAAGGCAACGTCCTCGACCGGCTCACGCAGTACATGGGCTAGCTGGCTGTGCCATCGAAATATCCGGCGACGGGCAAAACCTTAATCATCGGCCTGGGCAACCCGATTGTGGCCGACGACAGCGTGGGCCTGCGCGTCGCGGCGGAACTTAGGTCGCTCCTGACCGGGCGGCCGGACGTGGACGTGACGGAGGACTACTGGGGCGGACTGCGGCTGATGGAACGGATGATCGGCTACGATCGGGCGATCGTGATCGACGCCATCCGCACCGGCGCGCCGCCCGGCACGATTCACCACCTGACGACGGCGTCCGTGCCCACGCAGAAAAGCGCTTCGGCCCACGACGTGAACTTGCCGACGGCTTTGGCATTCGGCCGCCGTGCTGGCGTTCACTTGCCGGCGGACGAAGATGTCCGCTTGATCGGAATCGAGGCCGACGATCTAATCAACTTTAGCGATGAGTGTACGCCGGCGGTGACGGCGGCGATTCCCCACGCGGTCCAGGAAGTGCTCCAACAACTCGACTCCATGCTGGAAGGACAGAAACCATGATTTCCCCCGAACAACTGCGGCGTTATCCGTTCTTTTGCTGCATCAGCGAGGAGGCTTTGAAAGAAGCCGCGATGATCTCCGACGAGGTGACCGCCGAGGCAGGCAGAACGTTGTTCAGCGAAGGCGACCGGGCCGATACGATGTACATCCTGGTGGACGGCGAGGTCGATATCAAGTACACGCTTGGCAACGGCGAACAACGGACCATCGACACGCTCGTGGCCGGGGACATCGTCGTCTGGTCGACGCTGGTCGAGCCCCATCGCTGCACGGCCACCGGCGTCACCCGCAAGCCCTGCAAGCTGATCTCGATCAACGGCGCAAAGTTGCGTGAGTTGTGCGAGAAGAACCACGACCTGGGCTACCGCATGCTGATCTCCGTCACCCAACTGCTGGCCGCGCGTCTGGACGGCGCCCGCGTGCAACTGGCGACGGTGTAGCCAGGCGGAGAGTGGCCAACACGATGGTCATCGTGGTCAGGCCACAATCAGGCTTACGGTCGATCACAAGCGCGCTATCGCTCTTGGCGTTTCCTTCACTGAGCCGTCTCCGAGCAATCAAGCGAGGGAATCAAGACCGGGAACTACTAGCCTGCCGCCCTGCAAGTTGCTTATACTTCAGGCCACGCGCCGCTGAGCGGCGGAGAAGGGACGGCCGCCATGAAATGCCCTTACTGCCAAGTCGACTATGATCGAGTGATCGACACGCGGCCCAGTGAAGACGGATCGGCGATCCGCCGCCGCCGGGAGTGCGCGAAATGCCTGCGGCGATACACGACCTACGAACGCTACGAGCCGACGACGCTGAAGGTCGTCAAGAAAGACGGCGTGCGGGAGCCTTTCGAGAGAGACAAGATCCGCCGTGGCCTGGAGAAGGCGTGCTGGAAGCGCCCGGTGAGCGACGAGCAGATCATGATGGTGGTCAACGCGGTGGAGCACGGGGTCACCGACCGGTTCGACGTGGAAGTGGACAGCCATACCGTGGGCGAGATGGTGATGGAGCACCTGCGGAAGCTTGACCAGGTCGCCTATGTCCGCTTTGCCAGCGTGTATCGCCAGTTCAAGGACGTTCGAGACTTCGTCGATGAATTGCAGCCCATCCTCCAGGAGCAAAGCGCCGCCTGGGAGGCACGGGCGGCGCCAAACTCCGGGACCGGCGGAGGCAGGTGACCGGACTTCTGAAAATCAACACCGTTTTCCAACAGAAAGGAAGGTTAGCTGTCATGCAACGACGTCGGTCTTTTCTCCTCGTTTTGTCCGTCGCGACGCTGGCCCTGTTCCAGGTGGCCCAGGCGGCCGAAACGCCGCTGAAGGTGCTGATCATCGGCGGGCAGAACAACCATGATTGGGCTCGATCCACGCCCTACATGGAAAAAGTCCTGAACCGCTCAGGCCGCTTCCAAGCGACCGTCGGCAACGCGCCGGGAAGAGACGCCACGCCAGCGGATTGGGATGCGTGGCAACCCAAGTTCGCCGACTTTGCTTGCGTCGTGCTGGACTACAACGGCCAGATGTGGCCACAGCGCGCAAAAGAAGACTTCGTCAACTACGTGCGTGACGGCGGCGGCGTGGTCGTGATCCACGCGGCGAACAACTCCTTCGGCGGCTGGAAGGAATTCGAACAGATGGTCGGCCTGCTGTGGCGGGGCCGCGATGATGGCGCCAGCCTGTATGTGGACGACGACGGCAAGCTGGTCCGGGAGGAACCGGGCCAAGGCCGCGGCATGGGACATGGCGGCCAGTACGACTGGGTGATGACCGTGCGGGACACCGAGCACCCGATCACCCGCGGCATGCCGGTCACGTGGATGCACAAGCATGACGAACTGTACCACGGCCAGCGCGGGCCGGCGGAAAACGTGCATATCCTGTTGACCGCCTTCTCCGATCCCGCGCCGGGGCGCGGCGGCACGGGCAAGAACGAGCCCATCGTGTGGTGGATCCCGTACGGCAAAGGCAGGGCCGTTACGAACCTGATGGGCCACGTCGGCCAGTTGGGCAGCATGGAATGTGTGGGTTTCCAAACGGTGCTCTGCCGCGCTTGCGAGTGGGCGGCGACGGGCCAGTGCATGACGCCGATCCCCGCCAACTTCCCCACGGCCAAAGCCACCAGCACGGCGCCGTAGCGGAGACCGGCGCAGGGCCCCGCCTGACGCGGTGGCCCGTGCCTCGCGGTTCGGCGACTTCACTCCCCCGCCTTGTTCTCCACCGCCCACATGTAGTGTTGCGACGCGACGTACAGCACGCCGTTGGCCACGACGGGCGTGGTGTACATGGGGTTGCCGAGCTTGATCTCGCTCAGCAGTTTCGGCTCGCGGCCGGCGGCCATCACGTAGAACATCTTTTGGCTGTCGAAGTACAGCTTGCCGTCCGCCACCAGCGGGCCGCCCCAGGTTTCGGCTTTGGTCTCGTGGACCCATTGGCACGTGCCGGTGCCGGCATCCAGACAGTGCAACCGGCCGGCGATGTCCACGATGTAGACCAGGCCGCCGGCGACGGCGGCCGTGGCAATCGTGCGGTCCAGACCGTCGTAGCTCCAGATTTTGCCGCTGGTGGTGATGTCGCCCCGCTTCGTCGCGTCGATGCAGTGCAACATCCCCTTGCCGCGTCCGTGCGCCGGGTCTTGGCCCAGGGCGATAAAGACGCGGCCCTCGTGGCACACCGGAGTGCCGATCAGTTGGCTGGGTCCGATGTACGTGCCGTCGTTCTTATTCGGGCTGTCTTTCTTGCGTTTGTCCCCCGCATAGTACGGAATCGGCTTGCCGTCGCGGTACTTGTACTCGGGCGGATTGCAGTCGTAGGACCAGAGCTTTTTCAGCGGCACCGGCTCTTTGGGCAGGCCCTCGACGGCCTCGAAAGCGTAACACACGCCGTCGCCGCCGCCGACGATCACCTGCGTCGCGTCCCCGACGCGCCCCAGCGCTGGCGAGCACCACTGGCAGTGGTACAGGCGAGAACTGAGGCCGACGTCTTCATAGGCCGCTAGGCGGCCCGTGTTCTTGTCCAACGCGGCAAACGCGGGCGCCTTCGGAGCCAGCACTTTGTCGTGCGCCGGATCCACGCCGTTGGAGGTCGACAGGTAGGCGAGCGAGCCGTGAATCAGCACCGAACAGCTGGCCGTATCGTGGGGGCGGATGCCGAGGTCGTCGATCAAGTCGCAGCGCCAAATGATGTCCGCATCCGCCGGGTCCAACTTGACGGCGGGCGCGTCTGACCCGGCAAGGTACTGCCCCTCGTCCATGAACGGCCCGTCGTTGCCGTCCTCCAGTCCGCCGGCGTCCAGACAAAGGACTTCGCACGCACAGGTCACAACGTACACCCGGTCGCCCTCGACAGTAGGCGACGAACAGACGCCCAGGTGCTGGTGGCCGTACAGCAGTCCGCGGGGCACCTTGGTCCGTTGCGGCACGGCCAGCCGCCAGAGCAGCTTACCGGTCGCCTCGTCGAAGCACTGAACCAGTCCGCCGCGAGTCCGTTTCAGCCGCTCGTCGCCCGCCAGGTTCATATCGTCGGTCCCCACGTACACGCGACCGTTGGCGATGGTCGGATTGCCGTAGGTGGCCGAGCCGAGCTTGACGACCCATTTGACGTTCTTCGCCGACTCCGGATCGATCCCGCCCGCGCGTTCCCGCGTGCCGCGCGAAAACGACTCCGGCAAGCCGGTTTCGTCAGACACCATGTTCCGCTCGGCGTGCCCGCCCCACTGCGGCCAATCGCCGGCGCGGCTTATGCTGACGCAAACGAACAACGCGAGCAGGCCCGCAAAAACCAACGGAATCCAAAATCGGCGAACGAGGATCGAAGTCATGTGAGACAATCTCCCAGCGCGGCAACGGCCGCAATTCAATCTCAAATCTGAGATCTCAAATCTCAGATCTCAAATCTCAGATCTCAGATCTCAAATCTCAGATCTCAAATCTCAGATCTCAGATCTCAGATCTCAGATCTCAGATCTCAGGTCTGAGATCTCAGGTCTCAGATCTCAGGTCTCAGATCTCAGGTCTCAGATGCCAGATGTCAAATCGTAAATCCGAAATCGCAAATCTGAAATCCCAAATCCCAAATCCCAAATTAGAAGTCTGAAATCGCAAATCTGAAATCCCAGATATCGGACCTGAAACCTGAAACGAACCCTTAACCAATCCCGTACAGCGGTTCAAACTTGCGCCGCAGTTGGTCCAGCAGCGGCTGGGGCGACAGGGGTCGGCCAGTGACGCCGGTGACCAACTGGGAGGCCGTGAAGCACTGACCGCGAGCGTGGATACGGTCCCGCAGCCATTGCCAAAGCGGCGCGAATTCGCCGCGGGCCACCAGTGGCTCGACGCCGCCCAAGTCCGCGTCGGCCTGCTGGAAGAACTGGGCGGCATACAGGTTGCCCAGGGTGTACGTTGGAAAATAGCCGACCAGGCCGGCACTCCAGTGGATGTCCTGCAGCACTCCGTCGGCATCGTTCGGCGGTTCGATGCCCAAGTAGCCGCGGTACTTTTCGCGCCACGCGCCGGGCAGGTCGGCCGCGGCCAGCTCGCCGCTCAGCAACGCCCGCTCCAGTTCGAAGCGGATGATGATGTGCAAGTTGTACGTCGCTTCGTCCGCTTCCACACGGATCAAGCTCGGCCGCACGTCGTTCACGGCGAAGTGGAAATCGTCCAGCGACACGTCGGCCAGCGCATCGGGGAACTGCTGTTGCGCCAGGGGAAAGAAATGCCGCCAGAAGGCGTGGCTGCGGCCCACGGCGTTTTCCCATAATCGCGACTGCGACTCGTGAATCCCCAGCGACACGAACGTGCCTGGCGGCAGGCCGTAGAACTCGGTCGGCAGGCCCTGATCGTAGATGCCGTGTCCCGCTTCGTGCAGGATTCCAAAAAAGGCGCTCGGGAAAAAGTGCTCGTCATACCGCGTCGTGATCCGGCAATCGTGCGGGCCCATGCCGGCGCAGAACGGATGATGGGTCACGTCCAGCCGCCCGCGCTGGAAGTCGAACCCGATGGCCGTCGCCGCCTGCCTGCCGAACGCCTCCTGGGCCGCCACGGGATAGCGGCGTCGAAGGATCTCGCGATTCGGCTTCTTGCCGCTGCCGGCCAGCGCGGCCACCAGCGGAGTCAGTTGCTCGCGCACTCCCGCCAGCACGCCGGCCACCTCGGCCGTGCGGGCCTGCGGTTCGAAGTCGTCCAGCAACGCGTCGTAGGGCTCGTCTGCATAGCCCTGGGCTTCCGCCTGCTGACGTTTCAGTCGGTAGATTTGCTCGACGTGCGGCAGGAAAGACGCAAAATCGTCGTTCCTGCGAGCCTCGGTCCAGGCCTGCTGGCCCAAGACGCAGGCCCGAGTCAGCTCTTCCACCAGACTCCGCGGCAGCTTGCAACGTTTCTCGTAGTCCCGCCGCACTTCTCGAATGGTCGTACCCGATGGGCTGTGCGGGTCGGAGGCCAAAGGACTGTCGGCCAACTCGCCGAGCCACGCGCCGATCTGCGGATCGGTGCGCCGGCTGTGTACCAGGCCGGACAGATACGTGATCTGCTCGGCACGGTACGGTCCCGCCCCCGCCGGCATCATCGTCCGCTCGTCCCACCCCAACAACTCCTGAATCGATTCGATCATCGCTGTTTGACGGACGAAGGCACACAATTGGTCGTAGGTTGCAGTCAGAGATGGATCCATCAGTTGCTCCTCGAATGTCGTGGCCTGAGCCCGGTGTACGCGCTAATCTGTCTGTGCTTCCAAACCCAACTCCTTGAGGCTCTGTCTCACTTCCGCTTCTTCCAGCAGCCGCCGGAACGCGACGACCGCCGGCCGCTGGGTCCGGGACTTGGGAACGACAAAATCGTACTGCTCATGCGTCAGGGGAAGGAAGCCCAAATCGGCCTGATCCGCGACGCGGCGGATCGCGACGCCCCAATCGGCGCGGCCTTGAGCGACGGCGGCGGCGACGGCGTTGTGGCTGCGGGGCTGAATCGCGTAGCCGGACGGGCGAGCCCCGGCCAACAGGCGATCGATCAGGATCCGCGTGCCGCTGCCCTGGTTGCGGTTGACCATGACGCAGGAGGGGTCCTGGGCTGCGGCCGCGACGGCCTGCCGTGCCTCGCGGCCTTCGAACCGATCGTCGCCTCGGCGGAACAAGACTCCTTGCAGGCGACCGTAGCCGAGAATCAACTCCAAGTCGTCGGTCAGGAAGGGGCGGTTGTACTGGCCGGTTTGCGGGTCCAACAGGTGCATGCCCGCCAAATCGCATTCCCCGCGGCGAGCGGCGTCCAGGCCCGCTGTCGAGCCGACTGCCAGAAACTTGGTGCGAAACCTCAGATCCTGCATGCGGCCCAGCAGGTAATCCAGTCCGATGCAGTGGCTGCCGATGACGACCAGGTCCGCCAATCGCATATCACGGCCCAAGAGATGCACGTCAACGATACTGCCGGCCGCGACGATCTCGACGTGGCGTCCGATGGTCACAAAACCGTCGGCGCAACTGAACGTGGTGACCGACCCGGAGCCCTTGCCCATCGGATACGCTGCCAGCGCGACGTCGCCCGCGGAGGCACCCGGGCGCTCGACCAATCCGACCAGCATGTACTCGGTACGGCCGATCTCCGAGTTGATCTTCACAGCCAGACGGGCCTGGACCACCGTCCGCGCTTCAGCCGGCCGGCCCGCCAAGGCTCGAATCACGGGCGCCACAAACTCGTGGAACGTAAAGATCGCGGACGTGGGGAAGCCGGGCAGGACCACGACGGGCTTGGTGCCGCTGGCGGCCAGGCAGATCGGCTTGCCCGGCTTTAGCGCGACGCCGTGCGCGACGATGCCCGGATCCGTCACTTCGCTGACCACGCGATACGACAAGTCGCCTTGCCCTTTGCTGGTGCCGCCGGACAGCAGCACCACGTCACCGATGCTCAGAGCCCGGCGGAGGGCCTGTCGCAGGATATCGACGTCGTCAGGCACGATGCCCATTTCGATCGGCTCTCCGCCCAACTCGCGGACCGCATCGGCGATGATGCGGGCGTTGGAGTCATAAATCTTGCCGAGTTGCATCGGCTCGCCCGGAGCGACGATCTCGTCGCCGGTCGAAAGGACGGCGACTCGCGGCCGCCTCCAGACGGCGACCTGGCTCACGCCGATGGCCGCCAACACGCCGGTCTCACGGCTGGTCAGCACGTCGCCGCGCCGCAGCACCGTCTCGCCCGCGCCGATGTCCGTGCCGGCAAACGAGACGCCCGCGCCCGGCGTCACCGCGCGGCGCACGAGCAACACGTCGCCTTCCTCGTCCGTGTGCTCGACCATCACCACGGCGTCCGCGCCGCGCGGCAGCATGCCTCCGGTGGCAATGCCCGACGCGGCGCCGGCGACAACTTCCAGCTGCGGAACGACGCCCGTGGCGATAATTTCGGGCAACAGTCGCAAGCGGCGCGGGACTTCTTCCGTGGCCCCGAACGTATCCGCCGCGCGGATGGCGAAGCCATCGAAATTGGACCGGTCGAAGGAGGGAACATCGACCACGGCGGCGACGTCGCGCGACAGCACGCGGCCCAACGATTCGGCCAACGGCACAATTTCATCGCCCAGCGGCGCCAGACGCACCACGCGGCGAAACCTGCGTTCCGCCTCGTCGCGGTCGATGACATCGAGGAACTGTTCTTGAATGGGCATGGTCGGTGGTCAGTGGTCAGTGATCGGTGGTCGGTGATCTGCCGCAAAGGGTAGGCAGCAGCGGTTCGCGATCCGCAAGCTCGAACAGAAAGGACGCAGGCACCTTTCGTGAGCCCGCATCCCGCATCTCGCATCCCGTATCCCGTATCCCGCATCCCGTATCCCGTATCTCGCATCCCGCATCTCGCATCTCGCATCCTCATCTCTCATCAAACCTCCACAAGCCCGCTTCGCGGGCGGCGCGGTGGGCGGCGGCCAATTCTTCCGGCGTGGGCCGGCGGTTGATGTCGGCATACTGTGGTTCCCCGTCGCGCGCGATGCGACCGACTTCGTAGGTTGGTCGATACTGGCCCATGATGTTCACATAGGTGTCGGGCGAGACCTCGCGCGCCAGCCAGCGGAAAATCTCG
>Ga0302238_1002371_pt1 | contig 13352 bp, 10 predicted proteins | sample AAG_UR_Asn_MG_FD_193527 | JGI IMG/M metagenome (GOLD analysis project Ga0302238, IMG submission 193527) | Enriched activated sludge microbial communities from anaerobic digester in WTTP, New Holstein, Wisconsin, United States - AAG_UR_Asn | ecosystem: Engineered > Bioreactor > Anaerobic >...
CCCCAGGGAGTTCACCTCCAGGGAGTTCACCTCCATTGCCCCCTCCCGCCGCCGCAAATCGCCCGGCCACCATCCCCCTTCGCTCCGCTACCCCCTCAAGCATCCCAAACAGATTCTCCACCGCCCCGGGGACAACCTCCTCCAACTCACGAAGAAATCGCTTCGTGTCCTTTCGGTTGCTGCCCAGCAATGCCGGACACGGAGCATGCGCCGGCACCCGCATTATCCCCCCGGCGTAACGCCCCGTACCCTCCTCCCTCACGTAACACAAGGGCCTTATCAGCTTCAATCGCCCACCAAACAAATCGACCCGCGGAGGCATCGTCGAGATGTTCCCGTGACCAACCATGTTCATCACCATGGTCTCCACGATGTCGTCCATGTGGTGCCCCATGGCAATGCAATTCAACCCCTTGGCAAACGCCAGCTTAATCAGACCCGTCCGCCGTCTCATGCTGCAATAATAACAACTCAACTGCTGATTTGTTTCCTTAGATAAGGGATAATACAACATCGAAAATGGAATACCGCTAGAACGGCACAACTGCGCCAAATCCCCCGGCCTCACCGACCCGCTGCACGTTATGTCCGTCAGAACCATCGTCGCATGCAATCTCATATCCAAGCGCCCCTCGGCACGGCATCGGGCGAAAAGCTCCAGCATGGCCAAGCTGTCCTTGCCCCCGGAGACGGCAAGCAGCACCCCGTCCCCAGGCTCAATCATCCCATACCGCTCCACCGCCCTCATGAAAGGCAGCATCAAATCCCCGTCACCACGTTCAAACATGGGTGGTCCCCCAACATGGCCGTAAAACAGATCCCCATCCCTAAAACCAGCACAGACACCCCTTCGCCCCAATCCGCGCCATGGTGCCAGCCAACCCCACCACCCGCAAGCCAATACTTCCCCCCCCCCGGTGCAGTCCCCCGCTCCGCCAAATCACCTCTCCCGCCCCGGGAGAGGTCGGCCCGACAGGGCCGGGTGAGGGCCGGCCGAGGGCCGGCAACGGATCCGCACCCCACAGCCGGCTCACCCTATTGACCTCCGCCACCACTGATGCTCTACTTGCTCCCAGGAGGATTACCTTGCGGGAAGTCGACCTCGATCTCTCTGACCCTCAGTTCCTGGCCATTGCCCTGAGCCAGTACCTCAGCCTCGGAGTCTGCCCCGCATCCAGCACCCCCCTGCCCAACCCTTTCGAAGAAGTTGAGCTCCGCGTCACCCTGCCCCTCGGGCATTGGGCCATCTGGACCGGGCGCTCCATAAGGAACATGGGACCAGGCAGCTTTCTGGTCGAGTTGGACCAGCCACCAGACCAGGAGATGCTCAAGGGACTGCTGGTGCCCAAGGCCACCCATGACACCGCCGGCTTTCTCGGCCAGGGAGCCGACCCGCTGACCGTTCCAAAGCCAGAACCCGATACCATAGGCAGGGCGACCCCGACGACCCCGTCCGATAGTATCGCTGAGAGCCCATGGCCCCAGGATGACCCCGCAGAATCCTCCGAGGCGCCCGTCCCCCCGGAAGATGCCCTGGAGTTTGAGGATGAGGGAACCGACCCTGGCCTCACCGACGAGGAGAGCGACTCCGACGAAACCGAGGCTTCCGACGGCGAGGCCGGCGAGGCCGGCGAGGCCGAAAGAAGAAGACGCCGGACAGCATTTCTTGCTGGCTTCGAGACTGATAGAGCAGACCTCCACCAGAAAATCAACGAGATGGCTATTAACGAAAAACGCCAACTTGCCAGGTACGGTGGGCGCACTGCAAGACTTATTTTGATCAAAGACCCTAATAAAACTATTCATATGTTCGTAATCATGAATCCAAAGATTAGTATAGAAGAAATCGAGGAGTTCTCAAAGATGCCCAGCCTCGCCGCTGAGGCAATCCGGCATATCGTCAAGAACAGGACGTGGATGTCCGGTAGAAGCGTCGTCTTCAACCTCGTCCGAAACCCGGCCACCCCCATCGACATCGCAGTTTCCCTGGTCCCTAAACTGGGCCAATCCGAATGGCGGGCCCTGACCAACCTTTCTGCCATAAGAGCCCCGGTTGCCGCTGCGGCCCGGAAGCTGCTGTTCAAATAGGGGACGGCGAGACTCATGAGGCCAACAATGAACCCAGGGGCAAGCGGCCCCACACGCGCAGGGTGCTTGATGGCCACTCTTCTGCCCTTCCTGCTGCTCGCACACCCTTTGGCCAAGACGGGCGAAACCGCTCCATCCGTTGACGCACTGCTGCACGACCACGCCGAAGCCATGCCCGTGTGCCCCACTAACACACAACACTGCCTGGGGGTGAGGATCTTCGTTGCACCCCATGAGGGGAAACCCGTGGTCGACCCCCAGTGGATCTCTGCTCAATTCGAGCGGGCCAACCTGCTGCTGGAGCCCCTCGGAGTCTGCCTCCAACCCTACTCCATGGAGATGCTGCCCAAATCCTTTTACCACCTGAAGGGCCGCTCAGACCGTGACCGCCTTGGCGCCACCCGCTGGCAACGGGGCTTCGTCCATCTCTTCATCGCAGGAAAGGTGAACAACGTCGATGAGCCCGGAGAGATCTACGGAGTCCACTGGCGCTGGCGAAAGAACACCTCCCGACGGTGGGTCATCCTCTCCGCTGTCTCCTGGCCAATGACCCTCGCCCACGAGCTGGGCCACTTCTTCGGCCTGCCTCATAACGACATAATAGGCAGCATAATGAACAAGGCCGGAAACGACCCCACCCCGATTTCCGACAGGCGCTTCACCACCGACGAAACGGCCACCATGAAATAGGCCCTGGAGCGTAAGCTGAAAAGCAAAGAGTTGCTCAAGCGGCCCCCGTTCATCCCGGACCCATAGGTCGCAGCAACATGAGGCACTATCCAGACTACACATATTAGCATTGACCGTTTGCCAAACAGGTTCGATATGGCCGGCGAGCGACGGTCAGAGCGAGCCTGTTTACTTGTGCGGCTGGGTGGGCCTGGAGATAACTGCCGTGCCTATTCTGACCCGCCCCTCGCCATCAGTCTCGAAATCCCCCGACGGCTTCACAGGCGCTCTACCCCTGAAGAAGCCCACATAGACGCCGTATGTACCAGGCTTGCTGGAGTTGCCGTCGATGTGGATACGGTGGCGATCCCTCACATACTCACCCTCCCTCCAGAACCGCGGCGGGTAGAGCCCCCCCAAGGGCTCATGATCCCCATCAATGCTCACGCCATCATCCCGTATGAGCTTCACCGAAAGGCGCCAATCGGACAGCCCCTCCCGAAGAGCCTTGAACGTGTAGGTCATCTCCACCGTGCCCGCAAGGGGCACATCCAGGCGATGGAACTCCACCCCCTCCAGAACCACACCATCCCCAAACCTGGCTCCAACAGTGGTTGCAACCTCGGGCCTCTCAAAGCTTATCCAATCCCCAATCCTCGCCCTTCGCTGCTCCAAAGTCATGGCCGAGCCAACTCTCGCCGCTGCCAGAACCGGAACCTCCGCAAAAACCAGTCTCTCATCCCGAGTCTCGGCGCTGCTCTCCACCGCAAATCGCTTCTTGGACGCCTTGTTCCAGAACCCCACCGCCAGCTTCAAATCCCCACGTCCCCACGTTGCCGGAACATGCACCGGAAACTCGTCGACGATGTACTCTCCCGGTTGCCACCTCTGCAATGGGTAGGCTCCCCCAGCCGGCACATGATCAGCGTTGATTGTCCCCGACCTGCCACCCAGCCCGTGCACGAAGAGCGCGTCCGTTGCCTTCAGCGGAGCCAACGCCTTGAACACAAGCTTCACCTCAAGAGACTCCCCGGCCCGCACCTCACTCTTGCTCAGCGAGTAGCCAACCAGCTCTATCTTGTCGTCAAACCTGGCAGAGAGCCTATGGTCGTATTCAGGCTCCTGGTCGCTTACAACCCTGTCCAGAATCGACTCGGCCCACTCTTCATACTGTTGATTAACTACCCGACTCCATCGCAGCATCTCTTCCTTACGACTTTCCATCCAAGGACCATTGTAGTCCCCTTTGAATGCCAAATTATGCTGATCGAAGGCGTCCGTGCTATTATCATAAACCTCCATTGGCAACTGATCAAAGTGGTAAATGACCTTGATCGGTCCCTCTCGCATTGCAAGACAACGCCTCTGGAACCAGCACGAATAAAACTCCTTCCTGTTCTCCGGCGCCTGCTCAAACAGGGTCTGCCCCTGGAAGCCGCCCTTAACAACCTCTATGTCCAATAAATCAAGAACCGACGGAACGATGTCCAGATGCGACCTCCAACCTTTTACTCTTGTCCCTCCCTCTATTATCCCCGGCGCATGCCACAACGAGAATGACCTTATCCCCTCCTCCCACATTATCAAATCGTGCTGCCTTCTACCATGCTCCCCAAATGCCTCCCCGTGATCACCAACGACTATTACAATGCTGTTCTCCAGCACCCCCCGCTCCTCCAGCCCTTCCATAACCTGTCTAATAAAATCATCGGTATAACGTACGCCATTTAAATAATTATTAAGATCCTCATCATGATCAACATAGCGCCTCTGCGGCCATGATTGTGGGGTAACATAATTGTGATGCGTGCACAGGGTTAAATACGTAAGCAAAAATGGTTGCCCCTTGACCGAGTCAACCCAGTCCATGGATGGTTGCAGCATCATTCTTTCTTCACGACCAAAGTAGTTTATTTCCTCAAACCCCTCGTGAGGCATCTCATTGAGACCCTTGTATGTCTCGTATCCCATATTAGACACCAGCAAGTCCCTCTTTTCAAAGTTGGCCGCAGGCTGGAAGAATGCCGTTCGGTAACCCTGCGACCGCAAAATGTGCGGTAAACAGCGCCGAGGCAGTATTCCGGGCGTGGCCTCCATGGGGTCTGTGCTTATATATGGGTAAATACCACAGTTTATTGCCGTAACAGCCTTCGTAGTATGCGGCAAAATTGAATACTGGTTCTCAACAACAGCGCTCTCCTGCGCCAATGACTCTAAATAAGGCGTGCTCCCCAGCCCCGGAACATAAACATCCGATGAATTCCAACGCAAGGACTCGAACATGATCAAAACCACGTTCCTCCGAACGGCCCCCTCCTTCGCCTTAACCTCCAGAGAAGCATCCAACTTCTCATCCTCACCAATCTCAACCATCTCTTTAGGCAGAAGAACCTCGTGAACGAAGTCCATTACTATGGCCATCGGAATATTCCTGCATGCTGCCATGGCAGGCCCCTGTGACGCCGGCACCAGGCCAAACAATATACTGCCCAGTATCGCCCCACCCGCAGCGAACCCTGACCACTTCAGCCCCATGGGACGCCATCCCTGCAGAGAGCGCCGCACTACCGGAATCAAAGGCAACGCTATAATCGCGGCCAACACCAACAACTGTCCAATGGATAGCACCAGCTTCAGCCCACCACCCTCACTGGACATTATTTTATTGGTATCCTCAAAATTCTTCAACCAATACTCAATTGTGCTCCAGGAGAAGTTACTGCCAGTCTTAATAAAATAAAAATTACTGGCGATGGTCATAACCGAGGCATAGGCAATAAATAGGTAGAATGGAATGGCTAAACCAACCTTTCTCCACCTCGGCAACAGAGAAAATGCCACACCAAAACCACCAGCCAGAAACAGCGATAATGCAAGATCTGGGCTCCACGCTTGTATTAATGTGACAAAATCAAAACCCTCTTCAATCGCCGACACCTGAATAACTTTTACCACCAGCGAAAGCAATGCCAAATACACCGCTGCGGGAACGGTAAACGCCAAGCCATACCAGGAAATTATCGACTTAGTTCGAATATCATTTGATGTCATCTGATAGCAACTCCACCTTGACTTCAACTACTCCTGGGGCTCCCCCCCCCCGGAATCGCCTGCTCAACCACATCTGCCGACCATTCGGCCGCTAGAAGGCCCCGCTGGACCAGATACAAGGCCCTCGCACCGGAGAGGCGCAAACGTAGCCCCGTTTGGCCCCCACCGCAACCATTTCCAAACTGCGAAACCGCCGCCAAACCACGGCCTGCGCCAAAGCACGGCCTGCGCCAAAGCACGCCGCCGTTGCGGTGTGAACAAGTTGGAGGTTCCAGCTATTTCCTGTTTGCTTTGAAGACAAGCTCTCGAACCGCCATTCGCTTCAAATTGGCGATAGAGCCCGCAGGGTCAAGGTCCTTTGGACAGGCCCTGGAACAGTTGAAGACCGTGTGGCACCGGAAGACACCGTGGTCGTCCCCCACTACATGGAGACGCTGTGCTGTGTTGCCATCCCGCGAATCCACTACAAACCTGTTTGCCTTCATCAACGCCGCCGGACCAATATATGCCCCGTCGCTGGCCGTCATAGGGCACGAAGCGTGACAACTGGCGCACAAAATGCAATCCACCATGGGGTCCAACTCATCACGCTGGCTGGGCGTCTGAGGTCGCTCCAACTCCGGCGGCCGCTCCGAAGGCACCAGGTAGGGAGATATGCGCTTGTAGTGCCGCCAGAATGGCTCCATGTCCACTACCAGGTCGCGGATAATCGCCAGATGCGCCAACGGCCTGATGGCTACCACACGCTCCAGAGCTATTGACGCCTGCGTCTCGCACGCCAGACGATACCGCCCCCCAATGTGCATGGCACACGAACCACATACGCCCGCCCGACACGAGGAACGGAAACAAAGCGAAGGGTCAACGGTCCCCTGAATGTGAAACAGAGCCTCGAGCACAGTCATCCCGGGCAGATACTCAATATCGTACCTCTGAAACCGGGGTTCCTTATCCACCTGAGGATCAAATCTGAACACATCAAAAGATACCTTATTCTTCATTTGACTCCCCACAATATCATCAACAATTCCCCAACTCCCAAACCCCCGAGCGACCCAACTACCCAACTACCCAACTACCATATAACCCTAATACTTCCGTTCCTTCGGCTCCCACAGCCCCAGATCCACGGATCGATAGGAGAGCTTAGGGTTCTCCTTGCCCTGATGACGGGAAATGGTGTGGTGCAGGAAGTCGGCATCAACCCTCGTGGGATAGTCCTCACGGAAGTGGGATCCCCGGCTCTCCTTTCTGGCATAGGCCCCGGCCACAATGGCCTCGGCAACATCCAGACTGCCCTTCACCTCCAACACCTGCAACAGAGCCTGGTTGAACACCCGACCCCCATATCCTACCTTGACCTTGCGGAACCGGGTCTGAAGACGCTTGACCTCACGCCACCCCTCCATCAGCGCCGACTCGGTTCGGAAAATCCCAACCTTCTCGTGCATCACCCGCCCCAACTCAACCTGAATCGTCGCTGCTTTCTCCTCGGATGTACCGTCCGTAAGCTCCTTGAGTTCGGCCTCTACCTCCCTCAAAGCCTCCTCCAAAGCAGAGGCCCCAGCCCGCTTCACACCAGACGTCAAGACATAGTCTGCGGCACTCTCCCCCGCCACCTTGCCAAATACCAGAGTCTCCAGAAGAGAATTCCCACCCAAACGGTTCGCACCGTGGACAGATACGCAAGCCCCCTCACCAGCAGCAAAGAACCCCTTCACCTCCGTGGCACCATCCACGTCCGTATCGATGCCACCCATGGTGTAGTGTTGGCCCGGCCTGACCGGGATCGGAGCCTCGATAGGATCAACTCCGGCGAAATTCATGGCCAGATCCCTGATCCCAGGTAACCGTTCCATGATCTTACGCGCCCCAAGGTGCCGAAGGTCCAGGTCAATGTACTCGTTCTTCACGCCACGGCCCTGGTTGATCTCACGCTGCATGTTCCTGGCAACGATGTCCCTGGGAGCAACCTCCATGGCCTTGGATGAGTCCCCATAGTTGGACAAGAAACGCTCCCCCGCAGCGTTGGTCAAGAATCCACCCTCACCACGACACCCCTCGGTTATCAGAATCCCCGTCCCCAACAACGTCGTGGGGTGGAATTGCACAAACTCCATATCCTTCAAAGGCACGCCCGCCCAATAGGGCACGGCCATCCCGTACCCCGAGTTGATGACGGCGTTGGTCGAAGGCAGGTAGACACGCCCAGCCCCGCCCGTGGCAAATATCACCGCCTCGGCCAGGAACGCCTCCAGCCGACCCGTGGCCAGGTGCATGGCGATTACCCCCCGGCACACACCATCTTCCACCACCAGGCGCATCACCATCCATTCATCATAGAACTTAAAATCCTCACGCTCCGACGCCTGTTCATATCTGACGGCCTGCTCGTACAGCGTGTGCAGAAGCATGTGCCCCGTCTTGTCCGCCGCATAGCAGGTCCGTGGGAAGCCGGCTCCGCCAAAAGGCCGCTGAGCAATCCGGCCCTCCACCGAACGGGAGAATGGACAACCCCAATGCTCCATCTCGTAGATGACCCCGGGCGCCATCTTCGCCAACTTCATCACCGCAGGCTGATCAGCCAGGTAATCGCTGCCCTTAACCGTATCAAAGGCGTGCAGATCAACACTGTCAAACGCCCCACGAGGGTTGTTCCCCAAAGCTGCATTGATGCCGCCCTGGGCAGCGACGGAGTGGGAACGGATGGGGTGAACCTTGCTCAACACCGCCACCCGCACATTCTTCTGATTCACCGCTATAGCCGCCCGAAGACCAGCCAGACCGGCACCAACAACCAGAACGTCTTGGACTATCATCGGCTATCTCCACATAAAGAAAAACGGGATGCTGCCTAAAACAACCACAGCAGATGCAGCAATGGCAACCCAGAAGAGCATACGTTGATAACGTGTCGCCCCAAACCAGTCCACCGCCACTATCCTTAAACCGTTAAACATATGAAACACCACCGCCGCCAGCAGAGCCCATTCCAAAACGTGGAACAGCGGCGAATTATACATGCTAAGAGAGTCTCGGAACTTTTGTTCACCACCCAAAGCGGAAGACAAACTGAATATATGAAGAATTAGATATGCGACAAGCCCAAGGCCCGTTAGTCGCTGCAGAAGAAATGACAGCATTCCCTCATGGGCATTTTTGGCTAACTCTCTGGTATAGCTCAACGATTCTCTGGCCATCTTACACCCCCGACTCAGTTGCCCATGGCAAGAAAGCGCCCCAGAAGGAGCAGTCCTACTACAGACCCGGCCAAACCCACAACCCAGAGCAGCCACGCCAGGCCACGCCTGAATGTAGGAGATGGAGAGTAATCTGACGCTATATTATACACCCCATTCATGGCGTGATACATCGCAGCAATCAGCAACATGCCATCAAACAATAGCCACAGCAGCGGTGAACTTCCAAACCGCTCAGCAGTACTGTCCGCCGCAAGTGATGTCTTGTCTTGATACAGCTTAGTGTAGTGAAGCACTATGAAATGCCCAACCAGACCAATCACCAGCAGGAGAGCTGTAAGGCGCTGCATGTACCAGCTCAACCCGGGTGCACGGCTCTTCTCAACCATTATGAGCCCCCTATTCAATTCAGAGCGCAAGCCTAGACTTAGCCCTCACAACAGGGCAAGGGTTTTGTTTCGCCATCCCCGTCAATGGCCGATGCGTGACTCCGAATCTCGACGCGACGGCCCTCCAAAATGCGCCCCGCTGCGGCCGGACCTGCCGCACGGCGACCCCCATTTTCAGCCCTCGGCACACCGTCGCTGCGGCTTGTATTGACCTCCAATACCGGCCCGGGTACATTCCAACCCGTCTGGAGCTGTCTGCCCACCCATGGGACCGGGCCTGCAAGCTCGTCGGGGAGGTTGCCGCCATGAGAAGGTTTGCCGAGCTTACTGGTCTGTTCGCCACCATGACCATAGTAGTGTCCGCCTGCGGTGGAGGCGCCACCACCAGCGGACGCCCCTCCATCGACTTCGACGGCGTTGACCATGGCAAGCAGGAGACAGGCAGCGGCGACATAGCTTCCGATGGAGAGCCGGAAGCTGACGCCGGAAATGACTCAACCAAAATCGATCTGGTGGAGCCGGCTGAGGTGGTCCCAGAGATCGTCGACATCGACCAGCCTGATGCCCCCGTCTCATGCGAACCCGGGGAGCGGCACTGCGATGGGCTTGAGATCGTCCGCTGCGACGCCGACGGAAAGGGATACTCTATCATTAAATCGTGCGAGGACGGCAACCCCTGCACCGACGACTACTGTGAGGATGGAAAATGCCTCTATGAGACCCCCGACGGCTCATGTTGCCACCCCGCTTGTGGAATGGGCCTGGTCTGCGTCCAGGGTGATTGCGTCTGCGTGAGAATGTGCTTTGGAAAGCAGTGCGGCGACGACGGTTGCGGTGGCACTTGCGGAGACTGCCCAAGCAATCACATTTGTACGAGCAGCGGCACCTGCTCCTGCATTCCACAGTGCGAAGGAAAGCAGTGCGGTGACGACCAGTGCGGTGGTGACTGCGGCCCCTGCCCCATCGGCAACGTGTGCGAGGCAGACCAGTGCATCTGTATCCCCAACTGCGAAGGCAAGATCTGCGGCAACGACGGCTGCGGCGGCACCTGCGGCGCCTGCGCTGCCCACGAAGAGTGCGTGGACAACGCGTGTAAGTTCACATGCCCCACCTGCCCCTCCATCCCCAACTGCAACAGAGCCCTAAATGAGACCAACTACCGAGCCTACTACTACTGCGTCGACTCCAAAAAGTGGTCCGATGCCCGAGACTACTGCGCCGGCAAAGCGGCCTTCCTGACCGACATTACCAGCGCCGAGGAGAACACCTTCGTAGCTGCACTCCTGCCCACAAGCTCCAGCGCATGGATAGGACTCTCCCAGGACTGGGGCAAATGGAAGTGGACCAACGGCTCTGAAGCCTCCTACACAGCATGGGGCCCGGGACAACCCGACGACGGTAGCATCTGGACTACAGAGGACTGTGTCGAGACCGCACAGTGGGCCCTCTGGAACGACCTTGAGTGTGGCGAAAAGCGCCCCTTCGTATGCGAGTTGATTCCGTAGCTTATGGCTTCAGCAGCAGCCCGATGAGTGCCTGAGAGAGACGTAGAAGAGCGTCCGGTGCGGCAGGTTCCACTTGTCAACGCGGACGCCGAAGCGGTCCACGAAAGCGTACTCCCTGGCGCTGCACAAGAAGTCAAGCCCACCAACCGATATTGTAGTGTCGTTTTCTGCCGGTTCATCCAGAACCAGGTCGAGTCTCGGGCCGCCTCACCCATAGCCAGCTATGACGATTCTGGCTTTGCTGCCTGGTTTCTCGCTCACCAGCCGCAGAAGGTCTGCGTGCGCATCTGCCGCAACGTCGATCCTGTTCTCGCCGTCGCTCAGTCTGTTCCGTTCCGTATCGGCCATATCGCTCCTCCTACCGTTACACCGCCTGCTTTGAGACCGGCAGGGCGGAAAGGGTTACAACAATCTCCCCGTTTTCGAGGCACATCGGCTGAGCCAGAAACAAACCAGCGCCGCTTGGGCCATCCAGGCGGCCGCTGCCCGCAGCATCAAACTGTGAAACGACGTGCCAATTAGCTTGCGTTGTTCGCTCCAATGAAGCAGCCTTGTCGGCAATGCGCCACCCACTTGGAACATGTTGTCTGGCTCGGGTGCCTTTGATGGAGGTCAAGATGAAATACGCTCTGATTGCTGCCTTGTTGCTTCTTGGTGCCGCCTGCGATGATGGGCCACCGCCATCTACCGATATTCCCCAGGCCCTGCCCACAAAGCCGAACTTCTTCATGAGGGTCTCCTTCGACCAGGACCCCTCCGTCTTCATGGGCCGGTTCGTCCCACCCGAGGCCACCGCCGCCGACATCGACGAAAGCGCTGCCATGCAGACACCTTGCAGCAAGTTCTTCACCATCAGGAAAGTCGCTGCCGGTGGCGTCGAGTTCGATGAGTACTTCACAGCAGGTGCCAGCGCTGCAGCCAGCATCGGCATCCCCCCTGTGGCCCTGGAAGCATCCGCCTCCCGCAGCAAGGTGGTCCGAATACGGTACGTTGCCACCGAGAAGTGGATCGCCCACCTGGACGACGTCGAGGGGTTCCAGCGATGCTGCGAAAAAGCAGCGGGCCAGTGCACTAACAGGTACATCGGAGAGTTCCTGGCCGGGACCGGAGAGATCTATGCCGGCTATTCCCAAGATGCCAATATCGGAGGGAGCCACAGCGGCATTACGGCTGAAATAAAGGACGGCGTGGCCTGGCGCAAGGCCGTCACGTTCAAGAACCCGGTCTTCTTCGCCTTCAAAACCACAGAGAACCGCATGGGCGAGTCTGGACAAGGCGACGGGAAGTGCCGTCACCAGTTCCGTGAATCCGTACCCAAGAGCGCCCACGGTGTCTACTTCGTCGGCGTCTCCGATTGGATGCCATCAGAGAGGACGGCTAGGGAGCAGGCGCTTCTCGACGCTCGCCAGCAGGTGATCAGATACCTCGGAGAGCAGATCGTCCAGGGAGGGCAGTCCGTGGAGATCACCCAGGGCGACGTTCAGGCCCTCCAAGTCAAAATGAAGGATGAGCGCTTCCTGCAGAGGGCCAGCGGCGGAGTTGCCAGGTTCGTCAAGGACGAGTGCTGGGACAACGAGAGCGCCAGCGTCCCAGGGTCCAACAAGTACATGGCCCGAGTGCTGGCCTTCTTCCCCAACGAAGAGATCGAAGCGGCCATCAAGGCAGTCGTCGAAACCAAGTGAGCAGGCCAATCTTGGCCAGCGTTCATCCCCTGCCCCGCTGCATCATGCCCATGGAATGACATGGGCGAGCTTCTGGAATGGTTGCTCCACCAGTCCGCCAATCGAAACGGCTCACATCGACCATCGCTCGCCACGTCACAATGACGGCCCGCTGAAATCAATCATGGCACGGCCGAATCAATCATTTTGACTCCCCGTCTCAAGTTGAGACAGTGTTTCATTCTGAGACGGGGCGTTTCTGGCCGTTTTTGGGCAGTACCAGCTCAGATCGCAGTCAGGTAGGCTCAAGGTGTCGCATATTGATACAGTGTCCAATTCTGCCCCCAGCGGTCCATCCCGCCATATCACCGCATTTGCGGGCTTTTCAGGGGTTGGCACGGTGGTTGCATATGGGACAGGCGTTTGGTTCATATCAAATAGCTTTTTCCTCGCTAGACCCCCCTTTGAACGCTTCAAATGGCCGCTGCAGCCGTTTGGAGTCCAGCCTAAAGAACAGCGAGGCAGCTTGGGCTCGTCGCAGATTTCGCTGTTCCAACGTTTTTTATCTACTGAGTTCTTCGGATTTTTAAATGTGGCGAGCCCTGAACGATTGAAGGGGGTTCCCGAAAGGGGGCCCCCTTCGTGCGTTAAGGGGCTTGAGTTCGGCCCATCCTCATCACAGGTCCTTCGGCATTCTCCTGCAAGGTCTTCGATGGTAAGCGCGTACCGGCACGACTTCGTGACGCACCGCGTCATGTTGCGTCCACCGAGATGCAGAATCCGCCGCCG
>Ga0302238_1002372_pt1 | contig 13351 bp, 6 predicted proteins | sample AAG_UR_Asn_MG_FD_193527 | JGI IMG/M metagenome (GOLD analysis project Ga0302238, IMG submission 193527) | Enriched activated sludge microbial communities from anaerobic digester in WTTP, New Holstein, Wisconsin, United States - AAG_UR_Asn | ecosystem: Engineered > Bioreactor > Anaerobic >...
AGCTTCCAACCAGGGGATATTAAATAAAAAAATTGCTACCGGAATACTTCCCCGCAGCTCTATAATTGGAATCATTGAAATTATCATCACTATTAATTCAGGTGCAACACCTTTTTCTTTCAACCAGGCAACTGTTTTGTCAGCTGTTGTGTTACAAAAAAGCGGCTGTGATAGAATTACTATCAACAGCGTTAGCAGAATCTTTTTTAACAAGTTATTCAACTTTGCTCCCTCAATCGCTTTATAATAAATCCATTTGTAGAACAGCTGTATTTTGTCAATAATTTGTGTATCCGGATGGTTGACATCCCTGTCAACCCTAAATTCCGGAAGGTTGACATCCCTGTCAACCAAAACCCCGGAAGGTTGACATCCCTGTCAACCAAATAAACGACGGTGACATCATTCTTCCGCTATGATAGTCAGGAGTCATTTACGCCTTCACAAATTTATTCTTTTGCGATAACTTTTACGGCGTATATGACTCATGACGGTTCGGAGGGAAAATAATCTACCCGAAAATGCAGTTTTTGAGAAATAGCTATTATGAGTCCTCAATGCCAAAATAATTAGTGTAGAGTGTAAAAGTTGTTTCGGCAGTGACGACTCCTGACTTTCCCGGAAGGTTGACATCCCTGTCAACCAATTCAGCAACCTATTATCCATAAACCTAAATAATATTAATTTTCTCCTTGACAAATTCTGAAGATTGTTTATATTGTCTTTAAGAATATTGAAGGAGATGGAAATGAATTTAATAAACTGTCCAATCTGCAAAGGGGAGTTGAAAATAAGGGAATTGCATTGCCCCCGTTGTGAGATTAGTTTTCAAGGTAATTTTGAAAATAACTGGTTAGCAGAGTTAAATGCCAGCCAATTGGAGTTTGTCCGTTTGTTTTTAATAGTTCAGGGAAACCTGAAGGAGCTGCAAAATCAATTGGGAATATCATATCCCACAGTAAAAAATCGCTTAGGGGAAATTATCGGAATAATCACCAAAAAAGAACCTGTAACCGATACAGTGATTGATATTCTTTCCGATTTAAATGAGGGCTTTGTAGATGTAGAAGAAGCAATTTCTATGATTGAACAAAGGAGGAAAAAATGAACAAATTCAATCTGGAGAAAAGATGGGTATTTGAACCCTTGAACAAAGTAGTGATTGAGAATCACTTGGCTAAATTATTCTTACAGGCAGGTGCCGAACAAGAAGTTTGTCTGAAAGGAACTATCAATTTTAACCGTTCTCAGGATGATTTCCAGGCAGATGATTATATTCAATCTGATTATCGGGAAGGGGTTTTAAAGATTAGTTTACCGGAATTTGAATCTGATGAATTTAGAGAAGCTGTTTTTAATGTAACCATTCCTGAAGGTGTTTACCTGCATATTATAACAGATAACTATCCTGTAAACCTTGATAACCTGAAAAACAAACTTAAAGTTCTAAATGAAAATGGACCCGTTTATCTGCAGAACTGTAAAGGTGATATGCACCTGGAAAGTGAAAACGGCTTAATTCGCCTGTCTAATTGTGAAGGAGACATTTTTGCCAAGTTGGAAAACGGTCCCTTTTCCGCTTCCCAAATCAGTGGCAAGACATTGCATCTGGAAAATGAAAACGGTCCTGTAAAAGTGCGGGTAAGTTCATTTCCCGAAGTAGAAATAACTTCCGAAAACGGACCTGTTTACTTTGAAACCGTCCCTCTGGAAAATGGCAATTTTCAGTTAAAATCCGTAAATGGTTCTATAAATCTGATTCTTCCCGATGATTTTGATTTTGCTTTGCAAGCCATTACTCAATGGGGTAGAATTAAGACCTCTATAGATTTACCGGTTACGGTTGAGGATAATATATACTCTATCCAGAACGGTGAAGGAAAAGTTAAAATTAAGGCAATTACAGATAACGGCACAATTAAAATTAATGCTGAATCACGGCTAAATCTGGACTTTGTGAAAAATAAGATGGATCAAATTAGAATTGCTTTACAAAAAGTGAACTCCGAAGAAGAAAAGCAGAAAGTGGTGGAAATGGTTAATAAAGTAGTTGCTTATATAAATAACATTGCCGGTTCTATTAAAGAGGAAAATATAAAGGAAAAACTTACCTCCGCTACCGCTAAACTGAAGGAATTGATAGAGAACTTTGATTTCCGCGCCACTAATGACAAAGTGCTCAAGAATTTGGAAGATATCGGTTCTCAAATTCAGGATGCCCTTAAAGAAGGAATTAAAAATCTGAAAGAAAATATGTATGACTTCAAAAAACATCATTTTCATACCGAATCGGTAACTGCCTATATTAAAAAAATTCTGGATTCACCTCAAATTAAACCTTATCTGGGAGGAGAACACAAGAAAAAAGAAAAGGAAAGCTCTATAGACCATAGCCGAATGAAAATTCTGGAAATGCTGGAAGCGGGAAAAATTACCGCCGAAGAAGCAGAACGGCTGTTAAAAGCTATTGGGAAAGAGTAAAAAGGTTGAGAGGTCGAGAGGTCGGGAGGTCGAGAGGTCGAGAGGTCGGGAGGTCAAGAGGTCAAGAGGTCGAGAGGTCAAGAGGTCAAGAGGTCGAGAGGTCAAGAGGAATGCCGGCTGTGACTTAAAACCGGTTTTCTTTGGCTGATTTGACCTTTTATAGAAAGCAGTATATTTTTTACCTGCCTTCGTTCTACACAGTCAGCTCAAAGACCGGTTTTGAGTTACAGCAGAAAAAGCACCACCCCAGTAATTAAACCCCGGTTTTATTTGGCTGATTTGACCTTTTATAGTAAGCAGTATATTTTTTACCTGCCTTCGCTTTACACAGTCAGCCCAAAGACCGGTTTTGAGTTACAGCAGAAAAAGCACCACCCCAGTAATTAAATCCCGGTTTTCTTTGGCTGATTTGACTTTTTATAGAAAGCAGTATATTTTTTACCTGCCTTCGCTTTACATTGTCAGCCCAAAGACCGGTTTTGAGTTACAGCAGAAAATTCGCGTTACACAGTCAGTTCAAAGACCGGTTTTTAGTTACAGCAGGAAAAGCATCGCTCCAGTGACAAAATCCCGGTTTTATTTGGCTGATTTGACTTTTTATAGAAAGCAGTATATTTTTTACCTGCCTTCGCTTTACACAGTCAACCCAAAGACCGGTTTTGAGTTACAGCAGAAAATTCGCTTTACACAGTCAGCCCAAAGACCGGTTTTGAGTTACAGCAGAAAAAGCACCACTCCAGTAACTAAACCTCGGTTTTCTTTGGCTGATTTGACCTTTTATAGAAAGCAGTATATTTTTTACCTGCCTTCGCTTTACATTGTCAGCCCAAAGACCGGTTTTGAGTTACAGAAACTTATTGGCATTATTTCTTGTGTTTTTACAGACCATTAAGCGCAGCAAAATATGCTTGTATTGCAATAATATGTTCCTTATGAAATTTTAATATAACCTCTTCTCCACACAAATTAAACTTGATTTCTTGTTTACCATCACAACTTAATTGACTGAATTGTTCATTAATATCTGCTGCACTGATCGGTCCATATATCATTTGGGCAAAGTGATTAGCACATAGGCAAAGAGCATTTCCTGTATTATCAGAACTAATATCTATACTACGTTCAATTATATAATGAATAATAAAAAACGGCTTGCCATTACTCTGGATAAAATTGTTGTCGCATCCACAAATTTGACATTTGCCTGCATACCAATCTTGCAACGACTTTTTTGTAAGTTCATTGGTTGGTTCAGTTAACTTTTGTGGAATTAATCTCTTCCTATCTGGAAAATTGTTCTTAAGCTTAAGATTATATAAATTGCTTTCATATTCTTTTTCAAATCTTCTTTCTGGATCGTAAACTTTATCTCGTTTTGAGTAATTGGCATATTCATCCATAGGTTTATCTATGCTATTAAAAGTTTTGAAAATATATTCTGTTAACTTAACACTATTCTTTTTGTTAATATTCTCTTTGTCTGCTTCTTCTATTGCTGTCGTAGTATAATTCTTAGCAGAGTTTAGTTCCTTATTATTATATTCTGATATTGTTGCTTCTTGTTTAGATTCTGTTGTTGATATATCATTAATGCTATCTTGCCCTTTATAAGTATCAATTTTAGAAACTGCTTGGTTTTGCCCTATTTGCTGTGAAGGAATCTTATCAATAGCATTATCAGTTTCTTTTGAAATTGTTTCCAATGTATTGCATTTTTCTTCAGAATAAGCAATTTCAGAAACACTTATTTGTCTACCAGAATAGAAGAAATCTTCTATTTTTGGCGAGATGGATTTGTTATCTTCTTCCAGCATATACTTCAGGTCTTGTTCAGAATAACAAAGTTTAGCTTCTATAAAAGTTTTAATCTCATCATAATTAGTTCCAGTACTTAATTCTCTAGCAAGGGAATCAGCAATATGTCTTTTACTTACCTCTGAAGTTAGAAGCAATCTATTTTTCCCTACATCCCAAAAACATTCACTTGGGCAATCTTTATAGATCGAACCGATACTATATCTTAGCATAATTTCATTAGCATTAAGTTCCATAGTGTTAAAGAGGCATTCTATGGTTCCGTTTTTCTCCAGCTCCAGGTATTTTTTTTCATCCTTTTCTTTCAGCCAATTAGCAATTATTTTTTTTGTAGCAACGGTCAAATATTCTGGTTCTGAACTTTCTGATAAGTTAGTAGTGTTAATAATATTGATAGCTACGGATTCTTTGATTAGCTTAACCTCAAGGAAACTGAACAATTCCGAAAAGTCATTATAGTTTTTTGTTTCAGGTATCCAGGTAAAATCCAGTGTATCTTTAAATATCATTTTCAGTTTGCCGTCATTTGGGATAAACACTTTATTAGGGGGAACAAATCTTTTATTTTCAGTATAAATTTGAGCTTTTTGCTTAAACTCCGATAACCATAATGGTTTGTCTTGATTATTATCATTTCTCTTAAAAAAGTTATTCAGGTTTATCATTATCTGGAGCATTGTTTTTTTTATTTCGTTCTCCTGGATGTCTGTAGATTCCTGATTCTTAAGCCAAAGTGTAGCATAATGCGTATCATCAACATCTTCTTTTACCCTAAGGTATTTTATAAAAAAGTCCTTTAATTTTGGATAGAGTTTTCCAATATAATGGAATCTATCGCTAAAAAGATCTCTCCTATCCTGCCAGATACATTCATTTGGATATGCCCATAATGTTTCATCACTATTTACCAGAATACTCTTTTTTTCTATCAATGATTTTGTCTGCTTTTCTATGTCATCTTGTCTGCTATTTTGTAATCTATAATATAATAAAGAGTATAACTTTTCTATTAATTCCTGTTTATCCTCATTTTGATCCGAATAATATAGAAGCAGAGTGATTAATTTATCAGTAGTTATACTTGTGTTTATTTTTAATAAATCCAGAACATCTTTATGTAAATCATCTTTAGTATATGGCACCAAATCTCCAAGTATTTCTTCAATCTCATCATTTTTAACGAATGTCTCTCTGGGGATGTTATATCCTTTTGTTGTGGATAACCAAGGTGATTTTTTAAGATAAATTAAGAGATCTGAATCAAAATAATCATTCTTTGTAACATAATAAAAATAGTATACTATAGAAGATAGATAAGATGATAAACGAGTATAATTATGATATGAAATTCTTGATAAACCTTTAAGCCAATTAATTAGTGAATTACATAGTAATACATTAGGTTCTTCTTTAATAGAAGAAGGACACACTTTTCTCTCTATATATATATCATAAATAGATCTTTCAGATGAATATAAAGCGGCTGATTTTATAGCATTAATTTCATATTGATTAGATATAGATTTATTCATAGTATAATTAACATACGCGGATATTGTTTCTACTCGTAATAAGGGATACTTAGTGGCACCTATTGCATCAAGGAATCTTTCCAGACCGTTTTGAAGCTTGAGATAGGTATCAGATAAAATTATAAGATGTTGTCTATCTTCTTCGGTTACAAATATATTCTGCCATCCTGTTTCATAGTCATATCCTATTGGAGAGACCAATTGTTTATTTTTCTGATTTTTAATCTCCTGCAGGATTATCCTTTCGCTGTTAATAAGTAAAATCGGCAAATTTTCAAGTGTTGTATCTTTGTGTTTATTTTCAATTATAAACTTTGTCACTGATACAATATATTCATCTGATAATGTGTTAAAATCCTTGTTAAACCAATTTAAAACATCTACGGCATAATTTGTGATACTATATGGATAAACGCACAGAAAATCTGTCATCCATTTCTGTAACTCATCTTTTTCTTTAATTAATTCCAGTAAGTCATCACAAATAAATGCAATTGGTTGTCTAATATATTCGGAACATTCTGCAAGAATTTCAAGGTCTTCTGAACTGCATTCAAAATAAATGGGCTGTTCTTTATCACAAGAATACCTATGTCCATTATTAGTTTTTATCGGTACTATTGGGCATTCTCTAAGTATTTCTTTTTCAAATTTTTCTTCTTTCAAGTATGCATAACTTTCAAGGATCCATTCAAAATTATGCTTTCCTATCCATTTTTTATCTTTAAAACACGCAATTTTTACATCTCTATCAAGTGACTTTATTCCTAATTTATCCCATACTTTAGATAATGATTGCTCTTGTATTTCTTGCCTAATCAATCTATTATTAATAAGAGCTTCGGGGTATATTTTTCTATCTAATAAGTTACGAAACTTAAATGATTTATGTGCATCTTTTGGTTGAACTAATTTATTATCCGGTTCTGTAGCGATTATATATTTATCTTTTAGCTTTGATAATATACAATCTATCATTGGGCTTAAAAATTTATTATCAGTATGCAGTGGGATATAATTTAGAACACGATATATATAAGCAGGATTTTTTACCATATCGTCTAAAGCTGATATAAACAAATCAACGATTTGATCTCGTAACCAGAAATTCCATTCTTTTTCTTCATAAACATCCGTTCTGGAGCTTGTTAATAAAAAATCGGCATTAATAATAAAAGGAAGTCCTGTATTATCCCAAACAGGTAAATAAGCATATAGAGCGCATTGGTTAATTCTTTTATTTACAGGAAAAGCAAGGGAGATAGTAGAGTCATTGATACCTTTTCTTTCTGTTTCTTCCAAATCACTTGGTATCTTATATGTTTTGCTGTAAAGTAAATATGAATCTGATTCATCAATTTCTTTCTCTCCATCCAATCCTTTCCTGATTAGAGTAACTAAATTGTCTTTATTAGTTACTTTAGTTATTTCTATATTGTATTCATCTTCAATGGTTAAATTCAAGGTTGTTAATTTGTTTAAAAACAAGATTGTCTCAGGCGTAAACTCTCTCATCATATTACTTATAGATTTAAAGTCCATTTTATCAGCTTTATCTAAAGGCAGAATAATATTGGTTTGGGAAGTATCCACAATTTTGGGAATTTCTTCAACCCATTCTGGAATAATATATCCTAAATCAAGATGTTTTATTTTCTCAGGAAATCTAACATAATATCCCTTGGAGAAGATATATGGGGATGTAGTTATCACAAAAACCGACTTAAAACCAATTCCCTTTTCTCCGATATATCCACTAATTTTGGTTTTTGTTGTCTTACCTAAAGCACATAGTGCGTCCATATTTTCTTCAGTAAATCCTTTTTCATTATTCTGTATCAATATGGCACCATCAGATTGGCAAGTTCCGGTTGGATCTTTTTTGAGCAGTTTTATTTTCAATCGTGGTTCTTTAGAATATTCATTATCTTCTGCATTTTGGATTAATTCCAGGAGGAAATGGGTCTTTTTACTATATAGACCTTCGGATAATTTTTTTAATGCCTCTTGCAAACATTCTTTAGTTCTATCGGGTTTTGAAGTGTCTTTATCTTTCAATCCAAACTCACTTCTGATATTTTGAATATGAGAGTATTGCATATTCATATCTTATTCTCCTGTGATTTTAATAATTCCATACATTATTACATTAGCGATAATATCTGCTTTTTCCACAGCTATCTCTAAATCTTGCATCCTTCTTGCAAAATCAGCTTCAGCATTTCTCAGGGAAGCAAGATGCATTCTTTTAATTTTATCATCAGTTACTTTTACTATTTGTTCATTGATAAATTCAATTCTGGCTTTATGTGTGGTGCGCAAACTTTCTTTAAGAAATTCCACTTGTTCTGAGATATGCATTTTATGCTCTTCTTTTTCTTTTAGCCATAATTGATAATGTATTTTATCCAAATAATCCCAATGCTCTGCCATAATATTATTATAGGATTTGTTTGTTGTTTCAAATGATTTTTCCAGTAATTGAGTAATATTTTTGCCTACAATTTCTGAAGAGCATACAGTTTGCAATTTCAGATCCGTTTTTAGCCCGTACATTTGCCATCTGTATAGTGCAAAATCGTAACTTCCAGGTTCAAATTGTGAATCTGCAACTTCTATTAAAGTATATGCATTGTTATTAGAATTGAAGAATTCGGCTGCCTGTTTAATTAAAGGATGGGTAGGGTTTAAAAGAACTATTTTAGGATTATTTATTTCTGCTGAAGGGTTAAAAGTTACTTGAAGATTTGGGTCTCCTCCCTTAAGATATAATTCCCATTGGTGAGAAACTTCATTTTGTGATATTTTCAATGCCTGAAAATCAGATAATAAGCTTGATCTGGCTTCCTGTGATAAGCGTAAATTCTTTATATCTTTTTCTCCGAGGAAATAATCAATTTCTTTTTTCAATTTTTTCTTTAGATAGATGGAAATCATCTGTTCCAGCATTTTTGGAGTAAGCCAATAACTGCTTGCCTTTTCTATATCACTATCATTTTGTTTATTAGGTAAATCAATTCCAAATAGCTCAAATTGTTGTTTTTCCAGTTTCTCCTCTTCTTGAATTTTTCTTATTTCATTATCTGCCAATTGTTGTAATTGTAAATTTCTCTCTTCTGGAGTTAGCATTAGGTTTTCACCAATACTTTTTAATTCAGTAGTAATTTCCCCTAATATTTCTTCAGAATCTCCAATGGAATTTTCAAAAATTCCTATTCTGTATAAACAACGAGTATAGATATCTGCATCTATAGTTCCTTCGGTTATTAAATTATAGATGAAAATCTTAGGGCTTTTTTGTCCGCGTCTGTCAATACGTCCTATTCTCTGTTCAATTCGCATTGGATTCCAGGGAAGATCATAATTGACAATCGTATCACAAAATTGATAATCTAAACCTTCGCAACCAACTTCAGAAAATAACATTATATCAATTGCTTCTGGATTATCTCTATCTAATTCAAATCGGTTCCTGAAAATTATTCTATCCTCATCAGAAGTATCTCCATAAATCATAGCTACTCTGATATTATCTTTAAGGAATTGATTATATAAATAATTAAGGGTATGTTTGAAGCTACTAAAGACCATAATCTTGTTATTGTCAAGTTTTTGTTTATCCCGTATTATGTCTTTTAATTTATTTAGCTTTGGATCATCTTCCGATAATGTTTTGCAGAGTCCAATCATCATATTTATTTGTTCTTTTATATTCGTAATAAACGAATAATCTAAAATTTCATTACCTATTTCATCCCATTCTATTTCATTTAAATGCCTATTTAATATATCCTCAAGAAAGGGTACTAATCCTAAAATACAGCTTGCAGCTTGACGACGAATTGTTGCCATCATAAAATTTAATGGAATAGAATTACGGAAAATGCTTAATATTTGTCTTTGAATATCTAAAAGCTGATTATGTATGAAAGTTTGTTCAGGAGTAAACTCAACCATAAATGTTTCGGGTGTGCGTATTGTTATTGCTTCAATATCTCTTCTTCTGGTCCTATTAATTATGGAATTAAAAGTATGAAGATTTTCAATTTCGGTTATCATTTGCACTCTTCTTTCCGGTTCAATATTCTCTTTGTTTAAATCATTCAGGATGTGAAGAACAACTGGATTTGAACTTAACATTGTTCTACCCCAAGAAGTATTTTTAGCATCCATAAGAGCTTTAGAAGCAATATCTTGCCATCCGGTTTGAGCAAAACGAACAGCTTTTGCTGCAATATTTATATGAGCATTGGGCTCAGACATATGGATAAAGTTTTGTTCATTGATAATCAAATCTGGTCTAAGAGAATTGAGTAAGACATATAAATCCCGATTACCCAGCTGAATAGGAGTAGCAGTTAAGAATAAAACCGTCTCAGAATGCTCACAAAAGAACTTTACAACTCTGTAGTTAGCCGTTTGTTCATTTCTAATATGATGTGCTTCATCTACAATACATATATCAAAATGAGGTGGAGGATCTAAATCTAACAAGCCGGGATGCTTGTGATTATTCTTTTTGTATCCATACAGTAAATCATCATCCAATAGAGAATAGGGTATTATTGTTTTATTGTGTTTTTCTATCCAGAAACCATCTTTTTGATATTCTTCCAAACAATATCTTAATTCAGGACCATCCATTTGAGTAAATCTTTCATCAAAGCGCCTCATTTCTATCAGCCATTTTTTCTCTATTATTAATGGCTTTGGACAGATAATTAGAATTGAATTAACATTCTGTCTTGCTTGCAATTCCTTTATTATCAAACCTGCCTCAATTGTTTTTCCTACACCAACACTATCTGCAATCAACAATCTTGGTCTATCGGATCTTATGAATTTAAGAACAGGTCGGAATTGGTAAGGAATAAATTCTATTCTGGCAGTGTTTAATGAATAAAGAGTATTTACATTAGGTTGGCGAATTTGCAAAGCGGTTATATTTGCATTAAACTCAGCAAGTGATAATAATTCAAGTTCACTATTACTTTGAATAAGCTCAAGTTGAGATTCATAGAAAGTTTCTTTTCTGTTATTTCTATAAACTATCATTCGGGTTTCCGGCTCACCGGGAATGATTGAAACGATCACTCCCTGAATTTCAGGATTGGTTTTTAGCTGAACTTCTTTGCCAATGACAAACTCTAATTTTTCCTCAATAGGGTTATCAGCTTTAGATTTATTCTGAAGTGATAAATCAGTAATAAGTGCTTTTTTCGAATGTTTAACATTATTAATCAACTCTTCATTCGCATCTATCATTATTAAAAAACGCTGTATAGTATCCAAATCTCTGTATTGATCATCTTTATTGATACCTTTGCTATCAATATGTGCCCAGCGATTACGAATTGTTTGCATTTCTTTTAAATAATGTCTTTGCTCTGTTCTTAAGTTATTATGTGATGATATTTCATACCAGGCATTATCAAATATTCGCAGTAGTGCGGCTAAATCCAAATTATCCAAACTATTACCTGTCTTATTTAGTTTTTCTTTTTGATAAGAATTTAATGTAGGTAATATATATTGTTTCAACCATTCATCTGATAATTCCGTCAGGTTCTTAATTAGATATTTTACTAATTCCCCGGTTATACCTACAAACAAACTTGTCATTTTTTCTCCCCTAAGAGATTTTCTCCTTTTTGCAATAGCAAATTTATTTTCCCAAAGGTAAATGCTATTATCTGAGATATTATATGCTTAATGAAGATTCTCTCGTTATTTCTCTGAAAACTGGAATTTTTATACTGCTTTATGAAAATCCAATCTTCAGAAAAAAAATGCCATATTATCTGAAAAAGATAGGGATATGGGATAGTAGCATCCTCAAATACACCGTCAGTTAATAACATTTCTATTGCTCCTGGCATTATATATATAGTTCCGTTTTTATAATTAAGCTATGTCTTTATGAAAATAAATTCGCATTTTTGTCAATATTTATTTCCAATTTAGTTACATATCGCTTTAGTAATGTATAACGATTTTAGGTATTTGAATATAAATTTAAAAGGGATAAAGTTTATTTCATAATTTCCTAATGGGTTGCCGAATTCGGGCTCAAGCAAATTCTGTTAGAAAATTATGGGTTTTAAACACCTTCGTTTTCTTTGGTAAAATGGAATTTACCACCTCATTTTTCTGCATCTGGTTTGTTTGTGTTAATAAAATTCAATGAGTATAACTATATTGTTTGCACAGGGTTGTAAAACTGAAAAACCAGGGAGTTGTATCATTTTTTTATTGGTAAATCATTAATGGCAGAAAATATTCAATAGAAATAGCAAGAAAAAACCGACGGGTCCTATTAAGGTTAAGCGATATAGTTAATTATAACATATTATTTTCTTTGATAAATAGCTGCCTCATAACTGATTTTGAGCTTTTGGATTACCCTTATTAGAAATCCTCTTAATCCTAAAATCCTTAAATCCTTGTTTCTAAAATAAAATCTGCGTAATCTATGAGAGATATTTCAAGTTCACAGGGAAAGCGGAGGAACGGCATCTTCCGATTACACGGTTACTCTTCACATTAAACCATAATTATTAACTATGATGTGTAAATATCTTTACCCTTTCTTCAAATAGTATATTAGGCATTCAACTAACCTTAATCAAGCGTTAACAATTAAGGAGTGATTAAGGGATGATAAAGAAATGATTGACAGTTTGGAGTAAGGAAATAATCTGGCACAAAAATATATGGAGGTTATAATGAAAGTAAAAGTAAAAGAAGGAATAAAGGGATTTTCCGGCAAACTGGATGGTGCGATATACTATTATCATCCTCGCTTGAAAAGAACTTTAATGCGACGCGCTCCCCAAATGCCGATCCAGGAAAAAAACCTGGAATATGCTGCCATAGCTAAACAAATTAAAGCCATTAACCCCTCGGAAGGGTATCGCAGCGATTTTAAAAATTATCTAAATTTGTTGCGAGATAGGGATGATAGCGTGCGGGTGCCTTCCTGGTATTCCCTTTTTGTAAAAATGCTATGGGCAATGCAAGCTAAATATCCGGAACAGGTGAACCTGAAAACTATCACCAAAGCTCAAATATTGGAACAACAGTTACCCTGCCTTTCTGTTAAAACAGCTGTGGAAGACGGCTTATTAACGAAAGTTCCCGGTTATCAATATCTGGATAAAGAGATTTGATACTATTCTCAGATAGAATAAATACTTTAATAGAAGGTTGAGAAGGTTTAGAGTGTTGAGAGGGTTTTTGGCAGAGGGCTGAGAGCTGAGAGCGGAGAGAAAAAAAGAATAGGTCCGGGATGAACAGGATTAAAGGGATTTTAGGGATTTATAAACTTGAATGTGTTTCTATAAATGATATAAGCATCCAGGTTTTCCTTTCACCTTTCACCGTTCACCATTCATTCTCAATTCTCAATTCTCCATTCTTAATTCTCAATTTAATCTCTTTCTCTCTTTGTGCAAATATCCTTTTTTCCTTTTATGTCCTTTCAATATGGAATGTATATAACATCTTGTTACTTAATACAAAAT
>Ga0302238_1002380_pt1 | contig 13331 bp, 12 predicted proteins | sample AAG_UR_Asn_MG_FD_193527 | JGI IMG/M metagenome (GOLD analysis project Ga0302238, IMG submission 193527) | Enriched activated sludge microbial communities from anaerobic digester in WTTP, New Holstein, Wisconsin, United States - AAG_UR_Asn | ecosystem: Engineered > Bioreactor > Anaerobic >...
CGGCGCCGCGCCCTGGGTGGGTATGTATTTGACTTTGGCGGGGTTTATGCCTGCGTCGATGAGCATGCGGATCCGGGGAAGGTCCCAGGCGGAGGCGATGGTGCTGCCGGAGAACTTGAAGGTCCCGTCGGGTTTGGCCTTGATGTCGTCGATGAGGTCCTTCATGTTCTTGTAGGGAGAGTTGGCGGACACGATGACCGCCGGGGCGTCTTCGTTGAACTGCAGAAGGGGAATGTAGTTCTCCGGGGTGAGGTCGGCGTACCCGAGGTTCTTGAGGGTGTTGATTTCGAAGGTGAGGTTCATGATGGTGTACCCGTCGGGGGCGGCGTTGGCCCCTTCCAGATGACCCACCGCGCCGGATCCGCCGGTCTTGTTCACCACGTTGACGGGCTGGCCCACCTCCTTCGCCAGGGCGTCGGCGAAGTAGCGGGCGATTCTGTCGGTCCCGCCCCCCGCGGCCCAGGGGCAGACGATGCTGATGGGTTTGGTGGGATACTTCGCTTCCTTCGCCCCGCCGGCGAAAAGCGTCCCCATCGCGAGGCTCATGACGAGCAGCACAAGAAGGCCTTTTTTCATGATTCTCTCCTTGTATGATTGCCCATGCGGGCGGTTATGCCACTGTATACCGGCATGTCCGGTCTGTCAAATAAAAAAAAATATTTTTTATTTCTTGCCCATTTTCCGGGATGGTGCTATTCTGGGGTGGCCAGATACATTCAATCATTCCGGAGGTCGTCATGGAGTTCACGGGAATCATTCCGCCGGTCATCACCGGCTTCGACGGGCAGGGACGCTTCGATCCGGGCCGTCAGCGGGACATCATGGGTTTTCTGAACCCCCATGTGCACGGGTTCTACCCCTGCGGGACCTACGGCTCGGGCCCGCTGATGGGGACGGAGGACCGGAAAAGGGTCGCGGAGGCGGTGATCCGGGACAAGGGAAAGGCCTATGTGATCGTCCATGTGGGGGCGGCCTCCACCGCGGAGACCCTCGATCTGGCGCGGCACGCCGAATCCGCCGGGGCGGACGCGGTGGGCGCCATTCCCCCCTACTATTTCAAGTATCCCCAGAGCGAACTCCTGGAGCATTACCGGGCCCTGATCAGGGCGGTGAAGATCCCGGTTTTTCTGTACAACAACCCGGACCTGTCGGGGAATCCCATTTCCCCGGAAATGCTGAAGACCCTGGCGGAGGAGGGGCTGGCGGGGGTCAAGGACTCGGCCTTCGATCTGGTCAATTTCTACCTCTACCTCATCAAGGTCAAAAAACCCGGGTTTCAGTTCATCGTGGGGACGGAGGCCATCGCCCAGGGCGCCCTGGACGCCGGGGCCTGCGGAGTCATCGCGGGCCTGGCCAATGTCTTTCCGGAAATGCTGACGGATTTCTACGAAACCTGGAAAAAAGGGGACGCGAAGGCCACGGCGGAAAAACAGCTCCGGATCGTCCAGGCCCGGGCGGTGATGAAGTACGGCCCCACCCTCACCATGACCTACGCGGTGCTCAGGATGCGGGGAATCGATCCGGGCTTTCCCAAAGCGCCGCACCGGGAGATTTCCCGGGAGCTGTACGACCGGGCCCGGGGGGAGCTGCGGGAGATGGGCCTGGTGTAGGAGGGTGGACATCACGACCGTCCCGGAGAGCGGATCGAAAAAAACCCAGATACCCCTGCTGCGTCTGCTGGCGGACAGGATGGAGGGCATGCCTCCGGTGCAGAAGAGGATCGGCCGCTATCTTCTGGAAAACCCCCAGGCGGTGGTCCGCATGTCCATCTCCCATCTGGCGGAGAAGACCGGAGCCAAAAGCGAAGCGTCCATCGTCAAGTTCTACCGCTCTCTGGGCTTTTCCGGTTATCATGACTTCAAGGTGACCCTGGCGGGGGAAATCGCCGGCCGGGCCATCAGCGGGGTGGACGAGAACTCGGAGATAACCCTGGACGACGACATCGGGTCACTGAAAAAGAAGATCTTCCAGTCCGGCCTCCGGGTTCTGCAGAAGAACATGGAGGTTCTGGACGACGGCCTGATCCGCCGGACGGTGGACCTCCTGCTGGCGGCGAAACGGATCATCCTCCTGGGTTATGGGACCTCCGTGGTGGTGGCCTACGACGGATTCATCAAATTTTCCCGACTGGGGCTCCACTGCCTGTACACCACCGATTCCCATGTCAACGCCCTGGTGCTGTCGGAACTGCGGGAGGGGGACCTTCTTTTCTGCGTCAGTTCCTCCGGGGAGTCGAAAGACGTGGTGATCCCCGTGGCGGGCTGCAAGCCCCGGGCGGTGGTGGTGGCCATGACCGGCTCGGCGGATTCCCCCCTGGGGAAGCTCGCCGATGTCTGCCTGGTGGTGGATTCCCGGGAGACCAACTACCGCACCGATGCCATGGTGTCCCGGATCGCCGAGATAGCCCTGATGGACACCATTTTTTCCGGTCTGGTGGTGAGCATGGGACCGGAGGCCCTGGACCGGCTGGCCTCGTCCCGGCAGGGACTTTCCTACCTCAAATTTTAAGGAGCCGATTACCCATGGACAATCGAAAAAAACTCTACGGCGTCGTTCCGCCGATGATTACTCCCTTCACCGAGGGAGGGGAGCTGGACATCCCCGGGCTGGAGGCCCTGGTGGACTACCTCGCGTCGGAGGTGGACGGCCTCTTCATCTGCGGCTCCTATGGTTCGGGACCCCTGATGTCGGTGGAGGAGAGGAAGATCGTGGCCGAGACCACGCTGCGCCGGGCCGCCGGGAAGATCCCCGTGGTGGTCCACACCGGCGCCGCCAGTTCCCGGGACGCAGCGGAACTCAGCGCCCATGCCGCTTCCCGGGGGGCGGCGGCGGTTTCCGCGGTGGGTCCCTACTACTACCATCATAACGCCGACGGGGTCCTGGCCTTCTATCGGGCCATGCTGGCGGCGGTTCCCCGGGGCTTCCCCGTCTACGTCTACCACAATCCCAGGTTTTCGGGATACGAGATCGATCTGGGCGCCATGAAGAAGCTCGCGGACGAAGGGGCCCGGGGGGTCAAGGACGCCACCTTCGACATCATGAAGTTCGCCCTCTACCAGCGGGAACTGGGGGAGACGGGTTTCGATGTGGTGCTGGGCACCGAGTCCATGTGGCTCTCCGCCCGGGCGCTGGGGGCGGAGGCCTACATTCCCGGTCTGGCCAACGCCTTCCCCGAGATCTGCGTCGCCATGCACCGCCAGGGCATGGCCGGCGATTTCGAGGCCTGCCGCCGGACCCAGTTCGCGGTGAACAGGCTGCGGGACGTCATGTACCTGGCCCGGTCCACCCAGCTCGCGGTCTATGCCATGCTGGAGATCCGGGGCATCCTGAAGGCCTTTCCCCGCAGCCCCTTCCTTCCCGCCTCCGGGGCGGAGAAGGCCAGAATCGCCGAGGCGCTGGCGGCCCTGGGGGTCCTGCAGGGAGGCGGAGCGTGAGGGTCATCGCCGCGCTGGACTGCGGAACCACCAACTCCCGGCTGTCCCTGGTGGACGGTGACGGGCGGGTCGTCCACAGGGGGGCCGTGAAAGCCGGGGTCAGGGACACCGCCATCCGGGGCTCCAACGCCTTTCTGAAGGCCGAACTGCTTCGCCTCCTGGATGAGACCCTGACCGCCGCGGGGGTATCCCGGGCGTCGGTGGACTTCGTCATCTCCTCGGGGATGATCACCTCGGAGCTGGGCATCCGGGAGCTTCCCCATCTCTTCGCACCGGTTTCCATGAAGGATCTGGCGGGTTCGATCACCCGGATCGATCCGGAGGAGTCCTTCGACCCGGAGGTGCCGCTGTACCTCATCCGGGGGGTGAAGAACCCCTACGATCCCGGGGCCAACGACGTGTCCCGGGTGGGGGATCTGGATTTCATGCGGGGGGAGGAAACCCAGGTGGCGGGGCTGCTGGAGCTCCACGGCGGGGGCATTCCGACGACGATGATCAACCTCTCCTCCCACAGCAAGTTCATCCCCGTGGACGGGGCGGGGCGGATCCTCGGGAGCCTCACCACCCTCTCCGGTCAGGTCTTCGAGGCCCTGGTGAAGGAGACCTTCATCGGAAAGTCCGTGGCCCCCGGGGACGGCTCACCGTGGGACGCGGAGGTCCCCTTTCACCGGGAGACGGCGGACCTGGCCTACGACATCGTCGGCGAGGCGGGCCTTCTGCGGGCCTTCATGATGCCCCGGTTCATGGACGTTTTATTGAAGACCGACTGGAAACGGCGGCGCGCGTTCGTGGAATCCGCCCTGGCGGCGGACGATCTGGCCACTCTCCGGCTCTTTCCCCGGTTCGGTTACCCCTACGGGGAGCGGATCTTCCTGGTGGGCCCCGCGGCCCGCTGTGAGATATTCCATCACTACCTGACGGACAAGCTGGGCCTCGCTTCGGAAATCCTGGTCGTTTCGGACCCCGAGGAGGTCCTCCGGCTGGCGGTCCTGGGGGCCCTGCATCTGGCTGCCCGGGCCGGGCTGCGGTAGCGCGATGCATTGCTGTTGATTTTTCTCCGGGAAAGGTGAATATTCCTAACAGAAGAACTCTCAGTTCCAGGAGGATTGTCATGAAGCGCACCCTCATCGCCGTTCTCGTCGCCCTTGTTTTCGTTTCCGGACTTCTCGCCGCCGGCCGGGGGGAGGCCGGCTCCCGGTGGCCGGACCCGGAAAAGAACATCACCCTCATCGTCCCCTTCGCCGCCGGCGGCGGGACGGACCTCATTTTCCGGGCCCTGGTGGAGGAGATGAAAAAGAACCTGCCCTCCACCATCATCGTCAGCAACATCGGCGGCGCCGGCAGCGCCACGGGGACCAACGAGCTGCTGCGGCTCCCCGCCGACGGCTACGCCCTCCTGGCCTCGGGGACCCACACCGTGGCGGCCACCCTCCAGGGCCTCACCGACGGGGCCAACCAGGTGGAAGGCATCATGGGGATGAACTGGGACCCCTTCATCGTAGCGGTGAATATCAACAAGCCCTGGAAGACTTTTCAGGAGGTGGTGAACGCCGCCAAAGCCAAGCCCCGGACCATCTCCCTGGGCAACGCCGGCATGGGGGGCGCCACCGGGGTGGCCAGCATCGGCATCAACCTGAATTTCGAGAACGCCTTCAACGTCACTCCCTTCGGCGGCGGCGCGGACCTTCTGGCGGCCACCCTGGGGGGGCACTGCGATGTGGGGATCTTCTCCCAGTCCGAGGTGGTGGCCAACCGGAACATGCTCCGGCCGCTGGTGGTTCTCTATGACGCCCGGAGCATCATCCCCGACCTGGCGGATGTGCCGACCCTGGCCGAGGCGGGCTACCCTCAGGTTAAAATCCCCGCCGGCTCCTACCGCTCCATTTCGGTCAGGAAGGGGACCCCGCCGGAGGTGAAGAAGGTGTTGGCCCAGGCCGCCCGGAAGGCCTTCGAGTCCCCGGCCTATCAGACCTACATGAAGCAGAACGGCCTCATCCCCGCCTTCACCGAGCTTGCCGCCACCGACGCCTACTTCGGAGAACTGCGGGACATGTACCTTCCCATTCTGAAGGAAGCGGGGCTTCTGAAAAAATAGCGGGAGGTTCTCCATGAAAGGCTTGTCCGGGCGGACCGGGGCGGTGGTTGTCTGCCTCGTGGCCCTTCTGGTCATTCTACACGGGTTTTCCCTGGAACAGCGGCGGATGATCGGGGACGAGGAGGGGCACGACCCCGGAACCCGGGCATTGCCCCTGGCCTCGGGGGCGGTGATGCTGGCGGCGGGCTTGTATCAGATCCTCCGTCCCCGCCCGGCGAAGGAAAGACCGCCGGCGCAGGCGGGAGGGGTGAGGGTTCTTTTCCTCGCCACCCTGGGCGCCTCGGTGGCCTACATCCTGCTTCTGGAATGGGTGGGCTTCGTTTTGCTCACCACCCTCTTCATGTACCTCCTCTTCGTTCTGAACGGCCGGGCCGCCATGGGGGGGGCGGCTTTCCGCATCTCCCCGGCCCTCTGCGGCGCGGGGGTCGCCGCCATGGCCGCGGCCGTCCTCTATACCGCGGGGCGGCTGGTTTCCCGGGAGCTCTTTTACCTGGGCAGGGACGCGGGGATTGGGTTTCTCTCGTCCCGGACCGGTTCGGTGCTTTTTTTCATCCTGGCTTCGGGGCTCCTGTTTTTCCCGTCGGCCATGGCGGCCCATCGCTGGGGCCGGAAACGGTCGGGAACGGAGGACCTGGTGGTCAATTCCGTCATCCTGTCCAACGGGACGACCCTTTTTCTCTTCGTGGTGTTCCGGATGATGTTCCGGGTCACCTTCCCATCGGGGCTGCTCTTCTGGTGAGGTGAATCATGGTGGATTTTCTTTCCGCTCTGTCCCAGGTTCTGACGGTGGAGACGATCTTCTGGACCGCCCTGGGGGCGATCCTGGGCATCATCATCGGGGCCCTGCCGGGGCTCACCGCGACCATGGGAATCGCCCTGCTCCTTCCGGTGAGCTTCCATCTCTCCTTCGCCGCCGGCTTCGGCATGCTGCTGGCGGTCTACTGCGGGGCTGTGTCGGGGGCCTCCATCCCCGCCATCCTGCTGGGCATACCCGGGAACCCCAACGCCCTGGCCACGATCTACGACGGCACGCTGATGACTGCCCGGGGTCAGGCGGGGCTGGCCCTGGGGAGCGCCGTGGCGGCGTCCGTCATCGGGGGGATGCTGAGCCTCTTCGCCCTGATCCTCTTCGCCCCCGTGGTGGCCCGGTTCACCCTGCTCTTCGGGCCGGCGGAAAAGGCCACCCTGGCCCTGGTGGGCCTGGCGGTTATCGCCTCGGTCTCGTCGGACAATCTGGCCAAGGGGGTGGTCACCGGGGCGCTGGGACTTTTTCTGTCCAGCCTGGGGGTGGACCCCTTCACCAACTCCATCCGCCTGCCTTTCGCGGATTTTTTCGCCCAGTCCCCGCTGGTGACGGGTCTGGGACTCATCCCCATACTCATCGGCCTCTACGGCATCTCCCAGGTCTTCTTCGATCTGGAACGGCTGGGGGCGAACCCCGCACCCCCGACGCTGGAAAAACTGGGGGGTGTGTTCCCCCCCTTCCGGAAGATCCGCGCCATGTGGCGGATCATCCTGGAGTCCACCGGCATCGGGACCCTCATCGGCGCCATCCCCGGCACCGGGGCCTCCATCGCGGTGTTCCTGGCCTATGACAGGGCCAAGAAGATCACCGCCTCGGGAAAGCACGGCCTCGGAAAGGTGGGGACCGGGGTCGTGGAGGGGGTCTTCGCCCCGGAGGTGGCCAACAACGCCGTAACCGGGGGGGCCCTCATTCCCACCCTGGCCCTGGGCATCCCCGGGGACTCCTCCACCGCCATCCTGCTGGGGGCCCTGATGATCAAGGGTGTCGTTCCGGGCTACCAGCTCTTCCAGCAGAAGATGAACCTGGTCTACGCCGTTTTCCTGACCCTGTTCCTGTCCAATATCTTCATGTTCGCCTTCCAGACCAAGGGGATCCGCTGGTTCGCCCAGGTCGTCCGGGTGCGGCTGCCCTACCTGCTGCCCTTCGTCCTGATCCTGTCCATGATCGGCGCCTACGCCGTCTCGGGGCAGGCGGTGACCACGGCGGTCTACGACATGAGCATCTGCCTGGGCTTCGGTCTTCTGGGCTACGTGCTGAAAAAGGCCGACTACCCCCTGACCCCGCTGGTTCTGGGGGTCATCCTGGGAGGCATGCTGGAGGAGAACTTCCGCCGGGCGGTGAAACTCTCCGGCGGGGATTACCTGGTGTTCTTCAAGAAACCCATCGCCTTGGCATTCATCCTGCTGGCGGTGCTTTCGGTGCTGCCGCCGGTCCTCAAAAAGAGAAAGGGCTGACGGGGGTGGAACTGGTCTTCTTCGGGGCCTGCGGCTCCATCCCCTCGGGGGCGAGCGGCAACGTCTCCTTTCTTGTCCGGGAGCGGGGCTGGTCCCTGCTGGTGGACGCTTCGGGAAACCCGGCGCAGTCCCTGCTCCGGGCGGGTGAGGACCCCCGGGACCTGGACTGTCTGGTTCTGACCCATGTCCACACCGACCACCTCTACGGCCTCCCCTCCCTGGTCCACGCCCTCTGGCTCATGGGCCGGAAGAAGCCGCTGACCGTTCTGGCCAACCCGGAGACCCGGGACCGGGCCCGGGGCCTCCTGTCGGTCTTCGGCCTGCTGGACCGGGAGGGGCTTTTCCCTCTCCTTTTCCTGTTTCCCGAGGGAGGGTACGGGCTGCCCGGGGGGGGGAACATCCGTCTCCACCCGGTGCGGCACTCGGCGCCCACCTGCGGGTTCCGGCTGGAGGGGAGGGGCCCGAGCCTCTTCTACACCGCCGACACGGGACCCCTGCCGGGGGATTTCTGGGTCGGGAAGGGAGCGGAGATACTGATCCACGAGGCCTCCGGCGGCGCCGGGGAGGAGGAGGCCCTCAACGCCTCCGCCCATTCGTCCGCCCGCCAGGCGGCGGAGGCGGCCCGGGCCTGCGGGGCCAGGGCCCTGGTTCTCTGCCATCTCCCCCCGGGGGAGGCGGCGGCCCGGGATCTGGTCCGGGAGGCGGAAGGTGTCCTGGGGGCGGGCGGGGCGCTGGTCCCCCGGCCGTACCGGGTCTACAGGGGGGATGATCTGGCGGGAGCGGCGGGAGGCCGGGGATGATGCAGGTCCTGGAGCGCTTCAACCTCTCCAAGACGGGGAAGCCCGACTCGGGGGAAGACATCGTCTTTGTGGGCGAACATTTCGCCGCAGTGATCGACGGGGTGACCAGTGCGGCTTCTTTCGGCTCCCCCGGGGGCGCCCCGGTCACCAGCGGCCGGGCCGCCGCGGAACTCATCCGGGACGCCATGGCCCTCCTTCCCCGGGAGGTGTCCGCCACCGAAGCCTTCCCCCGGCTCGATGCCGCCATACGGGACTTCTATTCCCGGGAAGGGATCCTGGCGGAGGCGGAGCGGGACCGGACCCGCCGCTGCGGGGCGGTGGTGATCGTCTACAGCGTGCACCGCCGGCAGCTCTGGAGGGTGGGGGACTGTCAGGCCCTGGTGGACGGCCGGGACTGGCCCGGGGGCAAGCAGGTGGACGCCCTCCTGTCGGAGCTGCGGGCCTTTTTCCTGGAAACGGAGCTGCGGCGGGGAAAAACCGTGGAGGAGCTTCTGGCCCGGGACACCGGCAGGGAACTGATCCGGGATCTGCTTCTCCGGCAGCAGGAGTTCCAGAACGCCGGGGGAGCATCCCGCTACGATTACCAGGTGATGGACGGTTTCTTCCGGAGTCCGGCGGAGGTGGAGGTCCTGGACCTGCCGCCCGGGACCCGGGAGCTGGCGCTGGCTTCCGACGGTTATCCCGTCCTGCGGCCCAGTCTGGCGGAAACCGAGGCGGAGCTGGCCCGGATCATCCGGGAGGACCCCCTCTGCTTCCGGCTGTTCCGGTCCACCAAGGGGGTCTACCCCGGCAACGTTTCCTTCGACGACCGGTCCTATCTGAAGATCCGGCCGGCCTGATCGGGGCGGGGCGTAAACCGTCCCGGGGGCGCCTCTTCCCGCAACGCCGCCGATCCCGGCCCTCCGCCGCGGAACGGTTTTCCTTCCCCCCCTCCGCCGGGAATCCGCGAAGAGTATTTTCCTTGACAGATATCACCGTCGGTCCTTTAATTGAATGAGAGCTGTAGTCGAATTCCGGCGCAGAAAGCGGGTTTTCTTCGTCGGCCATGGATCGGAAAACCGACGAAGATTTTTGAATGCGGTTCGTTGAAGCCGCAGGATAAATCTCCAGTGGAAGGAGTCGGTATGGCTGGAAAGAATCTCGGTAAACAGTACACCATCATGGAAATGCCCTGGACCTGGTTCGCGGTGGTGGCGGTGGTGGTGATCCTGTCGGGTTTCATCACCTACGGGAAGGACAACGCACTGACCGTTCTGCCCCAGAACATGGTGGGGGCCTTCGCCTTCATGGCTGTGACGGGGGCCATCCTCAACGAAATCGGCAACAGGACCCCCATCGTCAACAAGTATCTGGGGGGAGGTCCCATCGTCATCATCTTCGGGATGGCGGCTCTGAACCATTTCAAAATTCTACCCGCCCCCACGGTGAAGACCGTCGGAAATTTCACCGCCAACTTCGGTTTTCTGGACTGGTACATCGCCGCCCTGATTACGGGTTCCATCCTGGGGATGAACCGCAAACTGCTGATCCAGGCCTCCCTGCGCTACATCCCCACCCTTCTGGCGGGGGTTGTGGCGGCCCTGGGTCTGGCGGGGATCGCCGGCGCCGTCATGGGCTTCGGCTGGAAGGAGGCCATCCTCTATGTGGCCACCCCCATCATGGGGGGTGGCATGGGGGCGGGAGCGGTGCCCCTGTCCAAGATCTACGCCGCATCCACCGGGGGAGACCCGGGAAAGATGCTCTCCATGATGATCCCCGCCGTGGCGCTGGGGAACGCCATGGCCATCATCTTTGCGGGGCTTCTCAACGAGGTGGGAAAGCGCTGGCCCAGGACCACCGGAAACGGGCAGATGCTCCGGACCAGCGACAACTCCATCCTTTCGGAAGAAAAGAGGAAACCCACCGATCTCATGATGATGGGCATCGGTCTTCTTCTGGCGGGGACCTTCTTCGTGGTGGGACAGTTCATCAGCCTGCTGATCCCGGGGATCCACACCTTCGCCTGGATGATCCTGGTGGTGGCGGTCTTCAAGGCCGCCAAGGTCCTGCCGGACAAGCTGGAGGAGTCGGCCTATCAGTGGTTCCAGTTCGTGGTGAAAAACCTCACGTCGGTCCTTCTGGTGGGCATCGGGATCCGCTACACCGATCTGGGGGACATCATCGCCGCCTTCAGCCCCACCTACCTCTTCCTGGTCTTCGTCACCGTCATCGGCGCCGTTCTGGGGACCTGGTTTGTGGGGCGGCCCCTGGGCTTCTTTCAGGTTGAGGCCTCCATCACCGCGGGGCTCTGCATGGCCAACATGGGGGGGACCGGCGATGTGGCCACCCTGGGGGCGGCCCACCGGATGGAACTGATGCCCTTCGCCCAGATATCCTCCCGGATCGGGGGCGCCATCATGCTGTTTCTGGGGGGCATCCTGATATCGGTTCTTTTATAAGGGGGCCGGCCGGCACGGTCTGCGGGCGATATCCCGTGGGCCTGTGGGGCCCTGCCCGGGGAGCTGTCGGGATGTCCCGGCGGGGCGCGGCCGGCGGAGCGCATGTTCCGCCGGCGCACGATTTTTCTGATTGCGGAGGATCCGCCATGGTTCTCAAAGAAAGGGCCCAGGCGGGCAGCCTGGAATCCAGCGACTGCCTGGTGAGTGTCGAACCCGCCGGGGAAGGACTGGGACTCCAGCTGTCGGTCCGGAGCATCGTCATGAACCAGTTCGGCGAGGCCATCCGGGAGGTGGCCCGGGAGACCCTGGAGGCCGCAGGCGTCAGGGATGCCCTGGTGGACATCAACGATCGGGGGGCCCTGGACTTCGTCATCCGGGCCCGGCTGCGGACGGCCCTGGAAAGGGCGGGAATGAAGGAGCCCATCCCATGAGAGGTCTGCGGAGAAGCTTTCTTTTCACCCCCGGGAACAACCCCGCCATGCTTCTGGCGGGGCCCATCTTCGGCGCCGACGCCCTGATCCTGGACCTGGAGGACGCGGTGGCCCCGGGGCAGAAGGACGCCGCCCGCATCCTGGTGGCGGAGGCCCTGGGGAAGATCCCCTACGGCGGGGTGGAGACGGTGGTGCGGATCAACCCCCTGTCCACCCCCTACGGGGAGGATGACCTCCGGGCCATGCTGAAGGCGGGGCCCGACACCATACTGCTGCCCAAGGCGGAGCCCCGGGCCCTGGCCCAGGCATCGGCCATGATCCAGGAGGCGGGCGCCAAAACGGGCATTCTGGGCCTGTTGGAGACCGCCCTGGGGGTGGAAACCGCCTTCGAGTGCGGCGGGATCCCCGTCGTGACGGGCCTGTTTTTCGGCGCTGAGGACTTCACCGCCGATATCGGCGCCCGGCGCAGCGCCGAGGGCCTGGAGATCCTCTATGCCCGGCAGCGGGTGGTGGTGGCGGCGGCGGCCTGCGCCATCGATTCCATCGACACCCCCTTCACGGGGATCGATCTGGGGGAGGACTTCTTCGCCGATCTGGAGGTGACGAAAAAGTTAGGCTTCACCGGAAAGGCCTGCATCAGCCCCCGGCATGTGGAGGGGATAAACCGGGCCCTCTCCCCCAGCGCCGAGGAGATAAATTACGCCCGCCGGGTCCTGGAGGCCGACGCCGAGGCCACCCGCCGGGGGCTGGGGGCGGTGAGCCTGGACGGCCGGATGGTGGACGCCCCCATCGTGGCCCGGGCCCGGGCAACCCTGCGGCGGTCGGGGCTCGATCCGGGACCTGCATCAGAACCGGCTCCAGGACCTGCCTGGGGACAGACCCCGGAGCGGGCCTCGGGGCCGACCCCGGATCGGGAAGGAGAACGACCATGAGCCTGAACTCCATCGGACGGGACATCCCCGACTCTCATGTCGGCAGCCGCCTCCTGTACCAGGGGCCATGGGCTCGGACGCCTGAGGGGCTCCGCCATGCCCCTCCCCTGGGAAGCATCCGGCCGGGGGACTCCAAGATAATCCCTTCGTTACGGGAGGCCATAGCCGCCTCAGGGCTCCGGGACGGGATGACCGTCTCCTTTCATCATCACCTGCGGAACGGCGACCATGTGCTGAACATGGTCATGGAAGTCATTGCCGGGATGGGGATCCGGGACCTCACCGTGGCGCCGTCCTCCCTCTTCCCCGTCCACGGTCCCCTGGTGGATCATATCCGAAAGGGGGTGGTCCGGGGGCTCCAGACCAACTACGCCCTGGGACCGGTGGCGGAGGCGGTCTCCCGGGGGGAGCTTCCCACCCCCATGATCCTCCGGACCCACGGCGGCCGGGTCCGGGCCATCGAGGCGGGGGAGCTCGCCATCGATGTGGCCTTCATCGCCGCCCCGGCGGCGGACCCCTACGGCAACATCAACGGGGTCTACGGCCCCTCCGCCTGCGGCTCCCTGGGCTACGCCGCCGCCGACGCCCAGCATGCCCGTTTCGTAGTGGCCGTCACGGACAATCTCATGCCCTACCCCCTGCGCCCGGTGAGCATTCCCCAGACCCGGGTGGATGCGGTGGTGGTGGTGGACAAGTTAGGGGAACCCAAAGACATCGTGTCGGGCTCCACCCGCATCACCCGGGACCCGGTGGGGCTCCTCATCGCCCGGAGCGCCGCGGAGGTCATCGACGGGGCTGGGCTCATAAAGGAGGGGATGTCCTTTCAGACCGGCGCCGGGGGGACCTCCCTGGCGGTGGCGGCCTTCGTGCGCCGGTACATGGAAGAGAGAAAGATCACCGCCTCCTTCGGCATGGGGGGCACCACCGGCTACTTCGTGCAGA
>Ga0302238_1002382_pt1 | contig 13321 bp, 16 predicted proteins | sample AAG_UR_Asn_MG_FD_193527 | JGI IMG/M metagenome (GOLD analysis project Ga0302238, IMG submission 193527) | Enriched activated sludge microbial communities from anaerobic digester in WTTP, New Holstein, Wisconsin, United States - AAG_UR_Asn | ecosystem: Engineered > Bioreactor > Anaerobic >...
TCCCGGCAGGCCCGCTGAATCGTGTCGGCAGCCCAGGCCGTGGTCTGCTCGCCATCCAGAAACCTGCGGGTGGCACCTTTGCCCAGCACCAGCGGCGACATCAGGGCGATCTGTTTTTCCTGGCCAAAGACACGGGCCATCAGGGCTGCGTCCTTGTCAACGATGATCCCGTCGAAATCCTGGCACTTGGGGCCAAGTGGCTTGATGTAGCCCACCCGGCCGTACTGCTTGCGCGCCAGGTGCATCAGCGACAGGCTGATGGTGGTCTTGCCGCAATTCTGGCCGGTTGCGGCAATGAAGAGCTTTTTACCCATGGACATCCTCGGAGCTAGTTACGGTTTGTGTGAGGTTACTATAGTGTTACAACCGGGTGGGCGACAATTGTGTATACCTGTCTACCTGTATACTTAAAAACAGGGTGGTTGACCGGATGTTTTCTGTTGCTGCGGCCCCGGTCTCGCGCTAGCATCATGTCCCATGAATGATGACACCCTGTTCAGCTATCGCCCCATCGGCATCCTGCATTCACCCTATCGTCACCGTATTGATGCGCCCCACCAGAGTACCGTGGTGGCAGGCACGGCCAGCGGAGAGGCGGTGTTGGCCACCCTGGAGCTGGCGGCGTGGCTGGATGAGCAGGTGCTGCAGGATCTGCAGGGCTTTGAGCGGATCTGGTTGCTGTTTGCCTTCCACCAGAGTGAGGGCTGGAGGAATACGGTCAAACCGCCGCGGGGCGGTCCCAAACGGGGGGTGCTGGCCACCCGCTCGCCCCATCGACCCAACGCCATCGGTCTGTCCGCGGTGGAGCTGGTGGGGATCGAAGGCCGGACCCTGCAGCTGCGCGGGGTTGACCTGCTGGATGGAACCCCGGTGCTGGATATCAAACCCTATGTGCCCTATGCCGATGCCTTCCCGACGGCCAAGGCCGGCTGGATTGATGAGCTGGACGCACAGCAGGGCAGGCATTCTGCCCCGGGCCCCCGGAAACCACGCTAAGCGGGTGTAATCGCCGACAAACCCTACACATATAAAAAACAGTATATTTCGTTTGACATTGTTCCCACGGGTAGCGTATATGAAGCGCTCCGCACGCGGCAGCCCGGCTCTTCCTGCTTGTCCCTGATCCACCCCTGTTTCCGTGCATACCCTGATGCCCCCCCCGCTGCCGGACCGGCAGAACACGGGATAACTTTACCAACGAAACGAGATCGTGATGTTTAACCTGAAACCTGAAGTGGTTGCCCGCTTGGAACGTGTACTCAGCTCGGTTGAGATGCTGCTGCCCCGTACGGTCAAGCCGGTGGACTGGTCAAGCTGTTATGCCGCCAACTGGCGCCGTCATTCCTTTTCCGGCTACCTTGAGCCGGTGCGGGTGACCGACACCACCCGACTGACCGAATTGCTTGGTGTGGAGAAGCAGATAGAGGTGATGGAGCACAACACCCGTCAGTTTCTGGCCGGGCTGCCAGCCAACAACGCCCTTTTGTGGGGTTCGCGCGGCACCGGCAAATCGTCGATCATCAAGGCGCTGCTGAACGAGTACGCCCCCAAGGGGTTGCGGATCATCCAGATTGAGAAGGAAGACCTGATCTACCTGTCCGAGATCTTCAGCGTGGTGGAGGATCAGCCCTACCGCTTTATCCTGCTTTGCGACGACCTAACCTTTGAACCGGGCGAGCTGAGCTACAAGATGCTGAAGAGCGCCCTGGACGGCTCGGTCTACTCACCGCCGGAAAACGTGCTGATCTACGTTACCTCCAACCGGCGGCACCTGCTGCCGGAGTATGAGTCGGACCATCGTGGTGGCATGTTCGTGAACGGCGAGCTGCAGCAGAGTGAGGTGATGGAGGAGAAGATCTCCCTCTCGGATCGCTTCGGGCTGTGGGTGGCCTTTTACGCCTTCTCCCAGGATCGCTACCTGGATGCGGTTCGTCTGGCGGTCACCCGTGAGGCCCGTGAGCGGAATGTGGAGATTCCGTTGACCAAAGAGCTGGAGCAGGAGGCGATCAAGTGGTCCCACGATAAGAGCAAGCGCTGCGGCCGCACCGCCTACCAGTTTTCCAAGAATTACGTTGGCCGCTACCTGCTGGCGAAGCAGGGAGTGTAAGTTTCGCAGCAACAAAAAAGGCGGCCAATCGGCCGCCTTTAGGTGTGGTCTAAGTGTTTAGCGGTTCTCCCCGATCAGCCGCACAAGATCATCATAGGGGGTAAAACCGGTCAGGCGTCTCCCCTTGTAGAGGAGGGTCGGTACGGCGGTGATGCGTAGTTCCATGGCTCGCTGCCAGTCTGCATCTACTGCTGCGGCAAATCTGCGCGCCATAAGTACCGACCGGGCCTCATCCGGGGGGAGTCCGACGGCTGCGGCGATTCGCACCAACTCCTCAACCTGAGCAATGTTTATCCCATCTACAAAATAGGCCCGATAAACAGCATGGTGGAACGGGTCGCCTGCCCCCTGCTCATCGGCCCATTTCCCCAGTTCCTGGGCATGCCGGCTGTTGTAGGTGCGACTGCGTTCAGTTAACGGTAGCCCTTCTGCCGTAGCAGCCTGTTGCAGCCGCGTCTGCATGTCGCGGATCATCGCCTCCCGCCCGGCAAAGAGATCGGAAAGTTCCCGCCCCTCCGGCGGGGTTTCGGGATGGAGTGGGAAAACGGTCCAGCGAAGTTGGACGCCATATTCCTGCCGGAGGCGATCGGTACGCACGGTACCGAGGTAGCACCAAGGTCAGATATAATCGAAAAACACCTCAAGCACAGGTCTGGTGCTCATGCTGTCCTCCTTTTGCCACGGCTGATCAGAGCAGTTTCAGAACAGCCCAGGCAGCCGGTTCCGAAGAAGCGGGGTTCTGGCCGGTGATCAGGTTGCCGCTGCAACTGACGTGAGCCTGCCAGTCAGCCCCTTTGGAATAGGTTCCGCCGGCCTTGCGCAGCTCATCCTCAACCAGGAACGGCACCACCTCAAGCAGCCCTACAGCGGCCTCTTCGGCATTGGAAAAACCGGTTACCTCTTTCCCTTGCACCAGTGGGGAACCATCTGCAGCGCGGGTGTGGCGCAGCACGCCGGGGGCATGACAGACCGCAGCAACCGGTTTCCCCTGGGCGGCCATGGTCTCAATCAGTGCGATGGAATCCCGGTCTTCAGCCAGGTCCCATAACGGTCCATGACCACCGGGATAAAAGAGCGCGTCAAAATCATCGGCTGAAATGTTCTGTAACGGTATGGTATGAGCCAAGGCCTCCTGTGCCTCCGCGTCGTTTTTGAACCGCTCGGTGGCCGGGGTCTGGAAATCCTTTTCCGCACTCTTCGGGTCCAGTGGTGGTTGTCCCCCCTGCGGCGATGCGAGGGTGATTTCTGCTCCCGCATCCTTGAAGACATAGTAGGGGGCGGCAAACTCCTCAAGCCAGAAACCGGTCTTTTTACCGGTGTTGCCGAGTTCGTTGTGCGATGTCAGTACCATTACTATTTTCATGGTCGTATCTCCTCATATGTGGTGTTATCAGTGCCGGCATCCTGTGTCTACCGACGAATAAATTATACCCCATACAAGAGCAAAAGGGACAGATCCCTTTACGGGGGATCTGTCCCTTTTGCTGCGTTCCGTGTAATTTTTGTGTTTATTTTGGGTGTTATGCAGTCGGCAGTTCCTGTTCCGCTTCAGCCTTGTTGCATTGCTCGACAATATCCCGCAGCCAGGCGATCTCGTCGGGCAGGAACTGCTTGGAGTATTCGGTGGCCACGTTCATGGCGATATGGAGGGGCGGCATGGTGGTGGCGGCAATGACGTGCCCCGGCACCTCAACCCACTTGGCGTCTTCGCCGGCCCAGGCCTTGAGACGCGCACTGCTGTCAAAGATCATCAGATAATCATTCCCCTCTGCGGCCACAATCAACGGCAGAATCTGTCCTTCCTCAAGCTTTACCTCGCTCTCGATCTCTTGTGGATCAAGGATCGGTACGCAAAACGTGGTGTTAAGAAAGAGATCGTAGAACTGTGATTGCTTGGTGGCGTCGGACATGTCCTGGCGCAGGTTCATCAGCGCCTGGTCGAGACCGGTATTATCATTATCAGATGCAGGCGCTGTTTCCCAACGCTTGGTTACTTCAATCAGGTGGTAGCCGAACTGGGTCTTGACCGGGCCGAGCAGGGTGTTGACCTCGCCGGTAAAGACGGCCTGGTCGAACTCCGGCACCATCTGGCCGGGGTGGAAGGTGCCGAGATCACCACCGGTTTGGCCGGATGGGCAGGATGAGTCTCGCTTGGCAACCTCGGCAAAATCTGCGCCGGCCTCGATTTCGGCCTTCAGCTGCAGACAGCGTTCTTCGGTATCCACAAGAATGTGGCGGGCGTTAGCAGGCATAAATAATGGGCTCCTTGCTGGGTTAAGTGCGCAGATACTAGCCGAATCGGTATGTTCTGACAACCATCATGATATGTTTAGTAACGACGGGAGCAGGTTTGTTGTTTCTCTGCTTGCATTTTTCCGCCAAGCTGCAGCACACTGAATCAAAGCTGGAGAGAATGCCGGATTTTTGTCGATACCATGCCACCAGGATGCTTATCTTGTCTATGCCCTCACCCACAGCCTCGCTCGATGTCTTGAAATTGTTTGTCATTCCGGTGGGGGGCGGTATCCCGGCCGGGGTGCTGCTGGCCAAGGCCAAGGGACTGGCCTGGCCGGTTACCACGTTGCTCTACCTGCTTTCCGACCTGTTGCTGGCCGTGGTCTTTGAACCGATCCTGCGGCTGTTGGCGCTGATCTGCAACAAGGTCGCGTGGCTGACCCGCTTCAACGCCCTGCTGAAGGAGGCCACGGCGCGCAACGTGGCGTATGTGGCTGGCAACGGGGCCGGCCCGTTGGCCCTGATCATGATCGCCTTTGGGGTGGACCCCATGACCGGCCGGGCCTCGGCCCTGGCTGCCGGACACGGTTTCGTGGCCGGCTGGGCCTTTGCCATTGCCGGTGACATGATCTACTTCGGGGTGATCGCCCTGACCACCCTGCGTTTGAACAGCTACATCCACGACCCCAACACCACCGTCTGGATTGTGCTGGCCGCCATGCTGCTGGTGCCGATGCTGGTCCGGCGGATCAAGGAACGTCGGTTGAACGGTCGTTTCTGACGATCTCGCCCCGTGGTTCACTCCCTCGCTTTGCCGTATCATCCACCCTTCACGTTGCTTGCGTGAACCCGTTGTCCGGGTATCGGGCAGATTACCGACACCCATCTCCGGCAGCGGGTGTACAATAGGGACAAAGAGCAAAGTGAAAGGAGACAGCCATGAGCGCAACCATCAGCTGTAGGGAATTGCGGCATCAGCTCGATGCTGGTGCGCCGCTGCTGTTGATCGATATCCAGGTTCCGGAACTCTATGTCTGCAGTCATATCCCGGGGGCAGAAAATGCCTGTGTCTATGAGATGGCCTTTCTGGAGCGGCTGGCCGAGTTGGCGCCGGACCGTGGCCGAACCCTGGTGCTGTATGATGAAAACGGCACCGGCAGGGGAGCTGGCACGGCCCGCGACAAGCTGCTGGAGGCCGGTTATGGTGAGGTGCGTATCCTGGCGGGCGGTTTGACCGGCTGGCGTGCCAGCGGTTATCCGGTTGAGTCGAGTGGTGAGCAGCCCCGCGAGCCACGCCTGCAGGATGGCACCTATCGCATCGATCCCGCGGCATCGGTAGTGGAATGGATCGGACGCAACATCAATTACCGGCACGTTGGGCGGATACCGGTCCGGGACGGGCATATTACCATCAATGGCGGCAGCCTGCGTCAGGGGAGCGTCAGCCTGGATATGGCCGGCCTGACCAACCTTGACCTGCAGGACGCGAACTACCGGCAGATGCTGGAAAAACACCTCAAGTCCGATGATTTCTTTGATGTTGCCCGGTATCCGTTGGCCACCATGCTGCTGTTGGGGTGGGAGGCGATCCCGGGGGCCACGCCCGGCACCCCCGACCATCAGGTGCTGGGGCAGCTGACCATCAAGAACGTCACCCGGACGATCAGCGTGCCGGTGACCGTGCTGCCGCAGCAGGACGGCAGTATCAAGGCCCAGTCGGCCTTCGGTATCGATCGGACGGAGTGGAACGTCAATTACGGTTCCGGCAGGTTGTTCGAGAAGCTGGGGATGCATCTGGTACATGACCGGATTGATATCGAGCTGTTTGTGCTGGCTCGGCCGCTCGACTAACCGCCGACATCCGCAGGGATGCCGGCGGTGTACCGGGCAGACGGGGACATGACCGCCCGATAAAAGCGGCTGGTTGCTGGTTGAGGTGATGCCTGCTAGGCGATTTCCAGGTAGGGGCGCATGGCAATCCGGCACTCGTCGGTCTGGACAATGCCCTTGATGGCGGCGATGATTGCGCCGGCAGCGTCGTCTGCCGCAACGATCTCGAGCTTGACCTTCTCTACAATGCCGGCCATGAAGGTGGCGCCGCGGAAGCGCATGGGCTGGCCCTTGTGCTGGCTGTGGCAGAGGATTGGGCTTTCCATGAACTCGTCGACACCAAGCTCGTCGAGCAGCTGGCGCAGTGTATCAAGTTTGGGTTGCTGTATCACGGTTTCAATCAGTTGCATGGCACACCTCCATGGTGGGGCTGGCGCTACGGATGATCCGGGCCTTAATAGGTCATTACATGGTTTGTGCCAAGCGTGATTGTCTGATATTTGTGATTGATATCGAGATATTGTGCTGTGGTGTGTGGCGTGGTACGTAGCGTTGTGCTGTAAAAGTATGCAGTGAACTGACTGCGGTGACGGCAAATAGTGCGCCTTGGCGTTTGGGTGCCGAGTAGGGCATGATGATCTACGTCGAATAAGCCTCAAGGAGTGGTGCATGAAGATTCAGAAGGTAACCGAGGAACACCGTCCCAAGGTCTATGCCTTGCTGCAACGGGCGTTTCCCGGCAGCAGTTATGAGGTCACGCTGGTGCAGCGGCTGCATGAACACGGCAAGACGCTGCAGGAATGGGTCTGCATCCATACCAACAAGGTGATTGCCTATCTCGCCTTTTCGCAGGCGTTTCATGGCAAGGAACCCTGTGGCCTGCACCTGGCGCCGATGGCGGTGGCGCCAGATTTTCAGCGTAAGGGGGTGGGCTCGGAGCTGCTGCGCTTTGCCCTGCGTCAGGAGTCGATCAAACAGCAGACGTTGTTCGTGCTGGGAGAACCGGGCTACTACCGGCGTTTCGGGTTTGAACCCTGCAGCCAGCCGGTCTGCCCCTTTGACCGGGATAATGCCCATTTTCTCTGTATGCGCAACGCCGGTACTGTCGGCTTTACGGTGGGGTATGAGGTGGAATTTCTGCATGTGGCTGCGAAGGCTCCGGCCGCATCCGCGAAGCGCCAGGTTCGCCGGGCATGACCGGACCTGCCCCGGACCTGGCTGAACGTCAGCGGCAGTTTAACGGTGCCATGGCAAAGTACTGTGCCGGTAAACGGTATCAGCGCTTTGGTATGGGCGTGGCGCTGGCGAATGTTTCGCTCCAGCTCTGGCTGCTTTGGCAGGTTTTGCCGCTGGTGATCGGGGTAGGAGGTCAGGTTTGTGCTGTGGTGTGTGCCTGGCTGTTGGCTGATTTTGTCAACGGGCTAGTGCATATGTATATGGACAGTAACGACCGCTATGAGTCCATTGATGGGCCGCTGATAGCCAACTTTCATCTGCACCACAAGACCCCGCGCTACCAGCTGAAACCTGTCGTGGTAGTCTATTTTGTCGAGTCCGGCTCCAAGGTCTGGTTGGTGCCGGTCTTGCTGCTGACAGCGCTGATGAGCCGGTATGCCGTCCTTTATCCCCTGTTGTTCCATGTTCTTGTCTATTTTGGTGTTGCCTCGTCCTTGGCGGAGGTGTCCCACTACCTCTGCCATACCTCCACATCGGGAGTGGTCCAACTGCTCGCCAGATGCCGAATTTTGCTCCCAAAGCGCCATCATGCCGGTCACCACCTGAACGACAACACCCAGTATGCCTTTCTGAACGGCGTCAGCGACCCGTTGCTGAACCTGTTAGCCGCTCGTTTCTGCCGTGGCTACAAAGGACATACGGACCTGCATTACGCGCAGTACCAGGTGGATGGTGATAGCCGTTAAACAGGCAAATGCGTGGTGGTGGGCATGATGGGCCGTCCGTTGCCGGTCGTGGCGGCAGGTTGACAAAATTGCTGCAGCCGTGCCATAACAAGCGCCACGTAAGGACAACCGCTTCCGCAGTATGAAGCGGTTTTTGTTTTTGCGGGTGCAGGTGAATTGTGAAAAAAGTGGAGAACAACTGTGGATACGAGAAGACAACAACTGGTTCGAAACAAGGTCATTGCCACTGGTTTGCTGCTGGCGGCAACCCTTTTGTTTGTCGTTGCCCGCCTGCAGCACGGCCAAGGGATCTGGGGCTGGGTAGCTGCCTTCAGCGAGGCTGCCATGGTGGGCGCCCTGGCCGACTGGTTTGCGGTGGTGGCGTTGTTCCGCCACCCCCTGGGGCTGCCGATCCCCCATACCGCCATCATCAAGCAGAAGCAGGCTGCCATAGCCGACAACCTGGCCGGTTTTATCCGTGACAAGTTCCTGGCCAGTGAAACATTGGTGGAGCGGCTGCGTGCCTATGATCCTGCCAGGCATCTGGCCGGCTATCTGAGTACTGGCGAACATGCCGCCGGGTTATCGCGGGGTGGCTGCCGGCTGCTGGCCGAGTCGCTGGATTTTCTCGATGACGAGCGGGTGCTGCAGTTGGCGCGGGCAGCCCTGCACAACCGGCTGGAACAGTTTGACCTGTCCGCTTCACTGGAGGCACTGCTGGAGGCGCTGCGCAGGGGCAACCGCCACCAGCGCGTGCTGGATGAGTTGTTGCAACGGCTGGCAACCTGGCTGGAGAGCGAGGAGGCCCGCAACCGTCTGGCCGGTTCCATTGACAACCTGTGTACCAAGGAATACCCGCTGTTGAGCGTCTTTATTCCCAACCGCGAGCAGTTTGCCCGCGGGGCAGGCGACAAGGTGGCCAACCGGCTCAGCGCTTTCCTGCAGGAGGTGCAGTCTGATCCGGCCCATGAACTCAGGGACAGATTTGATGCGGCGGTCTCGCAGTTTGTTGACAGATTGCGCTCTGACCAAGCACTGCGGGGCAAGGTGGAGACCTTGAAACTGGAGCTGTTGCAGAATCAGGCCCTGTCTGACTATGCCGGTGCTCTGGTGGCCGACCTGAAGAGCTGGTTGCAGGAGGATCTGCAACGTACTGATTCGCAGCTGCAGGCCAGGTTGGCGAGCCTGATTGCCGGGTTGGGTACGGCCCTGACGTTGAACCGGGGGCTGCAGGAATCGTTGAACGAGCATCTTGAGCGATTGCTGCTGCAGTATGCCGAACCGCTGCGCAGTGCGGTCAGCGGCCATATCAGCGCTACCATGCAACAGTGGGACAGTGAGGCCTATACTGGTGAAATCGAACTCTCGATCGGTTCGGACCTGCAGTTCATCAGGATGAACGGTACGCTGGTGGGTGGATTGATCGGGCTGTTGTTGCATGCCCTGGCGTTGATGCTGGCGTAACGGCGCCGACAGCATGTTGCAGCTTCTTGCGGGAGGTGACAGATGACAGAAGATCAGGCGCGACAGAGCGGGCCGGAACCGGGGCGCTACCGGCATTACAAGGGGGGGGAGTACCAGGTGGTCGGCACGGCCCGGCACAGTGAAACCGACGAGCTGCTGGTGGTCTACCGCTGCCTGTACGACAACGACTCGCTCTGGGCGCGGCCGCTGGAGATGTTTCTGGAAAACGTTGTGGTTGACGGCGCCAGCCTGCCGCGCTTCAGGCGGCTTGAGGCCTGAAGGATCGCCGGAGGCCGGAGGCACAACGGCGACCTGCGGGCCGCCGTTGCTATATCCGCTGTTATGCGGCTGCAGTATCCTGGCAGGGCAGGAGGCTATCGATCAGCTCGATAATTTCCCGATAGGAGGCGATCAGCAGATCGGTGTCAAGCCACCGGGACCAGACCGTCTTCCAGAGTGAGGTGCCGAAGATGATGGCCCCGCTGTCGAGCACCAGGCCGGCCAGCCTGAGGTCATCCATGGTCAGCATATAGGTGCTGAAGGCAAAGATGGCGAATAACAACAGCAACCAGCAGACTTTGGCATTACGGAAGGGGTTGTCAAAGATGGAAAGACTGTCGATGTAGTAAACCAGCAGCCCGCGCGTCCGACGCATGAACTGGTTGAGGTCGTCATGCCTGCATACCAGGGAGGCGTAGACCAGAAAATGCTGCTGCGCCACCTGTTGGGGTACCTGTTTCCGCTCGGTCACATAGCGTTCAATCACCCTGTCGATATCGTTTTCTTGCATGGGACACCTCCCAGGCTCCCGTCCTGCTTACGGCTTTTATACCTTCACGATTCACTCCTTGGCCGGTTCTCAAACCGGCGCCTGTTTTTTTATCACTATACCACAAAACCTAAAAATCTGTACCGCCTGTCAGAGGCATCGCAGAGATGGCCAGCTTGCAATCAGCCAAGGCTTTGGTACAGTTCGCTGTACGTCAAGGTGAGTGATTTTATATGACCGGCTGTTGGTCAGGGGAGGGGTCCATGGCGCGCATTGTTCTCTGGTTACTGGGCAGTATAATGGCGTTGGGCGTGAGCGGTTGTTCGCTCAAGTATACGGTGGACGAACCACCGGCGGCAGGTGTGCGCTACCAGCAGGTCAAAGAACAGCCGCTGACGCTGCGGATGGTGGACCAGCGCAGCGATGTACACTTCATGGTCGGTATCTCCGGCCTGGAGCGGGTCTCTTTGTCGCTTACAAATCTTGACGATCCGGTTGCCTGGCTGGGCCAGGCCCTGGTCAGGGAACTGAACGGGCGCGGTGTGCCGGTCAGGCTGGCAGTCGGCGGCAGTGCTGCTCCTGCCGACATTACCTTCACGGTCAAGCGCTTTCAGCTGATCAACCACCGGGCCAGTGGCTTTTCGGCCTGGGAATCGTACACACTGTTGCTGGGGCAGGTCAGCATGGGGGAGAAGTCCTGCCTGATCCCTTCCTTCTTCTTCAACTCCAAGCTGCCGGTCTGGTCCATGGACGAGGTGCAGAAACCCTGCATCAGCGATCCTCTGGCAATCACCGTCAAGGAGGTGGCCTCCAAGGTCAATCAATGCCTCTTTCAGTATGCGGCAGGTCCCGATGAGCTGCAGCGTCTGGTCTCCGCTGCCCAGTCAACGGTCAAGCCCGACAGTCCAACGGCCTGTTTCCCGCTGATCGACCTGGGAGGTAGCAACAATCCTGTGGCAATGCCGGTGCTACAGCAGTTTGCCAATGCTGGGGACTCATTTGTACATAATTGTGCTGTCAGCGCCATCGGTACCCTGGGGGCGCGGGATCAGTTCGCCTTTCTGGACGAGCGGTTCGAGCATTTTGCCGCCAACGACCGGGTCATGCCGCTCAAGGCGATCGGTGATATAGGCGACAAACAGGCCCTGGAGTTTCTGCGCAAGGTACAGGTCAGCCCGCTCTATACCGAAGAGCACGGGGTCAGGTATTGCACTGATCTGTATCTGAGCCGCTAGTAAGGCGGCAGTTCCATGCCAGAAAGGCGGCTTGCGGGCCGCCTTTCTGCTTTGGCGCTGTTGAAGCTGTTGAGCCGTACGCTGGAAAAGCGTATGGTGAGCCCGTGCAACTACTTTGACCTGTTATGGAAACCGAAGCGATGACGCAAGCCAAACACCCGTTTCATACCCTGACGCCGGACTTCATCATGGATGCCGTGGAAAGCCAGGGCTTTCACTGCGACTGCCGTAACCTGACGCTGAACAGCTACGAGAACCGGGTCTACCAGGTGGGGATCGAAGACGACCGGCCGCTGATCGCCAAGTTCTACCGCCCCGGCCGCTGGAGCGCCCGCCAGATCCAGGAAGAGCATGATTTCAGCACGGAGCTGGCCGGTCACGAACTGCCGGTGGTGGCCCCCTGGCGCAACTCGTCCGGTGAGAGCCTGTTCCATTACCACAGCTTCATGTTTGCGCTCTACCCGCAGCAGGGTGGTCATGCCCCGGAGTTCGACAACCTGGATAACCTGCTGATTCTGGGGCGGATGCTGGGAAGGATGCACCGTATCGGCATGGTGCAGGGCTTCCGGCACCGGCCGGTGCTGGATAGCGTCAGCTTTGGGCATGAGAGCGTGGCCCTGGTCAGGGAACAGTGGATCCCGGCCGAATACCGCGAAAGTTACCAGGTGCTGACCGGACAGTTGCTGGCAAAGATTGACGGAACGTTGGCTGCGGTTGGTCCGGTCCGGCTGGTGCGGGTACATGGTGATTGCCACAGCGGCAACATCCTCTGGCGGGACCAGGCCCCCCATTTTGTGGATTTTGACGACAGCCGCATGGCCCCGGCGGTGCAGGACCTCTGGATGATGCTTTCGGGCGACCGTCAGCGCCAGACCATGCAGCTTGATGCCCTGTTGGAAGGGTATGGCGAGTTCCATGATTTTGATGCAACCGAACTGCGCCTGGTCGAGGTGCTGCGGAGCTTGCGGATCTTGCACTACACCGCCTGGCTGGCGCGGCGCTGGGATGATCCGGCCTTTCCGATCGCCTTTCCCTGGTTCAACACCATGCAGTACTGGGGCGAGCATATCCTGGCCCTGCGTGAACAGCTGGCCGCATTGGATGAAGCGCCCCTTGAGTTGCTGTGACAAGGGGCAGGGGAGGTGCCGGTTATGCCTAAACCGACCATCAGTAAGGAGTTGGGCCGCTGGTTTTTGACTGACCGGGTCAGGGATGAGGTGGATTGGTGGGGAACGTCCCAATCCCAGGGGGAAGAACCGCCAGCGCTGCAAAAACCGCGCTCAGGTGGGTATGAACCGATCCCGCTGCCCAAGGTTGATGAACTTGAGCTGCCTCCCTGCGATCTGTTCACGGCAATAGGGCGTCGCGAGAGTCACCGCCGTTTCAGCAACACCCCCTTGCGTCTGCAAGAATTGGCGCTCCTGCTCTGGAGCACCCAGGGGGTGCGCCGTTACCTGCATGAAGCGGCCATGTTACGCACCGTACCTTCGGCCGGTTGCCGGCATCCCTTTGAGACCTATCTGGCAGTGCTGCGGGTGGAGGGGCTTTCGCCGGGGGTGTACCGTTATCTGCCGTTGGAACATGTCCTGCAACAGCAGGCCTCCCCGGACGAGTTGGCAGCCCGGCTTGCTGCAGCGGTGCGGGGGCAGCGGTTTGTTGCCCAGGCTGCGGTGACGTTTCTCTGGAGCGCCATTCCGGCCCGCACCGAGTGGCGCTATGCCGAGGCCTCGGCCAAGGTGATCGCCCTGGATGCCGGACACCTCTGCCAGAACCTCTACCT
>Ga0302238_1002384_pt1 | contig 13312 bp, 11 predicted proteins | sample AAG_UR_Asn_MG_FD_193527 | JGI IMG/M metagenome (GOLD analysis project Ga0302238, IMG submission 193527) | Enriched activated sludge microbial communities from anaerobic digester in WTTP, New Holstein, Wisconsin, United States - AAG_UR_Asn | ecosystem: Engineered > Bioreactor > Anaerobic >...
TTGCCCGGCTCAAACTGGCTGGTTTGGCGATAGCGGTTCCACATCTGGACGGTGCGGCCGACAAACTGATACCCTCCCGGCCCTTCCATGCCATAGACACAGAGGTAGGCGCCACCGATGCCGACGGCATTTTCAGGCGTCCAGGTACGGGCCGGGTTGTATTTGGTCGTGACCAGGCGCTGGCGCGGGTCGAGCGGGGTCGCCACCGGTGCTCCCAGGTAGACATCCCCCAGTCCCATCACCAGGTAGCGGGCCGTGAAGAGGATGTCCTGCACCTGCTCGATACTGTCCAGGCCGTTGATTCTGCGGATAAACTCGATGTTACTCGGACACCAGGGGGCATCGGGCCGTACCGACTGGGCATACTTTTCAATTGCCAGCCGTGTTGATGGGTCGTCCCAGCTCAGCGGCAGATGGACAATACGGCTGGGCACCACCAGATCGTCAAGGGAGGGGAGTTCTGTCTCTGCTCGGTGAAGGAGCGACAAGAGCGTTTCAAGCGGCAGCACCCGGTTATCATAATGGACCTGCAGGGAGCGAATGCCGGGGGTCAGGTCCCTTATGCCGTCACGTTCGGCAGTACGTAGCCATTCCATCAGGGCATGGACCCGAAAGCGGTAGTTGAGATCAATGCAGGGTTCACCATATTCGATCAGCAGGTACTTGTCGCCAGAGCGGCGATAGACCACAGCGGGGCGCTCGCCTGCCATCGGCAGGGTTGCTACCACCGGCTTGACCTCGGCAACTGTGGCAGGATCGTCTAGGCCTGGGGCAGACGTGGGGATCAAGGTTGCAAGCTGCTGTTCCTGCCAGGCCTCAAGTGCTTCGGCATCATGTTGTGAAATGCGCCGGAAACGAACGCGGTCACCGGGCCGTAGCTGGCCAATTTTCCATAGCTCGGCTTGAACAATGGTGGCCGGGCAAACAAAACCGCCCAGGCTGGGACCGTCGGGGCCGAGGATGATCGGCATGTCGCCGGTGAAGTCAACGGTACCGATGGCGTAGGCGTTGTCATGGATGTTCGAGGGGTGCAGGCCGGCCTCGCCACCGTCGGTGCGGGCCCAGTCCGGTTTCGGTCCGATCAGGCGTATCCCGGTCCGGGCAGAATTGTAATGCACCTCCCAATCGGTTGCAAAAAAGGTGGCAATGTCGTTATCCGTGAAAAAGTCCGGTGCACCGTGGGGGCCGTACAGTACCCCGATCTCCCAGTGCGTTGTCAGCTCCGGTCGCAGGGCCTGGGGAAGCACGCGCTGAGGCGGTGTTTCGCTGTCGGGGAAGAAGCGCAGCACATCGCCCGCCAGCAATGAGCGGCCGCCATGCCCGCCGAACTCCCCAAGGGTGAAGGTGGCCTTGCTGCCCAGGTAATCCGGTACGTCGAAGCCGCCCAGAATAGTCAAATAGCTGCGCTGTCCGGCTCCTGCAATGGCACCCAGTTTGAGCACGCTTCCCTGCGGTACAGCGACCGTTTGCCAGAACGGTACCGGCATACCGTCAAGGGTGGCCGCCATGGCTGCACCGGTCAGGCAAATGACGCTGGCTGAGCGAAATTTCAGGGTTGGTCCGGTAATGGTCATTTCCAGACCTGCTGCATTGTCCGGGTTGCCCAGCAGGCGGTTGCCGAGCCGGAAATTCAAGTGGTCCATCGGGCCCGAGGGGGGGACACCCACCTCCCAGTAACCGGTCCGTCCGGGATAGTCCTGGATGGTGCTGCTGGTTCCGGGTGACAGAACATCGATGGCATGGCTGTGGTACACGAGGGTTTCAAGCATCTTGGTGAAGACGTTGCCGCTGATGAAGCTAGGATCGGCGCAGATCTGTCGCAAGTAGGGCAGATTGGTCTCGATACCGTCCACACGGCTTGCTGCCAGTACCTCCGACATCTTCTGCAGCACCTCGGACCGGTTGCTGCCGGAGACGATAAGCTTTGCCAGCAGCGGATCGTAATAGGCTGAGACGTTGGTGCCCCGCTCTACCCAGCCATCACAGCGGACCTGTGGGGGGAACACGACCTCGCTCAAGGTGCCGGAGCAGGGCTGAAAGTTTTTGCCGGGATCCTCGGCATAGATCCGCACCTGCATGGCACAGCCGGTCTGCTGCGGTTTGCAGGCTGTCAAAGCGGGCAGCTCGCCGCAGGCCTGCAGCAGCATCCACTCCACCAGATCGATGCCATGGACCTCTTCGGTGACGGTATGTTCCACCTGCAGTCTGGTGTTGACCTCCAGGAAATAAAAGGCACCGCTTTCAGCATCCAGGACGAATTCTACCGTTCCGGCTGAGGCATAGCAGGCCGCCTCGGCAAGACGTTGCGCCGCAGCGCAGAGCGCCTCGGTTTGATCTGCGGAGAGTCCGGGTGCCGGGGTTTCTTCGATCACCTTCTGGTTGCGGCGTTGGACCGAGCAGTCACGGGTCCCCAGGGTTATGGCGTGCCCCTGTCCGTCGCCAAATATCTGTACCTCGACATGGCGGGCTCGGGTTACGTATTTTTCCAGAAACAGGCCGCATTCCTTGAAGTTATTGCGGGCCAGCCGCTCAATACCACTGAATGAGGTGAGCAGTTCCTCCTGATCACGGCAGAGTGCCATGCCGATGCCACCGCCGCCGGCGGTGCTTTTCAACATGACTGGATAGCCGATCAGCTCTGCCTGCGCTACAGCATGATTTTCGTCTCCCAGGATACCGCTGCCGGGCAGCAGCGGCACGCCACTTTGTTCTGCCAGTTCGCGTGCGCGGTGTTTGAGGCCGAAGGCGCGCATGGTTTCTGGCGAGGGGCCGATGAATACAAGCCCCTGTGCGGCGCATGCCTCGGCAAAGGCGGGGTTTTCACTCAGAAAGCCGTATCCCGGGTGAATGGCCTGGGCGCCGCACGTTACGGCAACCTGGAGAATTTTGTCGCTATTCAAGTAGCTGGCCCCCGGGGCGGATGCTCCCAGGCTGTACGCTTCGTCAGCCTCAAGCACATGGCGGGCGTTGAGATCGGCCTCGGAATAGACTGCCACTGACGTGATTCCCAGCTTGCGCAGGGTCTTGATGATGCGGCAGGCGATCTCACCGCGATTGGCAATCAGAACTTTCGTGAACATGCGCAGATCCTTGTATTAGTCCCAGATCAAGAGTTTGACCGGAGTCGGGTTGTAGGCATTACAGGGGTTGTTGAGCTGCGGGCAGTTGGAGATCAGACAGATGACATCCATTTCTGCGCGCATTTCAACATATTTGCCCGGTTCAGAGATGCCGTCGGCAAAGGTGGATTTCCCTTCCGGCGAGATCGGCACATTCATAAAGAAGTTGATATTGTGCGTGATTTCCCGCTTGTCCATGCCCTGGCCCCACTGCAGCAGCCCCTGCATGAAGGTGTCGCGGCAGTTGTGCATATGACGCGTCTCCCGCGGGTAGCGCACGGAATTGCTTTCGGCGGAACAGCCGCCGCCCAGGGTGTCGTGGCGTCCGCAGGTATCGGCGGTGATGACCAGCATGGTGTTGCACTCGCTCGATAAAAGGCGAGAGCCGGTCGTTAGATAGACGTTGCCCTGTTCGCGGATGGTGTCAACGGCACTGTAGCGTTCGCTGAAATCATCAGCCTTATAAAAGAGCGTATCGACGGCCTGATTGCCTTCAAGGTCAACGATCCGAAAGGTCTGCCCCTTTTTGATCAGATGTATCCAATGTTCCCCCGCAGGCAGCACGGTTTCGTATGCTGCCGCCTCGGGCTGCAGTTGGCTGGTCTGTAGTGTTGTCGTGCTCATGGTGTTCCTTTCGCTTCGCTGTCTGCAGGCTTAGAGATGATACTCGACGGTGTTCATGAACCCGCGCTGGTTCTGGGGACAGAAACTACGGCAGATGTTCTGCTCCGGGGGGATGGCGGAATGCCAGACGGTGAGCTTTGTCTGGCCGGGGGCATAGGTCGGGCTAGGGTCCAGTGGGTGCGGACAGCTGCAGAGTACAACCAGCGTATCCATCTCTGCCTGCAGGTCGACGTAGCTGCCGGCAGGAGAATTGCCCGTGATGAACATTAGGTCACCGGTGGTATCAACGGTGATCTTGGTAAAAAAGTTGACCGGCGCCACCATGTCGCGCTTACCCATGCCGTACTTGGCCAGTTCCAGCAGGAGTGCGTCAAAGCCGTTGCGATAATAGCTGTTTCTGGCGCTCTGGTAGGGGTGTGAGCCGTACTTGCGTTGGTTGGTACGGGCGTTCGAGACACCGCTGATGGTGTCGTGCCAGCCGCAGCTGTCGTCAATGAGCGAGACCAATACCCGTCCCATGTCCGAGTAGCAGACGGTCCCTTTGCCAAGGCACGAGATGAACTGGGCCTTGAGGGTGTCCGGCATATTGTAGCGTTCGGTGGTGTTGTGGGCGTTGTAAAACAAGGCCGACACGTTGGCGCCACCTTCAAGGTCCGTGAGACGCAGCGCTGTGCCCCGCTTGAGCAGCAACGAACGGTTCCAGCCGCCGGGCAGAATCTCCTCGAAGAGGATGGTGCTGGTTTCGGGTGTCATGGTGTTGCCTCCTGTTTTTGTCTTCTGCGGTCATGGAGTTGCGGCAAGGTGGCGCCGGTAAGGGTCAGCTTGCCGGTTTCCACCCCTTTGCAGGCGATCAATTCCTGGACCATCTCGCGTAACCGGTAAACCGGCCCCTGCACAATGAACACTTCCATGCGATAGTTGTTTTCAAGCATCACGTTAAGGGAACTGACCACCTCTTTCAGGTAGGCACGCTGAATCTCGGCCAGTCGTTGCTGAATTTGGTTGCGTGATTCATCATAAAAGATGGTGATACTGCCGGCCATCACTGCCCGTTGGTTGACCTTCTCACGGCGGGAGATCAAGGCATCGCGCAACATCTCGGCAACAGCGTTGCTGCGATTCTGGAAGCTGCTGTTGGCCGTGGCTAGGTCGAGTTCTTCTGCCAGCGCCTCGGGAAGGGCGATGCAGATCCGTTTTACCCCTGCCGTTTTTTTCATGGATGCTTGCTCCTGTATTGGTATTAACAAAAAATAAATACGTAATACTTTGTGCCAAAAAAAGAGTCGTCAGTACACTTCGTCGCCGATCTGGGTCATGCGAACAACGGGTAGCAGCTCTTCGGCCTCCCGTGGTGGATGAATCAATTCTTCAAGCCTCTTTTTGGTTGCAAGGAATTCCTGGCTGAGAAACTGCTCTGGCCGACGAGGGTGCTCAACCGGTACCTCGATAATCTCCTGCACCTCGCCGGGGTTGGCCTTGAGCACGATGATTCGGTCCGAGAGGTATACGGCCTCGTCCAGGTCGTGGGTGATGAAGATGATGGTGACATCGACATTTTTCCAGATCTGCAGCAGGTACGACTGCATCTTGGCACGGGTCTGGGCGTCCAGTGCCCCAAACGGCTCATCCATCAACAGGATGCGGGGACGGTTTGCCAAGGCACGGGCAATGGCAACACGCTGCTTCATGCCGCCCGATAATTCGTGCGGATAGGAATCTGCGAATGCCGACAGGCCGACCATATCGATCCAGCCGCGGGCCTCTTGTTCGATGGTGATGCCGGCAATGCCACGGATGGGGCTGGAGACCTCCAGACCGAACATAACGTTCTTGAGGACCGTCAGCCACGGGAAGAGGGTGTAGCCCTGGAAAACCATGCCACGATCGGGTCCAGGACCGGTAACTTCCTGCTCATCCAGCAATATCTGGCCTGCGGTGTGCTCTTCAAGCCCGGCAAGGATCCGGATCAGGGTCGACTTGCCACAGCCTGAAGGGCCGATAATGCTGATGAATTCACGCCGGCGCACCTGAAAGCTGACATCATGGAGTGCCTGCACCGTGCCCTTGACGCTTTCAAAAGACTTGCCCAAGTGTTCTACCTTAAGGACAACCGGACGTTGCGCGATCCGTTGGAAGCGTGCCCTGACCTCGGGGCTTTGGTTGTGGTAGCTTGGCAGTGCCAGATTATGGGTTGTCATGGTGTCTCCTGGGGCAGTGCCTGTTTGACTCGTGCCGAGGTATAGACCGTCCGCAGGCGTGACAAGATGCTCCGTTTACCGCTCTTCCAGGTAAAGATCTGTGTGCCGAACCAGGCCAGCAAGAGATCCGTTGTCAGGCCGATAATGCCGATCATGATAATTGCTGCGTATACATTATCATAGATCCGGTACTTGGCCTGTTGGTTGATGAACCAGGTAATGCCGGTGCTGTTGCCGACCACTTCAGCCACGATCAAATAGGTCCAGGCCCAGCCGAGCAGAATGCGCATGTCGCGATAGACATCTGGCAAAATGCCGGGGATCACGACCCGTGAAAAAAGTTTGAAACCGCGTGCACCCAAGGTCTGGGCCGCTTCCAGCAGGGCTGGATCAAGGCGCTGGGTGGTGTTTGAAATCATCAATACCTGTTGGAAAAACGTGCCGATGACGATGATGGCCACCTTGGGGCCGTCATAGATTCCAAGTACCGCCACTGCCAGGGCAGCGAAGGCTGGTGCCGGTAAATACCTGAAAAATTCGATGAATGGGTCGGTCAGGTATGAGAAAAGCCGGTAGGTGCCGCCAATGATTCCCAGGGGAACTGCCAGTACCGACGAGATCAGAAAACCCCAGAGAATAATCTTGATGCTGTGCCAAAGACTTTCGTGGAGCCAAGGTTCGTCCGGCAGCCGTGGTGGGGTGACAAAGGCCTTGTAAAAACTGGCTGCAACCTCATGGGGTGCCGGCAAATAAACCGGATTTGCCGGCACCCCGCTGGCTGGTTTACGCTGCTCGGCCAACGCTTTGGCGTTTTCCCGGAAAAAGGCGCCCTTTTCTATCAGGGCGTCAACCCTGAAATGTCCGATACTGCCGGGATCTGATACCTTCATCAGCGGATGCCATATAGCTGGGCAGTAACTGATGGCTGCCCACAGGATCAGCGGAATGACGAAGGAGCAAACCTGGAATATCTTTCTCCGGGCAGGATCCAACTCTTTCCAAATGATGAAGTACCGTGCGCGTGCCATGAGCTCTCTCCCCTTAAGGCCTTACTTGACCTTGGCAACAAACGATGCGTCGATGTAGTCGTCAGGATTTTGGTGGTTATCGTAGACCTTGTTGGCAACGTTGAAATCATCGGCATTCTTGCTAGAGCCGTAAAGCGACTTCAAGGTATCGCCTTTTTTAAATGCCTCCTGTGCTTCTGCCAGGCTCAGGAACTTGGTCCCCTTCATATAGGTGGCATATTCTGCGGCCGGCACATTCACGCGAGCCGACATGATCTGGAGGATTTCCTTTTCGTTTGCCGGGTTCTTCATATAGTCGATAATCCGGTACCAGACATTAACAACCTTCTGCCAGTCGTCTTTGCGATCTGCCAAGCTCTGCGGGTCAACCACCAAGGCGTCGTAAATCAGTCCGGGGGCATTGGCGCTGGTGTAGATCGCCTTGGCGCCGTTGACCGCTTTAAGGGCCTGTCCTGAATTCGGCTGCCAGGCCGCTATGGCATCAACATCGCCGGAGGCCAGTGTTTGAGCGGTTTGATGGGTGGGGGTATTGATCAGTTTGACATCCTCTGGCTTCATACCGTTTTGTTTGAGGGCATGGTTGAGCATCAGGTGCTCCAGAAGACCAACCTCCAAGGCTACCTTCTTGCCCTTTAAATCCTTAATGGACTTGATACCGGGGCGGGCAATGATCATGTCGTTGCCGTTGCTGTAGTCGTTGAGCAGGATCATGACCCCTTTTTTGCCTTTGGCGCCATTGACCAGTGTGTCACCGTTTGACATGGTCACGGCGTCAACCTTTCCTGCGACAAAGGCGTCCATGGACGGGGCGTATTCAAACCACTGGAACTGGACGTCAACGCCTGCTTCCTTGAAAAAGCCTTTTTGAATGCCGATCTCCCAGGCAACCCACCCAGGCCAATCACTGTACGCAATCTTTAGTGGACCTTTCGCCGCTGCCGTAGGCTTCACCGCGGCGTTCTCCTTGTTGGCCGGTTTGCAGGCGGCGAGCATCAGAATCGACACCGTCACAGCCAGCAGTAGACCAAACACATGCTTTGCTTTCATTGCAACCTCCCTGGTCGTGTAGTGGATCAACCTGAATCGTCGGCATGGATGAGAGCGCGGCAGGCCGAGATACCTTGATCGTGTCTCGAGCAAAGCAAGCTACATGCCATCGTAATACTTTTGTGTGTAATAGTATTAAAAGGCCCCTGTCTGCTGATGTTTGCAATTCATCAAAGAAGTGCCATGCTCAGTCGGTATGATAAAAATATGTTTAAAAAATGGGCGCTAAAGCACTGTTTTTGTGCTGCTGAGCGGTAAGGCAGTAGGTGACCGTCCCGGGGGAGCTGCCATGCTCAGCGAGAGGAACTGCAAATGTATTAATGTAGGTGTGCTGGTGGCTGCCCGCGCCTGTCTTCAGTACTGTGGTGATAAAAGAGGATGTCAGGTGATGTAATGGGGGCGGTGGGCTGGGACCTGGCTTTTGGGTGGGAGACCTTGATTGAGAATAACGGACTTTATGATAGTGATTATCATTTCTATTTACATCCGGTTTCAAACAGGGTAAGGTAAAGCATAGTAGTACAGTTACCTGTCTGAATAGGAGGTTTGCCATGAAAGCACGAGTGAAAAACATCGCCATCATGGCAGTTACCCTGTTGCTTGCCGCACTTCCGGCAGTTGCCCGTGAAGGTGCGATGGCAAAAGAACCGCAGGCGTATAAAAGCGAATGCCTGCTGGTGGCCAAAAACTGCCCGACCGACTCCATCCAGGAACGGATCGACAGAATTCAGGGCGAGATCAATAAGGGGACTGCCGTTTATACTACCGATGAACTACGCCGTCTCAACCAGCAACTGAAAGAGGCCCAGAGGACACTCGACCTTGAACTGATGAACTCCGGTTCCGCCGTCTTCTGATACTTGGCCTAACGAACAAAGCGAGAGAGTTGTTTGCATGCAGGTAATGCTGTATGGTCTGGAGGCTATACAGCATTACTCTTTTTTGCCGGTTGCAGTAAACAAGGCCTGGAACGTGCTGAGGTGGTACGAGTAATTCAAGGGGGGCGGAGGGAACGATCATGTTCGAGACACAGTACAACGATGAGATGGTAGCCGAAGTCAGGCGGCTGGAGGCTGAGCAGGCAGGCAGATTGTTACGGGTCGGTTTCGTCGGGCTGGGGATCATGGGGAGCGCCATGGCTGCCAACCTGCTGAAGGCAGGTCATCGTTTGCTGGTTTGGAACCGTGCCGCAGAAAAGGCCGAGCAGCTCGTGGCGGCAGGTGCGGTACGGGCCGCTTCGCCGCGGGAGGTTGCCGCGCAGTGCGAGATCGTTATCACCATGATGGCTGACCCAACGGCGGTGACAGCGGTGCGGGATGGCGAGGACGGTATCCTGGCCGGACTTGGGCAAGGAACGGGGTATCTGGACATGTCAACGGTTGATGTGGCAACGACCCAAACGACCCGGGCCTTGGTACAGGCACGCGGTGGCTCATTCCTGGAGGCCCCGGTGGCCGGCAGCCGCAAACCGGCTGAAGATGCCACCCTGACCATCATGGCGGCCGGTGATGCGGCCCTGTACGAAAAGGCGCTGCCGCTGTTGCAGGCCATGGGGAAAAAGGTGCTGTTTCTGGGCGAAGCCGGTAATGCGGCGCGGATGAAGCTCGCCAACAACCTGGTGATGGGGGGGATGTTGACGGCCTTCTGCGAAGGTATGGCACTGGTAGCGGCGACCGGTCTGGACCCGGCGCAGTTTCTGGAGGTGCTGGATGCGGGCGCCATGAGCAATCCGATGTTCAGGATGAAAGGGCCGGTCGTGGCCCGGAATGACACCTTTCCGGTCGCCTTCCCGCTCAAGCATATGCAGAAGGACCTGCGCCTGGCGTTGCGTCTGGCGGAAGAGGCGGGACAACCGCTTTTTACGACAGCTACGGTGAATGAACTCTTTAAAAAGGCGCTGGCAGAGGGGAGTGGCGATGACGACTTTGCCGCTGTCAGCCGCGTGGTCAGGGGCTAGCTGACGTGCCGAGCCGGCTGCATGATACCTCGACTGACCATGCCGATGCGTTGCCCCCCTGCCCTGCCACCCCCAACTGCGTGTCGAGCCTGGCGCAGGGCAGGCAGTCTATTAAGCCGTTCAGTATCAGGGGAAAAGCAGCCGCCTGCTTTGCGCTCCTTCATGCCGTGCTTGCCGCACGCAAGGATGCACGCATCGTTGCTGCAGGAGATCAGATCCTGCGGGTTGAATTCAGGACCCTGCTCGGCTTTGTGGATGATGCCCTGTTTGTGCTCGACCCTGTGCAGAAGGTCATCCAGGTGCGCTCCGCCGCCCGGCTGGGGTACTGGGATCTGGGTAAAAACCGGCGACGCGTCGAGCAGATCAGGCAACACTATGACAAGGCAGTGGCCGCAGCATGTTGACCAGCGTTCGTGAATTATCGCAGCTGAAACCGTTTGTGAGCGGTATGCGTTGGCGTTACCTGCTGGGTACCCTGCTGCTGGTTGCAACCAACGCCTGCGCCTTGCTGATCCCGTGGTTGCTCAAGTTGGCTGTGGATGGTCTGCAACATCCCAAACAGGCCCTGCTGTCACCGGGGCGGGTCGGCCTGCTGATCGCAGGATTGGCGGTTGGTTATGCGGTGGTGCGGATTTTTTCGCGTACGGTGCTGCTGCATGCTGCCCGCCTGATTGAGTACCGCATCCGCGAAGTGCTGTTTGCCCGCCTGATTACCCTTGATACCGGTTTTTTTTCGCGGGAGCGGACCGGTGACATCCTGTCCCGCTTTGCCAATGACCTCACCAATGTCCGCATGGTCACCGGTTTCGGCGCCATGAGCATGCTCAACAGCCTGATCCTGTTCAGCGCTGCCATCTGGGTGATGCTGCGCATCAATGTCCCGCTCACCCTGGCCGCGGTGACGCCGTTTCCGCTGATGGTACTGGTGGTCAGGCGGATGAGCCGCAGCATCTTTGAACTTTCCCGTGAGACCCAGGAACAGCTAGCCGGCCTGACCAGCCTGGCGGAAGAGGCGATCGGCGCTGTCCGGCTGATTAAAAGCTATGGCCGTGAGGCGCACTTCGAGATGCTCTTTGGGGCGGCAACGGCAAAGAACCTTGAAAAAAATCTGGCACTGGCCCGCATGCGCGGGCTGGTCATGCCGGTTATGGGCATTGCAACCGGTATCAGCATGTTGGCGGTGTTGTACCTGGGGGGCAGACTGGTGATCGCCGGCCAGATCAGCCTGGGGCAGTTCGTTGCATTTAGCGGGTATCTGTCGTTGTTGGTCTGGCCAACGGCGGTGATGGGGTGGATCCTGACCTTGATGCAACGAGGGGCAGCCTCTATGGCGCGCCTGAATGAGCTGCTCTTGACGGTGCCGGCGGTGCACAATGCTGCCGATGCGGTAGCAGTGCCGTCTACCGGGTGCAGCCTGGAGTTCCGAAACCTCAGCTTTAGCTACGGCGGGCGCGAGGTTGTGCGGGGAATCTGTACCACAATTGCGACAGGTGAGCGGGTTGGTATTACCGGCCCGGTCGGTTGTGGCAAATCAACCCTGCTGCGCCTGATTCCGCGGCTGCTGGCCGTGCCAGACAACATGTTGCTGTTGAATGGCCATGATGTGAACCGGCTTGAGCTTGGCAGCCTGCGGCAGATAATCGGCTACGTCCCCCAGGAGGCGTTGTTGTTCTCACGCAGCATTCGTGAGAACGTTGACTATGGCGGGGAGGGCGACAGCGAGCTGGCTGTGGTGCAGGCTGGCTTGACTACCGACCTGCAAGGTTTTGGCAACGGTATGGATACGCTGGTCGGTGAACGGGGGGTGACCCTGTCGGGCGGACAGCGTCAGCGGGTCGCCCTGGCGCGTGCCCTGGTGCGGAAACCGCAGCTGTTGCTGCTCGATGATCCGCTGGCTGCGGTTGATGCCGGCCGGGAAGATGAGATCCTGCAGGCGCTCGCGCAGAGCTGGCAGGGGCGCACCGTGCTGCTGGTGTCGCAGCGGCTTTCGGCCTTCAGGGACTGTCACCGGGTACTGGTGCTGGAGGAGGGGAGGATCGTGGAGGATGGCCCGCCCCAGGAACTGCTTGCCCGCGGCGGCCGGTATGCCGAGCTGGCCCGCCTGCAGGGACGTACTGCGTAGCACAGCACAGCTTGTACCTATGGTAAAAAGCAACGCGAAGTTTTTGGTTTTGGGTGCAGCAAACAACAGCCTGCGCGGAGGCGTACAGAAAAGTACGCTGCACAAGCAGGCTGGCAGGTTGCTGTGCTCAAAACGGAAAAGAACCGTTGCGATTTAGAAGGGATAGCCGAGCCCGACGTACACCGCCGGCCCCTCCCGGCCGATGCCGACATCCACGCGTCCAACGATATTGGGCCGAACGGTGGCCCTGAAGCCAAGGCCGGGGTTGAACTCGAAGTTGTGCGGCGAGGCCTTGTCGAAACTCTCCATCACCGCCCCGAGGTCCACAAACGGGGCCACCTCCCAGTCGGCCGTCACGTTAAAGACCTCCCAGCGGAACAGCCGGATCCGTTCTTCAAGATTCAAAAGCAGGAAGCTGTTATCGATAAAACGGTTGCGCCCGTAACCCCGCAGGCTGTTTTCCCCGCCCAGGATACTCTGTTCCAGAAACGGCACCTTGCTGTTGCTGCCGTCCCCCAGGGTCTGGTTATACATCAGCCGGAAGACCGAGATGAACCGCTTGGCCTCGTCGTGGGGCACAAAGCCCTTCAGCTCAACCTCGTAGTGGCGATAATCCTCTGCCCCGCCCAGGGCCTTGATGGTGGGTTCAAAGGTGATCCTGGCATAACCGCCGTAGGTGGGCAGGGTTTTGCTGTCATAGGTGCTGTAAATGAATGAGATATGCGGGGCGTGGGTGGTAAACCCGTGGATGCCGGGGACTTCCTGTGCTGAAAACACATCCGTGATGTACGGTACGGTTGAGATGGCGCCGCGGCTGATGGAAACCGTGCGGAAACGGTGCCCCAGTTCGAGGTAATAGTGACGGCCCAAGAACCAGGTGGCAGACAGGTTGTAGGTAACCTCGCGGTCAGTATAGTTGGTTTCGTGGGAGGAGGGGGTCTTGGCCTGGAAGCCATAGAAACGGGCCGACCCATCGGCAAACCAACCGAGAAACCCCTTCAGCTCCAGGTCGCCGTTCATGAAGCTGATGTCGCGGACCTTGCCCTCGTAGTCGAAATTTTTCTTCTGCGATTGTGAAAGGTTAAACTCGTAATTGCGTTCAGGCTTGGGGTTGAAGGCGCCATACAGAGTGCCGGTGACGCCGAAGTTGTTGTTATAATTGATCTGCGGCGCCAGCAGGGAATAAACCTCATCCTTACTGTTATGGATCAGGAAGG
>Ga0302238_1002385_pt1 | contig 13309 bp, 16 predicted proteins | sample AAG_UR_Asn_MG_FD_193527 | JGI IMG/M metagenome (GOLD analysis project Ga0302238, IMG submission 193527) | Enriched activated sludge microbial communities from anaerobic digester in WTTP, New Holstein, Wisconsin, United States - AAG_UR_Asn | ecosystem: Engineered > Bioreactor > Anaerobic >...
TGCCACCGGAAAATAATTCCACTTATATCAGCATGTTTGCTGGCATGTCCCCCTGGCATGGTGTGTGTATAGTCTCCGCTACTACACGTTGCGGGGGATTGACAATGCCTCAAGGCGCCACATTACAAGCTCACCACGGCGCATCCCCTCCTCTCTCTTCTTATCTGAGCCCTGCTACTCCTGTTCGTATCCATTCCATTGCCGTTTGTTGGCGCATCAAGTGTGTGACCAATTTAAAGTCGTTTCTTCCCGTTGTGCATGCAGTCAGGTTTTCGGAGTGTAGCCAGCCACGCTGAGGAGGAGTATATGCAGACCCAAGGACGCTTTGTCCTGTGTAACAGTGATGAGTTTGAGCACTGGCTGGATAGCCTCAAGGTCAGCCGTACTGTCACGCTGATCCAGAACCATCACACCTGGTCCCCCTCCTACGCCCATTTCAGCGGCTCAAACCAGTTTGGCCTGCTGCGCGCAATGGAGGACTTTCATGTCAGGGAGCGGGGCTTCGACATGATTGCCCAGAACCTGACCACCTTCCCGGACGGGACCGTGGCGGTCTGCCGTCCCCTGGACCGTATCCCGGCCGGGATCAAGGGGGCCAATCAAAAGGGCATCTGCATCGAACACCTCGGCAACTTCGACACTGGTGGCGACACCATGACAACGGCCCAGCACGACACCATCATCAGGGTGAATGCCGCCCTTTGCCGCCACTTTGGCCTTACTCCCTCAACCGACGCGATTGTCTACCATCACTGGTACGATCTGGATAGCGGCACCCGTACCAACGGTACCGGCAACACCAAGACCTGCCCCGGCACAAACTTCTTTGGCGGCAACGCCGTGGCAGCGGCAGAAACAGGTTTTGTGCCGCTTGTCCGGCAGGCGCTCAGCAACAGCGCAGGCGGGCCTGTCGCCGCCCCTGCAACACTACCGGCTGCGGTAGTAGCGGTTGAATCGCTCAACGTCCGCAACGGCGCAGGGCTGAACTATGCCGTGGTCAAGCTGCTGCAGCACGGCGCAGCCGTGTCCGTGTACGAGCAAAAGGGGGGCTGGTGCCGCATTGCAGCGGAGCGCCAGGAGTGGGTCTGCGAACGGTATCTGCAACGCTAAAAGGCACAAGGAGGTGCTGCCGTGTTCGGAATTGCCATGCTTGATGTGCTGATCGGTCTGGTCTTTGTCTATCTGCTGCTGGCGTTGGTCTGCACCTCGGTTAACGAACTGTTTGCCGGATGGTTTGACCGGCGCGGAGAACATCTCAGAACCGGCATCTGCAACCTGTTGGGCGAACACGATGGCCCGGACCGCAGGCGGACACCGGTGCCGTTCCACGATCCACTAAGCGGTGCGGTCACCGATCGCACCATGGTGAAGTCCTTTTATGAACATCCCCTGATCAAGACCCTCCACGAAGACGGCACCCAGCCGTCCTACATCCCTGCCGCCACTTTTTCCTTGGTGCTGCTCGACCTGTTCGCCCCGGCCGACGGACAAACCCCGCGCAGCATCCCGGCCTTTGTCAGCGGGGTGGAGAAGGCGCTCTCAAATAACCGGGATTTACAACGCACCTTGCTCGTACTCTGCAACGACGCAGCGGATATCGCCCAGTTGCGCACAGCCCTCGAAGGCTGGTTCAACAATGCCATGGACCGTGTATCGGCCTGGTACAAGAACAAGTCGCAGAAATGGGTCTTTGCCATCGCCCTGCTGGTCTGTCTGCTCATCAATGCCGATTCCCTGCAACTCGTCAAGGACCTCTACCAGAATCCCACCCAGCGCAGCGCCATCGTGGCCCAGGCCCAGCAGATGGTCAAAGACAGCGCACCAGCCCCTAGCAGCAGCACAACCGCCACCACCGCACCGCTTTCCCGGCAGGAGGCCGAACGCCTGGCAGACACAATCGGCGCACTGAACAAGACCGGCTTCTCGTGGGGGTGGGGCATAGAGCAATTGCAAGCGCTGAGAGGGGACGATGTGGCGCACACCCTGTTGATTGTAAGTCTCAAGCTGATCGGCATCCTGCTGACCGCCGTTGCCGCCTCGCTTGGCGCGCCGTTCTGGTTCGACATGCTCAACAAGCTGATCAATATCCGCGCGGTGGGCAAGGCGCCGAACGAAGTGGCGCCACCGCCATCACCTGGTGTATCGCCAAGCCGGGACACGGTACAAGCCAATACAGCGCTTCAGAGCGTAGGGTAAACCAAGCAAACCTGGAGAGGGGGACATATGGCAGCGCTAGAACTGTATTACGCCACCAACCGCAAGCATGAGGGAGATGATCGCTTCAACCCAACCGGCTACGGCACCGGTTTCAGCAGTGATGGCCTGGAAAACCTGCGCTTCGGCAAACTGACCCTTGCGGTTGACGATGCCATGGTGGATGGCTTTCTCAATCAGACCGGCGGCTACGGCTTCGGCAACGGTATCGACTTGGCCGGATATCTGAAGAAACAGGCCGAAGATCCGGCGGCCATCAAGATCACCGCCTACTATGAGAATATGTCCGGCAACCCGGACCAGCCCCATACGCTTGGCTCACGCGCCATGTTTGCCGAGGTTCAGGCAGCCATGGCCGGCGCCAGCGACGCACTTGTCTACATCCACGGTTTCAACGTCAGTTGGACCGACGCGGTCGGTTCGGCCCTGGCGCTGCAGACCCGGTTGAACTGGTCGGCTGCCAAAGATCCAAGTCAGAAAGTGCTGGTGGTGCTGTTTTCCTGGCCTTCCAACGGCACTGCCTATCCGTATATCTCCTACAAGTCTGACCGTACTGAAGCGGCTGCCTCGGGTCAGGCCCTGGCGCGCGGCATGCTCAAGCTGCGCGACTTTCTCGCCGAGGTCTGCCGTCGCAACGGTCCTGCCCCGTGCAGCCAGGATATCCACCTGCTGTGTCACTCCATGGGCAACTTTGCCCTGCAAAACGCCCTGCCGCGCATTGCCGACTACGCCGCCGGTCGAGCGCTGCCGCGTCTGTTTGAGCAGATCTTTATGTGCGCCCCCGATGTTGACGCCGACTGTTTTGAAGACGGCAAGCCTCTGGCCCGTCTGCCGGAGCTCTGCCGTTGCGTGAGCGTCTACTACAATCGTGACGACAAATCCATGTACCTGTCCGACTACACCAAGGGCAATCCAGAACGGCTCGGTTGCAACGGTGCTGCCCGCCCGGCGCTGCTTAACACCAAGGTCAACACGGTTGACTGTACGCCGGTGGTCACTGACGAGGGGATCGTCGAGCACAGCTACTACCTGGACGGCTACGTCAACGACGACATCCGTATGAGCACCGACGGCGTTGCCTTTGACGATGCCCGAAGACGCCGGAAGAAAAAGGGCGATTGGCCGAATCTGTGGGAGATGCGGTGAGTAATTGCCAGATGGGCATAGATGAAGCAAGAAATAGTCTGTGGCAAAAGTTTGTTGGTGGAAAGTTTGTAATGTCTGCTGTTTTCAGCGCGTTGGTGCTTGTATCAGTTACTGGTTGCTCAGGCATTCAATTTCGCACTGAGGATGGAATTAAGCATTATATTATCCTGGGAATTGGCATGGTCAGCACACGAGAACAACTGGGAGTAACGGTGAACGAGGCCAAGATTTTGGGGGTAATGGTCAATAAAGGTGGTTTTAGTGCTGGTTTGGGGCTTCAGCACACGGTTGAAATTGCTCCAAAATCAGCTGGCAATCTCGCGATTAGTATAAATTCATCACCATACAGTTTGAAAGTTAAGAGTTTTAGTTTGTATAGCTCCATCAAGCAGGACAGCCTGTAATACATTCTACTAAATGTCAGGGGAAAGTTGCCATGAACGTAAACCAAATGCGTGGTTCATTGATGGCTGTTATTAGTTTTATTAGCTTTTTTGTGACTGGATGTTCCAGTATTGTTAGAGAAAATATTATCTCATCAATAAATACTGGAATTGGAGCAACCATAGCAGAAAATCCTCAGACACAACTATATGAGGTTAAAATTGGTTATATCAGAAGTCAGTTTTACTCAATCCCAACAGGCAAGATGGTTTTAGTTGAAGACTCTGAACTACCAGTTGCTATTGATGGTAAAACGCTAAAAGCTCTCTCTAAATACAACCCAAATACTTCAAATAAAGCTGATTTAACCCCTGAATTAGTGAGCGGTATAAAAGTGCATTCTGGGGCAGAGCATCTGTTTCTAGGAGTAGATGTGAGTGAAAATTTTGCTGTCGGGAAAGAGGCTGTAAACAGCAGGGCTGCCACTGCAATGTACATAACGGAGGCACAGAATGCTGGAGTAGCCTCAGCAGCGTCTTTGGCGGCACAAAGTACTTTGAAGATATCCACCGTTTCAGCACCAGAAGTACAATCGCTAGTTGCAGAAGTTGCAAAAAAATATTCTGGAAGTTCAAAAGAACAACAGGAAAAGATTGAAAAAATTGTAAAAGACAATGGCTACAAAACTTTGAACAGTTTTGTAGACGCAACCAGTCATGATCCTGTCCCTTTTCTTAAAATCATATCTGAAGTCAACAAGCTCTAAGAAAGTGAGATTGTGCTATGCAATCAGACGTTTTTACTCAAAAAATTCCACTTGATGGTCGCGATTTAGGTGCTGCAATTGCTAATGCATGTACTATTCAGGCCGCTCGGAACCCTGGGCCTCGCCGTTTGGCGGCTGTTTTGCCAGTGGATATTTCCGGTGATACCGTAGAAGTCATTTTGGTGTTTGAGCTTGCGCAACAGTAAATAGGTGTTTACAGCGCGTAAATTTAGAACTATGGGAGGGCACATCATGGGTGTCTTGATGCAGGCGTTTTACTGGGATTGTCCGCGCGAAGAACAGCAGGAGTTTACCTGGTGGAAGCATCTCAAAGGCAAGGTCAAGGAGCTGGGTAAGGCCGGTTTTACGGCGCTCTGGCTGCCGCCTGCCGGCAAGGGCGCCAATATCGGCGGCATGTCGATGGGGTACGATGTCTACGACTATTACGATCTGGGCAGCTACGATCAAAAAGGCTCGGTCAAGACCTGGTTCGGCTCTGAACAAGAGTTGCGGTATCTGATCAAGGCGGCCCACACCGCCAAGCTCACGGTCTACGCCGATCTGGTGCTGAACCACAACAACGGCGCTGATGCGCAGGAGCTGAATCCGATCATCAACCAGATGCGCTGGACCAGGTTCAGCCCCCAGAGCAAGCGCTTTACCCGTGACTGGACCTGCTTCAATCCCTCGCCCTATCCCAACCCCAACCCCGGTACCTTTGGTGATATGCCCGACATTTGCCACACCAACCCGCGCGTCATGACCGGCATCATCAACCATGCCAAATGGCTGATCGAGGAGATCGGTTTTGACGGTTTCCGCTATGACTTTGTCAAAGGGTTCGGTGGCTGGATGATCCGGGCCATCCACGACCGCAGCTATGCCAGAGACGGCAAACCGGTCTCGCTCTACGGGGTGGGCGAGTGTTGGGATAATGACGCCACCATCGATGCCTGGCTTGATTCGGTCAACAACTGGGCTGACAACCGGGTCGGGGCCTTTGACTTTCCCCTACGCTACCGCCTGAAGGATCTGTGCGACAAACCCGGCTACAGCCTGCGCAACCTGGTGGCTGGCGGCGCACTCTACAACGAGCGGCCGCTTGAAGCAGTCACCTTTGTGGATAACCACGATTTCCGCGGCCTTGACGAGGTGATCAACGACAAGATGCTGGCCTATGCCTTTATCCTGACCCATGAAGGCTATCCCTGTGTCTACTGGAAGGACTACTTCACCTATGGGCTGGCCCAGCCGGGCGAGCCCAGCGGCATAGAGCGGCTGGTGGCCCTGCATGAAAGCCATGCCGGCGGGCAGACCAACACCCTATGGCTTGATGACGGCTTTTACGTGATGGAGCGGAGCGGTGCCGGCAAACAGCCCGGCCTGGTGATGGCGCTCAACAATGCTGCCGGACCCCGGCAGGAATGGGTGCGGTGCGGCTTTGGCAACCAGACGTTGCGCCCCCTGGCCTGGCGGGCTTCTGAAGCAATTTTTGATCCGCAGGCGGTCATGGTTGATGGCGATGGCTGGTGTTGTATAAGCCTGCCGCCGCGGGGGTACGTGGTGTACGGCGCGTGAAATGCGGCAAGCCCCGGGTTCTTCTTGTCGCTATAGCAACAGCGGATTGTGTGCATCCCGCACATGACCGCATTACAACCCCAAAGGAGATAGACACATGATGAAGAAAATGGTCGCATTATCCACCGTATTACTCGCTGTTACCGCTAGCTTCGCCATTGCCGCCAACAGCTCATTTCAGCAGACCTGTTCCAACATTACTTTTGTCTATTCAGGTAATTTGCCTGCGCTTCAAGCCACCTGCCTTCGCGCCAACGGCACACCGAATCCAACGAGTTTGGTTATTAATGGGATTTCAAACCAGAACGGCAGGCTTACCAACAGCGGCGGTGCCAGCACCTTCCAGCAAAGCTGCGGCAATATCCAGATTAACGTAACGCCTGGCGCCGCCACGTTATCGGCTTTTTGCAGAACTATTTCCGGCGCATCCAACAGCACAAGTATTGCGCTTGATGACATTGGCAACAACAACGGTACTCTCTCCTACTGAGGATAATTGGGTAGTGTAGAAAAGCCAAAGAACTGCTGTGTTTTAGCGTTCAATGAGGACAAGGACAGAATACAGAAGCGGGTGCAACCACGATGGTCGCACCCGCTTTTTAGCAAAAAGTCTCAAGCAAAGAACTACAGCAGCTTGATCCCTGCCAGTTCCTTGGAGCGCTTGACTGCCGCATCCACGGCATCCATCAGCAGGCCGTGCAGGCGGCCGTTTTCCAGGGTGTGCAGGGCGGCAATGGTGGTGCCGCCGGGGGAGCTGACCCTATCCCGCAGTACGGCCGGGTGTTCGTTGCTCTGCTGCAGCAGTTGAGCCGAACCCAGTACGGTCTGGACAGCCAGGCCATGAGCCACCTCGCGGGTCAGGCCGTTTTTGACCCCGGCGTCGGACAACGCCTCGATGAAGGAGAAGACATAGGCCGGGCCGCTGCCGGACAGGCCGGTGACGGCATCCATCTGGCGCTCACCCACCTGGTAGACGGTGCCGGTCAGGCTGAACAGTTCCTTGGCCAGGGCCAGGTCGTCATCGCTGGCCCGCCTGCCGCCGCAGATGGCGGTGGCGCCGGCCTGTACCAGGGCCGGGGTGTTGGGCATGGCCCGGATGACCCGGCTGCCGCTGGGCAGGGATTCTTCGATAAAGGTGGTGGAGATGCCGGCCATGATGGAGACCACCAGTTTGTCAGGGGTGATGGCCCCTTCCAGCGCGGAGAGGGCGTTGGCCGCCACCTGCGGTTTGATGGAGAGCACGATCAGGCTGGATGCGCTGGCAACCTCGCTGTTGTCGTCGGTGGTACGGACCGAGAGGGTGGTGGCCAGCTGGGCGCGCCGGGCCTGGACCGGGTCGGCCACGATAATGCTGCGCGGGGCGATCCCGCCGCTGATCAGGCCCTTGATGATGGCCTCGGCCATGTTGCCGCCGCCGATGAAACCGATGGTGTTATCTGCCAGCATCATACACCTCCACTGCTCTGTTCAGTCTGGATAACCTGGGGCCGGGCCAGTTCGCTGGCGGCCGTTTTTTTGTCATTGGCGCTGCTCTTGGTGATCAGCATCACGCCGACGCAGACCAGGGCGATCCCGGCCCAGCGCAGGGGCGAGACCTGCTCGTGCAGCAGGTACTTGGCCAGCACCGCCACCAGGACGTAATTGAGGGCCTGCATCGGCAGGGCCACGGAAAGGTCTTCCCAGGAAAGCACGGCCAGCCAGAGGAAGAAGAACAGCGCCAGCATGGCGGTGCCCACCACGATCTTCCACTCGGTCATGGCCCGGTAGGCCACCTCAAGGATGCCGCGCAGGTTCATGGTGGAGAGGTCGCCCAACTCCTTCATTCCCTTTGCCAGCAGCAGGTCGCCCACCGTTCCGGCGGATACGGCCAGGATCATCAGTACCAGGGTCTTAAGCATACGGTTTTTCGTCTCCACGATAGTTTGTCAGGGTGATACCCAGCTGCTGCAGGCGTTGTCTGATCCGGGGCGAGAGCAGGGCAGCCAGCTCCGCCTCGTGGCAATAGCCGGGCATGCGGCGGCTGATCTCCTGGTCCGGCAGGCAGCCGGGGTGGAAGTAGATCTCGCTGGTGCCGGGTTGCAGCCGTTCAAGCAGGGGCAGCAGGTACTCCTCGGTCATGCGGCCGGAGTTTAAAACCCCTTTGACCTCCACTGCCGTGCGGATGCCCTGGCGTTTGAGGATCGGTTCGGCATGGCTGGCCAGGGCGCCGAAGATGAACCGCTCCGCGCTTTTACCAACCAGGCGGGTCCGGTCATGGCGCAGGTTTTCCAGCAGGCGTTCACGGGTGATCCTGAAGCTGGTGATACCGTGCAGCGGCATCAGCTCGGCCAGGATGCTGAAGACCGTGGGGTGCATCTGGATGTTCAAGTGGCCGTCGATGTGGGAGAGTGCCAGACCCGTTTCTTTGATCTTGAGGATCTGGGCCTCGATCTCGTTGCGCAGTTGCAGCCGCAGGGTGGGATCAAAGAACAGCTTCATCCCCATTGCCACCGGGTTATCCGGGAAGCAGCCGTTGGCCTCCACCAGACCGGCAACCTGCTCCGGCGGCAGCACCGGTCTGCCCTGCACCAGGGTCAGGTGCAGTCCCACCTGCAGGCCGGGGTTGCATTTGGCAATTGCCACCGCCTCGTCAAAGGCGTCACCCCCCGGCATTAGGGATGCCTGGGTCAGGATGCCCTGCTGCCAGGCCTGCTCCACGGCCCGGTTGACTCCGGCGGACAGCCCGAAGTCATCGGCGTTGACCACCAGACGTTTCATGTCGTCTGCTTGCGTTTGCGCATGTAGTCAAAGTACTGTTTGCCCTCTTTCAGCCGTTGCTTGCGGATCTCGCTGTCCACAATCATCTTGCCGATGCTGCGCAGGATGTACTTGGGCCGGAAGTAGAACTTGTTGTAGAACTCCTCCACCGAATCGAAGATCTCGGCGTTGGTCAGGTGCGGGTAGTTGATCACGCACTTCTGGTGGCCGGTGTTGTCGATGAAGTCATCCGAGGCGATCCAGCCTTGCTCCTTGGCCAGGGTGTAGAACTCGGTGCCGGGATAGGGGGAGGCCAGCGAGGCCTGGATGGAGTTGAGATCCAGCTGCTTGGCGTACTCGATGGTCTCGCGGATGGTCTCCTTGGTCTCGCCCGGCAGGCCCATGATGAAGGCGCCGTGGATGCTGATGCCCAGCTTCTTGCAGTCCTTGGTGAACTGGATGGCCTGCTCCTTGGTGACCCCCTTCTTGATGTTCTTCAGGATCTGTTCGTTGCCGGATTCGTACCCCACCACCACGTGGCGCAGGCCGGCCTCGCGCATGACCTTGAGGGTTTCAAAGTCGCAGTTGGCCCGGGCATTGATGGTCCAGGAGATCCCCAGCGGTTTCAGCAGTGTGGCCACCTCGCGGGCATGCTGACGGTTGGCGGTGAAGGTGTCGTCGTCAAAGGAGAGCTCGCGCATCTCCGGGATGTTGTCCACGATCCACTTGACCTCTTCATAGACGTTCTGCGGCGAGCGGGTCCGCATCCGCTGGCCGGAAAAGGTCTGGGGCCAGAGGCAGTAGATGCATTTGGAGGGGCAGCCCCGGCTGGAGTAGATCGAGACATAAGGGTTCTTGAAGTGGGGGATGACGTATTCCGAGATCGCTAGGTCGCGTTTGTAGACCGGCGCCACAAACGGCAGGGCATCCAGGTCCTCGATCATGGGGCGATCCGGGGTATGGGTGATCTTGCCGTCCTTGATAAAGCTGATGCCGTCCACCTTGGCCCATTCACGTCCTTCGCACAGCTCCTTGGTGGAGTAGTCGAACTCGCCGCGGCAGACGATGTCGATGATGCCGTTGCCGGCCTTGAGCGATTCCTCCGGCAGGATCGTGACATGGGGGCCGGTCAGGACCGTGACCATGTCCGGCTTGACCTCCTTGATGCGGCGGGCGGTCTCGATGTCGATCTGCAAGGTGGGGGTGGAGGTGTACATCACCACCATATCGAATGACTTGGCAATCTCCAGGCAGGCAGGCAGGTCAAGCTTCTGCACCGGGGCATCCACCACGCGGGAGCCTTCAATCATACCGGCCGGAAAACAGAGCCAGGTGGGGTACCAGAAAGAGGTTACTTCACGGGAGGCCTGATAGCGTGCACCGGCGCCGCCGTCGAAATCCTCGAAGGTGGGAGGGTTAAGAAAAAGCGGTTTCATTACAACTCCTTGATAGTTCCTGAAATAAACAACAATAGTGGATTTACAGGAGAAAAGTCAAGGAGAGAAGGTGGATGCGCGGGGCGGCAGGGGGCCGCCCCGACTCGGTGGTGCGTGAAAGGACTACTTCTTCTTGGGCGCGGGCTTGGCGGCCGGCGCAGCCTTTTTGTCATCCTTTTTGGCCTGCTTGGCAATGATGCGATCCTTGATCTTGGCATAGACCGACTCAGGCAGCACCTTGCGGGAAACCAGCTGGGCCTTGTTGGCATAGGGGCGGTTCACCACGATCTTGGCGATGTAGGCGTCGCCAAGGCCGGGAATGGCCTTCAGCTCGGCGTCGCTGGCGCTGTTGATATCAACCAGCTCCTGCTTGGCGGCCGGCGCAGCTGCTGCCGGTTTGGCTGCCTCGACCTTGGCAGGCGCCTTGGCCGGCTTGGTGGTCTTGGCCGGTTCGGCGGCAAAAAGACAGGATGCGGACAGGGTCAGGGCGGCCAGCAGGGTAATGATGGTGCTGAGGTGTTGTTTCATGGTGGCTTCCTCCTTTGGATAGGGCAACGTTTGGAGCCGGTTGTAGCAGTAGTGCGGTGTGCTGTCAATCTGATAAATTTATATTTAATATCAATGTTTTATGCTTGGTTCTGGACTGGTGGGGCGTGATGGGTTGCGTAATGTTGCAATGCAGCATTGTTGCAGTGCAACTATTGCTGTGCAGGCCTGTTGTTACGGACTCTGTGGTTTGTTGTGTGGTGGCGCTTGTTGCAGATGCAACGATGCAGATTGCGACATGGTGCGGCAATCGGTACGTCTAAACTGTCATGTGTATGTAATATATTGAAATCATTTGGTTTGATTTGTTGGCGATAATTTTTTCCAGTTTGGCACGCAGCTTGTAATACTGATTGGCAAAGGCAGCAGTTCAAACCCGGAGCGGTTTACCCCAACACACAGACGCACACACCACAAGGAGGATGTCATGAAAGCGAAAAACAATTTCTCGGTTCTGTTGGCTGAAAGTACGGCAAAAGGTAGTCTGGCAATCTTTGCCGGTGCAGCGCTCTTTTTGGGTGGCTTCATTACCTGGTCCGCTGCTGGCGCTATTAGCGGCATCATCAGCCTGTTCAACTAGACCCAACAATTACGGTTACGCATACGGGAGGATAGACATCATGAAAGCGAAACTGAGTTACTCTGATCTGAATGACCGCAAATATATCGGTCGTACCCTGATGGTGGCCGGCATGTTTGCTGCCGGTGCCGCACTCAACATCGCCTGGCCGGCTTTGCACCATATCGGCAGCAAGTTGATCGGTTAATCTTCCGCTCCAACCGGAGGCGACAGGAAAGGCCCGGCACTAGCCGGGCCTTTCCTGTTTGTGGCGTGCAGGCGATACTTGCCAGAAGCGGCGTAACTGTGCTATACAACCACGCCTTTGTATATTCAGCCCTGAGGAAGGAATCGTTCAATGAGTCATCAGCGCAAACCGGAGATCACCTTTAATTACATCTACAACTACTCCTACAACCCAACCTACGCCAACGGCGTACAGGGTGGTTTTTCACCCCGTGGAGAGTTGGTGATGCACTTTTATCAGGAGCGTCCTGCGCTGCCCAAGGAAGTCACCCATGAGATCACCCCCGAGGGTGGCATCGGTGCCCTGGTTGAATCCGAGCCCAAGAACCTGAACGGCACCATGGTCCGTTTTGTCGAGGCAGGGGTGACCATGAACTTCCAGACCGCTGCCATGGTGCACGCCTGGCTGGGGGAACAGCTTGGCCAGATGCAGGCCATCATGAAGGCCCAGGCCGAGTTTATGGAAGGGGCTGCAGCCGCTCAGCAGGAAGGCTAGTTGGTTAGGGAAAAACTACTACGGAGAGACTGTCTACGGCGTTGCGCTCCGTGCGCCTTGTAGCCAGGCTTCCTCATACCGTTTTTCATCAATCTGATCGTATAAGAGTCGTTTTCTGTGAGTAAATAGAGAAGGCCCGGTGACTACTCACCGGGCCGTTTTTGTTCAGGCGTTCAGCAGTTTGACCGTGGCCCGGCCGTCGGCGTAGTAGTCGATGATGTTCAGGCAGCCGTAGTTCTGCTCGATGTTGAAGACATTGACCAGCGGAGCGCCGATGGCGTTCAGCAGGATGATCCGGTTCAGGCCGCCGTGTCCCACCAGCAGCAGCTCCTGCCCCCGGTGGCGTTCCAGCATCTCGTGCACCACCGGCATGGCCCGCGCCTCCACATCCAACAGGTTTTCTCCCTGCGGCACCCGGTAGTTGACCAGGTCGTCCAGGCGGGCCTGCCATTCCTCGGGCCAGCGGCTCTGGATCTCCTGCCAGGTCAGCCCCTCCCAGATCCCGATGTTCAGCTCGCGCAGCTCCGCGCGGTGCACCGGCTGTACCCCGAACTGTTCACAGATGATATCCGCCCCAATCCTGCAACGGGTCAGGTCGCTGGCGTAGCAGGCCGAGATATGGGTCCCGGCCAGGCGCTCCTTCAGCAGGTGGTACTGCTCCACCCCCAGATCGGTCAGGGCCACATCGTGGTGGCCGTTGTAGCGGCGCTGCTCAAACCCCTGGACCTGGCCGTGACGGACCAGGTAGAGGCGGGTCATGCTGTTCATAGATACCTCGTCAGAATAGTAGTGGTGGCCGTGATGGTCAGCAGGGTCAGCAGCTCTGTTGTTTCATTGCAGAAGCCGATGATATCGCCACTGATACCGCCAAGCCGGCGGGTGAAATAGTATTTGACGGCGCTACCCCACAGCACCGCCAGGCAGAGGGCCGCGATCCCGGCGCTATGGCCCAAAAGCCAGCAGAGCGGAATGGTGCAGGCCGCAGCCAGCGAAAGCCGGGCAGGGGACATGCCGGCCAGAAAACAGACCCCCAGACCGTCGCTGCGGGCGGCACGGGCATTGGTCATGGCCAACACCTGGGTGAAGCGGGCCAGGGTGGGAAAGAGCAGCAGCGTGACGCCCTTCAGGTAGACCGGCACCGCCAGAAGGGCTGCATACTTGAGCAGCAGCAACAGCACCAGTCCCACCACGCCGACCGCGCC
>Ga0302238_1002399_pt1 | contig 13247 bp, 9 predicted proteins | sample AAG_UR_Asn_MG_FD_193527 | JGI IMG/M metagenome (GOLD analysis project Ga0302238, IMG submission 193527) | Enriched activated sludge microbial communities from anaerobic digester in WTTP, New Holstein, Wisconsin, United States - AAG_UR_Asn | ecosystem: Engineered > Bioreactor > Anaerobic >...
ATTTGCCGTATGAGGGGTGCTCGTTGCCGGTAATGCAGAAGCCGTTGAATTCAAATGAGACCTTGCTCCCGTTCGCATATTCTGGCAGTTTCGGATCGCCTACAACGCATATTCTGTCAGACTGCGGGAGCCTGAACTTGTCGCCAGGCAAAATTATCCTCTGCCACTCATCCGGCTTCAAGTCTGTGGCAAGAAATTGATATCCCTTTTCATTCTCCAAATAAAATTGCAGTGTGATTTTCTTTATCGGCGAAGCAAGCTTCGCCGGTTGTTTATCCGAGGGTTGACGTGCCTCAATCCTCGGATAAACCCAGAAACTCATTTCCCGGTAATCCTCCGGCATCTTGTTGAAATACAGGTTTACGCCTTCGATCGGACAGGCTTTTCCGTCAGGATAGGAAATCTCGACGAATGTGCTCTTCTTGTCATAGGGGATTATCCCTTTGATACCGTCAATGTCCCCCTTGGTGGCATCCGCCTTGCTGATGACATAGTTTTTAGAAAGGACGGAAGACGCCATCTCGGGATTGCGAATGTTTATCCTGAGCGGCGCGGCAAACTCCTGTCTTTTCATATCACATTTTAAAATTCCCTTCAAGAAAAATGCACGAGTAGGCTTGATAACTAAATCCGGATTAAGTATTTCTGAAGGCTCTTTGACACCATCCTTCACCAAGCGGAATGTGGTGCAACTGCCCAGTTTGAAATCTGTCTCGAAGAGCCCGTTTGAAATTTCAACTGTTTTTTCCTCGGTCTTCAATTTCTCGCAGGATGGATAGATGGAGGCAAGCTCCGGAGGAATGAAACCTGTCGTAATCCTGCACTTGGTCTTTCCATTCCATGGTGCTGGAAGAATCAGGCGCACATCTTCACCTCCCTCGTGGATAGCGCTGACCTGCGCTGTCATGACACCTTCCGCATTGACAACCGCAATCCAGGAGGTTGAGGAAAACGATTTCTCGCTGTTTGCGTGAACTAGGCTCAATGGGATTAGGACAGGATTGCCTTCAAAAAGCTTCGAAGAAGCCTTAATGCCATAATATGGGGCATATGGCATCTTGGAGACAGGATCAAAATATCTTTTGTCTTTAATTAAATGGAGGGATTCGCTTGCTGCGTCCGTGCTTTTATTGTCTTTTGCCTTAGAAAAGGTTTCCTTGTTTATCGAGTTCATTACCAGGCTCGGTATGAATTTTAGGAGTTTTTCCTGATATGCGGAACTCATGTTTAATGAATCTCTCAAAGTCTCGGTAAAAGACATGTACTTGGAAGGGGATATTGGAGATCCGCTCCCAGGAAATTTGAAATAGGAAAGATTTACGTGGTCAAATTCGACTGATTCCATACCTGTATTTCGTATCTGGATGACATTCGCGTTTTTCTCGATATAAGTGGAGGGGATAAAGATGTTTAGGGCAGGAGGCTTGTTTACGAACTGATTTTTGTAGACAGTTTGCTCGTTGATCAAAACTTCGATGACCGGATTCCCAGACATCCTTTCTTCGACCATTGGCCTGAATGACGCGACAAGACCAAGATGCTTTCCCTGGTTTATATCTTCAAGAAAAACTGCAATCCTCTGTCCCGGCTGGAGCTTTTGAGGGAATTCTTTAATCTTTCTTACCTGAACAGTGCTCCCGATAGCTGACGGCAGTGAGAATTCCTTGATTTGGAAAATCTCATCTAAAAAGGGGGCTGCAGGCATCTCGCCTGAAAAGCATCTCAATGGGATACATACAGAAAAGACAAGCTGTATGGTAAAAAGAAATATCAATAATCTCATTGTTTTATATCGTTCACTTGGGAATCTCATGCGGTACTTCGTTGTTAGGCTGCTAATGGCTAGAAGTTAAATTATTTTGCCTTAAGGAACGAAATAATTTCATTTGATAGGATATGGGTCCATTTACTTTTCATATCCATAGTCGACAAGGACTTTCTTATTGAGTTTCTCCATTTCCTCTCCTGTGATTTCGGTGGCCTCCAGATTCCTGGAACCATATGGATTCGTGTAGGTTTTGATGTCTATATCTATGATTTGCTTACCCACGTTGCTAAATTTTATTTCAGCTTCAATTCTTGTGTAGAATTTACCTCCGCGTCCTTTGAGATAAAATATTTTCTTCAGAGGATCCTTCATTTCATAAGGAATGCCTATATGGAGTTCCTTGGCATATCCATCTTCAGGGGCTGTAAAAAGCTTCTCATTTTTCTCGAGTATCCCACTGTCCTTGTCTTGAACGGTCAAGGTCACGTCATACGACTGTTTTTCCTTGTTGTCGACGGTGGTATATTTTATATCCGGATGACACCTTGCATGAAATTCGCTCTGTGTCGTCGAATGCCAGTATTGATCGTATATGATATCGGAAAAATAAGTCTCTTCCTTGTTTTTTATCTTGCATAGCATTCCTTCCCTGTATATGAACGTCGGTGCGGAATCTTTCTTCCGGATAGTAAAAACAATCGGATTCTTGGGATCTGGGATGTGCTTCCTGTCTTTCTCAAGATTGTCGAAATGAAACCCTTTGTTGAAATCCTTAGGCTCATATCCAATTTGTTCAACAAGAGCGATGGTGAGTAACTCAGCATCAAAGCCGGAAATTTTAAATATGCCATCATCGCCTGCTTTCATTTTATATTTTAAAACATCATCTCCCATTTTCCTGCTAATGTAGCGGAGCCTGTAATTAATTTCGGCTTTGGGAACGGCATTTCCATATTGGTCAACAACTTTACCATAAAATTCAACAGGCCCATCCCACCTTTCAGGCTGAAGCTGTTTTGCTTCATCCTTGATGGTATTTCCCTTTAAAGGATCTTGTGAATATACCGATATAATCAGAAAAAGAAAGAAAACCATAGCAGCCGGATAAAATAATATTTTCATAACATGCACCATCCGATTATTTTATGTCTGATAAAAATTGTTTCCAGTAATCCAGTTCATTAATGATGTTCGATCTGAACTCTTTGCTGTGAGAATAATGCTGCTCATCATAATGCAGGTTGCTTATCAGATCAAACTCGCAATCAAATCCGAGAATGCTCTGGGTAACAGTTCCAACCGGCCTGTTCCTTGATTCAGCACAAAAAGCAAAAATTTCATATCTATCCTTGGGAAATACGAGTATCCTCTGATCGAAAGGCATGACTGGATTGTTCCAATAGAATCTATCCTTCCCTTGCCTGTATTCATCCACTTTGCCTGAATATCCATAAAATAGATCTTTTTCAGGGGAAACGAAAATCTCTATCCACCATGGAAAGAGATGAAGAAGTCCGGCAGAATCTGGTTTTAAGCAATTATTGCCATGCCAGCTTTTCCATTGAAATGCATAATCTTCCTCATTGTAATATCTGACAAACTTTTGCGAGACTTTTCCATCGACAACAGACTTCAAATAAGGTTCCGACTTCCCCCCGTCTTTTCCTGAAAAATAAAATCCTATGACATTTGGGGTTTCTGGGCCGGTTGTTCCAGGAAAGATTGCAGCTTGGTTGAGTTTGTTGTCGTAGAAGTGTGCCGAAAGCGCAGCCTGGGAGGCCACATAGTTGTCCACAAGGCCAGACTTGTCATAAGATTTAAGTGATTCTCCGACTACCACATTTCCTTGGCTGTGCGCCAAGAGCGATAACTTCAGATTCCTGTTTTTCCTCAAATTCACAAGTAAGTCCTTTAAAACAGTTCCACTCTGCCAGCCTCTATATTCGCTTCTGTCGAAATTGTCCCGCGGCGGAATCATACGGCTGTGCGTCAGGCACGGCCATAGATAGATCGCGACCTGGCCTTCGTAATCCTGATGCCAGAGCCGCTTGAACATTGTCTCTGCCCAGCGCTCCGACTCCCATGCCTCGATATTCCAGCCGTGCACAAAAATGGCAAGCTCATTGTTGTTACGGGCATTGTAGTTGAATATAGGAGTTTCTCTTTCAACATAAGTACCTGCAACATTGTCGTCAAGCATCTGGCCATTTATCCCAGTTTTAAAACATCGATAGAAAGATTTTATATTTCCGAGTTTCATAACGAGAGGCGAATTGCAGACAACCATGTTGTTCATCCTGACCTGAAGATATACCGTCCCGTCTCCTTCATGCTTGCCTTCAAAAATGAATGGGGTCAGTTTTCCGTATTGCACACGTGATTTATCAATAGGTTCATATTTATTTGTAACCGATACGAGTCTTTCTTTATTGGCCTGGCTGGAAGCAATTGTTTTATCCGTAACATAATCCTTCTCCTCGTTTACTGCGGGGAAAAGATTCAATTCCAGGCCATTGTCGGCGACGATCGCAAGCTTTGGCCCATATGGTCCTGCATCCAGCAGGTTCGCCATCCTCGATGGAACTATGAAATGCAACCTCTCAAAGTCCTCCAAGTCGCGCAGACAGTCTATTTTGTTATTTTCACAGTTTGGATTATTCTCGTTGAAGTCATCCTCCTGCCACATATTTTCATTGTAACGAATTTTATCATTATCATCGTTCACCCAGAAAAGATATTCTTTGTCGTCATTATCCATGAAATCTATGTTCCCGTCCTTGTTCCCGTCAACAGCCAGATCCGCGAAGGCGAAGTTTCCTTTCTTCAGCGTCAACGGCTTATCCTGCGTTTCTTTTTTTATTAAAGCCATCGCAACATTTTTATTGAATATTGCTGATACAGCTTTCTTGCCTACAGGATCATAGGCGATGCATTTTATCGTGTTCTCGTTGTTCGAACTGCCGTCCTCGAAATACGGCTGATAGAAGCTCATGATGAGCGGGAACTCATGTTTGGGATACAGGTATCCGTTCTGTTCGACGAATTCATATTTCAGGTTGTCACCTAGTTTGCATAGATATTTGTCGGGAGATCTCAATCCCTTCAGCCTAAAAGAGGTCTGGAGGGGACTTCCATTGGCGCTCCCGATTCTGTTTTCCACCCCTATGACTTCCCATTTCTCCTTCTGAAGACCTTCACCCTTCCTTGCCAACGTAACGTTCACCTCGTCATAGGCGACCATGCCAGATGCGCTCTTTGATGAAAAGACCTTTATGCTGTATGCTCCCTCATAAGATAAAGGAATACTGACCTTGATAGGATTAATTTCCCCAAGATAAGGTTTATTTTTCCAGAAATCTCCAGCGGGCGATTTAATGCTGATCTTGCCATTATGAACGGACTCACCATTGACATATACCTGATATTTATCTATTCTTCCAACGCTTTCAGGAAGATTGTCTGCAACAGGATCATACACCTTTCCTTTAATTTCGACCACAGCCTTGGAATTTCCTTGTATGCTCACGTCCCCTGTATTTACTGTATCAAGAATTACTTCTGGTCTAGGAAAGCCTGTTCCAACGAAATTCGATGGCAATTTCTCCTGTTTCTCTCCTTTAAGAATAAATTCCATTAGTATGGGATTGAGGCGGACTGTATCGTCCAGGACGTATTCATTCTCAGGATAGTTAGTCGTATAGACCTTGAGCCTGATCAGGCGGGCGTAGTCAGCGAGGGATTCGGCACCGGGTGTCGCCTCGACATAGAGAGTTGCTGTCTTGCCGCTCATCCCAATCTGCGCTGGAGTCAGCTTGACAATGTCGCTTTCGGCTGAAGCAGGAACAAAATCCCCGCTATTCTGCACGGATGTCTTTTTCCGTATCGTTCCATTTGTTTTCCATATCCTGAATCCTGCTGGAGCAGAAAACTCATAGATCGGCTTATTATCCTCTGTTCTTCCAACTTCCGTCTTTTTTACATCATCTGGTTTCGATGCTGTATATTCAAAAGTGAATCTCACCTTATCGGTATCGAGGTGTTCAGGAAGTAGGACGACAAGTGGAATGAATTCAAGAGGTCCTGCAACGCGAATCGTCTCATCGTCATCAAGATCCTCGAAAGGATTGAATCCGTCAGCAAAGTCGGGAATGCCGTCATTATCCAGATCTTCATTGTTCACCTTAAATATTTTCCCCGGCCATTCGAGGATGTCGGAATCAAGCCTGGCGTATTCCCTGTCGTCCTCCAACTGGTCGCACTTCGGGGCATCCAGGTTGTTGTTATTGTCGCTGTCAACATCGGCATCGGCCCTCGTCATCATAACGTGGAGCGAGTCGTACGATGTGAACTCTCCGGCGTAAGTGTATTTGAATTCCGCGTCGGCGGACTTGTCTAGGGACTCGACGTACAGAAGGACATCAGTACCGTCGGCGAGAGGTGCGAGGTCGCCTTCGGGACTGGCGAGATCCACGCTGTAGTTCTCAAGAAGCTTTTTGCCGATGAAAATCCTTGTCTTTTCAGGCGCTTCAAGGGTCAAGGTGCCGGTTGACATCTTCGGGGATGCGAGCTTTATCATGAAGAAGTCATCGTCCTTGTCGCCTTTTACGGCATCAGCATTATCGTGGTAGGGAACTTTTCCCATATCGTCATTGTCATCGTTGATCGGCACTATCAGATTAAGCGGATCCTCCTCATTCCCTTCGGAAACGGCATCTCCGGAGATGCGGCGGTAACCTATGATGTTGACCGACGGCCCGACGATGAGCAGCATCGAATCGGATATGGACGTACCCCATCTTGCCGTGACTTCATATTTACCGGGATAAAGCGGACCTTTAGACGTGCCAGCCCCCGAACCGACAGTGATCGAATCGGCTGTCTTGCCGTCTATGAGTTCCTGCGGTATGTTGCCCCCATCCTCGATGACCGAGAGCGTCCAAGTTGCGTTTATGGGCACAGGATTGTGTCCTGCGGCAGAGGCCTCGTTCTTGATTGACACGAAAGTCGCATCGGAAGCGTAAGGGATGCTGACCGATATCTCCGATTCCACCGGAGATGTGGATTTGATATAACAGTTATCGAAGTTGAAGTCTGCGGTATATTCAGGACGTGGGCCCTTGCCGCCTTCTTTCTTGAGATAACCGTGCAGTTCGACCGTCTCAACGGCCGCCGAACTGAAGCTGTATGCCTTGTTCAGCTTTGCGCTGTAGGAGCCGTCCTGAGACCATGAACCGGCGCCACGGGTGATCTTCGCGGGCCCGTCGAACTCCCAGTCCCCACCTGCGGTCACACTCACATGATATACGCCTTCCTCGTCGAGAAGATATGTTTCGGAAAAGGTTCCCGGAGTGACGACCTGGCTGAAATCAACCACCGCCATAATGTATGTGCAGACTGAAAGAACGCATAAAACTGAAAATATTTTCCAGCGCATAAATCATCTCCTTACATTTATAAAAATTCCGGCTTCCGGAATTTTTATCCTCTGAACTTGTCGTATTTCCTGTCTTCAATAGTCTTCTTCACAGCCTCGGAATATTTCCCGGAGGGATATTCCTTCAGGTACTTCTCCGCGTATTTCCATGCACTCTGGGCATCTATCCCGTCTGCGGTATAAACGCATCTGGCGAGACTGCACTCCGCGAATGCCGTTCCCGGATATTCCTTCCGGCACTTTTCATAGAAGTCAATGGCCTTGAGTCCGCCTTTGCTGTTCGAAATGAATCCGAGCTGCATCAGGGCATAGGGGGCGGCGAGAGTCTTCCGGTAGTCGTCATAGACGGACTGGTAAGTCCTTTCGGCATTCTTGATGTCGCCCATGCTGCACTGGCTCCGGGCCTTTACCGACAGGGCATAGGCCTTATCCTCCGCTCCGGCCTTCGCATCCTTCACGATCCCCTCGCATATTGAAATGGCATCATTGTGTTTTTCCATTGTCCAGTAAAGGTCGGCCAGATAGAGACGGAGCCGGTTCTCCGGCTGGAACTTCATCATGTGCTGCTGGGGCGTCTGGAGATATCCCTGGTCGCAGGCACCACGCAGGCGCATCAGCAAATTCGGCACCTTCAGCTTTTCAAGGAGCATGACATCCTTGTCCAATGTTCCAATGCGGGAGAACTCCTCCTTTGCACCGGAGAAGTCGCCTTTCATGAAAATAAGCAGGCCAATGTAAAGCCGGCATGTCTTCTCAATGTCGTCGGCATACCACGGTGCAGCAGCAGTCCGGCTGTTTGCTATCTCCTTCGGATCAGGCTTTCTGTAGATCGTGCGCCCCCAGGCGTTTAGCCTGGACATGGGCCCGCCGGGCGCAGAGACGGGAACGACTTTTTCCGGGACAGCATAAAGATCCACTGCATCCTTTTTCTGCCGTTCCGCACGCAGCCACGCCAAAGCCTGCCTGAAATATTTCTCCGCACCGATGGCATCACATTCCTTTTCCAGCGCCAGCCGTCCGAGCCGTACCATCGCCTCTCCGGCATATGGGTTGCCCGGTGACTCCTTGATGAAATTCTCGAGTTCCCTACGCGCCTCCTTTTCGTTTCCTGTAGCGAGAAGGCAGTCCGCATATGTCAACCGTATCGCCTGGCCGTAGACCGTATCTGGATGCTTTGCCATCAATGCCCGGCATGTGGTTATGGAAGAATCGTAGGACTTTTCATTGAAAAGTGCCCTGGCCTTGACATACAGGGCGTATCCCTCTCCATATTCGACATTGAGAAGTTCGATGGAGAGCAGAAAGAGCAATTCATCAATCTTCGGTTTTAGCTGCTTATATTCATTAATACCCATTGCATGCTTGGTATCCCCTTCAGATACCTTGCCCTTCTTTTCCTTTATATGGGATTCGGCTGTTTCTATCGCTTTTCTCAGATACACGTCAGCCCTGCCGAACTCATTCAGATCGAAAAGAACCGCACCATATTTGTACTGACTCCGGGCCTTGTCCATGCCATCAGTATTGCTTTCGGCGTAATCTAGCATCTTGAAGGACTCGCGAACACGCGAAGTGTGCTTCTCATCTTTTTCCACAGCCTTGCAGTGGGCCAGTTCAAGGAAGGCTTTGAGGTAGGACGATTTGAATGGAAACGCACTGTTCCTGCTAATCTTGTCGAAGTCAGAGCAGTCACTGACGGCTTCCATTGCCTTGTCGAACTTCTTATCACCTCTATATACTTCTGAAATCAGTGCCTTCGCATCGAACTTCTCAGCGCCGTCTTTTTTCTCGCGTGCGAATTTCACAAGCTCGGAAATACCCTTTGAACGGCTCTTGTCGGAGCTGAGGAGCTTTTCTGCATCGAGAAATGGCTGGTTGGTGGACGGCTTGTCTTCGGAACTGACGGCAAGAGCGAAGGTTATGAGACCTGACAATATGAAAGATTTTATGTTCACATGACCCCCGGAGCAAAACTCGTATACTTATTTCGTGTTGTATAACTAAAATACAACAAGGCTTATACTAATTTATAAGTATGATAAATCAAGTGGGATAAAAGAAAAATATAAGCTTGAAGAATAACCTTGGTGTCTCTGTGTCTTTGTGGTTGGCTTGTGCCGTGTCAGCGGGTCCTGGAGGAACGGCTGCGCAGGCGACCGCGTTTGAGGAATCCGTCGTAGTTCCTCATCACAAGATGTGATTCCATCTGGCTGAGGGTGTCTAGCATGACACCGACGATGATCAGCAGGCTGGTACCGCCGAAGAACGAGGCGATCATGTAGGGGATGGACATCTTGGTATATAGGACTGTCGGGAAAAGCGCGAGAGCTGTCAGGAATATCGCACCTGCCAGTGTGATCCTCGTCATCGTGTGGTCGAGGAATTCAGCAGTCGGCTTGCCGGGGCGGATACCAGGGATATATGCGCCTTCCTTCTTGAGGTTCTCGGATATCTGGATCGGATTGAACTGGTTGGCCACCCAGAAATATGAGAACACAAGTATCATGAGACCGTATATGACCATATATGAGAATGAGTCATGCTGGAAGAGCGTCGCCATGCTGCGGGTTATCTCAGAGGGTATGGCAGAAAGTAACATTGGCGGGAACATGAGGATCGCGCTCGCAAAGATGATGGGCATGACGCCTGAGAAGTTGACCTTCAGGGGCATGTAGGTGGTGCCACCCTTCATCTTGTTGAAGCCTACTATGCGTTTTGCCATCTGGATCGGAACCCTGCGCTGTCCCTGTGTGAGCAGGATGGTCGCGGCAGTGACAAGGGCGAATATGATGAAGAGGATCATTACATGGACTAATGTGAACTTGCCTCCCATCTCGGACTGGCCGCTCCTGGCCATGTCGAAGAGATGGAAGAATGAAGCCGGCATCCTGGAGACAATGCTTACGGTGATGATCATCGATGCGCCGTTGCCGATGCCGTAATGTGTGATCTGCTCACCTAGCCACATCAGGAACATGGTACCGCATGTGAGGATGATGATTGTCATAAATACGAATGCAGGGCCGGGGTTGAGGACAAGGTTCTGGGCCGGAGGAAGTCCGAGCCTTCCGGGATTTATCATCGCCATCGCGGCCATGCCGCCCTGGACTATGCAGATTATTACTGTCAGATAACGGGTGTACTGGGTGATCTTCTGGCGTCCTGAGTCACCTTCGCGTGCCATCTTCTCGAGGGAGGGGATGACAGGTATGAGGAGCTGCATTATGATTGATGCGGAGATATAGGGCATTATTCCGAGGGTGGCGATTGCGAAATGTCCAAGCGCACCACCGCTGAAGAGATCGAAAAGCCCCATGAATGTTGCCGAATCAAGCTGCTTGTTCGCTTCGAAATAGGCCTTGAGGGCTACGGGATCCACTCCGGGACATGGTATGTTGGCTGCAACACGGCTGAGTGCGATGATTCCAAGTACTACGAGGATCTTATTCCTCAGTTCCTTTATCTTGAAGCTGTTTGTAAAAGCTGAAAACATGGCGATTCCCGAGATAGTTTTTCAAAAGGTACTACGAACGGCAAATCAGATCTGCTCGCATTTTCCACCGGCGGCCTCGATCTTCGCCTTTGCGGAGGCGGAGAACTTGTTGGCCTTGACGGTGAGCGCCTTCTTCAGTTCGCCGTTGCCCAGGACCTTAAGACCTTCCATGGACTTTGCGATAAGTCCTTTCTTGTGGAGGACAGCCTCGTCCACGACATCTCCCGCGGCAAAAACCTTCTCGAGAAGTTCGACATTGACGAGATTATATTCCTTGTGGTCCGGCTTGTTGAAACCGCGTTTTGGCAGGCGCCTGAAGAAAGGTATCTGTCCACCTTCGAAGAATGGACGGATTATTGCGGCTGATCTGGCTTTCTGCCCCTTGTGTCCCCTTCCTGAGGTTCCACCGAGTCCTGAACCGTCACCGCGGCCACGGAGCTTACGGCGTTTTTTAGAGGGACTTGTATGTAAATCATGCAGTTTCATTTTAAGTCGAATCCTATGTTTAATTGTTCCTTGATATGCTTCTTCTCATATAGATCTCATCCTTTGTGCGGAGGCTCGTGATGGCTTCCATCGTAGCCTTGACGACAGTAACAGGATTTGCCGAGCCGAGGGATTTGGCAAGTACATCGCTGACACCTGCAAGCTCGAGGACGGCGCGCATTCCACCACCAGCAATCAGGCCAGTACCTTTAGATGCGGGCTTGATCAGAACTTTTCCAGCACCGAACTTTGCTTCGACAGCATGGGTGATAGTCGAACCGTTCATAGGAACGGAGATCATGTTCTTCTTGGCGATATCGCCGCCCTTCCTGATGGCGTCAGAGACTTCGTTCGCCTTTCCGAGGCCCATTCCGACGTGGCCCTTCCTGTCGCCGACGACCACGAGGGCGCTGAAGCTGAAATTTCTGCCGCCCTTCACAACCTTGGAGCAGCGGTTGACGCTTATCACGCGCTCATCAAGACCAGATGAATTTTCTGAATCAGAGTTGTTCTTTTCCGGATTTTTGTTCTTAGCCATAGTTTTTTACATCCCTTAAAATTGTAGTCCGCCGCTTCTTGCGGCATCGGCGAAGGCCTTGACCCTGCCATGATATTTATAACCTCCGCGGTCGAAGACGATGGACTTGATTCCAGCAGCGACAGCCTTTTCGGCGGCGAGTTTACCGAGATGTTTTGCGCCGTCAAGGTTGGTCTTGGCGCTCATCTTGCGGAACTCTTCAGCGACGGATGAGACCGAGGCGAGTGTCTTCCCGGAGTCGTCGTCTATGAACTGCGCATATATGTGCTTTGATGATAGATTAACTGCGAGGCGTGGCCTCTGTGCAGTTCCGGAAAGGATCTTGCGAAGGCGCATGTGCCTCCTGATCCTCTGCTGTTTCTTTGTCTTGTATGTGGCCATCCTTTTTACTCTCCAGAAAGTTTAGGCAACTGTCTTGCCTTCCTTGATTGTTATATGTTCATTGGCATAGCGAACACCCTTGCCCTTGTAGGGTTCGGGCTTCTTGAAACGCCTGATTGTTGCGGCAACCTCTCCGACGAGATGCTTGTCGCAGCCTGATACGTTTATCTTGACGTTGTCGACGACGGCAACCTTGATACCCGCCGGAACATCATAGACGATCGGATGAGAATATCCGAGGTTCAGAGTCAGTTTCTGACCGCTCAGCTGGGCCTTGTAACCGACGCCGACTATCTCAAGATCCTTCTTGTAACCTTCCGTCACTCCGACTATCATCCCGGAGATGAGGCTCCTGGCGAGACCGTGCATGGTCCTGGCCATGCGTGATTCATCGGCCCTGCTGACGACAAGGGCTCCGTTGTCAAGCTTGGCGCTTGTCATGGGAGGCAGAAGCTTCGTGAGCTTGCCCTTGGGGCCTTCTATTGTGACGTCCTTGGCGCCGATGGCGGCCTTGACTCCCTGAGGCAGCGGCAGCGGTTTTTTACCTATACGAGACATTAAAATATCCTCACGTTTATATATTTTTACCAGACATAGCAGAGGACTTCTCCGCCTACCTTCTGGGCGGCGGCCTTCCTGCCGCTAATGATTCCATTCGGGGTTGACATTATCACGGTGCCAAGACCATTGCGGATCTTCGGGATCTCGGTGCTGCTGCAATAGATCCTGCAGGACGGCTTGCTGACCCTCTCCATCCCGTCGATGACCGGTTTCTTGTTGTGGTACTTGAGAGTTATCAGGATGTCCTTTACGGGACCCTTCTTATCCTCGATGATGAAGTCGCTGATGTATCCTTCATCCTTGAGTACCTGGGCGACGGACGCCTTCATCTTTGAACTTGGGATGCGGATCTGCTTGACGTTGGCCATCCCGGCGTTCTTGATCTGAACTAACATGTTGGAGATATTGTCTTGCATGCTCATTGTTGGTGTTTTCCTTCTTTTACCAGCTGGCCTTGATTACGCCGGGGACCTGTCCGGAGTTGGCGAGCTCCCTGAAACAGATTCGGCAAAGTCTGAACTTACCAATGAAAGAGCGTCTCCTCCCGCAGCGTTCGCAGCGATGATATGCTCTTGTACTGAACTTC
>Ga0302238_1002401_pt1 | contig 13231 bp, 7 predicted proteins | sample AAG_UR_Asn_MG_FD_193527 | JGI IMG/M metagenome (GOLD analysis project Ga0302238, IMG submission 193527) | Enriched activated sludge microbial communities from anaerobic digester in WTTP, New Holstein, Wisconsin, United States - AAG_UR_Asn | ecosystem: Engineered > Bioreactor > Anaerobic >...
CCGAAGTCCATCAGTACCACACGGCCATCTTTGGCTATCATCACGTTCGAGGGCTTGATGTCTCGGTGTACCACCGGGCTAGCCTGCCCGTGGGCGTGGGCAAGACCCGAAAGGACCCCCTTCAGGATGGCAACGGCATCTTCAAGAGGCACTACCCGACCAGATCTTCCGTTGCTATCCAGTTGAGAAGCCAGCGTTTGACCCTCTATGTACTCCATGACCAGAAAGAAGCGGCCCTCCTCCTCAAAGAAGTCGGTCAAACCCACGATGTTATGATGCCTCAGCTTCGCCAGCACCCGCCCCTCCTGCAAGAACCGCTTCCGGGGACCTTCCGACGCCATCAGGTTTGGCCACACCGCCTTCAATGCTACGTTCTGGCCCGTGTAGGTGTGCTCGGCCAGGTAGACCTCGCCCATGCCACCGGTGCCTAGCTGGCGCTTCAATTCGTAACGACCGGCACCCACCACGGCACCCGACGCCAACCTTGACCCCACCCCACCAGTCACAGTGCCACCACCACCGGAGCCCGACTGGCTGCCGGTACCCGGTGAACTACCGCCTCCCTGCGAACCGGCCCCCACCCCGGGCTCCGACATACCCGCACGGCCGCTCCCGTCCAGCATCATGTGGCAGTATCTACAACGGACCGCCGTGGCCTTGATCTCCTCCGAGCAATACGGGCAAAGCTTCGTTTCCGACGAACTCAACTGGCACCTCCCACAAGCCAAATCACCTGTCGTTCCTGTGCTGTTCGTTGCATAGCACACAGAATTGCGCTTGACCAGAGGGTTAGTGGCGATCTGTCAGGCTATGTCAGGGGTGCAATTGTACATCGCTCGGACAAGCTGTTTGGGGCCATCGGTCATGGGGCTTGTCAAGAGCCAACAAGACGCCCCAACAAGCCCCGGAGGGGCGACGGAAAGGGCGCTTGTCGTTCACCAAGGAACCGCCTCAACAGGGGCAAGGCCCCCAACCGAAACGACATCCACCGGTGAATCGAAACATCCATCCTTCGCCCCTCCAGGGCTCTGGGCACTCCTGACCGGCCCCACACCCAGGGCTACGGCGGCTTTGCCGCCTGCGGCCTGGGCTATTTAAAGCGACGCCCTTCCAGGGCTCTGTTCGGTGTTTGATTGATTCAGGAACGGTGGCGCGAAAAATCCCCTCTCCCACTTCGGGAGAGGGACAGGGTGAGGGCTAATCCCCTCTCCCATTTCGGCACATGGACAGGGTGAGGGCCGGGCACACCCAGGGCATGGGTACCCCGGGTCGTATGGGTCGAAAACGACGGCAACGCCGGCGCCGGAGCCCTGGGACCGCCCAACCCCAACGCCACGGTGACACGCATATCCGCCCGACCCCAACGCCACGGTGACACGCATATCCGCCCGACCCGCAACCCGGCTAGTTGTGTCAACATCTACCATGCCGTGAAAGAATTTGACAAAAGGTTCGCCTCCGGGCTAATGTGTCCGGGAGGAGGAGCTTCATGGATGCCTATCGCAATAGAGACATCGGACCATACATGGAACGGGCTTTGCGCTCCATGCCCGTGGTCGTGCTCACCGGCATGAGGCAGGTTGGCAAGACAACGTTCCTGTGGAACCAGATGGACATGGCCGAGACACGGCGCTACTCGCTGGACCAACTTGGCACACTGGACCTTGCGCGGAGCGACCCATTCGCCCTGGTCCAGGGAGAGGGGCCAGTGATTATTGACGAGATTCAGCGAGTGCCAGACCTTCTGCTTGCAGTCAAGCACGTGGTCTTTGAGAACCCTGGTGCAGGACGGTTCATCCTTTCCGGGTCAGCCAATCTCAGGATCATGCGAGACGTCTCAGAATCGTTGGCGGGAAGGGCCATATACCTCTATATGTGGCCAATGACTTACAGAGAGCTTAACAACATAAAAGAACCTCCCTTTCTGATAGACCTGCTTGAGCGGGGGGAACCCAGGATGAACGACATGCAGCCTCGCCTCTCGGACAGCTGCGTTCTGCGTGGCGGAATGCCCCCCGTTGCACTTGGACAGGCCGACCCGGAGATCTGGTTCACCGGCTACGAGCAGACCTACCTGGAGCGAGACATTCGCGAACTGACCCAGGTGGCAGACCTGGCGCAGTTCAGGCGGTTTGTACGCCTGGCAGCGCTTAGGACGGCAGCGATTCTCAACGTGGCCGACCTGGCACGGAACGCAGGGCTGGCCAGTACGACAGCTCACCGCTATATGGGGCTGCTGGAGACAGCATTCCTTGGGTTCCGCCTGCCCCCATTTCTGGCCAACCGTTCATCCAGACTGGTTAAGAACCCCAAGTTCTTCATCTCGGACTCGGGCCTGGCAAACCACCTCATGGGAGGTCGGACCACTCCCATGGGTCCGGATGACCCTTTCGCAGGGGCGCTGCTGGAAACCTACGTCGCACAGAACCTTCAGGGCCTGTTGGCAGCGTTCCGCCCCTCAGCCACCCTTTGCTACTGGAACGTCCAGGGCCGCTACGAAGTGGACTTCGTTGTGGAAGACGGACAACGTTGCGTGGCCATAGAGGTCAAGTCCGTCAGCCGCTGGAGAGAGAATGACCTGCAAGGCCTGAGGAAGTTTCTGGACACAACCCCAAACTGCCAATGCGCCATCCTGGCCTGCAACACCCAAGCCACCGTCCGCCTGGCAGACCGCCTGTATGCTGTGCCGCTGAGCCAATTGCTCAGGTGACCTAAGCCTTAATGCTGCGCCACGCTACCGCCGGAGCCCCGGGACCGCCCAACCCCAACGCCACGGTGACACGAACACAGCCTCCGGCCCCCCCCCACCCCCACCACCACCACCGTTCCAGAACCAATCCGATACCGAACAGAGCCCCAGAGGGGCGGCGCTTCAATAGCCCAGGCCGGAGGCGACGGCAACGCCGGCGCCGGAGCCCTGGGACCGTCCAACCCCAACGACACGGTGACACGCATATCCGCCCAACCCCAACGACACGGTTACACGAATACCCGTCCAACCCCAACGCCACGGTGACACGAATACCCGTCCAACCCCAACGCCACGGTGACACGCACCAGCGGGGACGGGGGCACGCTCCACCGAAAAAAGCAAAAACAAAAACAAAACGCAAAGAACAACAGAAAGAACAGTCAGAAGGACAGAAATACAGAAGTTCAGAATTTCAGAAAATCACTGGGACACCCGCACGCACCGAACCCCGACGGTGTAGAGCCTGACGCCGGGATCGTCCCCGTAGCGACCAGAAGCCCGCAGGTACGTAGAGCCATCATTGCCCCACGACCCCCCGCGCAACACCCGCTCAGAGCCTTCCGGCGTTGAGGTCCATTCCCAGACGTTCCCGCTCATGTCGCACAGGCCGCTGAAGCTGTTGCCGGTGGTTTTCGAGCAGACGGGCCAGGTGCTGTCTTTGCCACAACCATCGGTGTTCTTGCCGTCACCCCAGATAGCCCGGTCGCAGGTTACCTCGGTATCACCCCAGGGGTACTGGCGGGAGCCACCATTGCTGGCCTCGGCGTACCACTCGTCCTCGGTGGGAAGACGACCACCAACCCAGGCGCAGAACTGGGTGGCACCGTGCCAGTTGACACAGTTCATCGGATGATCGTCACGCTCTGAGTGGCCCCAGTTGCAGTACGAAGTGTCACTCTTCGTGCTATGGTTCTCTTTGCTGCACGCACCGGCTTCTACGCAGGCACGGTATTGGGAGACCGTGGTCTCTGTCTTGGCGAAATCGAGCTTCGCCGGGGCACTGTAGACCCACTGCAGGCCGGCATAAGCACTGGCAGACAGTTCAATGGGCCTGGCCTCTTCCTTCTTGGTCTCATCTCGCTTCTCCTCCAGGTTGCTCGCCGCAGCGGGCTGCTCAACCACTCCTGAGAAGAACTTCTTAGTCGCCAGGCCAATGCCCGCCACAACTACCACGGTCACAATAACCCCGATCCATATTCCAGTGCCGCCACCCGACGGCACGTCAGTCACCTCCCCAGAGTTCGCTGACAACTGATTGGAGGGGTTGGAACCACCTCCATCGGCCAATACGGGCGGCCTCGCTGGTGGAGACACTGGTAGGGACGGGGCGTACACCAATGACTTGGCCTCTCCTGCCCTCTCTTTGCGCTCCAACGCCGCCAACATCTCCCCCGCATCGGCAAATCGGTCCCTCGGCACCTTGGCCAACGCCTTCTCCACCCACCCAACCAGCCACCCCGGGCAGTCGGGCCGTTGATACTGAATCGGGGGCGGCATTTTGGTCTTGTGCCCCTCCATCGCTTCGTAGCCGCTGTCCGATGTTTGAGGGAACGGCACGCCGCCCGTCAGCAACTCGTACGCGACAATGCCCACCGCATACACATCCGTCGCCGGAGTTATTCCCTGCCCCGTCACCTGCTCGGGGCTCATGTACTCGTAGGTGCCAACCACGCCGGCCGTTCGGGTTATCTTCTCTCCCTCGGCTACCTTAGCGATGCCGAAATCCATCAACACAACGCGCCCGTCCTTCGCCAGCATCACGTTCGATGGCTTGATGTCTCGGTGCACCACTGGACTTCCCTGCCCGTGGGCATGCGCAACGCCCGCCAGGATGCCCTTCAGGATAGCAACAGCATCCTCGACAGGCATGACTCGACCAGACTTCCCGTTGCTATCCAGTTGAGAGGCCAGCGTATGACCCTCAATGTACTGCATCGCCAGAAAGAACCGCCCATCCTCCTCGAAGAAGTCCGTCAGCCCCACAATGTTAGGGTGACTCAAAGCGGCCAGCACCCGCCCTTCCTGCAAGAACCGCTTCCGGGGACCCTCCGAGGCCATCAGGTTGGGCCACACCGCCTTCAAGGCTACCTTCTGGCCCGTGTAGGTGTGCTCGGCCAGGAAGACCTCGCCCATACCACCGGTGCCTAGCTGACGTTTCAATTCGTAGCGTCCGGCACCAACAACTGCACCTGACGCCAACCGTGAGCCACCAGCAGAACCGCCACCGCCACCAGCACCGGAACCGGAGTGGCTGCCAGTACCTGGTGAACTACTCCCTCCCTGCGAACCGGCCCCCACCCCAGGCTCCGACGTACCAGCACGGCCGCTGCCGTCAAGCATGGTCTGGCAGTATCGACATTTGATGGCGATCGCAAGGATCCTCTCTCCACAGAAGGGACAACGTTTCATTTCCTCGTCGGACATCTCCAACCCCACAAAGCCGAGCCTTACTGGCGGCCGATTCTGTTTCCCGTCGATAGGATTGTCAAGCTTCCGGCGAAGAGCAGGTTGTTGACATTGCCTGCGTGCAACTGTAAGAGTTCGAGCATTGCTGCAACGGGGCTGACGAGCATGCTATCCTGCCGGCTCCCTGGTGTTTGGGATGGGTTGGCAACGCTGGAGCTTGGCAATATCTGGCATCCAGGGCCTTTCGAAATGTAGGTGAGCATTAACGATGAACAACAAACTTATGTGGGCCGGTTTCTTCTGTATGGTTATCATGGCGTTGCTATTCGTTGCCTTGTTGATGGATGAGTCGAGCGGGGGACGCAAGGGACGGCAGGGAGAGAGGGCACGAGGGGAATCCGGGGCCAGGCAGCAGCAGGACAAGGGCACACAGGAGCAGCAGGGCAGAGAGGGCGCACCTCGGGATGAACGGGCACCGGACCGGAAAGGCGATGGGCAGCGACCTGGCAGCGAGGACCGCCCCTCGGAGGGGGCCATCATTATTGGGAGCGACGGGCCGGCGCCTGAAGCCAGACAGCCAGATCTCCCACGCCCCGAGGATGCCGAGGGGCCAACCGACTACTCTTGGGTTGCAGCGGAACCAGACTGCTCAAGCCACGAGCGCCAATCAAACCAGGCGAAGCACCTGGCAAGAAAGACGGAGAAAGCTCTGCTCGCCCTGTCGCGCACCAGCATCGAGGAGGAGCAGAAGATGGGCCGAGACATGTGGAGCAGCTTTACCCGAGAGAGAGGCTCCGGGTTGCTCTCCAGCGGACCACTGGTGGACTATGTAAGGAGTATCGGAGAGGCCATTGCGCCCCACCTCGAGCGACAGGGCATTTCATACTCATTTTTTGTGATGGATGACGACTCAGTCAATGCCTTCGCCATGCCCGGCGGCTATATCGTTATCAACAAAGGTCTAATCAAACATGTTGAAAATAGGGCGCAATTGGCAGCGGTTATTGGACACGAGATGGCCCATAACGATCTTCGCCACTGTATTTCTAACTTGTTAATAGCAAAGGAAATACTTGGTGACGTAAACGATTTGACACTGACGCTTGTCTGGTTCTTGAGGACCCCCATGAGCACAGAGCAGGAGTTTGAGGCCGACCAGTGGGGCATGGAGTTGGCCATGCTGGCGGGCCACTCGCCCTTCCAGGCCCCCGGCTTCATGGACTCTCTTCCGGAGGGGCAGAGTTGGAGCGAAGCTTTTGAGTTCCCCATCAGTCTGGGCGATCCGATTCTGGATGCCATAGCAAAGACCCTGGCCGATCAGTTTCTGAAGGAGTTGGAGAACATAGTCGGGACTCACCCCAAACCGCCCCTGAGGGCATGTGTCATGCGCCAGTGGCTCTCACGCCACTTCAAAGGCAAAGGCCAGTCATGGTACTCGGTGGGGGCCAAGGAGCACACTCAGATTACCTCAATGTAGCGGCCACAGCACCGGAACCAAAGAATCGATCGAGGCGAGACTGCCAGCGGCTCTCCACGACTGCGGCGGAAAGCATCTGAAACATTGCCATCTGGACGTTCAGCCACAGGCGGGTGAATAGTAATCGGATCAGGGTCGCCCCGAAGCTTGCGGGGGGCCTTTGGGTCTGTTAGCCTCCCCCTGCAATTGAACTGAAAGTGGAGCCCCAAATGTCGAAGGGACGGATTTGCACGCTCTATCTGGTCATCCTCGTGTCGCTGCTGGTCTCGCCCAGGGCCAGGGCTGAAGTTGTCGTGCCAGAGTTCCAGTCCATTGTGGCCCTGGGGTTTTTCCCATTGGGGGGAAACCTTGTGGTTCCTGAGGCACAGCTCTCCACGTACGTTGGAGGCGTCAACTTCGCTCTCTTCCCCACCTGGGGTCGCAACTATCGCTTCACGCTTTTCGGGGCCGGGGCCTATCTGATTGGGTTCAACTGGCTGGCTTTGGCTGAACCGACGGCAGAGGAGAAGGCTCAGGGCCTGGCGGATGACTCCAAGGCCACGTTCTTCAACTGGGGGCTGGCGCGGGTTGGGCCCCAGGTCCGATTCAAGAACGTCTTTGGAACCTCGGCCTTGGGCGCTGAACTGGGGTATGCATGGCTCCTGCGGGGTGACACGACGCGGGTTGAAACCAAGTATCAACATGGCCTGGAGCTTTCATTCACAGTTGCATGGAATGAGTACGAAGGCCCTGAGGGCAGGTCGGGAGCCAACCTGGGCATGATCACTGGCGGTCTGTTGTTGGGAGGGCTGTCTGTGCTCGGCATCTACTACGGTCACGACTTGTATGCCGGGGCCGACGCCGGTTCGGGCACTGAGGACGCCGGGATGCTTGTGCTCACAGCGGGGGCAATAAGCGGTGCGGCGGGCCTGGTGATGTTCCTGCTTGGCATAAACGAGTAAACAGCGGGAGGACGAAAGATGGAGGAGATGAAACGGTGCCCCTATTGCGGTGAGTCCATTCTCGCAGTAGCCATCAAGTGCAAGCACTGCGGCTCCATGCTCGGCAGTTCGGGGCCGGGGGCGGCAGGTTCAACACAAGGAGGGGCCCCAGGGGCCGATGGACCCAGCACCGGCTCAGCACGGGGCCACAGCACCGGGCCCGCTGGCCCGGACCAAGCCGAGACGACCATCCCCGACGGAGCCATGGTCCGGGAGTACCGGGTCCAACGCCTGCTTGGCGCCGGTGGGATGGGCGAGGTCTACCTCGCTGAACACACCTACACCGGACAGAGAGTTGCCCTCAAGGCCGTCTACCCACTGCTCATGGCCGACCCAACGGCCCGTCGCCGCTTCCTGGAGGAGGGGCGAGTCATGGCCAGCCTGCGCCACCACTCCATCGTATCCCTGCTCAACTTCTTCGAGGATGGAGGCCGGTTCTACCTGGTCATGGACTACATCGAGGGCGATACCCTGGAGGAACTCATCGCCAAGGGCCCCATGGCAACACAAACCGTCGTCCAGATTATGTGCAGCGTGCTTGAAGCCGTTGGCTACGCTCACAGCAGGCCAGATCCGGTCATACACAGGGATATCAAGCCATCAAACATTATGGTCCAGCCCGACGGGCGCGCCGTCGTGATGGATTTCGGAATCGCCCGGGCGCTCTCCAGGGATAAGCTCACCCGCACCGGAGGCGCCGTCGGCACCTACGAGTACATGAGCCCCGAACAGGTTCAGGGAATCGAGGTAACCCCCGCCACCGACATCTACTCCTGCGGCATCGTTCTCTACCGAATTCTGGCCGGTCGTGTCCCCTTCCCCCAAGACACCGACAACGGCTTCGAAGTGATGCAGGGCCACGTGCAGAAGGAGCCACCGCCCCTGTCGCGAATCAGGCCCGATCTTCCAAAGCACATCTGCGATGCTGTACATAGGGCGTTGCAGAAAGCCCCGGCCAATCGTTTCAGCACGGCGGGCCAGTTCGCTGCGGCGCTCGGCGATGCACCGCCGCTCAGCAACACTTCCCAAGGTCGCCCCGCTGAACCACGACCGGAACCGGCCCCGATGGAAGAACGCCAGAACGCTGCCTTACCCAAAGAACCAACCAAGGCGCTGCAAGACACGCCCCCCATCAACGAAAAGGCCCCCTCCGGCACTGCAGCGAGCATGGCAATTACAGTGGTGTTGCTGGTTCTCGGGCTGGGTACCCTGGGCGCCAGTGGCGTCTACTACTGGTCGACGAATAAGCCCCGAGCTATCCAGTTGGAACCCACGGACTCGGCCGTTGAGCAGGCGTGCGAGCACTTCGTCGGTGTTGCCCAGCTCTCATCAAGCGCCATTACAGCAGAAAACAGGCCCAGGGTGGCATACGAGTGTCGCAAGCTTCTCTCGGTGCTTCCCTCTCGGCTCATTGACTCTGCCGCAAGCTGCCTTAGTTCCACGGCGACAGTTGACCGTTTCGCAGCGTGCGAGGTGCCCGGCATCACCGATCTCCTCAACGGCCCCGCTGAAGCTGGCCCCAAATCCGGACCAGAGTTGTGGAAGAAGGGATGCAACCACCTGATTCAACTTCTGCTGAGTTCTGAAAGGGGTAAGGAAATTCCTGCTTCTGAGGTAGATCAATTGTCTTCGAGCATACTAAAGGAATGCACGATGGAGATGGAGCGATACACGGTTGAAGAGGCCGACAGATCATCCCTTTGCATGCTTGCAGTCCCTACATTTGATGAAGAACAGCTTGATGCTTGTCAACTGCGGTCAGAACACAAAAAACTCGATGGGAAGAAAGAGGAGAAGAAGGAGGAAAAGAGATAATGAGCACAACCTCTCTAAGAAAAGTTGGGTGGGTCCTTCTTCTCCTCGCTCTCGTGGCCGCTGCCGGTTTCGCTGGGTGGCAGTGGTTGAGATACGAAGATAACGGAGCATCAAGACACCACCTCAAAACCCTGAAGCTCCTGCCTCGCAGCACCACCGCTGTGGCAACGGGTAGCCTCCAGTACCTCTATGACAAGACCTTCGAACAACTGCTCGTGGCGACGGGTATCAATCTTGACACGGCCCTGCTGAGGCAGGAGTTGGGTGACCTGCTGGTTCAGCGCGTTGGCATCGACCCGTTGAAGGTTCGCCACGTCACGGTCTTCGAGTCAGAGGGGCTTGCCGGCGTACTGCTGGAGACCGATGAGCCATTCGTTGCCCCCAAGGAGGCCGAGACCAAGACCGAGGGGCTCCACACACTCACCAGGCTATCGGGCGATCTTTGGGTCTTGCCCTTCGATGGCAGCATCGCCCTGGGGTTCCCTCCGGTGTTGAAAGCTCTAATCGAGGTTCGAAGTGGCGATATACCAAGCCTTGACAGTACCCCTGCTGGTGAACTGCACCGGGAGATCGTCGCCGAGTTGGGCAACTCGGTTGTGGTGGCATCGTTTGCTCCAAGCGAAGAGATGAACCGTGAACTTCTGGAGCCCCTCCTCCCCGGAGGCAAGATCCAGGGCGCTGGAGCAAGCCTGACCTCCTGCGGCGAGACTGCCCTGGCGCTGAAAGCCGACGCCGGCACGCGGGAGATGCTGGTGAAGAAGTTCGAGATGGGTGAGACGCTTGTGCGGGAGAAGGTCCGGACCGCAAAGGACAACCTGGCTAACGCTGGGCTGGGAGAGGGTGTGGCGGTAATCTTTGCCAACCGTCACCTGGACTGGCTGGTAGAGACTGTACGGCCCAGAGAGTCGGGGGAGTTCCTTCGGCTTGACTTCGGACGGGATGATGCTGGGGCCATGATCTTGGCAGTGGTATTTTCTACTGTCGGCGCACCAGCATATATCAAATACATGCGTAGGGCCAAGACAAAAGAAGAACTTGACATGCTACAACGACAATATCAGGATGCAGCCGACAACTTCGATAATGCGTCGGAATAGGGAGGTGTAACGATGACCAGACAAACCATAAATAGGCTATTGGTAATCGTGGCACTCCTCTCTGCTGCCGCGGGCGTTGCCATATACTTCCAGCACAGCGGCAAAGTGGAAGGTTCAGCATTGGCGACCCATGAGTGGGCCCTCACCATTCTGCCGGAAGAGACCGCAGTGGTAATCGCGACGGATATCAAAAGTCTGGCGACTATCTATTCTAAAGAGATGGAAAAAGTGTTGGGAGTTCGTTTGGATGACGAAGAGACCCGAAAGGAAATTGGTGCCTTCGTCATGAGCCGAACCGGAATCGACCCCTTTCAAATCGAGGAGGCAGCCTTCTTCGTGGTGAAGAACCGGGCGGGGTTTGTTTTCAAGGACGTAGCTCCTGCTATTAGTCCAACGCTGTTGCGAGCTTTGTCGAGCCAGGAAGACGAGTATAATGGTTATGCCATTCATAAGATTGAAAGTGGTTTCTACGCAACCGTTATCGGTCAACATCTGTTTCTCGGAGAGAAAAAGGCGCTGCGAGCCTGCATCGACGTCGCTAAGGGTGAGCGCAAGGCACTTGTTACTGTGCATGAAGGCGCATTGCACGGCGAGTTGGCGCGCAGATTAGGCACCGGACTCAGTATCATGACCATCGTTCCGGACCACAGGCTTAAGGAAGAACTTCGCTATGAGATCGCACCCGAGCTGGCGGTGGATTCGCTGGGACTTGTCGTCACCGGCAAGCAAGTGATTGGCATCGTTCGTGGCGATGAACCCAGTCGTAAGCTGTTGCTACAGAAAATCGAAGAGTTCAAGACAAGCTCTCTGAAATCGGTACAGAATGTCAAGACCAATGTCGTTCTTCATGACACACCTGAATCCCTGCTGGCCATAGTGCTTAGCCATGCGTTGGAGCCGGCGTTCCAACGGGTTCAACCCAGAGAAATGGGCGATTTTCTGGTGCTCGAAGCCGATTTCCAGGCCTTGACCGCCGGCTACCTGGCGGCCGTTGGCGTTCTCACCTCGGGGTTCTATCTGACGCCGTCGCGGCTGCGTTCGGAGACTCGAAGGGCGATAATGGACCTCGAAATGGCAGTTATCGTAGACTACGCTCGCCATGGGGAATACCCTGAGAAGCTGCCCGCTCCAGAGCGTGGTGGGCGTAAGTATATCAAGACGCAAGATCCAATGAACGATTTTTGGGGCACCGAGTTTCTATATACAATTACTGAACACGGATTCAAGATCTGCTCGGCGGGGCCTGACAGATTGCATCACACCGCCGACGACATCTGTGGGACCGAGGGGGATTAGCCTGGGGGCCGTCATGGCCCCGTGGGGTCAACGAAGACGGGGAAGGCCTCGATGCCAGCCTTCTGGTAGGCAGCTTGTGCTTCGTCAGCGGTGCCCGGCCCCCCGAGGGCTCTCGGGGTCAATCGCCCGCTGGCCCTCGCCTCGCCAAAATGGCTGTCGGGAGGCAGCAGCGCTATGATTCGAGATGCCTTGGCGGCTCTGCACATCTTCGCCACATCCAACCCGCTGCGCTCGTACCTTCTGGCCGACCCCAAGCGCATGGACTGCTCGGGAACGCCCATGCTGGCCAGTATTATCCCCATCATTTCAGTTCTCGTAATGTGACCGTGGGACACGATTGGATGCCAGAGGATCAGCGGTGCGCCGTACGTATGGTGCAGCCCCGATGCTGCCGACAGCAGCTCAACCAGCGAGGGTTCCACCAGTAGAGCACTCTGTTTGAAGTCCACCGTGGTGGTGACCCCGTGCACTACAATGGCGTCGAATCTTCCTTTTGCGCCATGATCCGCCAGGCTCGCCTTTGGAAAGTCCGGCTCCAAATCCAGCCCCACTACGGCGTGGAGAGTCTCAAAGGCCGACGCACGGCGAAAGAGCTTGGCAGCACGCTCGTAGTGCCCCTTCTGCGCCACAAGAATCGCGCTGCGAAACCCCATGGTGTGCGCCAACATGGCCGCATTCAGAGCATTGTCTTCCGTATCTACAGAGCCATTCTCAACAACAATCTTCGCCAAGGGCACGCCCAGGGCCTGGGCAATTATCGCCATCATCTCAGCCTCAGCAATGTGTCCCCTGGTGTAGCCCCCGCAAACCATCAGTTTCTGAGCCTTGCCCTCCTGCAGCAGGGCTACGGCAGTCACAAGGTTGGACATCATCCCGGCGCTGGGGGTCAAGAGCCCGTCGGGCTGCACTCCAAGGGCAACAACCACGTCGGCGTTGGGTACGGCCTCGGCCGAGCAGGGAACGCATCCCTCAATTGCCTTATGGGTCCTATCCTCAGCCGCCCGTTCGTCATTCTCCCGCTCAACACGCTCTTCCTGCTCCCCCTGCACACCCCGCCCCTCCCGCTCCACACGCTCCCCCTGCTCTCCCCCAACCAAAGCACCGCTATCCACAGGGGGCTCGTCGGCAGCGGGGAGTTCCACTTCAAGGCTCTCCGGTTCACGCCCACGGGCGGACTCTTCACCTGAGGCATCCCTACCAACTACATCTGCGCCAGCCTTCACCACAACAGTCTCTCTGTCACTAGGATCAGTCGCGGCAGCAACCTCACTGCTCTGAGCCTTCTGGGCAGTTTCTCCGGCGCTTTCCACACTGGGCGATGCCTGCTTCTCACCCTTGGCAGCCTCCTCCTTTGAAGGACCGCCCAAAGAGATGTCACCCCCGCCCCTACCCGCCGCCTCCTTCTCCG
>Ga0302238_1002415_pt1 | contig 13177 bp, 11 predicted proteins | sample AAG_UR_Asn_MG_FD_193527 | JGI IMG/M metagenome (GOLD analysis project Ga0302238, IMG submission 193527) | Enriched activated sludge microbial communities from anaerobic digester in WTTP, New Holstein, Wisconsin, United States - AAG_UR_Asn | ecosystem: Engineered > Bioreactor > Anaerobic >...
TCGGAGGACAGGGTGCGGAGCCTGGTGAGTTTCTACCGGCCAACCCGGCTGCGGAGCCTCACCGCCATGGAGTTCCCCGCGGCGCTGCCCGGCATATTCAGCGGCATCAAAATCTCCATCACCCTGTCGGTCATCGGCGCCGTGGTGGGAGAGTTCGTGTCCGGCCACGAGGGCCTGGGCGCCCTGGTGACCCGGGCCAAGGCCTCCTTCGATGTGGAGCTCATGTTCGTCGCCCTTCTGTGGCTCATAGCCCTGGGGCTCTTCTATTACGGTCTGGCCTCGGCCTCCTACCGGCTCATCCGGAAGCGACTGGAGACGCCGAGACTGCGGAAAAGGAAAGGAGCGTCACCGTGAAAAAACCCTCCCTGGCAGCCCTGGCCCTCCTGGTTCTGGCGCCGGTTCTCTTCCCGGCGGAAACCCTGAGCCTGGCCATCGGCTACATCCCCCACATCCAGTTCGCCCCCCTCTATGTGGGGATCGAAAAGGGCTTCTACGGGAAGGAGAACATCGATCTGAAAATCGAGTACGGCATGGGGGTGGATATTTTCTCCCTCCTGGCGGCGGGCCGGATCGATCTGGGCCTGTCCGACTCGGACCAGCTTCTGATCGCCGGGGCGAAGAAGCTGGGCCTCCTGGCGGTTTTCCAGTACTACCAGAGCTACCCTGTCACCATCGTGGCCAGGGCGGATGCAGTGAAAAGCCCCGGGGATTTCGCCGGCCTGTCCATCGGAACCCCGGAACTCTTCGGGACCAGCTACATAGGCCTTCAGCTCTTTCTGGAAAAGTTCGGCCTGGAGGGGAAAACCGGGATCGAGCGCATCGGCTACACCCAGATACCCAGCCTGCTGGGGGGCAGGATAGCCGGGGTGGTCTGCTTCTACAACAACGAACCTCTCCAGCTCCGGGAGTCGGGGGTCCCCATCGTTCAGTGGGATGTGAAGGATTTTTCCGACATGGTGGGCGCCTCCTTCCTGACCTCCCGGCGGATTCTCGAAAAAAAGGAAGGCCTCCTCCGGGGCTTCGTCCGGGCCACCGCCCGGGCCATGGACTATACGGTGAAAAACCGCGACGAGGCGGTGATGCTTTCGGAGAAGTACATCGGCCGGCTCACTCCGGAGAAAAGGGCCTACACCCGGAAGGTCCTGGAGGCCACGACGAACCTTTTCGAAAGCGGCGGGGGGTACGGCTTTCTGGACGGGGAGCGGTACGGGGCGTCCATCCGGACCCTGGCCCGGATGGGCCTGATCGGGGCCCCCTACCCGGCGGCGGAGATCATTCGGAATCTGACCCCGGGACATTGATTTCCCGATAGTCCCGGGCGGCCTCCTTCGCCAGTCCGATGTAGGAGGCCGCGTTGGCGCGGATCATCTCCACCTCCTCCTCCCTCAGGGTTCGCACCGCCCGGGCGGGGCTGCCCACGATGAGGGACCGGGGCGGGAAGGTCTTCCCCTCCGTGACCAGGGCCCCCGCCCCGACGATGGATTCGTCCCCGATCTCCGCGCGGCTCAGAATCACGGCCCCCATGCCGATGAGGCATCTGTCGCCCACGGTGCAGGCGTGAATCACCGCGTTGTGGCCGATGGTGACCTCCTCTCCGATGACGCAAGGGCTGTCGTAATCCACGTGGACCGTCGCGTTGTCCTGCACCGACGTGCCCCGGCCGATCCGGATAGGCTGGATGTCCGCCCGGATGACGGCGCCGAACCAGACATTCACATCCTTTCCCAGATGGGCGTCTCCGGCAACTTCCGCGTTCCAGGCGATGAAGGCGGCGTTCTCCACCGCCGGAATTTTCTTTCCGATCCTGTGCACCATGGGGGCCTCCCTTTTCCGGACTGTATACGGGATGGGACGCGTCTGGTCAAGCTCCGGGATTTCCGATACAGTTTCCGGCATGAAAAGAAGCCTGCGGAGCATCATCTCCCGGCGGCCCGTCATCTTCGACGGCGCCATGGGGACCGAGCTGTACTCCCGCCATCATTTCATCAATGTCTGCTTCGAGGAACTCTCGGAGACCAAGTCCGACGAGGTCCGCCGGATTCACCGGGAAAACCGGGAGACCGGGGCGGACGTGCTGACCACCAACAGTTTCGGGGCCAACCGTTTCAAGCTGGCGGAGTTCCTGCTGGCCGAGAGGACCGAATCCATCGCCCGGGCGGCGGCCCGGCTCGCCCGGCTGGAGGCGGGGGAGGAGCTTCTCGTGGCAGGTTCGGTGGGCCCCCTGGGGAGAAAGGCCGGCGGGGAACCATCCGAGGAAGAGGCCCTGGAAGCCTTCGTCGAGCCCATCCTGGGCCTGCAGGAGGGAGGCGCCGACTTCATCATCTTCGAAACCTTTTCCCGGAAATCGGAGCTCCTTCTGGCCGCCCGGGCAGCCGGGGCCGTGGGGATGCCCTATATCGCCTCCATGGCCTTCGGGGAGCGGAACATCTCCCGCAGCGGCGACAGCATCCAGGAGTTCTTCCGGCCCTTGCTGGAATTGAGCCGGCCCCCGGAGATGCTGAGCTTCAACTGCGCCGTGGGACCCAAGCTGATGCTGGAATACCTGGAGGATTACCTCCCCACCGCGCCGCTTCCGGTGCTGGTCATGCCCAACGCGGGCTATCCCCAGGCCGTCCAGGACAGGATGATCTACATGACCACCCCGGAGTACTTCGCGTCCTACGCCCGCCGTTTCGTGGAGCTGGGCGCCCGGGGGGTCGGCGGCTGCTGCGGAACGGGCCCCGCCCACATCGCCGAGGCCGCCCGCTCTATCCAGGCCCTGCACCGGGCACGGGAAGGCTCCGGCGCCCGGACGGCGACCACCCGGGCGGAGGCCGACCGAAAATCGGACAGCCCCAGTCTCCGCGACCGGGAAGGTCCCTGCGCCCGGGCTCCGGAAGGTCCCTGCGCCCGGGAACCTCTCCCGGTGGAGAAGCGCAGTTCACTGGGCGCCAAACTCGTCCGGGGGGAATGGGTCACCAGCGTCGAACTCACCCCTCCCCTGGGTTACGATCTGTCAGGGATTCTGGCCAAGGCGGAAGAGTGCCGGAAAAACGGCGTGGATGCCATCAACATCCCCGACGGTCCCCGGGCCAGCTCCCGGGTGAGCCCCCTCATCGCTGCGGAGAGGATCCGCCGGGAGGTGGGCATCGAAGTGCTGCTGCACCTGACCTGCCGGGACCGGAACATCATCGGAATACAGTCGGACCTCCTGGGCTGCGCCGCCGCGGGGATCCACAACCTCCTGGCGGTCACCGGCGACCCGCCGAAGCTGGGAGACTACCCCCACGCCACGGCGGTCTTCGACATGGACTCCATAGGGCTGACCCGCATCGCGGACCGGCTCAACCGGGGCATCGACGTGGGGGGCAAGACACTGAACCCGGCGACGGAGTTCCTCATCGGCGTGGGTGCGGACCCCACTCACCTGGATCAGAACCGGGAAATCGCCCGGCTCCGGGAAAAGGCGGAGGCGGGGGCCTTCTTCTGCGTCACCCAGCCGGTCTACGACGTGGATGCCCTGTTCCGCTTCCTGGACAAAATCCGGGACATCCCGCTGAAGGTCGTGGCGGGGGTCTGGCCCCTGGCATCGCTGCAGAACGCCCTCTTTCTGCATAACGAGGTTCCCGGAGTCCGGATCCCCGACCCGGTCATGGCCCGGATGGAGCGGGCCGTCACCCGGGAGGAGGCCCGCCGGGAGGGTGTCGCCATCGCCCGGGAAATCGTCCACCGAATCCGCGACCGGGTCGCGGGCATCCAGGTGGGGGCCCCCCTGGGCAATGTGGAAATCGCCCTGCAGGTCACCGCTTCCTGACCCGCCCGGGCCCCGGAGGAGGAGGTTTTTTCGGTTCCGCCGGCTTCCTTTGTGCAGAACCGCCCGTCTCCTTCCGGGGCAGGCTCCATCGGGTGGAGACGGGCTTCTCCCGCCTCCCCGGGGCGCCGATCTTTCGCTCTCCGCGCACCGTCCCCCTTCCCCCTCCCTCCGCGCCGAAAGAGACATCCGGGGTTGAAAAAAAACGCGGAGAGGTTTCCTCCGCCCGGGGCCGGGGCCTACGGGTCCCGGGCGGTCGCCTCCTCGTCTTGAAAAACCACGGAGAGGTTTCCTCCGCCCGGCGGGAATGACCCACCGCTTTCCGGCAGGACTTTTTCTCCCATCCTTCATTTTTGTAAATGTATGTAAATCCAGGGACGATCCCCCGCCTCCCCGGCCCCGATTGTGGGCACAATTATTGCTATTTCTCCGGTCCCAACAATCGACGGAGGCTGAAAAATGACGAAAAGCATCGACATGGCCATCCAGGAGTACAGAACCTCCGGGGACGGCTTCGACGCCCTGTTCACCCGGGTGGTGGTGCGGGTCTACGAATACCCGAAGAAAAACCCCCTGTGCACCGAGGAGGATTGCGCGGAGTTTCTGCTGTCCTTCTATCCCCGGATAAAAAACATCATCCTCGGTTACAGAAACATGGGTCGGGAGTTCGATGCCTATCTGGCAAACTGTCTGCGCTGGCACATGAAAAGCTACCTGGGCTGGAGACTGCGAATGGTGAAGCAGGATCGTCTCCTTCTGCGGGAAAGCTGCGATTCGGCGCGAACCGGGGCCGACGATGCATCCGCCGGGGAGGAGACGCCGGAGTACCGCACCGACGGCCGCTCCCGGATCGGCCCCTTCTCCTTCTGCTCCCGGGACGGGGTTCTGCACCGCAGAAGCCTGGGCCGCTTCCTTCTTCTGGCCCTGAAATGCGTGGATGACCTGGACGATCCCACCGTCGGGCGGCTGTCGGAACTGTCGGGTTTTTCCCGGGACCTGTTCTTCCATCTCATCGAAGCTCTGCGGGTCTGCATGCGGCGGCGCAGCGCGCGGATCTCCCTTCTCCGGGAGAGGCGGGCCCGGAATTACTTCCGTTTGCGTCTTCTTGGGGAAGAACGGGGAAGCTGCGACGATCCCGATCGCGCCGCCCGGCTGGAACGGAAAATCGCCCTGGAAAAGGAAAGGTTCCGGAGGGCCTGCGAGGCCCTTTCCCGGGTGCCCCGAAGTCCCTCCCACCGGGACATAGCCCGCATCCTGGGAATCCCCAAGGGCACCGTTGATTCCGGACTGCACTATCTGAAAAAATTCCTGTGAATCCCCGGCTCCCTCCGCTTCTCAGTGTCCCTCTTTTTTGCTACCTTCGGGAGATGGAACTTCTTCTGGCAACCGGGAACCCCCACAAACGGGAGGAGTTCGCCCGGATTTTTCGGGGCCATCGCCTCCTTCTGCCGGCGGATCGGGGCGTCCGATTCGATCATGAGGAAACCGGCGCGAGCTTTCTGGAAAACGCCCTGGGGAAGGCCCGGGCCCTTCGGGCGCTGCTGTCCCGTTCCGATGCGGAAGGAATGCCCATTCTCGCCGACGACTCCGGCCTCGCGGTGGCCGCCCTGGGCGGGGAGCCGGGGGTTTATTCCGCCCGTTACGGCAGGCAGGAGCGGGGCCGGGATCTGTCCGACGGGGAGCGCAACCTTTTTCTGCTGGAGAGAATGGCAGCCCTGGAGGACCGCAGGGCCTGTTTCGTCTGCGCCCTGGTCCTTCTTCTTGACGAGAACCGCATCTATGCGGCCCAGGAAACCCTGCCGGGTCTGGTGGGCAGGGAACCCCGGGGAGAGGGCGGCTTCGGCTACGATCCCCTCCTCGTCCTTCCCCATCGGGGAAGGACCGTGGCTCAGCTCACCCCGGAGGAGAAGGACCTGCTTTCCCACCGGGGAAAGGCGGCCCGGGCGATACTGGCGGTGGTGGAACATCATCTCAGCGGGAGGACGGCATGAACATTCCGGAACGAAAGGACGTGGCGGCGGAGAACCGCTGGAAGCTGGACAGCCTCTTTTCCGGCGACCAGGAGTGGGAGAAGGCCTTCGCCGAGTACCGGGAGACGGCATCCAGGATACCCTCCTTCAAGGGAAGCCTGGGGGCCTCGGCGGAGAACCTGAAAAGCTGCCTGGATTTCATGACCTCCCTGGGGATGGGGGAGGAAAAACTGGGCCATTACGCCCAGCTCCGTCTGGCCGAAGACGGGGGAGACCCGGCGGCCCAGGACCGCTACGCCCGGTTCCTGCAGGCGGCGGCTGCGGCGGAGGCCGACGCGGGCTACCAGAAGCCGGAGATTCTGGCCATCCCCGACGAAAGGATGACGGAATTCCTGGAAACCCTGCCGGACTACCGCATCAGCCTCGGGAAACTGCTGCGCTTCAAGCCCCACATCCTGTCGGAGGAGGAGGAAAGACTCCTGGCCCTGCAGACGGAGGCCAACGAAACCGCCCGGAAGGCCTATTCGGCCCTCACCGACGTGGACATGGATTTCGGTCTCGTGCCCACCCCGGAGGGGGAAAAGCCCCTGACCCAATCCACCTTCCAGTCCTTCCTGATGCACCCCCTTCGGGGCGTCCGGGAGGCGGCCTACACCCGCTTCATGGGCCTCTTCGATGGACACAAAAACACCCTGGCCGCCCTGCTGGCGGGGAGCGTGCAGCTGGACATCTACTCCGCCCGGGTCCGCCGCCACCCCTCCGCCCGGGCGGCCCGGCTCTTCCCCGACGACGTTCCCGAAGCGGTCTATGACAACCTGGTGGAGGTGGTTCACCGGGGGCTCCCGGCGCTGCACCGATACTACGAACTGCGCCGCCGGGTCCTGGGGCTGGAGAAGCTCCGGATGTACGACACCAAAACCCCGCTGGTTCCGGACATCCAGGTGCGGCACAGCTATCCGGAGGCGGTGGAAGTGGTGGTGGCCGCCCTGGCTCCCCTGGGTCCGGAGTATCAGGGAACCCTGCGCCGGGGGCTTCTGGGAGGCTGGGTGGACCGGTACGAAAACAGGGGCAAGCGTTCCGGCGCCTTTTCCGCCGGATCCTACACGGGGGACCCCTACATCCTCATGAATTACAAAGAGGATCTCCTCCGGGATGTCTTCACCCTGGCCCACGAGGCAGGGCATTCCATGCATTCCCTGTACTCCGCCGCCTCCAACCCTTTTCAGCACTACGATTACACCATCTTCGAGGCGGAGGTGGCCTCCACCTTCAACGAGCAGCTTCTGATGAAATATTTCATGGACCATGCCGAATCGGAGCAGTTCCGGGCCTACCTCGTGGGCAAGCAGATCGACGACCTCATCGGAACCCTGTTCCGGCAGACCATGTTCGCCGAGTACGAACAGGCCATCCATCGTTCCGTGGAGGAGGGGCGGCCCCTTACCACCGCGACGCTGCGCTCCCTGTACCGGGACCTTCTGGGCCTCTACTTTGGACCCGCCCTGGAGCTGATGCCCCTGGACGACCTGGAAGGACTGCGGATCCCCCACTTCTACCGGGCCTTTTACGTCTACAAGTACGCCACCGGAATAGCCGCGGCGGTGGCGCTGTCCCGGATGGTCCTCACCCAGGGGGAGCCGGCCCGGGAAAGGTACTTCGCATTTCTGCGGTCCGGCGGCTCCCGGTTTCCCCTGGAAGCCCTCCGGATCGCGGGGGTGGATATGTCGGTGTCCATGCCGGAACGGAGTCCCGGGAGAGACCGGAAACCGGAACCCGGGATCGGGCCGGTGGAAGGGGCGGTGGAACTTTTTTCCTCTTTGGTGGAAGAACTGGAAGCTTACCTTTCCTGATCTCCCGGATCGTTTTCCACCCGGGGGGGACCGCCTTTTTCGATGTAGACCGGCAGGCCGAAGAGACTGTGGCGGGCCAGGTAATCCAGTTCCGGCGCCGCCGCCGTCCCCAGGGCCGCCCGGTAGTCCTGAACCAGTCGGTAAGCTTCGGGGTCCAGGACGATCCGGACCGGCCGGCCGCCCCCCTCCCGGCTCTCCCGGATCTGCCGCCACAGCTCGGCCAGGACCTCTTCGGCCCTCACGGCGCCGGGACCAGCCCCTCCCGCCGGAGGCCGGAGAAGAGGATCCGGCGGATCAGTTCCGGGTAGGGCACCCCGAAGAACCGGGCGAGGATGGGGAGGTCCGAATGGCTGGGGTTGAGGCCGGGAAGACTGTTCAGTTCGATGAAATTCGCCCTCCCCTCCCCGTCCTCCCGGATGTCCACCCTGCCCCCGTCCCGGCATCCCAGGGCGCGGTAGGCCGCCAATGCCAGATCCGCGGCCCTTCGGGAGTTCCCGTCCCTCCCCGGTGCGTAGGAGATCCGTGACTCGTACTCCGCCTTGTTGAGGTAGGAGTACACCTCCCCCTCCGCCCCCGCCCCGTAGAGGATCTCCATGCAGCCCACCACCTCCGCCTCCGCCCCGGTGCCGACGATGCCCACGGTGAACTCCCGCCCCGGCAGATAGGTCTCCACCAGCACGGGCTGCCGGTGCCTTTCCAGAAGGTCCCGGCACACCGCTGCCAGGGCCCGGGGGGACGGGACCCGGGAAGCCGGGGAAACCCCCTTGCCGGTGCCCTCCGCCACGGGTTTCGCGAAAAGGGGGTATGGAAGATCCACCCCGGCGATGTCCCCGGGGGATTCCACCACCGTGAAATCCGCCGTGGCCAGGCCCGAGTCCCGGACCACCCGTTTGGCCATTCCCTTGTGCAGGCTCAGGGCCAGCGTCAGGGGATCGGAGAAACTGAAGGGGATGTCGTAGGCTTCCAGCAGGCAGGGGACCTGGGATTCCCGTCCCAGACCCCGCAGGCCCTCGGCGAAATTGAAGACGAAATCCCAGCGATCCCCCGCGGCGAGGCGCCGGACCAGGGCTTTCAGGTTGCCTATCCGGTCCACCCGGAAGCCTTGGGCCCGTATGGCGGCCTCCACTCCCTCCACGGTCTCGGGGCTGTCGAACTCCGCCGCCGCCTCCGGCGACAGGCCGGAGGCGAGGTAATCGTCCTTCAGGTCGTAGGTCAGACCCAGGTTCAGCATCGGATGAACCGGTCTTCCGACGCCCCCGGGTCGGGGTAACGAAAGGTCTTTCCCTCGTAATTTTTCAGCAGGAGATCGCCGTTCTCGTAACCCATCGCATACTCCGGCAGCAGGGGGATCTTCCCCCCCCCGCCGGGGGCGTCGATGACGTAGGTCGGCACGGCGTAGCCGGTGGTGTGGCCTCGGAGCCCCCGGATGATCTCCAGCCCCTTGGCCACGCTGGTCCGGAAGTGGTTGGAGCCCGGGATGGGGTCGCACTGGTACAGGTAGTAGGGCCGCACCCGCATGGTCAGAAGCCCGTGGAAGAGCTTCGTCATGGTTTCCACCGAATCGTTGACCCCCGCCAGCAGCACGGTCTGGCTCCCCAGGGGGATGCCCGCGTCCGCCAGCCTGCCGCAGGCCTGGCGCATCTCCGGAGTGATCTCGTCCGGGTGGGTGGCGTGAATGCTGATGAACAGGGGCCGGTAGCGCCGCAGGACCTTGATCAGGGACCGGGTGATCCGTTGGGGCAGCACCGCCGGGACCTTGGTGCCGATGCGGATAAACTCCACATGGGGGATGGCGGCGATCCGGGAGAGGAGCCAGTCCAGGGCCTCGTCGGGCAGCGTCAGAGGGTCTCCACCGGAGATGAGGACGTCCCGGACCTCGGAGTGGTCCCGGATGTAGGCCAGGGCCTGTTCCCAGCGTCCGATGCCGGTGTCGCAGACGCCGTCCCCCACCGCCCGGGACCGGGTGCAGTAGCGGCAGTAGGTGGAACAGGCGTAGGTGACGAGAAACAGCACCCTGTCAGGGTACCGGTGAACCAGGCCGGGGACCACGGTGTCCTTCTCCTCCGAAAGAGGATCCTGGTCCTCCCCGGGGGACAGAAGGTATTCGTAAATCGAGGGAACCACCGTGCGCCGCAGAGCCTGGGCGGGATCGAAGGGGTCCAGCAGGGAGGCGTAATACGGGGTTATGGACAGAGGAATTCCCTCTTTCCGATCCTGGAAGACCCGGCTTTCCCCGTCGCTGAGATGAATGACCCGTCCCAGCTGTTCCAGGGTGGTGATGCGGTGGGCGATCTGCCAGGTCCAATCATCCCATTCGGCCTGGCTCACACCGGGATGGAAACGGAGACGGTAATCCCGGGAACGGGCCGAGTGCTTCGCGTTGGGTTTGACCAGCTTCAGCTGTATCGGGCGGGAATAGGCAGGGATTCCGGAGGGAATCTCTGCAGACCGGGGTGGGAGGTCCCCCAACCGGGCCGGAACAGGCTCGGGAGGTTCCTCCGTGAGACTGGGAGGTTCCTCTTCAATGACCACAAGTTTTTCGATCATTCTCTTTGTCTCTCCTCGAGAAGAGTATATGCAACTAGTACTCCTATTTAAATCCAATGTCAATATGTCCGGTGTGATTTTTTATTATAATTTTATGGGACAATCACCGGATATGGAGTCACGGCCCGCGCTCCGACTCTACAGGTAGGGTTTGTCCCCTGTCCGGCCCGTAACCCCGGACGAAAAGGAGAAAGAAGGCCAGCGCCGCCATGGCTATCGCCCCGTCCGCCGCCATGAGGCCGGCGTTTCCAAACCGTCCGATGACGTAACCGGCGAAGAGACTCCCGCAGGCTATGGCGAAACTCCAGACGAGGTAGAAAAGGTTCTGGTAGGTCGCCCGAAGGTCGGCGTGGGCCCGCCGATCCATGATATCGATGATCCCGAGAAAGAACAGCGAAAAACCGATCCCGTGCATGCAGTGAACCAGTATGAAGGCCCAGACGGCCTTCGTATGGGAAACCCGGACGAGGAAATAGAGCTTCAGCACCATCACCAGGGATCCGGCGATGATCATTCCCCGGCTGCCCAGCCGCGTCCGCAGTTTTCGGGAAAAGAGCATGATGGGAACCTCAGGAAGGGCCGCCAGACCGAAGGCCAGGCCGATCTCGAAATAACCCGCCCGGGCGTCCTCCATGAGGTAGCTGGTGAAATTGTAGGAGCTGTTTATGGCGATCCCCATGATGAACGAGAAGACCAGCATGGCCTGGTACATTCCGTCCTTTTTCAGATGCTCCCAGGGGATCCGCACCGAGGTGATCTTCGCCCGGAAGCCCGACCGCGCCACCAGCGCCAGGGCCGCGAAACCGGCGGCGTAACCGAAGATGGTGAGCTGGAAAAGACCGGTGCGCTGCATGATGTGCCCGAAAAGGATGGCGGTGGCAGCCCAGGACAGGGAGCCGAAGAGACGGATGCTCCCGTAACGGTCCCCGCTGCCGTACCGCTCGTGCAGGTAATCCAGGGTCTCGGTATCGATGATGGGGCTTATGGGCCGGAAGAACATGCCGTTCAGGGACAGGGACACGAGAAAAACGGGGAAGAGGATGCGCAGGGGGATGCTCCCCGCCCCTCCCGCCAGAGCGGGGACCGCCGTCACCAGGGAGCTTGCCACCACCACCAGGGCGCAGAAGAACAGTATCCGGTTCTGGATCTTGAACCGGTCCGCCAGATACCCGGCGATGGGGGTGCCCAGCATTCCCGCCCCGGCCTGGGCGAAAAGAAGAACTCCGATGAGGTCGTAGTAGGGTCTTCCGTCGGGTCGCAGCACGATGTGCTTCAGATACAGACTCTGAAAGGTGTTCCCCGCGCCCATGGCCGCGAAGGACAGACACTGCAGGAATACTATTCTCCGGAGCTTGTCCCGGCGGTGAAGAAGGCTGTCGAGGCTTTCCATTTCATCGGGATACATAGCATAGAAGGGGAAAATATTCCAGCGGAAAAAAGAGCTTGACTTTTTCCCAATGCGAAGTAAAATAAAAGCTATTCGCAAGCATTTGGAAAGGCAAGCAAAAGGAGAGAGTATGCTGGCGAACATGACGGACAGGGAAAAGGAGATCCTGGATCTCATTTCCGACGACCCCTCGGTGACGGTGGCCGAACTGGGCCGGCATCTGGGAGTCTCGGCGGTCACGGTCCGGACGAGCCTGAACACCCTGGCGAAAAAGGGCTACATCCTCCGCACCTGGGGCGGGGCCTTTCCCACCTTCCATCCGGACATGATGGAGCACCAGCGGGACCGGGTGGAGGAGAAGAACCGCATCGCCAAGGCCGCGGCGGCCCTGGTGGAGGACGGGGACACCATCATGATCGAAGCGGGCACCACCACCGCCCTGATCACCCGCTACCTCTTCGGTAAAAGGGACATCAGCATCGTCACCAACAATTTTCTCCTCATCCCCTATGCCCGGGCCAACCCGGCGATCCGGCTGACTCTCGTCGGCGGAGATTTTCGGCCCAGCACCGAGTCCACCGTGGGCCCCATCGCCCTCCTGGAACTGGACAGGTTCCACGTCCGCCGGGCCTTCGTGGGAACCGACGGTTTTTCCATGGAAAAAGGACTCACCACCCACCTGGTGGAGGGGGCGGAGATCGTCAAGAAAATGGCCGCCCAGGCCCAGGAAACCGTTCTGGTGGCGGACAGCGCCAAGTATGGGAAGGTGGGCTTCGTCCGGGTCCTTCCCATCACCGCCGTCAGCCGGATCATAAGCGACTCCGACATGGACACCGCCGCGCGGCAGCTCATCCAGGAGTCGGGCATCGCTTTGGAAATCGTATGAGAAAGGAGAACCCATGGCCACGGAAGTACTCATGCCCCGGCAGGGACAATCGGTGGAAAGCTGCCTCATCCTGGAATGGAGGAAAAAGGAGGGCGAGCCGGTAAAAGCCGGCGAGATCCTCTGCGAGGTGGAGACCGACAAGGCCGCCTTCGAGGTGGAGGCTCCCGAGGACGGCGTTCTCCTGAAGATACTCCGGCCCCGGGGCGCGGAGGTCCCGGTGCTGGAACCCATCGCCTTCATCGGCCGGGCGGGAGAGAAGATTCCCCACGGCGCGGCGGCAGCGGCTCCCGCGGCCCCGGCCGAGCGGACCGGACCGGCTGCCGGAGCCTCCGCGGAGGCGGCCCGGGTCTCCGTGCCGGCGGCCCCGCCTCCTGCGGCGCCCGTCGCGCCCCCTGCTTCCGTTTCCGGACACGCGGCTCCGGCGGCTCGGGCGGTAGGGACCACCACCGGCCTGACAGCCGGCCTGGCGCCGGGCTCAAAACCCGGCCTGACAGCCGGCCTGGCAGCCGGGGCCGACCCCGGCGCCAGGCCCGGCACCGGAAAAGCCTCGCCCCGGGCCCGGAGGCTGGCGGCTGCCCGGGGTCTTTCCCTGGAAGGCGTCTCCGGAACCGGCCCCGGGGGACGGATCGTGGAAAAGGACGTCCTCGCCGTCCTGGAGGCCCGGGAACCCCTGAGCCCCGCCGCCGCGGCGGCCCTGGCGGGAGACCCGGTCGGCGGCCTGGAAGCCCCCGCCCGGGGCAGCGGGCC
>Ga0302238_1002417_pt1 | contig 13174 bp, 10 predicted proteins | sample AAG_UR_Asn_MG_FD_193527 | JGI IMG/M metagenome (GOLD analysis project Ga0302238, IMG submission 193527) | Enriched activated sludge microbial communities from anaerobic digester in WTTP, New Holstein, Wisconsin, United States - AAG_UR_Asn | ecosystem: Engineered > Bioreactor > Anaerobic >...
GACCCTGTCGCCAAACCGGGGGATTCCAGAAACAAAAGAAAACGGTGGCATTCAGTGCCAAGCTTGCTGCGTTCATCGAAAGAAAGGAATCGGGTTGAACGATCAGCGAATTCGAATGGCTGGAACTGAGAACTCTTAAGTTCAGTGAGCCAGTCAAGCGCTTCCGAAACATCCTTCTCTTCGAACCCGGCGGCGCCGAGCTTGCGCGCTAACGCCTCTTGTTTCGGGTGAGCGGAGAAATCGTGGAAATTTTCAAAGAGATAAACGAGGATGTCGATCATGAAGTAAACAAGTCTGTGTGCCAGATCACCTGTGGTGTGAGGAACCGGAACACACGAAAAGATTCAATTGCCCTGAAGGCGCTGATAACGGTTACCGGGCAGACTGGCGATGCGCCCTTCCAGTTCAAGGTGCAGCAGCATTACGGAAAGTGTGTCAGCGGTCAAGCCCGATCGCGTGGCCAGTTCGTCGACGCTGCAGGGATCATAGCCCATATGCGCCAGCAGTTCGACATTTCCGGACAGGGAGGGTGTTTGCTCCGGTGTACCCGGTGCTGTGTGTGGCGCGACTGGCCAGTGCAACTCCTCAAGAATATCTTGCGCAGTCTCAACCAGCTTGGCTCCCTGTTTGATCAATCTGTGGCAACCCTTGGCCAGGGGAGAGTGGATCGAACCCGGTATCGCAAATACGTCACGCCCTTGCTCGCCAGCAAGCCGAGCGGTAATCAGTGAGCCGCTTTCCACCGCCGCCTCGACGACCAGTACGCCTGTGGCGATTCCGGAAATCAGTCGATTCCGGCGCGGGAAATTCGCGGCCAGGACAGGCGTCCCAATCGGAAATTCGGTGACAATTGCACCCTTCGCGCCGATTTCGTGTGCCAGTTCCCGATTGCGCGCGGGATAGATACGATCGATTCCAGTGCCGATGAAGGCGATGGTGCCTCCGCTGACCGATAGAGCGCCACGATGCGCTGAAGCATCAATACCCAGCGCCAAACCGCTCGCGATGACCAGTCCGGCATCTGCCAAGGCGGCGGCGAACCTCCCGGCATTCTCGAATCCCTGCGGCGTAGGATTACGGCTGCCGACGATGGACAGGGCGGGCTGGTTGAGCAACTCCAGGCGTCCGCGGACGTACAGAACCGTTGGTGGATCAGGAATCTCAAGCAGGGCTCGCGGGTAAGCCGGATCCGCGAGCGTTACGATATGCTGACCTTGGCCGGTTGCCCACGCTTCGGCAGCGGCAATCGCCGCTACATTGTTGGTATCGAGCAACAGCCGCGAAGCTTTTTCGCCGATGACTGCATGCAGGGAACTGTAGCTGGCAGAGAAGATGGCATCTGGCCACCCGAAGGCCGAAAGCAGCTTTCGCTGTGTTTCCCCGCCAATGCCGGGGATAAGGGTCAGTCTAAGCCAAGTGGAGAGTGACCCGGGTTGTCCATCGCTCAAGGCGTACGAACGAAGTCGTTGACTTCTACGGTTCCGTCGGATTGAACGACCAAGGCATAGGATATCCGCTCGAATGTCCTGAAGACAAAAGCCAGTCCGAACCGCTGGGCGGGTATGACAACGTCGAATTTTTGGTCGTTCTCGTCGCGCTGAACGACCGTGCGGTTTCTCTCGAGTGCGAGCACATGACCGATCTCGACGCCATCCTGGCTACCGCGGCTCAGGGATATGATAGACAACCTTCCGCCGCTGCCTACGCCACCGTAAACCGAGATAATCCGTCCATCAATTGCACCTTCCGGCTTGTGTGGGACGTAATCGATCAAGGCCGGACGAACGGCGGGCACCAATCGATCACCCCGCCCGATTTCCTGTTTGGCGGTCACGACTTCGAATATGGCCGGATCTCCGGGTTTGGCCTGCGTCGCCGTACCCAGATGGAACGCTTCGTACCCGAGAATGAGCTTGCTATTCTCCGGATCATGGAGAGCCTGGCCATTGCGATAGACTTGCCACTCCTTTTGTGCCGGATCGGCGTTGGCGACGTAGGCGATATCCCCTTTGCCCAGAAATACGCGATCCTGTTGGGTGGCTACAATGCGGGCAGCGGAATCCAGACCGCCCTGTTCGACGATCAAAGGTGTCGAAATGAACGGCTCGATCACGTTTGGCGGTATTGGCGGAATGGCCGTCACCAACTGCTCTGCGTAGATTTGCGGGCGCACCTTTGACTGGAGGCGCAGATAGGGGCTGCCGTTCGCGTCACGTTCGAGGACGATCACATCGCCCGGATAGATCAGGTGAGGATTTTTGATCTGCGCCTTGTTCATGCGCCAGATTTCGGGCCAGCGCCAGGGCTCCTTGAGAAACTTCGCGGAGATATCCCATAGAGTATCGCCGGGAACGACGATGTGTTGCTGGGGCGCTGTGTCGGCGAGCTTTACCGGCTGATCAGCCGCATTAGCCAGGGCGGCGGCGGCAGCCAGAATGAGCGCGGAAATAATGCGGATCATCGTGTTATCCTCATACGAACAAGCAATCAGCACGCTGAAGTTGCTTGCGGCAATTCAGTGGCGGCGAACGGCGAGGCTTTTTGCTTGTCGTATCGCTTAATCGCTGTCTGCCGCAGACATCGCATACAATGCGCAAATATTGCCCTGTATTTGTAGATGTTGCATTAGATTCTGCACGTAATCACTTCTTCGATCAAGCTTTTTATGCCCTTACTGCCAATTCTCCGCTTCCCCGATCCGCGTCTGAAGAAGGTTGCTGCACCGGTTCAATTAATTGACGAAAGCATAAAGCGCCTGGCGCGCGATATGGCGGAGACGATGTACGAAGCTCCGGGGATAGGGTTGGCGGCTACCCAGGTGGATGTGCACCAGCGTCTCATCGTGATCGACATTTCGGAGATGCGCGATCAACTCCTGGTCCTGATCAACCCGGAAATCATGGAAAGCGACGGCACCCAGGTGTGTGAGGAAGGTTGCCTGTCGGTCCCGGGCATCTACGATAAGGTGGAACGTGCCGAGAACGTCGTGGTGCGCTATCTTGACCTTGAAGGCGTCGAGAGAAAGATCGATGCGGATGGCTTGCTGGCCGTCTGCCTGCAGCACGAGATCGACCATCTGGATGGCAAGGTATTCGTCGAGCACCTGTCCCTCCTCAAGCAGACCCGCATCAAGGCCAAGCTGGCCAAGCAGGCAAAAATAACCGCATGAAACTCATCTTTGCCGGAACGCCCGATTTCGCGGCGCGTTCCCTGAAGGCCGTTCTCGCCGCCGGGCACCAAGTGGAGCTAGTGCTTACTCAGCCGGATAGGCCATCCGGCCGAGGGATGACGCTTCGACCATCGCCAGTCAAGGAAGTGGCGATAGCTTCGGGAATTGACGTATTCCAACCGTCCACGCTGAAGGATCCGGTGGCGCAGGAGCGAGTCCGTGCCGTCCAGGCCGACGTGATGGTTGTTGCTGCCTACGGCCTGATTCTGCCGCAGGTGGTTCTCGACATGCCGCGCTTCGGCTGTATCAATATCCACGCCTCGCTGCTGCCGCGCTGGCGTGGTGCGGCCCCGATCCAGCGCGCCATTCTGGCAGGCGATGCGGAGAGCGGCGTGTGCATCATGCAGATGGAAGCCGGGCTCGATACTGGGCCCGTGCTTCTGTCGGGGAATGTACCGATCTCTTCTGACGAAACTGCGGGATCATTGCACGACAAGCTTGCCGAGTTGGGCGCGCGACTGATTGTCGACACGCTCGCCAGGCTTCCGATCGTCTCGGTCCCACAATCCGAAAATGGGGTGACCTACGCGGCCAAGATCGAGAAATCGGAAGCACAACTCGACTGGCGCTTGCCGGCGCTTCAGCTCGAACGCCGGATACGGGCCTTCAATCCGTTTCCGGGGGCGGCGGGGACTCTTGACGGTGTGGCCGTCAAGGTCTGGCGTGCCGAGGTCGTCCCGGTAGCGGCGGTACCGGGAACTGTCGTATCGGCCGATCGGACTGGAATCGTCGTAGCTTGTGGCGAAGGCGGGCTGTGCGTCGCCGAACTGCAGAAAGCCGGAGGCAAGCGTTTGCCGGTGGCACAGTTCCTTGCTGGACATCCGATCGCTAGGGGCGCGGCATTTACTCTGCCGTCTTGAATTTTCACCAGTATTCCCAATCTAAGTACAGGCGGAATCGAGTTCCGCTTTAGTTCTGCAACCGTGAGGAGACTGTAACAATGCTTGGCAATTGGCTAAAGACGACGGTCCTGATGGCGGCCATCGTGGCCTTGTTTGGCGCCATCGGTGCTTATCTGGGTGGCGCTAATGGCATGATCATGGCGCTTGTCTTCGGCGGGGCGATGAATTTCTTCGCCTACTGGTTTTCCGACAAGATGGTGTTGCGAATGTACAACGCGCGGGAAGTCGACGAAGCCTCTGCGCCCCAGTTCTACGCCATGGTGCGGGAATTGGCCCAGCGCGCCGGATTGCCGATGCCGCGGGTGTACCTGATCGACGAAGCGCAGCCCAATGCCTTTGCCACGGGGCGTAATCCGGAAAACGCTGCGGTTGCCGCGACGACAGGGATTCTGAATCTGCTTTCGGCACGCGAGATTCGTGGCGTCATGGCGCACGAACTGGCGCACGTGCAGCATCGTGATATCCTGATTTCGACAATCTCGGCGACGATGGCCGGGGCCATTTCGGCGCTGGCCAATTTTGCGATGTTCTTTGGCGGCCGCGATTCCGAGGGGCGTCCGGCCAATCCCGTCGCCACCATTCTGGTGGCCCTGCTTGCCCCGCTCGCAGCCTCGCTGATCCAGATGGCCATCTCGCGCTCGCGCGAATTCGAGGCCGATCGTGGTGGTGCGGAGATCAGCGGTGATGCGAATGCGCTGGCCGACGCGCTGACCAAGATCGACCGCTATGCGCGTGGAATCCCGATGCACGTGGCCGAAGAGCATCCGGCCACGGCGCAGATGATGATCATGAACCCGCTGTCAGGAGGCGGCATCGCCGGGTTGTTCAGTACGCACCCGGCTACCGAGGAACGGGTGGCTCGTCTTCGGGCGCTGGCCGCAGGTTATCGCTGAGCGGCTTGTCGTTTCGGCTTGAAACACTGGTTGAGCAGGTCAGCCAGTCGGTAGCCAGCCTGAGCGATACGCCGGTCCGCAATTAGCCGGCTGTTTTCGAAGAAGGCTTCGGTGATCGTTGGTGTCTTTTCGCCTTCTCGCGGATAAGCATTGTCGCGCGCGATCTGCCAGCTTTCCTCGATCCAGCGTTGGCTGGCAGTAGAACGGGCGGGACGAGGGTGAACCTCCATCAACGCCCGGCTCGCCTCATCCAGTCGGTCGCCGCGCAACCAGGGCGGTCCCGGCAAATCGTCCCAGAACGCATGCAATGTGGAAACCGGCTTGCGTGGATTGAAGGGGTTACGTACCTCCAGGCGGTTGCCTAGCTTATCCCACTTTCCTTCGGCGTCGAGACGGACGCTCGTATGCAGCGGCTGGTGGGCGTCGCCGACCAGATGGATAAGCCACGGCAAGGCGTAGGCGCGTTCCTGATCCACAACCGGCGTAGCGAGGGTTTTCGCCAGTGCTACAAGTTGTCGGTCGATTTGTCCGGAAAGTGGCGGCGCGTCCGGAGTGGCGTTGAGGGGAATATTCACGTAATGCCACCTGAGCCGACGTTCCATGTCGGGAAATCCAGGAAGCGTCGCCGTCGGCTCATCGCTGCCCGCCGAGTAGAAGCGCCGGTCTCTGCGTATGTCGTCCGGCCAGGTGGAGGCCTCGATGAAGGCCCTCCTCCCGCTGTGTTCCTCACCTGCCTTTTTGAGCCAACGCGCATGATCCGGATGCCGTTGCAGTAACAAGGTAGCTTCGCTACGCGCCTCGGGGAGGAGCTGCTCCCAGGCGATTGCAGCGACCAGGCGATGTCCGGCGGCGTTCCAGGCCAGAGCGGGCAATGGGAAGAGCAAGACAAGCGCCTTGACGAGCGAGGCTAGCCTGCCGCCATCATCGGGCCTAACGGTCAAGGGAGATGTCCTCGTGGGAAACCGGGTCTTCCAGCGGTTCAAGGTGGGTGATGACGGTGGTGCGCGGTAGCGCTGCACGAATCTCGCTTTCCATTCGTTCCGCCAGGTCGTGGCCCTTGCGCACGGACCACACGCCAGGCACCAGCACATGGAATTCTACGAATCGGCGGGCGCCTGACTCGCGTGTGCGCAGGGCGTGGCAGTCGATCCCTTCGTTGCGATAGCGCGACAGAATGGCTACGACCTGAGCGTGATCCTCGGGCGGCAAGGCGCCGTCCATCAGTCCCGACGTCGAACGGTTTATCAGCTTCCAGCCGGTCCACACAATATTCACGGCAACCAGGAGGGCGATCAAGGGATCGAGCCAGAGCCAGCCGGTCAGGGCTACAGCGCCAACTCCGATGATGACACCGGCCGACGTCCACACGTCGGTCATCAAGTGATGGGCGTCCGCTTCGAGGGTCGGTGAGCGGTGTTCTTTTCCGGCCGCGAGCAGAACGCGCGCGGTAAACAAATTGACCGCAGAGGCCACGACCGATACCGCGAGGCCGACTCCGACGGCGGACAAGGGTTGAGGGTCGATCAGACGTTTCACGGCGGATATGGCAATGGCCGCCGCAGCGAGGAGGATCAGCAAGCCCTCGAAGCCGCTGGAGAAGTACTCGGCCTTGCCGTGACCGTAGGCATGCTGGTCGTCTGCGGGTTGTTCGGCGATCGTCAGCATGGCCAGCGCCATCATGGCGCCGGCGAGATTGACGAAAGATTCCAGAGCGTCGGAAAGCAGGCCGACTGAACCGGTCAACTGCCACGCAGCGCCTTTCAGGGCGATGGTACCCAAGGCCGCAAAAATGGATAACCACGCGAAACGCTTTAATGAGGGCGTCGTCATTCGCGCATTATGACAGGGCCGGCAACGACCTCCAAAGCGGTTGCAGTGATCTGCGTGCTGTTCGGGTGTGTTGCGGTTAAACTCCCCCCTTCAGGAAACGAAGCCAATACCTTAGCGAGGCCAGGATGCAGGATGAAACCACGCCCCTCGATGCCGATGAACTAATGATTTTTGCCGATCGCATCGACCAGTTGCAGCCGGACGATGCGGAGTGGGTCGGGCGATTGTTCCAGGAATGCTTGCGAGCGCGGATGCACGAAGCCGAATTTCTGGAGAATCACACCAGCGATCCCGCCTCTTCAAAGGACGATGGTGAATTCGACATCCAGCTGGCACAGGTTGCCCTGGATGCCGCGGAGTGGCTTAAAACCCTGTGGGACGTCGGCTATATGGGTGCGGGAAGCTTTCCTTCAAAACCGCGTACCGCTTTCCCATTGGTTGGGCTGGAGGATGTGCTCAAATCCTCCCTGTTCGCACGAATCCGGTGTGGTAAGCGCCCACTTCCTTTTCCTCCCCCGACGCGGAAGGGTTTGCCATGGCACGATCTGCTTGAGGGAGAGGCCGAGGCGCATGCGGTGGACGCCGAAATCATCAGCGACGAACATGGCAAAGGGACCGGGGCAATTGTCGAGGGTTGCGCCGAATGGCTGATCGTAGAGGAAGTGGTAAAGGATCGCGAATACGTTATTCAGCATCGCGGCAAAGGGCCCCTGTTCCGTTTGCTGGTCGATGCGTTCTTTTCCACCCTGCAACGCCAGCCCCCCCATTGGGAACGTCAGATTCGTTTCCAGGATCGAGGTGGCGTGCGCAGTTTTTCACTTAGATGGCCGAAGGCCGACGGAACCCTGCAGGACATTCCGTTACGTGCGGCGACCTGGGAGCGGGCCCAATCCGAGGCCGATTATTGGATTGCCACGAACAGTCCGGAAATGTATGGACAGGTTCGCTTTGAGCGCATCGATTCCGATTGACGGGTGACTATAGAAAAACGGGTTCCGGCGTCAGTTTCACGCCGAACTTCTCCGCCACGTCGTGCTGCACAGCCTGCATCAGGGCGACCACATCGGCTCCTGTTGCTCCGCCACGATTGACCAGCACCAACGCCTGTTTCTCATACATTCCAACCGGTCCGAGATCGCGGCCCTTCCAGCCGGCCTGTTCGATCAGCCAGCCGGCGGCGAGTTTCATTTGGCCGTCAGGCTGCGGGTAGCGTGGCAGTCCGGGATGCAGTGCCAACAAGCGCTCGGCCGCAGCCGCATCGACGACCGGGTTGTGGAAGAAGCTGCCGGTGTTGGGTATCTGCGCCGGATCGGGCAGCTTGCGCTGGCGTACGGCGACGACCGCGTTGGCAATTTGCCGAGCGTCGGGCACGACGACACCCTGTGCCGAAAGTTCGGCGGCGATGTCGGTATAGCGTGTCAACGGCGTCCATTTTTTTGGCAGGCGGAAAGTGACGTCCGTGATCACGAAGCGCCCGTCGAGATGCCAGCCCTCCTGCCTGAATACACTGTCGCGGTATCCGAAGCGGCAGGCGGCCCGATCGAAACGCACGATTTCTCCGGTCTGCATGTCGAACGCCGTCAATGCATGGAAACGCTCGGCCACTTCCAGCCCGTAGGCGCCGATGTTCTGGATCGGCGCGGCGCCGACGGTGCCGGGAATCAGCGCCAGGTTCTCCAGCCCCCGCCAGCCTTGCGCCAGGGTCCATTGCACGAAGTCGTGCCAGTTTTCCCCGGCCCCGGCGCGCACGTACCAGGCGTCGGAGTCCTCCCCGGCCAGTTCGCGGCCGGGTATGGACATGTGCAGCACGAGTCCGTCGAAGTTTCCGGTGAGCACGAGGTTGCTGCCGCCACCCAGCGTGAAGAACCGGCGATCTCCTGGCGCGTAGAGATCAACCAGTTCCGCAAGCTGCCCGATGCCTGTGATCCGTACATAAAGCGCGGCGTGCGCCGGCAGGGCCAGGGTATTGCGCTGGCCGAGACTGGCTTCGCGCTCGACAGAGTCAGGTAGATTCGTTGGCCACATCGTCGTCGAAGCCGGGTTACAACACCGGTGCCAGCCAGCGCTCGGCGTCGGCAACGCTCATTCCGGTGCGTTGCGCCCAGTCCTCGAGCTGGTCGCGGCCGATCTTGCTGACCGCGAAATATTGCGCTTGCGGATGGGCAAGATAGAAGCCGGAGACCGATGCCGCCGGCGTCATGGCGAAGTGTTCGGTCAGGCCCATGCCGGCGTTGGCGGGGGCGTCGAGCAATTCGAACAACGGGCCCTTGGCGTTATGGTCCGGGCAGGCGGGATAGCCCGGCGCCGGGCGGATGCCGCGGTATTCCTCGCGGATCAGCGCGGTGTTGTCGAGCGCTTCATCGGTGGCGTAGCCCCAGTAATCGCGCCGCACCAGCGCGTGCAGCCATTCGGCGCAGGCTTCGGCCAACCGGTCGGCGAGCGCCTTCAGCATGATGGCGCGGTAGTCGTCATGCGCCGCCGCGAACTCGGCGAGTTTCGCCTCGATGCCGACCCCGGCGGTGACGGCGAAGGCGCCGATCCAGTCGGGTGTTCCGCCTCTTTCAACTCTCTCGGAGAGGAAGTCGGACAGGCAATAGTGCGGCTTCCCGGCGGGCCGTTCGTGCTGCTGGCGCAGGTTGTGCCAGACCATCCGTGCCTTTTCCCGGGATTCGTCGGCGTAGATCTCGATGTCGTCGCCCACGGCGTTGGCCGGGTAGAGTCCGAAGACGGCGTTGGCGGTGAGCCACTTCCCGGCGACGATCTGGTCCAGCATTGCCTTGCCGTCGGCGAAGACAGATCGGGCCGCTTCGCCGACGACGGCGTCGTCGAGGATAGCGGGGAAACTGCCGGCCAGATCCCAGGTTTGGAAGAACGGGGCCCAGTCTATGTACTCGGCCAAGGTCGCCAGATCGACCTCGCGCAGCACGTGCAGGCCGGGTTTGCGAGGGGCGAACGGACGATAGTTGGCCTCGCCGTTCCAGCGGAAGGCGTTTTGCCGGGCTGCTTCGAGCGAAACCAGCGGCGTGGCTTTCTTGCCCGCATGCTGCTCGCGAACCCGCACGTAATCGGCAGCGATTTCGTCCTTGTAGCCGGCGGCCTGATCGATCGACAGCAGCTTGGTGACGACGCCGACCGCGCGCGAGGCGTCCGGCACATAGACGACGGTCCCCCCGTAACTGGGCGCGATCTTGATCGCCGTATGCGCGCGGCTGGTCGTCGCTCCGCCGATCAGCAAAGGCACGTCGAAGCGCTGCCGTTGCATTTCGGCGGCAACATGGGTCATTTCCTCGAGCGAGGGCGTGATCAGCCCCGAAAGTCCGATAGCTTGCGCGCCGTGCTCCTTCGCCGCGTGCAGGATCTTGTCGCAGGACACCATGACGCCAAGGTCAATGACTTCGTAGCCGTTGCAGCCGAGCACGACGCCGACGATGTTCTTGCCGATGTCGTGCACGTCTCCCTTGACTGTAGCCATGATGATCCGGCCCTTGCTTGCGGCGCCGGTGCGGCGCTTTTCCTCTTCGATGTACGGGATCAGGTGAGCGACGGCCTGCTTCATCACGCGCGCCGACTTGACCACCTGCGGCAGGAACATCTTGCCGGCACCGAACAGGTCGCCGACGACGTTCATGCCGCTCATCAGCGGGCCTTCGATGACCGCCAGCGGCGGCTTGCCGGCGGCGGCGAGTGCGGCGCGGCATTCCTCGGTGTCGGCGACGACGAAGTCGGTGATGCCCTTGACCAGCGCGTGGGAAAGGCGGGCTTCGACGGACAGTTCGCGCCACGACAAATCGGGGCCGGCGTCCTTGGCCTTGCCTTCCTTCACCGTCTGGGCGAACTCCACGAGAGCTTCACCTGCCTCGGGCGAGGTATTCAGCACCACCGCCTCGACCTTCGCGCGCAGCACCGGGTCGAGGTCGTCGTAGATGCCGACCATTCCGGCATTGACGATGCCCATCGACAATCCGGCCTGGACCGCGTGGTAGAGGAAGACGGTGTGGATCGCCTCGCGCACCGGATCGTTGCCGCGGAAACTGAACGAGACGTTCGACACACCACCCGAAATCTGCGCGTACGGCAGGTTGGCGCGAATCCAGCGGCAGGCCTCGATGAAATCGACGGCGTAGTTGTTGTGCTCTTCGATGCCGGTGGCGATGGCGAAAATGTTCGGGTCGAAGATGATGTCTTCTGCCGGAAAGCCGATGCCCACCAGCAGGTCGTAGGCGCGTTTGCAGATTTCGATCTTGCGTGCGTACGTGTCGGCTTGACCCTTTTCGTCGAAGGCCATGACGATCACCGCCGCGCCGTAGCGGCGGGCGAGCCTGGCCTGCTCGATGAACTTTGCCTCGCCCTCCTTCATCGAGATCGAATTGACGATGCCCTTGCCCTGGATACATTTCAGGCCGGCCTCGATGACTTCCCACTTCGACGAGTCGAGCATGATCGGCACACGGGAGATGTCCGGCTCCGAGGCGATCAGCTTGAGGAAGCGATCCATCGCCGCCTTGGAATCGAGCATCGCCTCGTCCATGTTGATGTCGATGACCTGCGCACCGTTCTCGACCTGCTGGCGGGCGACGGCGAGCGCGTCGTCGAAGCGGCCTTCGAGGACCATGCGGGCGAAGACGCGCGAGCCGGTCACGTTGGTGCGTTCCCCGACGTTGACGAACAGCGAATCCGGTCCGACGTTGAACGGCTCCAGGCCAGAGAGGCGCAGCTTCTTCTCCACGTCGGGGATCGCGCGCGGCTTGATCGGCGCGACGTGGCGCGCGATGGCGGCGATGTGGTCAGGCGAGGTGCCGCAACAGCCGCCGACGATGTTCACGAAGCCATGCCGTGCCCAATCGGCGATCTCATCGGCCAGCATGTCTGGCGTCTCGTCATAGCCGCCAAAGGCGTTGGGCAGGCCGGCGTTGGGGTGCGCCGAAACGTAGCAGTCGCAGATGCGCGAGAGTTCCTCGACGTACTGGCGCAACTCGCTCGCGCCGAGCGCACAGTTGAGGCCGAACGACAGCGGCTGGATGTGGCGCAGCGAATTCCAGAACGCCTCGGCCGTCTGGCCGGACAGCGTGCGTCCTGAGGCGTCAGTGATCGTGCCGGAAATCATCACCGGCCAGCGTCGGCCGGTTGCCTCGAAGAACTGCTCGATGGCGAACAGCGCCGCCTTGGCGTTCAGCGTGTCGAACACGGTCTCGACGAGCAACAGGTCCGCACCGCCATCGGTCAGCCCGCGGATCGCTTCGGTGTAGGACGTTACGAGGTCATCGAACGTGACGTTGCGATACCCCGGATCGTTGACGTCCGGAGAGATCGACGCGGTGCGCGAGGTCGGGCCGAGTACGCCGGCGACGAAACGCGGCTTCTGCGGGTCTCTCGCGGTGAACTCGTCGCAGACTGCCCGCGCCAGCCGGGCGCCGGCGACGTTCAGTTCGTAAACGATGGATTCGAGCTTGTAGTCGGCCTGCGATAGCGAAGTGGCGTTGAACGTGCAGGTTTCGAGGATGTCCGCCCCGGCGGCCAGGTATTCGGCGTGGATGCTGCGGATGATCTCGGGCTGGGTCAGCAGCAGCAGATCGTTGTTGCCCTTGAGGTCGTGCGGGTGATTGGCAAAACGCGACCCGCGATAATCGGCTTCCTGCAGCTTGTGGCGCTGGATCATCGTGCCCATCGCTCCGTCGAGGATCAATAGGCGTTGCTGCAACAGGGAAGTGAGTTCGGCGGTACGATCTGGCTGCATAAAAGAAACCTCAAATGAAAAAACCCGTTCAGCATAGTGAGCGAACGGGTTTCGGAAAACGTGTCGAATCACGCCCGCTTTAGCCAGATTTGTAACGCGCCAGCAAGCTGAACTTCAAATCGGCGCGGGCTTGGCGACAAGCCGGAAAGAGTCACGAATTTACGCGCCAAGTCCTTGATTGTCAATATTTACGGGCGTTTCAGCCGCCTGAAACTGGCTTGAAATGCGTTCCCGTTCGAGTGACGCGCCCTTCCGTGTCGAAGTAAACGTCGAAGAAGTAGTCGTAGGAAGCTTCAGTTTTGGTCTTCCAGTCCCAGACGTACTCATTCTTGAGCGAAAAGTATTGTTCACTCGCCGGTTGTCCCAGCAGGCGGCGCACCTCGTCTCGAGTCATGCCCTCCTTCACGCGGGCGAAGTTCGCTTCGGTGAGAACCTGCCGTACTTCGCGCAGGATCCTGTTCGGGCCGAAGTCGATCATGTAATTGACAATCCCGGCCGGGGTGCGCGGGTATTCCCAGGTCGCAGAGCCGTCGGCATCCAGCCATTCCATCGTCGGCGGACCCATGATCTCGCGCGTCTGCGCCAT
>Ga0302238_1002418_pt1 | contig 13166 bp, 8 predicted proteins | sample AAG_UR_Asn_MG_FD_193527 | JGI IMG/M metagenome (GOLD analysis project Ga0302238, IMG submission 193527) | Enriched activated sludge microbial communities from anaerobic digester in WTTP, New Holstein, Wisconsin, United States - AAG_UR_Asn | ecosystem: Engineered > Bioreactor > Anaerobic >...
TTCCTTGCCCTTGAAATGGTAGTTTATGGAAGCGACGTTCACCCTGGCGCGCCTGCAGATGTCCCTCACAGTCGTACCGTGATATCCCTTCATGGCGAACTCGTCCGCCGCCGCTCTCAGTATCTTCCTTTTCGTATCCATTCCAGCATCCCTCCCCCCAACAAATTATTCAAACATTTGTTTAATACATAAGTTTAAAGCATATGTTTTGCAAGTCAAGCGGAAACATGGAAAAACCTTCCAGATTCCGCATAAGGAGGATATCTGTTATTCGGGCAGCAGCATCAGCTCTTTCCTGATCTGGGAATAAAGCTCATCATGCCATTTAGGAAGCTGCTCCGGAAGCCCCGGCGGCAGCTCTTTTTTCCTGAAATCCGTTGGGGATATTATAACTTTTATCTTCTTGATACCGGTTAAAGCCGACATGACAAAGAGATCTTCAATGGCCTCATTGCCGATCGATATGCAGCCGATTGATGCAACCTGTCCATGGATGAAAATATCCGAACCAATTTTACTCCTTCCGTCCTGTCCGGCCTTCTGCCTGTCAAACTCGTTCGGATAATCAATCTCCATGGAAAGATGATAGAGGCTGTTCGGGTTGAGTGAAACTATCCTGTATATCCCCTCGGGAATCTGGGTGTCGCCTTCCTTCAGCTTCGGCCCGAGCTTGCCGCTCGAAGCAAGGACGGGATATTTCCTTATGAATTTTACCGCCTTGTCATCATTCCCGGCATATACAAGAAGTTCGCGGGCATCCTTGAAACATACATAGATGATAGTGGTTGGCGGCCATGTCAACGAATTAGATGTATAAAGGGAGGATGTCCTGCTTTCAACGGCTTTGCCGAACTCCTTCAACCTGTCACCGACAGTATATTCCTTTCTTAATCTGTTGACCACCCATGGGAATGTCCTGCTGAACCATGGTTTGATCATTGGCGCTGCAATTGCCAGAATAATAATCGGAACCAGGACATGCACCAGCTTCAGGCGCTTTCTTATGAATTCAAGGACCTTGTTCATAATACCGCCCATGATCCTTTCAAGATGCCGGAGAAGACTTCACTATCAGCACATGCACGCTGACCACCATGATCCAAATCGGAAAGACCAGCGGGGTCCATTCCATATGTCCTCCGCTCAGCAGCAATATCGTGGAAAGTATAAAGCCCAGATAGGCCAGGGAGTTCGGGAATATCCTCGTGCGGAGCGCCAAGGTGCATGTAAGCCCCATGAAAACTGCTGCCATCCTCATTGCGTAGACATGCATGATCTCGTAAATCAGGATCCTGACGAACCTGTAAACGCCCAATTCCTTCATGAGCTCAGGATTGTATCTGTAAATCACCATCACCGCCAGTGCGAGGGATGAACATATGAAAAGCATTGCAAGAAAAAGGAATCCGCTGCCGAGGAAGACAGTATCAAAGAAGCGATCTTCATGGGTCACCCGGTCACGCAGGACAGCCATGAACCACAAGAATGCAATTCCCGCGAAAGGAACAAGTCCCATTGCGAATCCTACGGTCTTGCAGTTTTCCTGGATCCAGGTTCCGGTTTCAGCGAGATCATAGGGGACGGAAACTCTTACGAGAACAAGAATGGATATGAAGAGGCAGGAAAAAACAATTCCTGCGATCGCCGCAGCACGGGGCGCCTTGAGGCGTGGACGGACCAGGTTCATTTCGTTCTCTGCTGACTGCTTCTCCAATTTGATGATCCTTTATTTTTTGATCTCTTCTTTCCTGATGAATCCTGTCCTCTTGCCCCCATCGAGGATACGCGAAGAATCCAGATGCCCGTAGAGTTTTATCAGCATTCCGATCATTCCTGTCCATCCCGTCTGGTGGCTGGCGCCGAGACCTGCTCCGTTGTCCCCATGGAAATATTCATAGAACAGGATGTTGTCGCGCCAGTATGGATCCCTCTGGAACACTTCATTGCCTCCATATACCGGTCTTCTTCCATCCTTGTTGCAAAGGAATATAGATGAAAGTCTTCTTGCAAGCTCCCTGCTGACCTCGAACAACGTCATGTATCGTCCTGAGCCTGTCGGACATTCCACCTTGAAGTCATCTCCGTAGTAGAGATAGTATTGGAGGAGCGCACGGATGATGAGACCGTTTACAGGCATCCAGACAGGGCCGCGCCAGTTGGAGTTGCCTCCGAACATGCCACTGTCGGATTCCCCAGGAAGATAATCCACTCGAAATTGTTTCCCGTGAACATTCAAAACATACGGATTCTTCTCATGGTATTTGGAAAGCGCACGGATGCCGTAAGGTCCGAAGAACTCGTTTTCATCAAGAAGCTTTGAAAGTATCCGGCGGAGCTTGTCGTCGTTCAGGAGCGATAATATGCCACTTTCAGAATGTCCGAGGTGTTCTGGACCAGTAGGGTGTATGTATTCCAGAAGCTCAGGCATCTTTTCCAGGCGCTTCAAAATGGCCTTATGCACCTCAGGTATCTTTTCCCTCTGGAATTTCCCGATCACCGAAACCGCACAGAATGGAAGAAGCCCGACCATTGATCGCACCTTTAATCGCTTGGATTCCCCGTTCGGAAGCCTGAGCAGGTCATAATAGAAGCCGTCGTTGTCATCCCAAAGTCCGTCATCCCCCCTCCGGTTTATGCCTGCGGCTATCCATGTAAAATGCTCGAGAAATTTCAAAACAAGATCCTGGTATGAGGAATCTTCCGAGGCCAGCTCTGAGACTATATCGAACATGTTTATGCAGAACAGGCTCATCCAGGCCGTACCGTCTGCCTGCTCTATGTATCCTCCTGTAGGCAACGGGGAGCTGCGGTCAAAAACCCCTATATTATCGAGACCGAGGAATCCTCCTTCGAAGACGTTCCTGCCGAAGCGGTCCTTGCGATTGACCCACCATGTGAAGTTCAGGAGCATCTTGGAAAATCCCCTCTTCAGAAAGGAAAGGTCACCTTTTCCTGTCTTCTGCTTCTCGAGATTGTAGAGGAACATGATAGCCCAGGCGTGGACAGGCGGATTGACATCGCTGAAGTTCCACTCGTATGCGGGAAGCTGTCCGCTCGGATGCATGTAGGACTCCTTAAGCATCATGTCCATCTGCTGTTTCGCGAAATCGATGTCAATGTCCCCGAAGGTAACCGCCTGAAAAGCCAGGTCCCAGGCGGCATACCAGGGATACTCCCACTTGTCGGGCATGGAGATTATATCATCGTTGTTCATGTGGAACCATTCCTTGTTCCTCCATGCCTTGCCCTTCGGGGACAACGGATCGATATCATGTTCCCTCAGCCATCTTATCGCGTCAAAGCAGTAGTACTGTTTCGACCAAAGCATTCCAGCAAAGGCCTGGCGAATGACAAGTGCCTCATCCGCGGATAAGCTCTGGGGCGTAATGCTCCTGTAGAACTCATCGGCATCCTTGATCCTTGCATTGAATATCTCGTCAAAATCTTTCCATGAATCTTCTGCTTTCTTGCCTTTTGAAGGCGCAAGATCATTCAGTCGTAGGCAAACAGTTTTGCTCTTACCGGCCTCGACCTTCATCCTGAACTGGGCGCATGCCTTTGTTCCTACCTTGTCGGGATTGACCGCATCATCTTTTCCATGAACAAAATAATTGTTTATTCCGTCCTTGACGTATGGCGAATTGTTCGGCATTCCGAAAAGACGGGCCGTGTTCGTCTCATTCTCTGTGAAAAGCAGTTCGTTCGGCCCCTTGCATAAGAGATAACGTTTCCCGAGATCCTTGTGGATCGCTTCGATGATTGCGGTTCCACCTTTGTTCCCGAGCTGTCTCAGTACCGGCTTCTCAGCTTCGGCGGTCCATGTCCAAGTGTTCCGGAACCATAGAGTGGGAAGAAGGTGCAGATAGGCATCCTGTTTTCCTCGGTTGCAAACCGTTATCCTGATCAGGATGTCCTCTGGAGAAGCCTTTGCATATTCGACGTATACATCGAAATACCTGTTATCATTGAATATACCGGTGTCCATCAGTTCATATTCCCATTCGTTCCTGCTGCGGTTCTTGCCGAATTTGACTATCTGGTCGTACGGATAGGAGTTATGAGGATACTTGTAGAGGTACTTCATGTATGAATGCGTGGGAGTGCTGTCGAGATAGAAATAGTATTCCTTAACGTCCTCGCCATGGTTGCCCTCAGTGTTGTCGAGTCCGAAGAGGCGCTCTTTGATGATGGGATCCTTTCCGTTCCAGAGGGCAAGTGCAAAGCAGAGTCTCTGCTTGTCGTCCGAAATTCCTGCAAGCCCGTCCTCACCCCAGCGGTAGGCACGCGAACGCGCCTGGTCATGAGTAAAATATGTCCATGAATTGCCATGGTCGCTGTAGTCCTCGCGGACGGTTCCCCACTGTCTCTCGCTCAGATACGGACCCCATTTCTTCCATTCTGCCTTCTTTTCACGGGTTTCGGTCAGACGGAGATGTTCTACGGTGGCGGACATGACTTGGCTCCTTCCGGATTAAAGGGATTTCAATAGTCTGATAAGGTAGTTAAATCCGTTTCGATTTTCAACTGTCTTTAGAGTTTAAAAGGTTTGAATATAGGTTGTTTCTGTTATATAAGTATCCACTTAACTTATAAGGGGTAAACCATGAGAATCCTTTCCTTGATGGTACTGATCTTCACAACTGCTGTATTTGTTGGTTCGCAGGAGCAGACTACACCTGCAGCACAGCCGTCTCCAGCAACCGCTCCACAACCTGCTGCTGAACAGAAGGAGCAGATCATTCCGCAATTCTCGAAGGCACAGCTCGAACAGATTGTTGCACCTATCGCCCTGTATCCGGACGATCTCCTCGCGCAGATACTGGCTGCCTCAACATATCCGGTGGACGTCGTAGAAGCTGCAAGATGGATAAAACGCAATCCGAGCCTTGACCAAGACGGTATCAACGCCGAACTCGTGAACAAGAACTGGGATGCGAGCGTGAAGGGACTTGTGTTCCTTCCGGAACTCCTTGCCAAGATGAATGACAACCTTGATTGGACAAAGGATCTTGGCGAAGCCTTTCTCACGCAGCAAAAGGACACCATGGACACCATACAGACCATGAGGGCCAAGGCAAAGGAGGCGGGATTCCTCAAGTCCGACGAGAACCAGAAGGTAACGACAAACGCTGAAAACCAGATGGAGATCCAGAGTACGAATCCCGAACAGGTCTACGTACAGAACTATGTCCCGGAAACAGTCTACGGTCCCAGCTGGCATTACGACGACTGGGAATATCCGAATGTCATAATCGCACCATCCTGGCCATATCCCTATTATCCTTATCATAGATACCTGGGCTACGGATGCGGATGGGGGAACCGGGCTGTACTCTACAATAACAACTATTACAATGGCAACTTCTACAGGAACAACCTCAAGAATGCAAATGTCAATCCTGCAAACAAGACCTGGGCATACGACAAGGCACATGCGAAACCTGTTACAGCAAATACTCAGCAGATAGCGAGACAACTTGAGACTGACAGGAGGACACCACAGGACTTCAAGGGAGGCAATTCTGCGGCCGCAAAGGAACTCCGTAAGGATGTTCCCCAGGGAGACAGGACTCAGGCAGCAAAAGCAGCACTCCAGAATGTGGACCGCACTCAGGCTGCCAACCGGCCACAGCCCGTTACCCGCGACGTGCAAAACGCAGCCAATCGGGCACAGACAGCAAATATCGCAAACAAGGCACAGGCCGCTCCCCGCCAGAATACAAACCAGAGTCTCAGCGGATCTGGAAATGCCAATCTCGAACGTGCCTACAGTGACCGCGGAGCCAAAAGCCGCAACATGAGCAGCAGCTCTGCAGTCCACAAAAGTTCAGGAAGTACTTATTCACGCAGTGGCGGAGCTTCCAAGGTAAGTGGAGCTTCACGCGGTGGCGGTGGATCACGCGGTGGTGGCGGTGGCGGCAGGAGGTAGGGAACATCTGAATGACGAACAATCGAACAACGAATTATGAAGCTAAGGATAGGAAATACGAAATGAAAAATATCAAATATGTTTTACTGGCCTTCTCAATGGCACTTTTAATTTCCGGATGTGCGTCAGTCAAGCCGGACGTCGGACAGGTCACATTCGCATCTGGCGATGAGGCATGCACCGCAATTGCCGACGCCGCAGAGAAGAATGATACGAAACGCATGATGGAGATCCTTGGCCCCCAAGGCAAGGATATTGTGTTCTCCGGAGACGAGAATCTCGATGCTGAAACCAGAGCGTATTTCGCAAAGATAATGAAAGAGAAGTTTGAGATCATTCAGGTCGAGGACAACAGCTACATTGTCGAAATGGGGAAGGACAATTTTCCATTCGCCATACCTCTTGCTAAATATGACGGCAAATGGTTCTTCAATACTCCCGACGGGCTTGAAGAGCTCATAAACAGAAGGATCGGGCGGAACGAATTGTTCACGATCAATGTCTGTGAAACACTCGCAAAGACGGAAGTCCAATATGCCAAGATGAGAATCGCGCTTGACGGAGCACGCGAATACGCAATGAGTTTCCTGAGCGAGAAGGGAAAATTCAATGGACTCTACTGGGATCCGAAGTCTGAGAACAAGGAGAACCTGATCTGTGCGGCGCTGGCAAATGCAGCCCTTGAGCCCGGTGATCCGAAACGCGAACCATATTACGGATACTACTACAAGGTATTGAAAGAACAGGGTCCTGCCGCCCCCGGCGGAAAGAAATCCTATCTTGTCGATGGAAAGCTCAAAAAGGGTTTTGCGATCCTCGCATATCCTGCAAGTTATGGAGACCTTGGCATCAAGACGTTCATAGTCTCCAAGTCCGGAATCGTCTTCGAGAAGGATCTCGGAGACGACACCGAGAAACTTGCACTGAATATGACCGAATACAATCCGGATGACACCTGGGATCCAGTGAGGAACTGACTTAAACGTGTAGGATGGATGTGTATTGAATTCATACCCATTCATCCAATCATCCGCTACCAGAAGGGAACATTATGAAGTCCTGGCCGAAATATCCAGCCATATACGAGATAAATACATTTGTCTGGCTGAACGAACTCAGCGGTAAACATGGCAGGCAGGTCACCCTCGGGACCGTGCCGGATGATGAATGGGATTACATAGCTTCCCTCGGTTTCGACGCGGTCTGGTTCATGGGAGTTTGGGAACGGAGCCCCGCAGGAAGGAAGATCGCCCTTGCAAATACAGGATTGATGACCGAGTTCAGGAATGTTCTTCCTGATTTCACAGAGAAGGATCTTGTCGGTTCGGCATACTGCGTGAAGAACTATGTCGTTGACAGGCAGATCGGTGGTCCCGAAGGCCTCGCTCATGCCAGGGATCTTCTCGCACGCAGAGGCATGAGGCTCATACTCGACTTCGTGCCGAACCATGTAGCACCAGATCACCCTTGGGTGACAGAACATCCGGAATATTTCGTCAGGGGAACCGAGGAAGACCTCAGGCGTGATCCTTCCTCCTTCATCAGTTCGGGGAAGAACATCATCGCCCTTGGTCGCGATCCATATTTTCCAGCCTGGCCCGATGTTGTGCAACTGAATGCCTTCAACATGGGTTTGAGAGAAGCTGTACTTGAAACTGTTTCCGGAATAGCCGAACAGTGCGACGGAATCCGCTGCGACATGGCAATGCTGGCTATGAACAATATTTTCTCAAAGACATGGGGTAATCGCGCAGGAGAAAAACCTTCGGAAGAATACTGGCCGTCACTGATACATAAGATCAAGGACAAGTTCTCCGGCTTCCTCTTCATCGCCGAAGCATACTGGGATCTTGAATGGGAGCTCCAACAGCAAGGATTCGACTTCTGCTACGACAAGAAGCTCTATGACAGGATGGAGCATGCCGGTGCAGACGAGATCCGATCCCATCTTTTCGCAGACATGCAATATCAGGACAAGCTGATCCGCTTCATTGAAAACCATGATGAGCCGCGTGCGGCAAAAACATTCCATCCGGCAAAGGAGAAGATGGCGGCACTTGCGATCGCAACACTTCCCGGCGCAAAACTTGTTCATGAGGGCCAGCTCGAGAACCGCAAGGCAAGAGTCCCGGTTTTTCTCGGACGCAGGCCGCAGGAACCGGTCGACACGGAAATCTTCAACTTCTACCAGAACATGCTTATGCAGACATCCGGAGATGTTTTCCGCAATGGCGCCTGGCAGATGTGCGACATATACGGCTGGCCAGACAACAACAGCTGCCGGAACATCCTCGCCTGGTCCTGGAGAAAGGATAACAACCATTATCTTATCATTCTCAATTTCAGCGATTCATCCTCACAGGCAATGGTCAAGGTCGTCTGGCCTGAACTTTATGGGAAAATGGTACGTCTTTCGGATCCGATCGCCGGAGTCAATTATGACCGTCTCGGAAGTGAAATGGCCGACAAGGGGCTCTATGTCATGCTAGATCCGTGGAAATGCCATTTCTTCAAGATTGAGATATAGGGCTCAGAAATTCCAAGCTCCAAAGTGCAAGTTCCAAACAATCTCCAATATTCAAAGGACGAAAACTCCAAACATCGTGATTTTTGAAATTTGAAATGTTTGGATCCTGGAATCTAAAACTTGTTTGGAATTTGGAGCTTGGAACTTGGAGCTTACTTTTTTGCGGGCGCCTCGTACCATTTCTCCTCTGGCACCCAGACCTTCTTGTCAGGCTGATCTTCATAGTTCGGTGACATGATCTGTACGCCATGCCTGTTGAACTCGTCCTGGATGTTCGAGTGTAGCTCCGACATGATCTTCATTATACCTTCTGGCTTTTCAACATATGCGTTTATTTCATACTCCACGTAGAAGTCCTTCAAGTCCTTCTGGAGCACAAACGGTGCAGGTTTCTTCTGGATTCCTTCCGTCTTCTCCGCCGCATTGATCAGCATGGCATGCACCTGTCGCCATGGCACGTCATACCCGATTGTAACGGAGGAATGTGCTATAAGTCCTTCATTCTTTGAAATACGGGTGAAGTTCTTGGTCGTTGAGCCCATCATCAGCGAATTCGGGATATTGATCTCCTCATTCTTGAGCGTACGGAGTTTTGTGGCGAAAAATCCTATCTCCAGGACCTTTCCATAATACTCACCTATCTGCACTATATCTCCGACCTTCATAGCCCTGGAATACATCAGGACCATTCCACCGATGACCTGTCCGACCATGCTGCTGGCGCCAAGTGAAATGAGAAGTCCCAGGAACATTCCTATTCCCTTGAACGCATCGGTACTGCTTCCGGGAATATATGGATACGCCATGACAATGGCAAATATCCATATTACTCCGTTCATTATCTTCATGGTGGGCCGGGCCGCATCCGAATCAAGCCAGCTTATGGTTACCACCTGGTTTTCAACCTCTGTGAAAAACGTCTTTGATATCCGTACGAGCCACTGTGCGATGAGGAATATCACAAGTATCACAAAGAGGTTGGGGATTGAATCCAAAGTCTTTTCCGTCATACCGCCAAAGGCGTCAACTATATATCCCCCAAGTCTTCTACCCCATGGTTCGGTATAAGGAAACTGCTTCAGAGAGAATGTGAGAAGAGCATACGAGGCGAATGAAACCAGCACCCAGAACACTAGTTTTTCCAGGAGGGAAAGGATATGCAGATTCAATGAGGTCCCCTTCAGCCCCAGCTCCCTTATCTTGTCCCTGAAACTGTTCTCGGCGCGTTCGATTTTGGGGCGGAGCCGGCGCCTGATGTATGTCAGCAGCTTTATCAACAGGATAAACATGGCAAACGCTATGATGCACAGTCCTGCGGCTTTGAGGTTGTATCTGAGGCTCTTCTGCTCATTAATCAGGAAAAGCACGTTCTCAAGTCTTTTTACCACCACCTCTACAGTTTGATCAAGGTTCCGTTTTGAAAAGGGATCTATGTCATCCTCAGTGATAACCATGATAGGGTTCTCATCCAGGCCGATCGCAATGCCCTCCTTTATCCTCATGGCGACGACCTTTTCTACGTTCCCCTGGGTAACTATTTCATTGAACCGTTGTGTTATGAACTTAACCCTTTCTTCAGGTGTCTGCTTAAATACTGTAGCCCTAAGGAGCAGGATCGGCCTGTTGAAGAGAAGTAGAAGCGCCGGTTCCACGGCAATCTGTGCCTCAACGGTTTTCTCGACAACCTTCTCCTTGTCCGTAATTACCTGGGAGAAAGCAGAGGTGTTTCCCAGCATCAGGGCAAAAACAAGAAGCACGCTCCATAAAAAATATTTTTTCATCACAAAATCTCCTATTTCTGTTCGCCGCCCACTTGTCCCTTGACGAGATGTTCAAAAAGGCTACCGCGACCAATATTCAACATGGTTTTGTCGTCAACTCTCCCGAACACGTCCAACAAAATTGCGATCATGCCGGTCCATCCAGTCTGGTGACTGGCCCCTAGTCCTGCACCGTTGTCTCCATGGAAGTACTCATAGAAGAGTATCATGTCCTTCCAGCATGGATCGTTCTGGAATTTTTCAGTTCCGCCGTAGACCGGGCGTTTTCCATTTTCATCACGCAGGAAAATCTTTGAAAGGCGCTCCGATATCTCCTTGGCCACTTCGAAGAGGGTCATGTATTTGCCGGAACCCGTAGGACACTCGACCTTGAAATCATCGCCGTAGAACTGGTAGAGGTTCAGCAGGGCGCGGATGATCAGCACATTGACCGGCATCCAGACCGGGCCGCGCCAGTTGGAGTTGCCGCCGAACATCCCTGTATTGGATTCTGCAGGCAGGTACTGGACCTTGTAATCCTGTCCACCGGTCCAGAACGTGAACGGATGGTCAAGATGATATTTCGAAAGGGAACGCAGTCCATATGGTCCCAGGAACTCATTTTCATCGAGCATATACTTGAGCACCCGTTCCAGTTTCTTCCTGGTGAGGATTGAGAGTATATGGCGCCCTTCATATCCAACATTGCCTTCGGGCATAACTTGAGCCATCACCTCAGGGTGGCGTTTCCAGAAAAGCTGTATTAGCTCTGTAAGCTTCGGATACCTTTTAGCGGCGTCCTCTGAAAACACCGTGGATGCGCAGAGGGGGAGAAGCCCCACCATGGATCTTACTTTCAGGCGCATGGCATTGCCGTCAGGAAGCTTCAGCAGATCATAGAAGAATCCATCCTGCTCATCCCACATTTCATCCTTATGCTCGCCGATGCGGTCCATCGCATAGGAAATCCATATGTAATGCTGGAGGAACTTGAAGGCTGTCTCCTCGTAGATCGAATCCTTTTCACATAGGATCAAAGCCATTTCCAGCATGCACTGGCAGTAGAACGCCATCCATGCCGTACCATCCGCCTGCTCGAGATGTCCACCTGTGGGCAGTTGGGCGCTTCGGTCGAATATTCCAATGTTGTCCAGTCCCAGGAAACCGCCGGCAAACACATTGCGTCCGTTGGGATCCTTGCGGTTCACCCACCAGTTGAAGTTCAGCATCAGCCCATGGAATGACTGTTCAAGGAACTCTATGTCCGCTCGTCCCAGGGCCTTCTCATATTTGTAGAGCCAGAGAGTGGCCCAGGCATGCACCGGCGGATTCACGTCGCTGAAGTTCCATTCATAGGCGGGAATCTGACCGTTCGGGTGAAAGTAGAGGCTGCGAAGCATCATCAGGAGCTGTTCCTTGGCGAAGTCGAAGTCAACCAGGGAGAATGTTATCGTGTGGAACGCCAGATCCCAGGCGGCGAACCAAGGGTACTCCCATTTGTCAGGCATTGAGATCACATCGCGGTTCAGCATATGGAACCATTCAGTATTCCTCGTACCGCGGTTTTCAGCCCCAAGCAGAGGATGACTCTTGTGCTCAAGCAGCCACTGCTCCAGATCAAAGAAGTAGTACTGCTTGCTCCACAGCATTCCCGCCAGGGCCTGGCGATGTACGCGGCGCTGATCTTCGTTCAGGGAATTCGGGGTGATCCGCTGGTAGAATTCATCAGCATCGGTTATGCGGCTCTTGAATATTCCATCGAATGTCTTGAAATTGTTTTCAGCTTTGCCTTTGGACAGGCGGAGACGGATGGTCTTGCTGCCGCCGGCTGGTATTTCAAGCGAATAATGTGCTGCGGACTTGGTTCCGGTTTTGGCAGGATTCACAGCATCGCGATTTCCGGAAATCACATAGGAGTGAAATGCATCCTTGACGTACTTGGACAAGTTTGGTGAATTCCACAGACGTTCATTGTTCGTCTCGTTGTCGGTGAAGAGCAGTTCCGGCTTGCCGTCGCATGACATGAAATAATCGCCCAGGTCAAGATGAGAAGCCCTGATCACTCCTTCCCCATCCTCCTTCAGTGAAGGCTTAGGACCACCATCATACCATCCCCAGGTGTTGCGGAACCACAGTGTCGGCAGGACACGGATCCTGGCCGATTCCGGACCTCTGTTATGAACTGTGATTCGGATGAGCACATCCTCTGGACCTTCCTTGGCGTATTCCACGAACACATCGAAGTAGCGGTTGTCATTGAAGATCCCCGTATCGAGAAGTTCATACTCCATCTCCTCGCGCGAACGGCTGCGGTTCCTCTCGATCAGCTCACAGTATGGATATGCGCACTGAGGATATTTGTAGAGATACTTCATGTAGGAATGCGTAGGAGTGCTGTCGATGTAGAAATAGTATTCCTTCACGTCCTCGCCATGGTTCGCCTCGCTGTTGGTGAGACCGTAAAGGCGTTCCTTCAGGATGGCATCCTTCTCGTTCCAGAGGGCAAGCGCAAAGCAGAGGCGCTGCTGGTCATCGCAGATCCCCCCGAGGCCGTCCTCACCCCAGCGGTATGCGCGTGATCGCGACTGGTCATGGGTGAAATAGTTCCATGCGTCGCCATTGTCACTGTAGTCCTCGCGGACAGTTCCCCACTGTCTTTCACTGAGATAAGGTCCCCATTTCTTCCATGGAATTTTTGCTTCGCGCGCCTCGTTAAGGCGCTTCTGCTCCGTTACATCTATAAATTTCTGTGCAGACATGGTATACCCCTTATCTTGAATTTTTAGGAAGTCTTTAGATTTTCTTTATACTGTTCCATGAAATTATATACATAGTCTCTTATGTTTTCTCTTCAACCCTAGTATCCGTTGATACCGGGATGCCTTTTATCCTCTTTGCAAATACTTCCGTGAGGATCGGTCCTCCAATGGCGGTAATGACAACCATGACC
>Ga0302238_1002419_pt1 | contig 13156 bp, 9 predicted proteins | sample AAG_UR_Asn_MG_FD_193527 | JGI IMG/M metagenome (GOLD analysis project Ga0302238, IMG submission 193527) | Enriched activated sludge microbial communities from anaerobic digester in WTTP, New Holstein, Wisconsin, United States - AAG_UR_Asn | ecosystem: Engineered > Bioreactor > Anaerobic >...
GGGAGATAGCGACGGTGAATCCGCTTGGCGAGCGTACAACCAAGGTCTATGACGCGGACGGGCGTCAGATTGCCACAGTGGATGCTATCGGTATCCGCGTGACGACGATCTACGACCCTGCTGGTCAAGCCATCGCACAAGTCCTTCCGGAGGGGCAGCGCGCGACCACCGTCTATGACGCTGCCGGCAGCGCGGTGGCCGCAATCGACGCTCTCGGCAATAGGGCAACGATGGTATTTGACGCCGCGCGTAAGCGTACCGCCATTGTTGATCCGCTCAATCACCGCCAAACCGAAGTATATGATGCCGCTGGACGTTCCGTCGCGTCGATCAATCCCCTTGGTGAACGGTGGACAAGAAGTTTCGATCCTGCCGGTCGCATCCGTTCCGTCGTCAATCCACTTGGGGAAACGACGACGTTTTCCTACGACGGCGCTGGCCAGCGAACGGCAATCGTCAACCCACTCGGCGAAACAAACACCATGGTCTACGATGCCGCTGGACGATGAATGGCGATCGTCGATGCACTCGGCGCGAGGACGACTTTGGCTTATGACGCGGCTGGTCGCGAACTCGCGCTCACTGATCCGCGAGGCGGCATTTGGACCGTAGTTCTCGACGCGATCGGTCAGAGAGTTGCATCTGTCGCCCCGCTCGGTCAGCGGTCGACGTTTGTTTTTGATCCGGCAGGACGGCAAATTGCCCGACAGAGTGCTGTCGGTGCTGCGTTCACTACCGTCTACGACGCAGCCGGCCAGCAGCTTGCACTGGTAGATCCATTTGGGAACAGAAGCAGTGTCGTGTACGATGCGGCCGGTCGAGTTGCCGCGGTCATCGACCCTAACGGGCGCCACGCCACGATCGCCTACGACGTCAACGGCAAGGCTGCGGCCACTGTTGATCCGTTAGGCCACCGAACGACGATCGTTTATGGCGCCCGCGGTGTGGCACTCGCCGCAGTCGACGCTCGGGGCAATCGCAATTCGTTTGTCTATGACGCGGCTGGTCAATTGACTGCAGTGGTAGATCCCCTCGGTAACCGTTGTTCTTACGCGTACGACGCAGCCGGCCGAATCGAGGTGACTTTGACTGCCCGCGGCAATCGAATCACAACGACTTACGATGGGGCTGGGCGATTGACTTCCAAGGTACGTTCCGATGGGACGCGTGTAACCTACGCGTACGACCCCGTCGGCCGGCAGATCCTTGTTCAGGATGGCCACGGGCGGTTCCCCTCAATATACGACGCGGCGGGCCGTCTGCAGTCGAGCACGAATGCGGATGGAAAAACAGTCACCTATGAATATGACGCTGTGGGGCGCGTTGCCCAGATGCTCGACCCAGATGGTGGTCGCACGACCTACGTCTACGACGCGGCGCTGCGACTTGTTAATCTAATCTCTCCGCAGGGCGAGCGCACGACCTTCGCGTATGATGCGGCGGGACGAGTGACTCGTCGGCAGCTCGCGAACGGGACTCGATCGTCGCTCACCTACGATCTGGCGGACAACATGGCGGAGCTGACCCACTTGAAGTCGGATGATACGGTGCTGTCGCACTTCGCATACACTTACGACCGTGCGGGGACGCGCATAATGGTCCGAGAAGGTACTGATTCTTGCGTCACGTGGACGTATGATGACAGACCCGCGCTGATCAACGAGAGACGCTCCGGCCTGAATCCATATAATGTGACTTATACCTATGATGCGACAGGTAACCGCGTCCACGTCGACGCCGACGGAGTGCGGCGGACCTTCACCTACGACCCAGCGAATCAGTTGATAACCTCCGAGGACACAGTGGGTACCACGACGTTTTCCTATGATGCCGACGGCAACCCGACTGCGGTTCGTTCGCCTGATGGGAATGTCACGACGTACACCTGGGACCTGGATAACATGAATACATCCATCGAGCAGCCGTCCGGGGAGCTAACGACGTTCACTTATGCTGCGATGGGCATGAGGACTTCTAAGGAAGACTCCTCCGGGATCACGAAGTACGTCTGGAATCGCGAGATCTATCTTGCCGAACACGGCTCGGACGGGATGACTCACGTTAGCTATGTGTTCACGCCTGAAGGCTTCGGGGAGTTGATTTCTGCACACCGAATTGGCGAAAAGTTGTATTACCATGCGGATGCCGTGGGCTCGATATCGCAAGTAACTCGTGGTGATCAGGTTGTTGCTGCCTCATATGTGTATAATGCTTTTGGCGAGGCTGTCTCGTCCAATGGTATCGAGAGTAATCCGTTCCAATTCGTCGGCGAGCAGGGATATTACTCTGATGCCGGCTTGCCGAATATCTACGTTCGCGCACGTTACTATGACCTAAGCCGAGCTCGTTTCACGAGTCGCGATCCGAAAGGATTGGCCGCGGGAATGAACCTCTACAGCTATCCGCTCTTGCCACTCAACATTACGGATCCATCAGGTGCGGAGGCCCTCCCACTATGCAAGCCACCACAAGATCTGATTACCTCCCAGCCTAATTCGACTACGAATCTGGAGAGAGCACAGCTCCGAGTACATGATCCGGTGATCAACGCCCCGGTGAAGTTTGAACAGACGTTTCGACTGACATTGGAACCGCAATTGAGATACATGGTGGAAAAGTGCCATGAGGCTGCAATGTGCGAACGGCATCCAGACAAGTGGAAAGAATGTAAGTATTGGTTCCCGGTATATGAGTGGGGGTGCGATGTCAAGGTGGACGATATAAAGACACCGTTAATGGGGCCGGCCGTCCAAACGATTCTAAGGTCACTTGGACTTGAGCCTGGCAAGCTGTTCTACAAATTCGATAAGAAGATATAGGAAAAACAGCAGCCCACGGCACACCTGATTAGTCCCATGCCAGCGGAATGTTGTACAGGACATTATTACTGCCTCGCAGCGGACATCGTGGTGGCAGTCGGCCGAGCATCCAATGAGACACTGAACCCCCAGCTGAGCGACCTGTTATCGAAGATACTTGACAAAGCAGTGAGCGGCGGGGGGACGATTTTGGATATCATCAAACAGCTTTTGCCGGTGCTTCCACTAGGAGCACTCAAGACGTATGGTGGTGCTGGAACTTTCACGATTAAAGCGACTGTTTGTGCAAACAACGAAAAAACTCTCTCTTTTAAGGTCTACGGCGGGTGGACTTCGTGGGCACCCGGCGCGAAAATTCCGCCTGGTCCTGAATATACTGATGGTGGCATAGAGGTGATTCCCCAACGGTATTAGGTTGTCGTTCTTCCGCTCGAACCGTCTTGGAAGACGTCCGTGGAGGCAGCCATGCGAGTGTGCGCGGTATGCGGTATTTGCGGAAGCTCTAAGCTGCGATTCATGATCGTGCAAGTTCGACGTCGTCAAGAAGTTTCCCAGGCTAATACCGCTCAGTCTACACGCTTCTCTGATCGGGATGGGACCGTCGGACGTGAATGAACTTCGTGCGCGACACTCGAGCCTGCATCGAAGGCTGAGATGAGGGAGCGCGAGCGATTGACCGTCCTCAAGGGAGCGGTGGCTTGAAATGGAGGTTAGAGTGGCTGTCAGGCTTCGAGGTGACGAGTTCTTGCGGCCGAGCGCGATGCTGACCTTGGCTTTGGTGGCATCTTTCGGGCTCTCTGCTGCGCCGGACAGACCTATCGCCGCAGAGGAAGATCGGAATTGCGGCGCAGGTTCGTTGCGGGAGTTACGGGAGGGGTGCGCCGAGAGTTATGGACCCGACGCTCGGAGTCAAGATCCGGGCGGAGGTGCCGCATCCAACGGTTCAGACGGGGCTCCACGGCTTGAGTTTGATGTGGATAATCTTGGGGCGGTCGATGTTGCGATGGCTGGCTTGGTGCTCTTCGGTGCACACTGGGATCCAATGATCGTCCCTTCGCTGTTGCCTCTGAATGACGAGGACTTCGTTCCATTGCGGTTTGAGTCTCAGGGATCTCGCCAGCGGGCACTGGATTGCAATCAAACTGCCATCGTGAAGTTAGCCGAGTTCGGTGCGCACGTCGAGCAAAAGTTTAGTCAAGGTAGGACAGCTTTGGCGACGACGGTCAACTTACAGTGGCCGATGGACAAGTCATTTCGATTCTCAGACTCGCCGATTGGCGACATCCTGCATATTCGTCGTCTAATCGTAACCGGGGTCGAAGTCAATGACGCCGATGCGGCCGTAATTGGCAAGATGCAAGAACTGCAGTTGCTCTCTCTCAGCAGCCGGCACTTGACGGACGCGGGCCTAGCCCAATTACAGAAGCTCAACCAGCTGCGGCGCCTGGATCTCACTGCAGCAAAGGTCTCTGCCAAAGGCGTTCTCGACCTCGTCGACAAGCTCCCAAACCTGAAGGACCTCGGTCTCCATGCATCTCTGATTGGAATGCGACCGTCGGACGTGAAGGAACTCCGTTCGCGACACCCCGGGCTGCGTCTCAGGCTGCGATGAGCACCATGGGCCGCCGTGGCGTGCTGTCACGTTTGGAAACGAGTACTCATGAAAGGATGGATCGCCCATGCGATTTGCTATCTTGCCACTCGCCGTGCTGCTGACGGTTGGTGTCGCGCCCGCCGGATATCCCTCAGGCGAACGTTTGGCGAACGCAGCGGACACTGGCTCCAGTTCTGAGCTGCAAGAGGAGCGACATGATGGTCACACCAAGGAACATCTGACCGATTTGCTCGAACGGCACCGGGTCTTCCCGGGATTGGGCGCCGATCAGGGATTCCTAGAGCGGTTGCTCAAACAGAAGTGGCACCTGTACGGAGTCTGGCTCCCGGTCTATAAGCCTAGACCAATGCTGGGCGAGCCGCTGGAATTCCCGTACAGCGAAGAGGCTCGACAGGTCAGCAATCAGGCCATGCAGGCATTGCAGCAAGCGGGTGCCGGGGTATTTCGCGTGTTGGCTCGCGAGCCGGATTTGTACGTGCATAGCGTGTGTTTCGGGTCGGATTGGGGTGGAGGGGATGAATGCCTGCTGGAACTGCTCAGACTTCGGAAGATCGTGCTGGTGTGCTTTTACTATACCGAGGTTTCCGACGCCGCAGTAGGCGTGTTGGAGTCGCTCGACACGCTCACCGACCTCGAGTTTCGACACAGCGGAATCACTGACAAGACACTGGCCAGGCTGAGCAAGATCAAGAGCCTGCGCCGGCTGACTCTGGTCGAGGAAAGCATCACGCTGGCCGGAGTGCGCCGGCTACTTCCCGAACTGCCCAAGATCAAGAAAGTCCGCCTCGACGGCAGCCTTATGGCGTTGGACGACAAGCAGACGCAGGCACTTCGCGAGGCTTTTCCACACGTCGAGTTTCAGATCGTTAGCCGTTGTGTTCAATAGACGGCGACCACGCACCCTTCGCCGATCATACTGCGTGCATGCCGATGCCATCAAGATGTGAAAGGGCAGAATCCCAGCTTCGACCTCCCCAAAAGGGAGCATTCGCACAATTGGTTCTATAGGGTGGAGGCCCTGCTGCAGAACGAACCGGGGCTTCAGGCCAAGACGATTTTCGATTGCCTTCAGGAGCAGCACCCCGGGACGTTCGAGACCGGTCAACGCCGGACGTTGGAACGGCGCGTCCAACGTTGGCGGGTGACCAGCGGTCCGGCGCGGGAAGTGATGTTCAGCCAGGTGCATCATGCGGGCGATCTGGCGGCTTCCGACTTCACCGACATGAGTTCCCTGGGGGTCCTCATCGAGCAGTTCTTGCCCGAAGCCTGTGTGTGTGGAGTTGCCGGATTTGGACAATCCGAAGATGTGCTGTTGTGTCCCCGCGACGGAGTCGGGGGGCGGGGATGGTGAGGATAGCGACGAGGACTGCGCCGACTGCGGCGGAGATTGCTGTGGCGACGTGGTGGAAGCCCCCCTATACAAAATCAAGGCGGAATGTGGAGCAGAAAGTGATGATTGCCAGGGACCGTGCGACGATGCCGCTTCGGACGAACAGGAATGCACAGAGATCGAAAACCGGCCTGGGGGCCCTGGTGCTCCTCTGCAACAGGCGGTGAGAATAGTCCACAGCTTCCGGCGAGATATGAATCTGGGCACCGGTCAGGCAGCCGGCTGTTGCTCGCCGCGCGGTCCTGGGCGCGTGAATATGGGCAGCGGCAATCTGGTGGCCAAGATCAAGACGCCTCGCGGCGATGGGTTCGATCCTCGCCCCATCCTTACTACAGCAGCCGTTTGGAGGGGGAGAGCGTCTTTGGGCATCGCTGGCAAGGGATTTACGATCGGCGAGTGGACGAAATAAGCGACACGAGTGCCGAGGTGCGCACCGGGGACGGCTCAGTCTTGCTGTATACCAACCGGGACGCCAGCGGCACTTACACGCCGCCGCCGGGTGCGCGCAACTCGCTGGTCAAGAACCTTGCCGAGGGCACGTGGACGGAAACGCAGCCGGACCGTCTGAAGTTCGATTATGACACCGGCGGGCAACTGGACACCGTAGCGAGCAAGGCCGGCGATGTTTGGACGCTCACCTATGATGGCGGGAATCGCGTGTCGAGCATCGTGGACCCCTTCGACCGCCGCACCACCTACGGCTACGACGGGGTGGGCAAGATCAGTCAGATCCAGGACAGTGCCGGACGCATCACGCGGTTCACCGTGGACGGCCAAGGTGATTTGGTCCAGATCACGACCCCCGAATTGTGCATCACTTCGCTGGCTTATGACGCGCAACATCGGCTGACGAGTTGGACCAATGCGGAGCAAGATCGCACGACGTTCGCCTACGACGGGCAGGGGCGTGTGATCGGCGTGGAATCGCCCGATGGCGGGCGGACGACCTACGCGTACCAGTCGGGCGGCACGGCGGTGACCGATGCGCGGGGATACACGACGACGCTTACGTTCGCTGACGGCGACAGCAGCACCGGCTCAGTGGTGGACCCGCTGGGCCATCGTACGACCTACAGTTGGGATGGCAACCGGCTGGCCGGCATTGAAGATGCGGCGGGCAACCGGGCGACGTTTGGTTACCAAACCACTGCCGAGGGAAGGCAAACGTTGAGCGAGATCGAGTGGATGGACGGGAGCCGTTTCACGTTTGTCTACGATGGGCAGGACCGCGTCAGCTCGTTGATCAATCAGAACGGGGAACGTTCGACGCTGGTGTGGAATGAGCAGGGCCGCCGGACGGGATTGATCGACGCGCAGGGGTATCGATTGACGTACGCCTACGACAGCCACGGCCAGATGGAGTCGCTGACGGACGCGTTGGGGAACACCGTGACGCGCGTGTACGATGCACAGGGTCGTCATGTGGCCAACGTCAATCCGCTGGGGGAGCGAAGCACTCGCACGTTCGACGCGGCGGGCAACATCATCGCGCGGACGAATCCGCTGGGCCACACGACAACGCTGATCCGGGACAACATGAACCGGGTGGTGGCGCGCGTGAATCCGCTGGGTTATCGGACGACGTTGACCTACAATCTCAACGGCCGCCTAGTGAGCCGGGAGAACCCGCTGGGTCAGATCGGGACCACCGTGTACGAGTCGGGGCAGCTTAGCGCTCAGGTGGATCCGTTGGGCCATCGCACGACGTATACTTACGACACGGCCGGGAATCGGATTGCGACGACCAATGCGTTGGGCGCGACGACCAGCAGCGTGTACGATGCGGCGAACCGGCTGGTGGCGGTGGTAGACGCGCTCGGTCACCGGACAACCTACGATTACGACGCTTCCGGCAATCGTATCGCGGTCCAGAACGCTCTCGGCGCGGTGGCGACGAGTGTGTTCGATGAGCGGAGGCGTAAGGTCGCCAGTGTCGACCCGCTGGGGCAGCGCACGAGTTACGTCTACGATCCGGTGGGACAGTTGCTGGCGGAGATCGATCCGCTGGGGCAGCGCACAAGTTACACGTACGAGTACGGGCGGCGGGTGGCGGTTCAAAACGCGTTGGGGTACGTCACCACCGCCGTCCACGATGCGACCGGCCGTCGACTCGCGACGGTCAATCCCTTGGGTGGGCGGGCGAGCCTGGCGTACGACGGGGCCGGGCGGGTGGTGGCCCAGATCGACCCGCTGGGCTACCACACAACGACGGTTTACAACGCCGCAGGCCGGCCGATCGCCAATGTCAATCCGTTGGGCCATCGGACAAGCTACACCTACAACACGCGAGGTAATCGGATCGAAATGATCGATCCGCTAGGCAATGTTTCGACGGCTGCGTACGACGCGGCGGGGCGGCAGGTGGCGGCAATCAATCCCCTCGGCGAGCGAACCACGATGGTGCTCGACGCGGTGGGCCGGGGGATCGCCGTGGTTGATCCGCTGGGCCACCGGGCGACGACCGTGTTCGACGCCGTAGGCAATCAAGTGGCTCAAGTGAATCCGCTGGGGTATCGGACAACTAACGTCTTTGACGCAGCCAACCGGCACGTGGCGGTGATCGATCCGCTGGGCCACCGTACCACGACGGTATACGACGAGGTGGGCCGTGCGACAGCTTCCGTCGACGCGCTCGGCAACCGGCACACGACCGTGTTCGACGAAGCCAGCCGGGCCGTTGCGACCGTGAATCCGCTGGGGAATCGGACCACGATGGTCCACGATGCCGCGGGCCGGAACATCGCCACGATCAACCCGCTCGGCAACCGGGCGACCGCGGTCTACGACGCGGCCGACCGGCAGATCGCCACCATCGATCCCTTGGGCCAGCGGACCACAACGGTCCTTGACGTCGCTGGCCGCACGGCGGCCACGATCGACGCCTTGGGGCAGCGCACGACCTACACGCGCGACGCCTCCGGACGGCAGACGGCCGTAATTAACGCCCGCGGGGCCGTAACCACCACGGTCTACGATCGCGCCGGTCGGGCGCAAGCCAACGTGGACGCTCTGGGAAATCGGACCACGCTGGGCTACGACCCGGCGGGTCGGCAGGTGTCTGCGACGGATGCCCTGGGCTATACTTCGACGACGGTGTTCGACGCAGTCGGTCGAATGGCCGCGGGTGTCGATCCGCTCGGCTATCGAACCAGCTTCAGCTACGACGCCGCGGGTCGGCGGATCGCCCAGATCAATCCCCTGGGCCATCGGACGACGACCGTCCACGATGCGACTAGGCAGACCATCGCGATGGTCAACCCCCTGGGCTGCCGCACCACGCTGAGCTACGATGCCGCCGGGCGCCAGATCGCGTCCATCGACGCCAACGGACACATTTCCACAAACGTCTACGACGAAGTGGGGCGGCGTGCTGCCGAGGTCAATGCGATGGGTTGTCGGACGACGAACGTGTACGACACGGCGGGTCAGACGATTACCCTCGTGGATGCGCGGGGGAATCGTCACAGTTTCACCTACAATGCGGCGGGCAGGCAATCGGACTTGATCGATCCTTTGGGCCGGATCACGACGAACGTGTACGACGCCGCGGGACGGCAGAATCTGCGGATCGATGCGCGCGGCAATCGGACGACGTACACATTCGACGCGCTGGATCGACAGACGGGCCGCCTGTATCCAGACGGCTCGCGCGTCACCTTGGCGTACGACGAGGTCGGTAACCGGACGTTGCGCGTCGATTCGACGGGGATCGAAACCTACACGTACGACGCCCTGAATCGCTACGAATCGCTCACCAACGACCTGGGAGAGGTCACGGCTTGGGGCTATGATGCCGTCGGTCAGCGGCAATTCCTGGTGGATCCCGATGGGGGCCGCGTTACGTGCGCCTACGATGCCGCGGGGCGCCTTGCCCACGTCATCAACGCCCAGGGAGAGCGCACCACCTTGATCCACGATGCCGCGGGACGCCGGACACGGAAAGAACTGGGCAACGGCGCTCGTGCCTCGTTCACGTACGATGCGGCCGTTCGACTGACCGCCCTTGCGAACCTAAAGTCAGATGGTTCTGTGATTTCGAGCTTTAACTACGGCTTCGACAAGGCGGGGAATCGGACGAGTGTATTGGAGGCCAATGGCGATCGCGCCACGTGGACGTACGATGCCACGTACCAACTGACCGGCGAACAACGTTCAGGCGCCGACGCCTATCACCACACGTTCGTGTACGACCCGGTGGGCAATCGGCTGGTCAAGGACGTCGACGGGTCGCTGACGACGTACACGTATGATGCGGCTAACCAACTGCACACGAGCCACGACGCCAGTGGGGTCACGACGTTCACGTTCGACGCCAACGGCAATCAGCAAATTGTGGAGGCGGCCGACGGGAGCCGCACCACGTACACCTGGGATTACGAGAACCAGACGACATTGATCGAGCTGCCCACGGGCCAGCGTGTGACGATGGCCTACAATGCCGACAACCGTCGAGCCTGGAAGGACACCTGACATGGCCAAAACGCGATATATCTGGGACCCCGTGAACGACACGTATCTAATGGAGAAGGACGCGGCGGGTAGTACCACGGCCGTGTACACCAACGAGCCTGGGCCGTACGGTCCGCTGATGTCACAGCGTCGGGGCGGACAAACCAACTATTACCACTTCGACGGGCAGGGCTCAACGCGGCAAATGACCGACGCGAGCCAGAATGTGACCGACTCCGCAAGGTACTCTGCGTTCGGTGAGGTTTTGGGCATTTCCGGCAGTACGACTAACCCGTTTGGGTACAAGGGGGCGATTGGATACTACGTGAACGCGCAATCACCAGAGCTCTACGTACGAGCTCGGGAGCTGGCGACGAATTCGGTGATGACGATGATCGGGGCAAACTCGAACTGCAGCCGGCATACAACCGCCGTTTCGACGACGGCGGCAGACGGCCTTACGGGTCGGGTTTGTCCCAGTGTTTGTCCCAGTGACTGGGACAAACGCAAGACGCCATTCGCAAGTCCTTGCTTACAAGCAACTTGCGAAGGGCGTCAAAAAACAAAGCGGAGAGGACAGGACGCGAACACCTGTGCAAAACGTGGGGAAATACGCGAATTCAGCGGCAGGCGCTGCAGAATCCGGTGCAGTTGAAACCGCCGAGGCACTTGCGGAAGAATCCGCCTATTTACTGTCGCGCTGGCCCACGCTGAGCGACGAACATCTCCGGGCCATTCTTGCCCAAATCCACGTCTTCGTGGACCGTCACAGCGCCAACGAGTAGCACCTCACCAAGGTTACTCGCGACCACCGGGCTTCTCCGCCTGCCGTGCGGCAATTGCTGGGATCGCAACGATTCGTTGCCTGCTGTCCTGCTGCTCGATTCCATGACCGCGCTGGGACGACGCGATTTCTTTTCTCGGCTCTGAGATCCCACGGATCCGCCCAACGGCTACGCAACGTTGGAAAGGCATACCCAGTGCCTTCGCCGTCCCATCTTCCATCACCGTTAGACCGCCCCGGCGATCACCCAGCGATCTCCGGGGCGGTTCCCTTCTCCCATTTTCTTCTCGGCAAGGACGGCTATCTCGCGCACTGCCTCGGCGCTGGGTAGCCCCGCCAGTTCTACCGGGACCGCTGCCCGGATTGCGCGGTGGATTGCAGCGTGCCACTGGCGATGGTTTGGCGTCTCCACCTCGAAATCGTCGCGCCATGTGCTGCGGGCCAAGTCCGCTGGGTACAATGCGCCCAATTGCCGACCATCCTGGAGCTGCGTGATGAGAACATCCACTGGAATCATCTGTGCCTTGTGCCTGATCTGGGCTGGGTTCCTCGCGACGGCACACCCGGCCGAAGCGGGCGGCTACGAGCTGGCCTTCTCCACCTACGTCGGCGGCCAGAATTGGGAACATGCCCGCGACATCTGCACCGACAGTGAGGGCAACATCTACGTTGTGGGCGGCACGGCCTCCCGCGACTTCCCCACTACGCCCGGGGCCTACGATCGCAACTTCCACGCGGACGGAAAGGAGATCGGGGAGGCCGGGCTGTGCGACGCCTTCGTTACGAAGTTCTCGCGCGAGGGCAAGCTGATCTGGTCCACGCTGCTGGGCGGTCCCAACTACGACCGGGCATACGGCGTCGAGGTTGACCGGAATGGTAACGTCCACGTGGCCGGGCGCGCCGGGCCAGGCTTTCCCGTGACTGCCGGTGCCTTCCAGACCGAGTACAGAGGCACCCGCTACAACGAGTTCTATGGCTCCCAGAACGGCTTCGTAGCCAAACTCAGCCCCGATGGCGGCCGGCTGATCTGGGCCAGCTACGTCGGGGTGGGTGAGCTGTGCCGCGACATCAACCTCGACGCCGACGGCGACATCTACCTGCCGCTCGGCTGGAACACTCGATCGGGAGAGGTCTCGGCGCCGAAGTGGCTGTCACGGGGTTTGGCCAACGCCTTCCAGAAGAAGCCGGCTGGTTCGCTCGACTGCGGAGTCGTGAAAGTCACCAACGACGGCTCCGCCGTGGTGTGGGCGACTTGGCTGGGAGGCTCCGGCAGAGAGACCCAGGAAGCGTCGATCCGAGTCGATGCGAAGAAACGCGCCGTGATCGCCCTCGACACCCAGTCCACGGACATGCCCACGACCAAGGGCGCGTTCGCGGAACAGCCCCTGGGCGGCGGGGACGGCTACGTCGCCATGCTCAATGCCGATGGCTCGTCCCTGGTCTACGGCACCTACGTGGGCGGCAAGGGCAACGACTGGGCCGTCAGCACCCACACCCTGGCGCTGGATGCCGAAGGCAACGCGTACGTGGCCATGGGCACCGATTCGCCCGACTTCCCCGTCACGCCCGGCGCCTTCGGCCACCGCGCCGGGCCGAATGACGTCGCCATCGTCAAGCTCTCGACCACAGGTGCGCTAGTGCGCAGTGCGCTGGTAGGCGGTAGCGGCCAGGACGGCGCTGACGGTATCTGTGTGGATTCGGCCGGAAACGTCTTCTTCGTTGGTGCAACCGACTCTACCGACTTCCCCACGACGCCGGATACGTTCCAGCCGAAGCACGGCGGAGACCACGACGCTTTCGTCGTCCTGCTATCGGCCGACTTTAGCAGTCTGATCTACTCCACGTACATGGGCGGAATGGCTTTCGACACAGCGCGTTCGGCCTGCCTTGGGCCGCAGGGCGATCTTTGCCTGACCGGTGCGGCCAACGGCCCCGGCTGGCCCGTCAAGAACGCCGTTCAAGCGACGTTCGCTGGCACCAACGATGGTCGCTGGGGCAACGGAGACTGCATTGTGGCCAGATTCCGGCGAACGACGCGCTGACTGTTGTTGGGGTCAGGACTGAATCGGAGTGCAGGATGAGACTGTTCGAGGGTACCC
>Ga0302238_1002426_pt1 | contig 13124 bp, 9 predicted proteins | sample AAG_UR_Asn_MG_FD_193527 | JGI IMG/M metagenome (GOLD analysis project Ga0302238, IMG submission 193527) | Enriched activated sludge microbial communities from anaerobic digester in WTTP, New Holstein, Wisconsin, United States - AAG_UR_Asn | ecosystem: Engineered > Bioreactor > Anaerobic >...
AAAGCGCCTTTCACGGCCGCGAACTTTGCGAGGGAAAGGCGATCCTCATCCCGTGCCGACGAGGCTGAAAATGGGCTACCGGCTTTCCGGGAACCAGCGGCGGCCGGACCGGCACATCCCTCTTTCGCTTTACCATTCGCGAACACTTAATACGGCACAATGCCGTGTAACGTTCCCGGCGTATGCGACGTTTTCACCGTAGCGCAGCGAAGGTGAAAATGTGCCGGAGCGCCCGTCTTCATATCTTGGGCGCGGAGGCCGAGGAGCACAGCGACGAAGCGCATTACGCCGTGTTATATGCAGTGTTCGGCGATGATATAAGAAGGCCCAAAGTACAAGGATGTACTTTGGGATGACATACTGAAGAATTTATTATTTAATAGTGGCCAATTATAGTAAATGAATTAAAGTCATTTGTTTCTATGGCATCAACAGTATAATTTCCCGATTGAATCGGTAGGTAAGGACCATTTTTTATCTGCCCAAGACCAACGTTTGGGTTAGATAATAATGTGTGATTAGTCTTTTGCGACATAACATCAATTTCAGTCACAAAATCAGTTATTTTATTCATACACATTACCTTCACTCTTAAGTAATATAATAATCGTCCACTAATTTTGTCAACTTTATTATATTACTCCCATTTAGCAGATAGTCTGGGTGTTCCTATTCTAAAATTCATATCTGGCTGTCTACAGCCAATTATTTTTCCCTTTGTTACAAAAAATGAGGAATGAAATTCACTTTCTATGGCTGCATGCTTTAATTCAAAATCAAGAACCGGTCCTTGTGAAGTGCTTATACTTGCTAATACTTGATTCCATGCCTGCTGGGCAACTTGAGGTGGTAAATTGCTTGGCAAATTTGCTATAGGTGGAGGATTCAACAAAGTGCTTGATTGAGGATTGCCAAGGTATATAGCCGTTGGGTCAAAAGGTTCATTCATTTTCATTTCAGCTTCAAAATCTTTAAAAATTTCCCATAGTAATTTTTCAATCTTATCATTTCGATCAGATATTTTTAGTCCTAAATCTTTGGCTTCAGTTCTCGAAACTGCATGGCCATGACTAAAATAATTTTTGCTTAATTTCTCCGCAATTATTTCTGCGTTTTGTGCATCAGCTCCCTTCATGTGTAATTTAAGTAATTTTTCGGCCATAATTATTGACTGCATTGATGCTCGCTTTGATGCACCTATGACACTTGGCTCGATTTGATTGACTAAATGTGATAAAAGGGTCACTTTTTCCTTTTGTTCTGTTATTCCAGCTTCGTCCTTAAGAAAATTTGTGTAAGCTGATACATCTTCATATGCAAATTGTTGCGGACCTTCTTTCTTCTGAACTGTTATCTGTGGATCAACAGGGCCAAGTGATGCTAAAGGGTGCAAGAATATTTCATCACATCCAACTGCAATAAGTGTTGCCGCACTAAATGCATAAAATGGCACAAAGCAAGTAATTTTACCATCTGTTCCAATCAATTCTCGGAGCATAGTAATTAAGCGCCAAGATGTAAGCCCATCTCCTCCAAAACTGTTAATAATTAAATCGATATTTTTTATGGGATCTTTAAAAAGGTCAAGCTGTAGAACGAATTGACGTATGGCATCTTGAGCAATTCTTCCATCGGCTCCAGGTCTGCCACTTGTTACATAAACAATTAAAGGGTTGCCCCTTTCTTTTTTAAAATCTTGGTATAGTTTTGTTCTTTCACTATAGCTCATTAAATTCCTCCAATATAGAATCTTAAGCCTCGCCACGGATGGCGAGGCAAATAATCAAAGACGCCGAACATTGCATATAACGTTTTGCTTATGCGACGTCGCGCGGTCTTTTGCGCGATGTGGCGCAGCCCGAACGACCGACAGGGAGTGAAGCGCATAAGCTTTGTTATGTGCAGTTAGGATGCCATCGTTCACAACAAGTATTATTAAAAGCTACCCCATGCCCCATCTTTTCGCCGTAGCACAGGACGTGCGAAGGCGTGTTCAGTTTATATTGATTCAATGATTTGAATTTCTTCATCAGTAAGTCCGTATGTTTTATAAACCAAAGAATCAATTTTATTTTCTAATAATATGATTTGTTTTTTATAGAGTTCTTTATCAGATTCACTTTTCGCTAAATTTAATTGTTCATAAGCATTAATAATTTGATTACTTAACGATGAAAATTCATCTGTTAACTTAACTGGGAAATCGGCTAATTGCTTTTTGGTATACCATGGGTATAATGAATCATATATTGAGTATTTCACTCTTAAATACCACGCTGCCATTTTTGATGACATCAAACATAATATACTTTTTAATTCATTTTCATTAACTTCTTGATTCTTGTTGATGATTATATAGAGGGATTGATCAATAGCCGCTGGTTTTGATATAAAAGTACAATGTATTTTTTCACCTAATATCTTTCTTAAAACAACCTTCGGATTATAAAAAAATTCTGGGGTTCGTGGTTCTGCAAGCCAGTCGCCATAAGATAAGTATTCACCTGAAGTTGTATTATAAAACCTAAATACATCTTTACCTTTAATTTCAGGTAAATAAGTTTTATCAAGAATCACTTTCGCATGATATGATTTTTCTTCTTTATCTCTTTTAGTTTGTTTCCCATTATTGAATTTTGATTTTCCATACCCATCAGTTCTATAAGCATGCAAACCTCGATTTACATCGAAAAGCTTATCAAGAGAAGTTGAACCGTTTTCAATTTTGTTTAATATTTTTTGGTTTGAGGCACTATATTTGTAATCAATTATTTCGTTTTCCAGAATATCATGTACAGAAATTTTATTAACTATTTTATACTCATCTTGTGAAATAAATTTATAAAAGTCAACCTCGTCAGATTTGGAGAGTGGCCTTATGATAAAAATGCTATTTTCTAAAGCTACTTTTTCAAATACTAAAAAGTCAAATAATGAAATTGATTCCAGTTTATGCTCTGTAAGAATATTCTTTCTCAAAAGCGAAAAGTATTGAGAATTCAACCATGAATCCGGTACTATAAATGAAAAATAACCGTCTTTAACTGATAGATTAAGGCTTTTTTCAATGAAATATACATAAAAGTCAGTTTGATATTGTGACAGCTTATATCTATTAGAAAAGTATTCAGAATTATATTGACCCGCAGAGTATAGATAAGGTGGATTCCCGATAACACAATCAAATTTATTTTTTGAAAAGAATGGAAATTCAGAACTCCAATCAAAAGGTTTTATTTCTTTCATTTCATGAATATCAATTTCAAGTTTACCTTCAAAATAATCTGAACTAATTAAGCTGTTGCCACACTTAATATTTTCAATCATATCAGGTAAAATGGAACCTTTTACAAAAAATAAATCTCTTTCTCCTTTATCAAAACCATCATCAAGCATTTTGAGATAAAGACTCATTATGGTAACTTCTGTTGCTTCTTTGTCTATATCTACACCGAAGATATTATTCCTTAAAATATCACCACGTTTATCGAGGCGTACTTTTATTTCACCATCTTTTGTTTTGTACCAATCAGCTTGATATGTTTTATCTTTTTGATTTTCGCTATACCATTTATGGTGATAATCAAGAAGATACGAGTAAGCACCAATTAAAAAACTTCCAGAGCCGCAAGCAGGGTCAAGGATTTTAATATTCTTAATTTCTTCCGGGGTAAATCCTTCAATCTTTTTACCAACAGTATTTTGAACTATATACTCAACAATATATTCAGGCGTATAATATACACCACCGGCTTTTCTCACCTCAATTTTTTCTTCTATTTTTGCTCTGTGGTTGTCGGTTAATCTGATTTTACTGCCGAGAAACTTTTCATAAATACGTCCAAGTATTTCTGGTTCAATCACATCAAACTGAAAAGGTGAAACAGGGTAACACATTTGACGGATAATGTCTTTTATAGTTTTATCATCAACTTCAATGTCTTCTGAAAAATGTTTTTTAAACAGAAGTCCGTTGTAAGTTGTATTCAAAGAATTAAAAATTGGAATGATCGATTTATAAATATTTTCAGATTTTTTAGTTTTATCAAGAAGAGTGTTTTCCGGTTCAATTTCTCTATCTTCAAGATTGCGAATAAAAACAAGACGGTCTAATATTCTTTGAACGGCTTCATTGATTTCATCTACATTAAGGTTTTCATTTCTTATTGCAATATTCTTTGCGAGAGATTCTCGCCAACTTGTTATCTGTTCAAGAAAATCGACATCCATTGTTTTAGTATTTTTGTCAATTTTACCTCTGAGTTTATCAAGACTACCATTTTCAACTGCTTCTCTGGAAAAAGTGTCCCATAGCAAATCCCATTTTTCAAGATAGTTAGTGTATTTCATAGTAAGCGGTTTTAATAATTCTCTATCTGTATTATCCATCAATGGGGCTTTTATTACGTTAAAAACCCTGAATTCTTCAAAGTCGGTTAAAATAACAATAGGTGCTTTTCCATTTGAGGAATAGGCATATCGTTTTGCCTGGAAAATTGCTGCTTTATCTTTTTCGAGGTCTACGCTGGCTTCTTTTGCTTCGATGAAAAATTTTAATTTACCATTTATTTTAAAGGCATAATCTACTTTTTTTGTACCACCATCTGTTGATTTATCTCTTTGAGAATATTCACGAACAACTTCATAATGGCTTTTCATGTTCCAACCTAAAGCATTGAACATTATATCAATATAATTTGAACGGATATTTGTTTCACCGTGACCTTTCTTGGTCAGAACAGCTTTATTTTTTTCAAATTCTTCTACTCTTTCAGCTATTATTTTTCTACCGGCTTCTTTATTCATAATTCTTACCTATATTTTTCTTAGCCCGGCATGGACGCCGGGCTTCTAAAGGGGCATGGGGATTTTATTTTTTCAATCACTTTTCCTTAAAAACTAAAAAGTCTGGCATCCTAATTGCACATAACGTTCCGCGGGTACGCGAAGTTGCCGCGCCGTAACGGCGGCCCGTTGTCTTTATACATCCGTTCATACGATACGACAAGCCTTCTTTTACCAGAGGTGCGGCAATTTGGGCGAAGCGACCGACAGGGAGCGGAGCCGCGTACCCGTTGTTAGTCGATGTGCTTGGCGCTTCAAATAAGCGTGCCGGAGCCACGGACGGCGACGGCATTGCATCTTCTCCCTCTACTACCTTCTATAATTATTTCTTTTTTTTATTTTTCTTTCTGCCTTAAATGTCCTTTTAATGTCTTTTCCCTTTTTCTTCCGTGCCCCTTTGCCGTTTTATTTCCTTTTATTACTTCGATTTTCTACAGAATCAATTTTACAAATTTGCACTTCAATGATTCTTCATTTTATCCGTCATGCCGTTTTAATCTTTTATATCTTTTATATCTTTTCTGCCTCTTTGTCTTTTTATGTCCTTTGTGGCTTTTATTTTTGCTTTTTAAATTTTATGCTTTTTATTTCAGATATGTTTTGTGGCTCCTCTAAGTTTTTCCGCCTCATTGTGCCGCCACGGACGGCGGCACACCCGTTCAGCTCGCCAAGCATGTCGACTAACGTTTTGCTTATGCGAAGTCGCGGCAGCCTTATAGCCGCGATTTGGCGTAGCCCGAACGACCGCCAGGGAGTGAAGCGCATAAGCTTTGTTGTGCGAAGGTGATGCGCCCTTAATCAAAAAGTCAGTAAAATACATGGATGTATTTTACTATTCAACAAAATAATCCTGCTTTAAGTATTCACCACGACTATCATGCATTAAACTCAAACTGGATAATAATATAAAAAACTTGACATTGTATTTATTAATTTTTAACCTTTGATAAAGTATTATTTGTTTGATTAAAAAATCTACTTTTTTTTAGCATTAAACATAATCTATACTTAAATAAAATGAGGAGGTATTATTTAATGGCATCTATTCGCAGGAGATAGAAAGGGCAATAAAATTGCAAACTCCTATCTAACAATGGGTAACTTATGCTATTTATTTGCTCTCATTTTTGCGAATGATGTGTACATTATTGTGAATTAATGTTTTATCTTATTTAGTATTCATTTTTTTATATAGCTGCACAGGCAAAGTTTACCCCTAATTGGGATGCCTGCATTTTTATTGCCATTTCAGTAATAATTCCTAAACGATAAAAAAGGAGCAATAATCAAAAAGTAGTATTAATAAAGAAATCCTCCAATTGAAATGGAATCACCACAACACCATACAAAAGGAGGATTTCAAAATGATTATTGATGAATTGATAATCCGGATGATAAAAGATGTCAATAAATTATCAGAAGAAAAGGACAGTAATAGATATATCAAAAAGCACCCGGTTGAAAAGGTATTTCTGTTATTACTGCTGCAACAGTATAGCGGGATTGATAATGGAAGAGCATTTAGTCTGTATAGCAAAAAGATGATAGGTGATACAACTGAAACAATAAGCCAGAGTGAATTATCGAAAAAGTTATGTTACAGGTTGCCGGTTGAGCTGTTTCATGATATGTTTAAGCTTCAATTAAATCGTTTGCAAGGTAAGAAACCAAAAGGGATAAGGAAGATGAAAAAGTTGATTCGAATTATTGACTCAACAGCTCTTCCCGCTACAGCAACGATGGATTATGCGAAGCATAGGCGCAATAAAAATGGTTTTAAGCTGCACACAGTAATAGGAGAAGAATATATTCCGGAGAATGTAAAGCTTAAGAATGGCAATTCAAGTGATAAAAAATCGCTAAAATGGGCTGTAAAAGAAGGATTTATCCATATTTTTGACCGTGGTTATAATGATTACAGCCAGTTCCAGTGGATAGAAGAAAAGCAGGCATTTTTTGTAACCAGAGCATTGGGTAATATTAAGTATAGTATAATACAGAATAGAAAAGTTGGCCAACGGCAAAAAGAAAAAGGTATTATCTCAGATCGGATTATTGAGGTCATTGCAGATAGAAAGCAGAACATAACATACAGCATGAGGATGGTTACTTTCGGATTCATAGATTCATCGGGTAAAGAACAGACATTTTCTTTACTAACGAATCTTATGAATTATCGTTCTGATGAGATTGCAGAGCTATACAGAAAACGATGGAATATAGAAATAGTTTTTCGTTGGATAAAGATGTTTTTAAAAATTGAACGCTGGCTGAGCAGGTCGAAGAATGGAGTGCTTATTCAAATCTATACAGCGTTATGCGCTTATATTATAGTTTTGACTGCGAAGATGAATGATTTAAAAAAATATCGTATTATGAAAGATGCTATCTATGATTTCATAATCAAACTTAAAGCCTCTATCAGAATGTTTGAAAGAGGCTCAAATATAGAGGATTTGTTGATGAAATCAAGTTAAGGAATTAATACTGTTGCCATTTCGTTTTTTGAGCAATATAAATGCAGGAGGAAATACATTGCCTAATTGTAAACATAACAATAAAAACAAGTACATCTTTTCTCAAAATTTTTTAACAAATAGACGTTTAATAGAGAAAATTGTTTCTCTAAGCACTATAACAAAATGTGATACCGTTCTTGAGATAGGAACAGGAAAAGGACATCTAACAGGTGTGCTATCTCAAAAATGTAATTTTCTTTTTTCAATCGAAATAGACGAAGTACTTTATCATAAGTCTATGATTAAATTGAAAAAATATAATAATATTAAACTTATTAATGAGGATTTCTTAAATTACTCATTGCCTCGTAAAATCAGTTATAAAGTTTTTGCCAACATCCCTTTTTCTATAACAACTCAGCTAATTGATAAATTAACAAAAGCTCCTAATCCACCTGACGAAATGTGGCTCATTGTAGAAAAGGGAGCGGCAAAGAGATTTATGGGGATAAAAAAAGAAACTATTAAATCATTACTTCTAAAACCGAATTGGGAAATTGATATAATATTTCATTTTAGAAGGGATGATTTCCATCCGAAACCCTCTAAAGATTCCGTACTGCTTCACTTTTATAGAAAACATATCCCTGATATTGCAGAATCAGAGTTTGGAGCATATAAAAAATTTATAGAACAATCTTTTAAATATGGTTTTTTTAAGAAAAAGAGTTTACTGACAAAGAAACAAATAGCTACTGTATTAAAATTAGCAGAATTACCATCCATTTCTAAAGATGGCGTAATTCTTTACATACAGTGGCTGTGTTTGTTTCGATGTTATATAAATTTTATAGAAAAACAAAAAATGTAATCAGCTAATGGTATTCTACCTTTTTACTAACATAGATACTTGATGGCTTATAAACGGCGGGCAGGACGCCCGCAGTAAAATTAATAACTAGGGCGCATCACTTTCGCACAACGTCTTGCTTACCTGACGTTGCGGCGGTCTTTTGCCGCAATGTGGCGAAGCCCAAGCGAGGTACTCCGAGCGCCGCAGGTAAGCTTTGTTATGTGCCGTTAGGGCGTCTGTTTCACGATGAGATTTCTTAAATAAAATCCCCATGCCCCATTTTCAGCCGAAGCGCACGGACGCGCGTAGGCGGTCTCATATACCAAGTACTTCTTCCATTGAATTTTTAAACTCATTTTCATTAGTATTGTTATAAAAAGGTACTCCAGTTATTCTGTATTTGTCTGTTATAAGGTTTATTGTCTTTTTTTCTTTTCTTATTTCTTCCAAAAACTCTTCTTTCCATTTATCATTTGCAATTAAATGAGCACCTTTCGGCTCTATAAAAACTTGATAAGTTAATTGATCCTTATCTTTTAGCTTGCAAAACAGAATAAAATCTGGCTCAAAGGCTCTACCATGTTTATCAAATATTTTTAAGACTCTTTCATTTCTTATCAAATAAATATTGTCATATTTTTGATTAATGCTTTCAAATCTTCTTGCGAACATGGCAACAAAATCTTTCTCTTCTTTTGTTCCGTAATTAGCATTGTAAACATACCACGGTTCTTTTACTATCAAGGCTTCCTGCCCGTCTGCTCTTTCACTGTATTTATTAACTCGTATTTCTTTATCTTTGAAAACATTCTGAATGAAATCATGAATATAGTCTGAACCTTCATGTGTAGTAATATGGGCTTTTATATCTGCTTCAATGCTTGATAATAGACCGGAAACAGCTTTTAGATAATCTTTGTTCCTTATATCTTTTAAACGAGTCTGAGTGCCTTTAAAGGTTATTTCAAGTCCTGCAAGATATTCCGATTTATTTATAAAATCAGAAATTGAATCAATGTTTGGGAAATATCTTGTAATGTCAGAATAATAAAAAAATGGATTATGCGACAAAGCAAACCTGATTATATGTGTAGGAATATCTGAAAGTTTTATATCTTTTGATTTGATGATTTCTGCTTCATATTCTTTTTCCAACTCAAAGAAAGCACTGCTGACCTTCCCAAAACCGGAAGACAACTCGTATTCAAAATTTTTCTTTTTTACACCTAAATCGTTGAAGGATTGAACTTTTTTAAAATCTTTTTCAATTTTTTTATTATAGAATACTGAACCAGTTTTATAAAAATCAGTTTGCTTAAAGTCAAATTTTAAAGTCAGTTGTTTAGTAACAAGATTTTCATCATCTTCATATATACCAGAATCAATAAGTGCTTTTTTAATTTCTGATATATATTTACTATCTTCTTTGGTGTGATAAAACAACTCCTCTAATACTTTTAAATCATTTGCCGGATCATCATCGTATTTCCTTGTGAATTTATCATGTTCATTGTTCAGTTTAAAAGGAAAGTATCTTGCGCCACGACCAATTAGTTGTGCTTCTGCAATTGTTGTTTTTCCGGGGTTGCCTGCTTTCCCATCTCTACCATCGTATAAACGGACAATATCAAAAAGGTTAAGAACATCCCAGCCTTCATTTAACTTTTGAACGGCAAAGACTGCTCTTATTGGATTGTTTTCATCTTCAAGAGTATTCAAGCGGATTTGATTAAGCTCTGTTTCCGCGTCATTATTGGCACTGATGCAATTTTCTTCCTTGAAGTGAGATTTAATCCTATCAACGATAACTTGATGTGAAATATTTTTACTTTCAAAGTATGTAAATGCTTTTTGAATAATTGGCAAGGTTGAAGTTGATTGAAGATTTTCGATATGCTTTTCTGATAACCTCTCAATCAGTTTATGAAATCGCTCCTTATTTTCTTCTGATTCCTTTATGGTCTTTTTAGCTTTAAAAAGAATAACTGGTTTTAGGTTTATATTATTATCTGTTGCCAGTTCTTGCCTGTAAAGATTAAGAATAAGAGCTTGTACAATTCGTTCTTCTTCTTCATAGTATGAACGGATAAGATTAATTTCTTTAGAAAAGCCATCTAATCGAAAATGCGAAAGGTCATATTTAAAAATAACTTTATTTCTATATTTTTCTACAATATCTCTTTCTTCATAGTCTAATGTTGCCGTAAACTCCAATAAGACATTATCAATGTTGCCTTTATGTATTCGTTCAACAACATCTCCCCAAACTTCAGCATTGTTATGATGTGCTTCATCACCGATTAAAACGAGTTTACGCTCTTCAAAATCTTCAAAACTCAATCCGTTTTCTCTCACATTGGTTAAAAGACCAGAAGTCAGCATTTGTATAGAAACAAATTTAATATTGATATTTTGATCATCAGCTTCGCCAAAATTATCGATTTCTTTGATAAAAACCTCTTTTCCATCAATAATAATCTTGTTATTGAACAAATACTTCATCGCCTGCTGATTTAAGAAATTATCTTTAGTTTTCTGAATGATGTTGTTTGAATTAACAAAGAACAAAAAGCTTCGGTAGCCTTTTTCATATAAGTATAGTATAAGCCCTGCCATTATCAGGGTTTTACCGCTCCCGGTAGCCATATTGTATAAAAGATGATATGGTTTTAATCCTTTTCTTTCAAAGGCTTCATTGTAGAAAAGAATAAACCTTTGAAATGCTTCGGTTTGATATGATCTTTCACCAAAACCAGGTTTGAGATTATCTTTTATTGAAAGAGGTATCTCTATTTCTGATATAGTCCTTTTGCCAAACTCATTGAGTAATATTTCATATAAAAAGGGCATCGGTATTACTCCTTGATTCCATAAAAGTCTTTTGTAATTCTTTTTTCTTCATCAGTGCAAGAAAAATCTTTGTCATTCATTGATGAAAGATTTACATATAGTTGATTTTTATCTAGCAGTTCGCAAAGAAGTATTTTCTGTTGCTTTAATGTCAGCTTTTGAAAGTCCTCAATATGTTCATCCTGTTTTTTTATATCTACATTGTAGTTTAAAAATGACCGATTTTTCATTTCTACCCAGATTTTGAGAAGAGAATTTGTGTCTTTTGCTTTTTCAATTTGTTCAATAAAAGTCTCGTTGTATTTTTTTAGTTCGATATAAACAATTTCTTCATCTAAATTTGTAATGAGTTTATTTGTTCTCTTTAAAATTACATCTAAGTGTTCTTTAAGTTGTTCAACTATTATAAAATTTCTTTTTACTTCACAATCTTTATTAACTTCCAGTATCGCATGAAAAGTTGTACCGCTACCACCAAAGAAATCCATTACAATATCACCCGGCTTTGTCATTATTTTAATCACATCTACAACAGCGTATAAGGATTTTGGATAACTGAAATTATTTTGACCTATGAGCTTTTTTAACAGATTAGTACCATTAAATTCAGATTGATATTTTTTATCAGTCCAAACATTTTTTAAAACTTGTTGCTCATAGTATTTATGATATAAAATGACTTTGTCGTTTTCTAGTTCCGCTTTGAAGTAATCACCTGTATTTAATTCCTCAAATGTTTCTTTAATATTTTTCCATGCAAATTCACCTTGTGATGTAACAGGGAATAATTCATAATAGTTTTTATGGTATTCAGTAGTTATTGTTTTTAAATCTTTGCTTACATATATTGGATACCAATTCTTTGGTCTATTTTGCCTTGACCAAACAGTTCTCGCCCTGATGTATTTTTCGTATCTGTATTTTCCATTTTCATCTTCCAGTTCAAACGTGGCAAGAACCTCATCATCAATAGCAACTTGATTAAATGAGGCATGAGAAATATCTTTTGCATAAACCAGCATATATTCACTATTTTCAGAGAAAAATTTTGCTTGGTTTCTACCTTTAGGATTATGTACAACTGTTATTACCGCAATTCGATTATCTCTTCCAAAAATTTCATCAGCTAATGCTCCAAGATAAAATAATTCACAGTGATCAATTGCAATTACAATAAATCCATCTATACTTAAAAACGATGATGCGATTTCCAGTCTATTTTTCATGAATGTAAGCCAAGATGAATGATTAAAAGTATTATTGTATGAAAAAATATTTTTATCACCACCAGTATTGTAAGGAGGGTCAATATAAATCAATTTAACCTTCCCACTGTATTTATTTTTCAATGAATAAAGTGCTAAAAGGTTATTTCCTTTTATAATCAGGTTGTCTGTAATAACTCCTTTTTCGTTACGATTAATACTATTTAATGGCTTTTCACCAACAGCAGTATATCGTTTTGCATTCGTAATAACTTTCGGTTCTAATAACTGTGTAATCTCATCCTGAGCTAATATTTCGTTAAAAAATATTTCTTCTTTTTTCTGTTCTTCTTTACTTTGGCCGCCTTCCAGTATGCAGTCCTTAAATGGCCATACAAGAGCAACTTCATTTCTCTGTTTTAAATATTTCCCGTCAATCGTTAGTCCGACTTTGTTTTTATATTGGGTATAGCTGTCATTCAGATAATTTTTCTGCTCCAAAAATTGGATAAATAATGATTGATTGAAAACAGTGATACCTTTTACTTTGAGGAAAAACTTTTCTTTGAGTTCTTTTTCTTCCAGGAGTAATCCAATTAATTCTTCATCATAGTTCTGTGCTTTATTGATAATAATCCATTTTTTCAGTTCGCCATTATCTGTTATAAAATTGGGTTCTTTCTTCAAAGTTTTTTCAAGCGTTTCTAAAAGCTTCATTAATTAACCTCTTTTGATTTACCTCTTTGCCCGGCATGGACGCCGGGCTTCTTAATGGGGCATGGGGGTTTTATTTTTTCAACTCATTTTTTAACACAAAAAATTTGACGCCCTAATGGCACATAACGTTTTGCTTATGCGAAGTCGCGGCAGCCTTACCGCCGCGATTTGGCGTAGCCCGAACGACCGCCAGGG